>Ga0187827_10000191_pt1 | contig 95302 bp, 99 predicted proteins | sample ETNtaG_39_FD_167969 | JGI IMG/M metagenome (GOLD analysis project Ga0187827, IMG submission 167969) | Marine microbial and viral communities from oxygen minimum zone, Eastern Pacific Ocean - ETNP2014_SV_150_PacBio MetaG (Illumina Assembly) | ecosystem: Environmental > Aquatic > Marine > Hypoxic... | reverse complement strand
TTTGAGTATTATATGGAACACCAAGTCAAAATATAAAGGTAAAGCAGTTGGAGGATCAATAATTTTTGATCACTCTGGTCAAGAATCTTTAGCTATTCCATTTGATAAAGAAACAGTTGGGATTATTGATCTTGTTACAGGAAGTGTTTTAGGGGAATTTCCAGTAGATGAAGGTGTATTAGTAAGCCCATTAGTAGTTGACAATCTTTTATATGTCATTGATAGAGAAGCTCGAGTAAAAACTTTCTCAACGGGGGATCGGACATTAGTTAGATGTTTTAATTTAGAAAAATTAGAAGGATGTAGATAGAAGATATTATGGATATCTTTGGAATATTTTGGGCTGAAATAATTATGAGGCCAATGGTTAACACATTGACTTTAATTTATACCATTTTTTATAACTTTGGATTTAGCATAATTTTATTTACTGTAATTGTAAGAATACTTATGATTCCTCTTCAAGTACGTCAAGTAAAACAAATGAAAGGTATGGCAGAAATTCAGCCTAAGATAAAAGCTATTCAAGATAAATATAAGGATAAGAAAGATAAAGACAATAGGCAGAAAATGACATCTGAAACTATGGCATTATATCGCCAAACTGGGATGAATCCAATAGGGTGTTTAGGACCTATGATAATACAGTTACCAATTTGGATTGGTTTATATAGAGCCATTTTTAAAACTGTACCTCCTACCCCTGAAGGTTTAGCTAATTTATCTTCATATCTTTATACTTGGAATCCAGTAATTAATCAGTTGCCAATTAATAGTGAATTTCTAACTATGAATTTAGTAGATCCTGTACAAAGTACACCTAGAATTTTCATGATCATGTTACCTCTATTGGTAGGAGCTACTACTTGGTTACAACAAAAAATGACTACTTTCAACACAGGTGATGCAAGGCAACAACAAACTAATAAAATGATGCTTTGGATGATGCCTATAATGTTTGGGTTTTTTACTCTTTCTTTTCCAGCAGGGCTAGCAGTGTATATACTGTTCTCTAATATTACTGGTATAGGCATTCAATATTTTATTTTAAATAAGATGGGATTAGGGATAAAGAAGAATCTTCAAGAGACTAATTCCATTCGAATAGAAAAAGAAAAAAATAATCGGGAGGATGATACTAAAAATGACGACTCAAAAATACACAGGGAAAACAGTGGAAGAAGCAACAAAGTCCGCTCTAGAAAAACTAGATCTAAAAAGGGAAGACGTAGAAATTAAGGTTCTGAATCCAGGAAGAGGAGGTGTTTTAGGATTAGGGGGCGAAGCTGCGGAAATAGAAGTTACAATTTCTTCAACGATGTTAGATTTTCAGAAGAAACCTACTTTACAAAGAACAGAAAAAGAAGAAGAAGTAAATTCATATAATATTTATGATGAAGAGGTTGATGAGGAAACAGAAAAATTGGCAGTTGAAGTAATGGATTTTCTGATATCTAGTTTAGGCGTTTCAGTGAATACATATCTTAGAGAAGAAAATGAAGATAATGGATTGTATTTTGAAATTGAAGGTGAAGATGCAGGTTTAATTATAGGAAGAAAAGGAGAGACGTTAAGAGCCATGCAATTCTTAATAGTTTTGATTCTTAAACGTCAATTAAATAAATCTATAAGAATCACTTTAGATGTTGAGGGTTATAGAGACAGAAGAATTTCAAGTCTAGAAATGTTAGCAGAAAATTCTGCTTCGAAAGTTACAAAATCTGGAAAACCATTTCGACTAAACCCTATGCCTGCTTTTGAGAGAAGGGTAATACATGTAGCTTTATCTGAAAATAGAAAAGTGAGAACAGAGAGTAAAGGTAGTGGATTAAAGCGTCAAGTGGTTATATTTCCAGTTAGAGATTGACAAAAATTGAAAACTCCTGATTTTTTAGTAATTGGTCATGTGACTCAGGATACGATAATTCACAAAAATATTAATCTAGATACATTTGGTGGTACTTCATTATATTCAGCACTCTTATCTAAGAAATTAGGCTTGAATGTAGCAGTGGTTACAAGTGCAAGTAAAGATTTCCCTTTCAAAAAGATTTTACAGAATTTTCTTGTAAAAAATATTTTAAGTGAACATAATACAAAATTTGAGAATATCTATATAGAAAATAAAAGAATCCAATATGTTAAATCTAGCGCGAAGGAAATTGATTTTTCTCTTATTCCAAAAGAATGGTTAGACTGTAAAATTATTTTGTTAGCCCCAATATTTAAAGAATTTATTTATTTCCCTAAGATTTTCAAAAAAGGTTTTGTAGGTTGTAATTTGCAAGGGTGGATAAGAGATAAAGATGTGAATGGGAAAATTCATCTTATACAAAATTGGGAAGATATAGATTTATCTGGTCTTGATTTAGTTATTTTTTCTAATGAAGATATAAAAAAAGAATTTTGGGAACATTTTGCTTTAAAAGTCAAATATGTGGCTGTGACTTGTGGGGCTAATGGAGTATATATTAGTGAATCAGGAAAATGGAATCATATTCCAGGTTATAATTCTAATTTAATAGATTCTACAGGTGCAGGAGATGTTTGGGCTTCTGCTTTTATGATTTTTTTCTATGAGACAGCAGATCTATTGCTATCTGCACAAATGGCAAATGCTGCTGCTAGTTTATCTATAGAAGGATTTGGATATAGTAAAATTCCAAATAGAAGTGAAATAGAAGAAAAATTTTCCCAAAAAAGGATATCTGACTAAATTGAGAATGAAAAATCAAATAAGGCTTGATGAATTATTAGTTGAAAGAAAGATTTCAAAAAATTTAGATCAAGCAAGAAAAGATATTTGGACTGGTAAAATAAAATTATTAAAGACAGAATATAGGGTCTTACTTCCTCATGTAAAAGTTGATTCTAATAGTAAAATCCAACTCGTTTCATCTAAGAAATTTGTTTCTAGAGGTGGTGATAAATTAAATTTTGCTCTTGATGATTTTAATATAGATGTTTCTGGTAAAAAGGCACTTGATATAGGAGCTTCAACTGGTGGTTTTACAGATTGTTTAATCCAGAGAAATGCGAAAATTGTTTATTCTGTTGATGTAGGGAAAGGACAATTGGATTGGAAGTTACGTAATAACCCAAAAGTTTTCCCAGTAGAGGGTTTAAATGCAAGATATAGATTTATACTGCCTAATGATTCTAAAGTAGACCTGATAGTTATCGATGTTTCTTTTATTTCAGCAAAATTAATTATTAGAAATTGTATGAATTTATTAAAGAGAAATGGTCTTTTGATAGTTTTGATTAAACCTCAGTTTGAAGCTAAAAAAATTGATGTACAAGATGGCGGAATTATAAAAAATCCATTAATACATGCTAAAGTTTTAGGAGATTTCTTAAATTGGACCTTGAATGAAAAAATTACTATTTGGGGGCTTAAAAAGTCTAAGTTATTAGGAATTAAAGGTAATAAAGAGTTTTTTCTCTATATGAAAAAGAATTAATACGAGGTAAAAACACATAAGATATAATTTTTTATTGATACCTTATGGATTTCTTGATTACAATTGATATTTAAGATCTAAGATAGGTGATATGGAAGTTTCTTATAATATTGATAATGAAAAACCTAGCGAAAGTTGTGGTGTAGTTGGTATTTATTCTTTAGATCAAGATATTTCCCGATTAACCTATTTAGGTATTTACTCTCTTCAACACAGAGGTCAAGAAAGTGCTGGGATAGCCTGTTCTGATGGTCAAAAAATATCATTACATAAAGATTTAGGTTTAGTTAATCAGGTTTTCAAAGAAAAAAATTTGAATAAATTAAAAGGTAATATAGCCATAGGTCATACAAGATATTCAACTATGGGATCAAACAGAACCTATAATTCTCAACCAATTAGAGCTGATGGCCCTAACGGCAGTCTTTATTTAGGTCATAATGGGAATGTGATTAATGCATTGGATCTTAAGAGTCATCTTTCAGAATGGGGTGTGGAAAATTATAATTCTACTTCTGATTCAGAAATAATCGCACAACTTTATGCCATGAGTCCAGGATTAAATTGGCACCAAAAATCTGAGTATTGCATGAGTAAATTAAAAGGTGCTTATTCTTTAGTAATGTTATCCCAGGACACTTTAGTAGGTGTTAGAGATCCCTTAGGAATTAGACCTTTATGTTTGGGAGAAATCGAAGGAGGATTTGTTTTAGCATCTGAAACATGTGCTTTAGATCATTTAGGAGCAAAATTTATTAGAGATATTCAGCCTGGTGAAACAATTGTAATAAATAAAAAAGGAGTCTCTTCTAGTGTCTTCTCAGGAGCTAGACAAACACATTCTATGTGTATTTTCGAGCAAATTTATTTTTCTAGACCTGATTCAATCATTGAAGGGAAGTTAACTTATTCTAGTCGGATGGCAATGGGTGCTGAATTAGCTCGTCAACACCCTGTAAAAGCTGATATGGTTATTGGAATTCCTGACTCTGCTACTGCTTCTGCAGTAGGCTATGCTAATGAATCTAATATTCCTTTTGGAGAAGGATTAGTGAAAAATCGATATGTTGGAAGAACTTTTATTGAACCAAATCAAAAGATTAGAGATTTGGGAGTTAAGACAAAATTTAATCCTTTAAAGAAATTAATTGAAGGAAAAGATATTGTTGTAGTAGATGATAGTATTGTGAGAGGTACCACTACTCCTAGAGTAATGAAAATATTAAGACAAGCTGGTGTCAGAAAAATACATATGAGAGTTTGTGCTCCCCCTATAATTTCTCCTTGTCATTTTGGAGTTGATATGGGTAAACATGCTGAATTGATTGCTGCACAAAAAAGTATAGAAGAAATTAGAAAATACATAGGTTCCGATTCTCTTGGATATCTAAATGTTGAAGGATTATTAAAAGCTGTAGGTGTACAAGATTCTAGCTATTGCAGGGCTTGTTTCACTGGAGAATATCCTATCCCTGTTCAATTAGAGATGAATAAAATGCAACTGGAAGAAATTCCTTAATCTTATAAATAGTAATGTTCAGTAATAATTACAAAGAATCAGGTGTTGATTTGGATGCATCTGAGAATTTAAAAGAAGAAATTGGAAAGATTTTAAAAGATTTTAAAAATCCTAATTCTCATATTAGTGGTTTTTTTGCTGGAATCTCAGAGATTGATTTCAAAAAATCTAATCTTTTAGCTTCCTCTGTTGATGGCGTAGGTACAAAGATCAAAATTGCACAAATGATGGGAGAAATGAATTTTTTAGGTTTTGATTTAGTAAATCATGGAGTTAATGATATTTTACCTTCAGGAGCAGAACCCTTATTTTTTATGGATTATATTGCTTGTGGAGAAATTAAATCAGAGGAAATTTTGACGATTGTGAAAAGTTTAGCCAATGCTTGTAGAGATGTAGAATGTACTTTGTTAGGTGGAGAAACAGCAGTAATGCCTGGTGTATATAAAGATGGTGATATTGATTTAGTTGGGTTTATGGTTGGGCAAGTAAATCCGGATCTAAAATTTAATCTGAATTCTGTGAAAAACGGAGATCTTTTAGTTGGACTGTCATCAAATGGTTTGCATACTAATGGATTTTCACTTGTAAGATCAGTATTCAATTTAGATAATGATTTATCAAGTCTTTATGAAATAGTACCTCAAACTAATAGATCATTAGGAAATCTTCTTATTGCTCCTCACAAAAACTATAAGAATTCTATTGATCCAATTAACACCATAGTTAAATCTTTATCACATATTACTGGTGGAGGCATTATAGGTAATCTTCCTAGATCTATTCCAGGAAATCTGGGTGCTGAAATTATTAAAGATTCTTGGGACATACCAGAATTATTTAACTTTATTCAGAAAAGAGGAAATATAAAAATAAAAGAAATGTTTAATGTCTTTAACATGGGAATAGGTATGATAGTTGTAATTGATAAAAAGCATAAAGAAACCATTCAAAAATTAATTCCTGATGCTAGAATAATTGGAGTTGTTACCAATCATTCTTCTGGTGAGAAAATAAAGTTTAAATAGTATCCTGTATTTGGAGGGATTTTTTGAGAGCTTTAATTAGTGTTTATGATAAGAAAGGAATTTCTGAATTTGCAAAATTTTTAATTTCTCAAGGGTTTAAAATTATTAGCACTGGAGGCACATTAGATTATTTAAAAAAACAGGGACTTTTTGCAGAAAATATTTCTGATTCCACAGGTTTCCCTGAAATTCTTGATGGAAGAGTTAAAACTCTACATCCGAAAATATATGCTGGGATTCTTTCAATTGGGAATAATAAATCTCATTTAGAAGAACTTCAAGATCTCAATATAGAAAAATTTGATTTAGTTGTTAATAATTTGTATCCGTTTGAAGAAATTGCTAATGATAAAAATTCTGAACTTCAAGATGTTTTAGAAAATATAGATATTGGTGGGCCTTCTATGATTCGAGCAGCGGCCAAAAATTTTAATGATGTCATAGTAGTAACTGATAAAGATGATTATTCTTTTGTAAGTGAACTAATTTTGAATAATTTAATGTCTTTTGAACAAAGAAAGAAATTAGCTTATAAAGCCTTTAATTATGTTTTAAAATATGATCTTTCCATATCTGAATACTTTAGAAAATTATCAAATACAAACAATGATTTGAATTTAATGCCTCAAGAAATACAAATTAATTTAAAAAAAGTGAAAGATCTTAGATATGGAGAAAATCCTCATCAGAAGGGAGGTTTATATAGACCAAATACAAATAATAGTGAAGGTTTTATAAGTGATGAGCAATTAAATGGAGAAGAAATGTCATATTGTAACTTTATTGATGCAGAAGCTGCATCTAAAAGTGTTGGCATGTTTGAAAAACATGCAGTTTCTATAGTTAAACATGCGAATCCATGTGGACTTTCTTATCATCAAAATCAAGCTCAAGCATTTTTGAATGCTCTTTCAGGAGATCCAGTATCTGCATTTGGTGGAATTGTAGGTTTTAATAGTGAGGTAGAAGAAGAAACTGCTATCTTAGTTCAAAAATTTTTTTTTGAACTAATAATAGCTCCTGGTTATTCAGAAAAAAGTTTAGAAATTTTAAAGAAAAAGAAAAAATTAAGGATTCTTAAATCAGTTTCAATTAATAAGAAAGAATTAATTATAAAATCTTTATCTGGAGATTTTTTAGTTCAACATCAAGATGCTGTAATTGAGGAATGGGATGATTATAAAATTGTAACAAAGAACAAACCATCTGATATAGAAATATCAGATTTGAAATTTGCGAATAAGGTTTGTTCTTTAATAAAATCTAACGCTATTGTATTAGTAAAAAACAATAGCATTATAGGTATTGGGGCAGGTCAACCGAATCGTTTAAGTAGTGTAAAAATTGCATGTGAAGTAGCAGGAAGTGATTCGAATGGTTCAGTTCTTGCTTCGGATGCTTTTTTTCCTTTTGCAGATGGATTGAAAATAGCAATAGAATCAGGAATTAAATCTGTAATTCAACCTGGCGGTTCCATAAGAGATGATGATGTGATATCTGAGGCTGATAAAGCTGGAATTTCAATGGTAATTACAGGAAAACGCCACTTTTTACATTAATTAGGTTGTTGAATGTTTCGTACTTTGGATATAGTTTTTCCAGTCTTTAATGAGAGTAAAATTTTAAAAAAAAGTGTAGAGACACTACATACTTTTTTGAGTAATAGAATCTCAATTGATTGGAAAATTGTAATAGCAGAAAATGGGTCAACTGATGAAACTTTGAAAATTGCAAGATTTCTTTCCAATAATTATTCTAATGTAATCGTACGTTCTTACGAAGAACCTGGTCGTGGCAGAGCAGTGAAAGATAGTTGGTTATTAAGTAATGCTGACTTAGTTTCCTATATGGATGTTGACTTATCTACAGACCTTGAAGCATTGATAGTTTCATTGGAACATATGAATTCTGATGATTTTGATATCCTTATAGGATCAAGATTATTAAAAGATTCAAAGGTTTATGGTAGAAGTTTCAAAAGAGACTTTATATCTAAAACCTATAGTTTAATATTTAGAATAATTTTAGGAACAAAATTTAAAGATGCACAATGTGGATTTAAAATTGCAAAAAGAGAATCAATTCTAGATGTTTTGAAAAATGTAAAAGATAATGGTTGGTTTTTTGATACAGAGTTATTATACAAATCTGAGAAATCTGGTCTGTCTATAAAAGAAATACCAGTGATTTGGAGAGATGACCGTGACAGTAAAGTAAAAATATTGTCTACTATTATTAAAGATTTAATTGGGTTATTAAGGATTAAGTTTTTTTAAATTATGGTGATAATCTTAAAAGTAATTTATGATTCATTTAGTTTGAAAAAGATTAACTAATAGATTTAATATGGCTAATTTTGAAATAAATAAATCAGTTCAAGTTGGAGATACTTCTAATGCTGATTTGATTAGGACTGCAAATATCCTTAGGGATATTGGGAAAAATCCGATTGTTACAACTGAATTCTCTGTAGATCAAGATGGAATATTGTGTGGTGTAGATGAGTCTATACAACTATTGCAACATATTACACAAAATCCAAATGTTGAAATATGGGCAATGAGAGAAGGAGAACAAATATACAAAGGTGATGTAATAATGAGGATTAAGAGTCCATATTCGCCTTTTGCGATTTATCAAACAGCTTTATCAGGTATTTTAAGTTCTTGTTCTGGATGGGCTACAGCTGCAAATGAATGTGTTAATGTGGCAGATGATATTCCAGTAGTGAATTTTGGTGCATCAAATATTCATCCCAATATTGTAGGATTAATGGATTACTCATCTATTGTTGGAGGATGTAGTGGTTGTTCATCTATTTTGGGGAGCAGAATGAATAATCAAACTCCTGTTGGAGGGATGTCAAATTCTCTTGTTTTAATACATGGGGATGTTGTTGATGCTGCTTCTTCTTTAATAACTAAAGGTGATCGAAATATTCCAGTTGTCATTCTAGTTGGTGTTTTAGGTGATGAAATTGAAGAAGCAATTAGAGTTGTTTCAGAGTTTCCTATAAGAGGAATAAGAATAGAACCTCCAGAAGGAAGAGGTGGTTTAAAACCTGATTTAATTGTTGAATTAAGAGAGAGATTGGATCAGATAGGTAAAGAAGAAATTGATATTTCTATAAATTGTGATGTTACTCCTGATGATATAGTCAACTTAATTGAGGTTGAAGATAATTGGCTAGATTCCAAATCATTAAATAATGATTTGGATGATGATAATGAAAGAATAAAAAAAAGAAGACTAATTCAGGTGATAGGAGTAGGAAGATTTATTGCTTCAGCATCTCCTTTTAAAATACGAGCTGATATTAAGGAAATTGATGGGAATCTTGTTTCTAAGAGAGGAGTAGTTCCTGGGTATACTCAAAATAAAAAATTAGAAAGAATTAAAACTAGAAAACAGGTGACTCATTAATATTGTTGATTAGGTATTTTAGGTTAACTATTTTCCTGGTATTTTCAGTAATTTTTGCCCAATCTGCAGGTGGAAACCCAACAACCCAAACAATTTTCTCATCTTTTTCAATTACGGGGATGTTTTTTCTCCAGATGAGAGGTATTTTCCTGTCAATCATTAGATGATTTAAAGATTTATGACCTGACATTCCTAATAATCTTATTTTATCTCCAGGTTTTTTTGTTCTGATAAATAAAGGTTCTTTCACTTTAGATAAATCTAGGAATGTTTCCATTTGAAAACCTTTTGATAAGTTTATAGGTGAATTATGCATTTTTGCTTGAATACTGTGATTTTCAGTTAATTGTACCTTTCCAGGTATTTTTAATGCTTTAGAATTTAATATCTTAGGAAAAGGATTAATTTCTTCTAAATGGTTGTTTTTAAAAACAAGCTTATATCTATAATTTTCTATGATTAAACCTTCTGAAAATTCTAATTTAGTATACTTTGATGTTTTTAATAATTTGGAGATCATTTTTATATGTTCGGAATATATTGAATCTTCGCTTGAAATAAATTTTCCAGCTTTAATAAATAACATATGAATAGTTTCTGAAGGAAGTATATTAAAGATTCGTTTGTCTAATACGATTTTTTCTTTTGTTCTAATAATAAAATCACTATTCCACAATTTGTTTATTAAAGGTAACTGTTTAGATAATTGAGAATTTGCGTTTTGGGATAATTTGTAAATTGAATACTTTAATTTGGGATTTAGTTGTTCTAGTTCTGGAATAACAACATGCCTGATTCTATTTCTTGAATATGAAATATCTATATTTGTAGAATCTGTTCTGTAGTTTAATTTCATTTCTTTTAAAAATTGTTTTATTTCTTTTTTATCAATTTGTAGCATAGGTCTGATAATTTTAATTGGTGGAATCTTTCCATGTTGTTTAAGTTTTTTTATTCTTCTTATTCCTGATATACCTCTTAGAGAAGTGCCTCTAGTAATGTTTAGTAATACAGACTCAGAATTATCATCCATGGTGTGCCCGGTAGCGATAGTATCTATACCTGAATCTGTTGCTGATTTAGCGAAAATATCATATCTTATGTGACTTAATCTTTCTTCTAAATTAGATAAAGAATCAGTTTTTATACATGGAACAGGTTCATTTTTTATTAATAAGGGAATTTCTAGAGAATCACATAATTTTTTAAGAAATAATGCATCTTCTTCGGATTCTATGTCTCTTAATTTATGGTTAACGTGAATTACAGTGAGATTGTTGAAATCTTTATTTAATAGTTTTAGCCCTAATAACAATGCAGTTGAGTCTGAACCCCCAGACGCAGATATCATTAAAGGTGTATTAATATCAAATTTACTTTTCAATAATCCTGAAGATATTTTTTTTGTGAACTGTTCAGTGACTCTATTAGCTTTATTTAGATTTAATTTCAATTTTTTACTATTCATATAGATTAGGTCTTTTTCTTATTCTGACTTTCTCTAATTTATTTCCTTCCATGGAAGTAACAGTCATTCTTAAGTCTCCATACCTTAACCTTTTACCAATTGAGGGAATAGATTGTGCTGTTTCCAATATAAATCCAGCAATGGTTTCATAATCTCCTTCTGGTATATTTAATTCAAGAAGATTATTCGCTTCATCTACAGACATAGACGCTTCTATTTCATAGGTGTCAGTGTCTATAGTGATAAATCTTTCCTTTGGACTTAACCCTTCTTCTCCTGTAGTTCCAACTATTTGTTCTATAACTTTACTTAAAGTCATTAAACCAGAAACTCCACCAAATTCATCAACTACTAGCGCAATTTTATGACCAGATTGACGCATAGATGTAAACAATTCGTCTAAGCGTTTAGCTTCAGGTACGAATAAAGCAGCTCTCATTATTCTTATTATTGGATCTTTAGATTTTAAATTTCCTTGAGCTATAGAAGTAACTACATCTTTAGTAGATAAAATTCCTACCACATCATCGTATTCATCTTCATATACTGGGAATCTACTGTGAGGATGTTCTTTATATTGGGACAAGAAATCTTCTAGAATGGTTTCTGAGTGCACCCATTCTATATTGTTTCTTGGAGTCATAACTTCCTTTACCTCAGTTTCTCCAAATCTGAAAATATTTTCTAGCATTTCACCTTGACTTGCTTGAACAGTTCCTTCTTCTTCTCCCATATCTATCATCATTCTAAGTTCTCCTGTAGTAAGTGCAGGAGTACGGAATGAAGTAGATCTGCCCATTATTTTTAGTAATGTATTAGGTACCAAAGTGAAGAGAAATACTAATGGTGTAGTAATAACCATTAAGAATCTGATTATATATGCAGTACTTAATGACCATTTTTCTGCAGTAACTGTGGCAATAGTTTTAGGAGTTAATTCTCCAAAAATTACTACTATTAATGTAGTGATTATAGAAGCTAAAATAATTGCAAAGCCAGAATTTTGACCAAGAACAGAAATGATAAAACTTGTACTAACTGTTGCGATTAAAATATTCATTATATTTCCAATAAGCAGAATAGATCCAAAGAAATAATCATGTTGTTCAAGTATTTTTGTAACTGCTGCAGCTCTCTTATTACCCTCTTCTTGATCTAGATGTTTTATTCTAATTTTATTCACAGCGATTATGCTAGACTCAGACGCACTTATAAATGCACTAACCAATAGTGCAAAAGAAATAATTGAAATAGCTATTAAGAAATCCATAATATTGAAATAGTTTTTTAATTTTGAGATTTAGACATTAGGATACGTGATATTTAACATGATGTTAAACTCTTTATGAAAAATTCAGGATTTTATAGTTCTGTAGATTGTCTTATTTGTTGATCAATTTTTTGAGCTATTTCAATATTATCTTTCAGGAAACTTCTGCTTGCTTCACGACCATGACCCAACTTAACATCTTCATAGGAATAAAAAGATCCACTCTTTGTTATTATATTTTTTTCTACTCCTAAATCTAACAAAGAACCCTCTTTGCTTATTCCCTCTGAAAATAATATATCCAATTCAGCTTTTTTGAATGGTGGGGCTACTTTATTCTTTACAATTCTAGCTCTTATTCTATTACCTATTAATTCTGTGCCAATTTTAATGGGCTCTATTCTTCTCAGATCTATTCTTACTGAACTGTAAAATTTTAATGCTCTACCACCAGGTGTAACTTCAGGATTTCCAAAGACTATTCCTACTTTTTCTCTAAGTTGGTTTATAAATATTGCTACAGTTTTTGTTCTATTTATAGATCCGGTTAATTTTCTAAGTGCTTGTGACATCAGTCTTGCTTGAAGTCCTATTTGCATGTCTCCCATATCCCCTTCTAATTCTACATTAGGCACTAAAGCTGCAACACTATCAATAACTATCACATCTATTGCTCCACTTTTCACTAGATAGTCTGTGATTTCTAATGCCTGTTCTGCTGAATCAGGCTGTGAAATCAAAAGTTCTTCTACATTTACACCTATCACTTTGGAATATACAGGATCTAATGCATGTTCGACGTCAATGAAAGCTGCTGTTCCACCTTGTTTTTGACACTCTGCTACTATAGAAAGTGCTAGAGTTGATTTGCCTGCAGATTCTGCACCAAATATTTCAACTATTCTTCCTTTTGGGACACCTCCAATACCTAATCCTAAATCTAGTGCAATTGATCCTGTTGGGATACTGTCAATTTTTTCTATAGAGCCATTCGTGCCCATTCTCATTACTGAACCTTTTCCGTAGCTCTTTTCTATCTGAGAAATAGTTGTCTCAAGAATTTTTTGTTTTGAAGTGTCTTTTTGATCTTTTTTTGGCAAATTTTTCTTAGTTTTTATTAACATTGTTTTAATATGGAATATTCCACTTTTTTCAGGCTATCATAAATACTTTGCATTAGATATTAGCACAGTTGTTCTATTAGAATAACAGCCAAGTGGCACATTTATTTTTGTTATTTTAATTTTGTATAAAAGGAGGTCTTGATCCTAGGATAACGTCTATTGAAGTGACTTTTTAATCTCGGAGAATTTCTATTTTTATTGTCTCATTAGGTTTTGTGTTATCTGCTAAATAATTAATTAATTCAGTCATCGAATTTATAGAAGTTGTTTCTAATTTTCTTATAATGTCTCCGAGCTCTAGATCCGCTTTGTCTGCTGGTCCATCCATCAACATATTTGTAATTAATACTCCTGTCATATTGTTTTCTATATTTAAAAAATCTCTATCTCTTTGCTCTAGTGATTTGCCCATAATACCTAGATGAGGATGTTCATGAAACCCTTTTTCTAATAAAGAAGCCACAACTTTTTTTATTGTGTTACTAGGGACAGCGAAACCTATGCCAGAGCTACTTCCGCTTCGACTCTGTATTTGGCTGTTCATTCCTACTACTTTTCCAGAAATATTATATAGAGGACCTCCTGAATTTCCAGGATTTATTGGTGCATCAGTTTGAATAACTGATCCTATTTGATAGTTAGATATTAAATCAGATCTAGTCCTTCCAATAGCTGATATTGTTCCAACTGTCATAGTGAAATCTTGCCCAAAAGGATTCCCTAGAGCTATTGCAGTTTGACCTACTTTTACTTCAGTGCTGTCTGCTAATATAACTGGTTGCAAATCAACATTGTTTTTATTAGTTAGTTTAAGTACTGCTATATCAGAATATGGATCTCCACCTACAAGTTTTGCGCTTATATCGAGATTATTTTCAAATAATACTTGAATGTTTTCAGCATATTCAGCTTGGCCTCTTTTCATGATATCTCTAACTACATGATCGTTTGTAACAATATGCCCTTCTAGATCCCAAACAAATCCTGAACCAGTTACAGGTTCAGTAATTCCAGGATATAAAATACTTATTTTTACTAGACTAGATACGTTTTCATTGTATAAATTATTAAGAGATTCTTCGTAGGCTAATATCAGGCTTGTTCTTTCAGAAGTATTCTTAATATTTGAAATATCAGTTTCTTCATTTGAAGAGCAGGATATTATTAAAGGGATTATTATAAAAGTCGGAATTATTTTTTTTAAGAATTTATATTTGCACATCATTTTTTAACTATTAGGTTTTTTAAATATAGGTATTGGATTCATTTTATGTAGATTTGGGTTTCTTATCTTTGTGTATTCTTTAAAATATTTGCTATTTGAATTTTCCATAGCATCTTCCATTTGTGCATATGTTAATCCTCCTAGTTGTTCTGAATCTGTTCTTCCGTCTTCCCATAACCCATCTGTTGGAGGAGCATCGATTATTTGCTGTAGTATTCCTAATTTTTTCCCTATATTCCATACCTCTGACTTCATTAAATCAGCAATCGGAGAAATATCTACTCCTCCATCTCCATATTTTGTATAGAACCCAACTCCAAAATCTTCTACTTTGTTTCCTGTTCCTACTACAATCCCATTAGTGGCACCAGATATCTGATGTAATGCTACCATTCTTATTCTTGACTTTGTGTTTGCGAATGAGTGTTCAGAATTAAATTTATTTTTCATCAGTTTGTAAAAAATATCATATGTTTCTCCAAGGTCGATCACATGATGGTTTACGTTAGAGAAATTTTCTATTAACCATTTGCCATGAGCTAGACTTAAATCATGTTGAACAGGTAATTGCTTTATTGGCATTGATGCTACATGAACAGGAAAATTAGTTTTAGCGCATAAAGTGCTAACTACAGAACTATCAATTCCTCCAGAAATACCAACAATTAATGAATCTCTTTTATTAATTTTGGCATATTCTTTTATCCAATTTGTTATATTTTCTATCATTTCCTCTTGATTCTTTAGTAATTAAACTTTGCAAAACCTCTTACTTTCGGAAGGTTAGATTTACCCATAAGCCATAAATCTATATTTCTAGCACAATCTCTGCCACTAGCTATGGCCGTAACCACTAGAGATTGTCCATGATGCATGTCTCCACAAACAAAGATTTTTTCTTGCGATGACATCATGTTAGATTTTGTGCTTACATTTCCTCTATCATCTAAGTCTATTTTCAGTGATTCTAACAAACCTTCTTTCTGAGGATGTAAAAACCCCATTGCAAGAAGTATTAAATCTGCTTTAATAATAAAATTAGAATTTGATTCTTCTTTCAGAGTTAATTTTCCAGAAGAGTCTTTTTCGAATTTCACTTTTACAGCATGAAGTTCTTTTACATTTCCGTTGATTCCAGTCAGTTTTTTAGTTAGCACTGAATATTCTCTATCACCACCTTCTTCATGAGCAGAAGATGTTCTCATTATCAGAGGCCATTCTGGCCAAGGGTTATTTGTTGAGCGATTCTCAGGTGGAGCTTCCATCAATTCTAACTGAGTAATATTTGCTGCTCCTTGTCTATGAGCAGTACCTAAACAGTCAGCTCCAGTATCTCCTCCTCCTAAAATTATTACATTTTTGTCAGTTGCTAGTATTCTCTTTGAGTTCTCAACATCAATACCTTCATTGAAATTATTTTGTTGTGTTAAATATTCCATTGCGTAATGAACACCATTTAAATTTCTTCCTTCTACATCTAAATTTCTTGGAATTGTTGATCCGCCTGCTAGACATATTGCATCAAATTTTTTTATAAGATCTCTAGAAGAATAATTTTCTCCAACATTCACATTTACTTGGAAACCAATTCCCTCTTCTCTCATAATTTCCACCCTTCTTTCTACTATTTTCTTTTCTAATTTGAAATCAGGTATTCCGAGAGTTAGTAAACCTCCAATTCTTGAGTCTCTTTCAAAAACTGTAACTTTATGTCCAGCTCTATTTAATTGTTGTGCTACTGCTAGACCTGCTGGCCCTGAGCCGACTACAGCGATTACTTTTCCTGTTCTTGTTTTTGGAGGTTCAGGTTTTATCCATCCTTCAGAAAATGCTCTCTCTACAATAGTTTTTTCAATATATTCTATTGCTACAGGTTCATCATTTATACTGAGAGTACATGCTGCTTCACATGGTGCAGGGCATATTCTTCCCGTGAATTCTGGAAAGTTATTGGTTGCATGTAGTTGATTGATAGCTTTTTTCCAATCCTCTGTATACACTAAGTCGTTCCAATCAGGTATTAAATTTCCTAATGGACATCCGCTATTACAGAATGGTACGCCACAGTCCATACATCTAGCTGCTTGTTGTTTAGCTTCTTCTTTGTTCCATGGAAAATATATCTCTTTCCAATCTTTGATTCTTTCCTTTACATCTCTTCTCTTGAAGTTTTGACGATCGTATTCTTTGAATCCAGTTAATTTACCCATCTAAAGTTACTTTTACTGTATGTTTTTTGTTTAATTCTTTTAAAGCTCTAGCATAAGCTTTAGGTAGTACTTTTTTAAATTTATCTAAGTAATCTCCCCAATTATTGATAATTTTCTCAGCTAATGTACTGCCTGTTTCTAGGTTATGTTTTTTTATAAGTCCAAATAAAATTTGCTCATCTTCTGAATTAATGGATATTTTCTCGATATCACACATTTCAGAATTGAATTTAGAAATAAATGTATCTTCATCGTCTAAAACATAAGCTATGCCTCCACTCATTCCTGCAGCAAAATTCCTGCCAGTCGGGCCAAGTATTACTACTGTTCCTCCTGTCATATATTCACAACCATGATCACCAATTCCTTCGACAACAGCAACAGCAGAACTGTTTCTTACACAGAACCTCTCTCCCGCCATGCCTTTGATGTACACTTCACCACCAGTGGCTCCATATAATGCTACATTTCCGATAATGATATTTTCTTCGGGCACAAAATTTGATTTAATACCAGGCACAACTATAATTTTTCCTCCTGATAAACCTTTCCCCAAATAATCATTAGAATCTCCGAATAACTTAAATGTAATTCCTTTACATATAAAAGCGCCAAAGCTTTGGCCTGCACTTCCAGTGAAATCAATTTTTATTGTTCCTTCAGAAAGACCTTCTTCTCCATACAATTTTGTTATCTCAGAACTAATAATTGAACCTACTGTTCTATTCGAATTATTGATTTTTTTCTTTAAAGAAATTTTTTGTTTTTCATGGATTGATTTTTTTATTTCATTTAAAATTTCAAAATCTAGAGCTTTTTCTAATCCATGATTCTGAAAAGTCGAAGCATGTCTAGTATCATTGTTTACTACTTTTGGTGATTCTAGAATTGCACTTAAATTAATATTTAAATTATTGTCATTAAGATTTTTCTGCTTTAGCTTATCCACTCTTCCTACCATCTCATCTACAGTTCTAAAACCAAGTAAAGCCATATAATTTCTTAGAGATTCTGATAAGAACATGAAGTAGTTTACTATTGCCTCGGGAGTTCCTTTGAATAATTTAGTCAACTCAGGGTCCTGAGTGGCTACTCCGACAGAACAAGTATTTAAATGGCATTTTCTTAACATTATGCAACCCATAACTATTAAACTTGCCGTTGCTATTCCCCATTCATCTGCGCCTAGCAAAGTTGCTATAGCTACATCTCTTCCTGTTTTCATCTGACCATCTGTTTGTACAACAATTCTTCCTCTCAAGCCATTAGAAATTAATGTTTGTTGAGTTTCTGCTAATCCTAATTCCCAAGGAAGTCCAGCGTGTCTTATAGATCCTAATGGGGCCGCTCCAGTACCACCGCTCATTCCTGAAATTAGGACTACATCACCTTTAGCTTTTGCTACTCCAGCAGCAATAATTCCTACTCCAGCTTCTGATACTAATTTTACATTTATTCTTGCATCCCTATTGATGTTTTTTAAGTCATGAATCAATTGTGCTAAATCTTCAATTGAATATATATCATGATGAGGTGGAGGCGATATTAATTCTACTCCTCGAGTAGTTTTCCTAATGGATGCTATATATTCAGAGATCTTATCACCTGGTATTTGACCTCCCTCTCCGGGTTTTGCGCCTTGAGCCATTTTAATTTGCAGGTCAGTAGAATTTACTAGATAGTTGGCTGTTACTCCAAATCTTCCAGATGCCACTTGTTTCATTCTACTACTTTTGGAGTCTCCATTTGATTCTTTAAAAAATCTTTTAGGATCTTCTCCGCCTTCCCCAGTATTACTCCTGGCATCTATTCGATTCATTGCGATTGCAAGTGTTTCATGAGCTTCTTTACTTATTGAGCCTAAAGATATAGCCCCTGTGGCGAATCGCTTTACTATATTTTTTGCTGACTCAACTTGGTTTAAAGGGATGCTATCATTTTCTTGGAAATCAAAATCTAGTAGCCCTCTTATAGTAAATGCTTGCTCAGTTTCATCATCTGCTACACTTTCAAATTTTTTGAACATTTCAATATGGTTTTTAGTGGATGCATGTTGTAGAAGAGATATAGTGTCTGGGTTCCACATGTGAGCTTCTCCAGTTCCTTTCCAGAAGTACAATCCTCCTAGATCAAGATCTAAAGTTGCAGGAATTTTAGATTCTGGAAATGCAGAATTATAATTTGTAGTAATATCTTGTTCTACCCTTTTTTCATCTACCCCTCCAATCTTATTAGGAGTCCAAGTAAAATAATCAGCTATAAATTCTTTTGATAAACCTAAGGACTCAAATATTTGTGCCCCTTGATATCCCTGCAAAGTTGATATGCCCATCTTAGACATAACTTTCAATAGTCCATACTCTGTTGATTTTAAGTAGTTGGAAGTTGCTACTGTAGCATCAATTTCTTCAGGACAATTTTTCTTTACTGTTTCTAATGCAAGATAAGGATTGATAGCAGATGCACCGTAACCAAAAAGAGTGCAGAAATGATGTACTTCTCGTGGTTCTCCAGATTCTACAATCAGATCTACTTTAGACCTTAATCCTTTTCTGATTAGATCATGATGAACTGAAGACAGTGCTAATAGGCTAGGTATTGGCAGGAATCCTTTTTTTAAATTTTTATCAGACAGTACAATGATGTTTTTCCCATTTTCTATTGCTTTTACACATTTTTTTCTAAGATTAGCTACCTCTTCTTTTAAATTAAAATTTCCTTTCTTAAATTCTATTAGAGTTGAAATAATTGTTGGTTTAATATCTTCATGTTGAATTTTTTTAATCGCAGATAGCTTTTCATTGTTCAACAGAGGGTTATCTATGAATAAAATTTTACTTTGTTCTGAATTTTCTTCGAGTAAGTTATATCTTCTTCCCGCAGGAAGAGATATTTGGGTTACTAACTTTTCTCTTATAGCATCAAGCGGGGGATTGGAAACTTGTGCGAACATTTGTTTGAAATAAGAGAATAAATTCTGTGGTCTTTTAGATAATGCTGCAATTGGTGTGTCATTTCCCATTGAACCTACGGGATCAGTTTTTGATTTAATCATTGGTTCTATCAATATTTTTAGATCTTCCTGAGAGTAACCAAAAATTTGTTGATAAGTAGTTAAAGACATTTTTAATTTTTCTGAACTTGAATCTTTTAACTCTGAAGTTTTTAAACTGTTAGACTTTAACCAATTAGAATATGGGTTTTTATTTGCGAGAGAAGTTTTGATTTCTTTGTCATCGACTATTCTACCTTCATCAAAATCTAGTAGAAACATTCTGCCAGGTCTTAATCTTTCTCTATACTTAATATTTTCTTCTTCAATATCAATTAAGCCTGTTTCAGATCCCATAATTAACATTCCATCTTTTGTTACAGTGTATCTAAATGGCCTCAGGCCATTTCTATCTAAAACAGCTCCCACTTTTTTCCCGTCGGTACACACTATTAAAGCAGGTCCATCCCAAGGTTCCATTAATATGCTGTGAAATTTATAGAAATCTTTTAATTTTTGATCCATTGATTCATGCCCTTCCCAAGCTTCAGGAATCATCATAGCCATTGAGTGTTCAAGGGTTCTTCCTCCCATAGTTAGAAGTTCAAGAACATTATCAAAAGATGCTGTATCACTGTCATTAGAGTTACAAATAGGGAAAATTTCTTCAATATTTTCTGATATATTTCTACATTTCAATTGAGATTCTCTTGATTTCATCCAGTTTCTGTTTCCTTTGACTGTGTTGATTTCTCCATTATGAGCAACATATCTATAAGGGTGAGCTAGTTTCCATTCTCCTAGAGTATTGGTGCTAAACCTCGAATGTACAAGGCCAAAGGTACTTTTTACTGAGTTATCATTAAGATCTTCATAAAACTTTGGTAATTGTTCTGCAGTTAAAAGTCCTTTGTAAACTATTTTGGTTGATGAAAGGCTACAAATATATGTTTCTTTTATTGCTATAGAACTAAGTTCACTGGTGATTTTTTTCTCGCAACTTTTCCTAAGTGCATACATTCTTTGCTCAATATTACTTTTTTGTTCTTGATTGGTTATACCTATGAATAATTGTTGAATGCTAGGCATAACTTCTCGAGCAAGATCTCCTATCTCTTTAGGATTGATAGGCACTTCTCTCCATCCTATTATTTTTAGATGATGAGCATTAGCACATTCTTCAATCAATTGCTTACATTTTTGAACATCTTTTTTGTTATTTTTCATGAATACTATACCAGTTCCATATTCACCTATATTTAGATTAAATTTTATTGATGATGTGCTAGATTTATAAAATTCATGAGGTATTTGAATAAGTATTCCTGCTCCATCTCCTGTTTCAGGATCTGCACCTGAAGCGCCTCTGTGCTCAAGATTTTTCAAAGCTTCCAAGCTTTTTTCTACGATATTATGAGATGAAATTCCTTTTATGTTTGCTATTAAGCCTACTCCACATGCAGAATGTTCCAGTGATTTGTCATAGAGACCACTTTTCTCTATTTTTTCGAAATTTTTTTCTATTTGAGAACTTAAGTTTTTCATAAATTTTAGTTTTACAAGATAATGTATTTTTTTACTTCAAGATCACTAACAGTTTTAGAGTATTCATCCCACTCATTGTATTTATTATTTAAAAATATATTTAGAGCTTCTTTTCCGATACATTTTTTCACCAATTCGCTATTGGATAGTTTTTCTAAAGCATCTTTTAGATTTGTAGGTAATCGCTCACCCGGATTCTTTTTACTACTATCTTTGGTTGGGATACTGTAGGAGTTGTTGATTCCTTCTAGGCCAGCTGCAAGAATAACACTGAATGCTAAATACGGATTACATGCAGGATCTGGAGACCTATACTCTACTCTAACCGAATTCCCTTTCTCGGGGCGCGCTTTAGGTACTCTAATCAAATCCCCCCATCCTCCAGAAAATGCTAGAGAATTAAAAGCAGGAGCCTCAAAGCCTGGTACTAATCTTTTGTAAGAGTTAACCCATTGATTTGTTATTGCAGTAATTTCTGAAGAATGTTTGTATAATCCGGCCATGAATTGTTTAGCTTTTTCAGAAAGATAGAATGGGTCTTTAGAATCATAGAAAACATTATTTTCTCCTTCAAAAAGAGAAATATGCGTATGCATTCCACTTCCATCAAGATCGTTGAAGGGTTTAGGCATAAATGTAGCATACACTCCTTCATTCATTGCGATTTGTTTGGCTAGAGATTTATATGAAATAATGCTGTCAGCCATTGTAAGAGCATTAGTATGCCTTAAAACAATTTCGTGTTGACCAGGCGCTACTTCATGATGATAGTTTTGGATAGGTATTCCCATAGACTCAAGAGCTAATACAGTTTCCCTTCTCAGTTTTGCACTTAAATCTGAGTTTGAGGATATTTTGCTTCTAGTGGGAGATTGATCAAAGTATCCATCATTATCTATTGGAATTGGATTATCTATTCCATTTAAGTAAAAAAATTCAATTTCTGTTCCAACGTAAAAATTGAAACCAAGTTTCGCAGCTTTTGATAAATTTTCACTCAATATATATCTGCTATCAAATTTTATAGGATTTCCATCTGAATCTGTTATGTCACATATCATTCTAGCTACTGAATTTTCTTGTGGTCTCCATGGTAATATTTGGAAGGTAGCAGGATCTGGCAGAGAGATATACTCTCTTTCGTCTGATCTTTCGGTTCCCAATAGGGAAGCTCCATCGAAACTAGCTCCTCTTTCAATTACTATTTCTAGTTCATCAATAGTAATTCCAAAACCTTTTAAATTCCCTAAAATATCAGGGAACCATAATCTTACAAATTTCACATCATTTTCAGATGCTTGTTTGAGTACATACTCAATTGCTTCAGATTTTTCTTTTTGAGATTTATTTTTTTTAGTCATTTTAAATTTTTTCAGTTAGTATTTTTTCTTCTAAACCTATATCCGACGTTCCAGATAGTTTCTATAAATTGGTTTTGCATATCATTGATTTTGCTTCTTAATCTTCTTATATGAACATCTACTGTTCTTGTTCCTCCATAATAATCATAATTCCATACTGAGTGTAGTAATGATTCTCTAGAAAACACTTGTCCAGGTTTTGATGCTAGGAATTTTAATAATTCATATTCTTTAAAAGTCAGATCTACTTTTTTGTTGTTTACAAAAACTTCGTAAGTTAGAGGGTTTATTTTTAGTTCTCCTAATTCAATCAATCGAATATTACTCGGTTCATCTGATGAACCGAGGAGTGAATTTATTCTTATCATTATCTCTCTTGCACTATGAGGTGGCATACAAAAATCTAAACCGACTCTAAAATATGATGATATATCTGTGATTACCATGGGTAAAAGTATTAAAATTTTGTGATTTTCTTCATTTGAAATGCCCAATAATTTATAGAAATATTCAAGAGTTATATTGTCAGCACCTAATAATATTATGGAATCTGAATTCATATTATTGTTTAAACTATTTGTAGTCTCAAGAGAGAAATTGGCATTTAAGTTAATAAGACTTTCATTTAGCTTATTTATTTTACTAATATCTAATCCGATTGTTTTTATCAAAGGAGTCATATCTGATTGGTTTTTACTAATTGGTACTTAATCTAACTTTGATTAGAGATAAAAAAGTATTTGGTATTGTAAAAAAAATGTCAAGTAAATTTGACGATGTTTTAATATCAAATAAATATTTTTTATGAATTAAAGTTTTTTACTCTATTGTTATTATAGTTTAGTTTGTATGAAATAGGTTCTAATTTTCGTTGACTATATTATATAACCGAAGATATACTCTTCCCTTGCGTATATAAATTAACTTATTTTTACTTTAGCGTTTTATAGGTTTTATCATAAAACAAATATTACCATGTAATGCTGGGTAGATTTTCAATAAACAAAATTATGCCAACTATTAATCAACTTGTAAGAAAATCAAGAAAAAAATTTAATAAGAAATCTAAAACTCCTGCTTTAAGATTTACCTTTAACTCATTAAGTAATAGATTGAATATTACTAAAGGAAGTCCTCAGAAAAGAGGTGTTTGTTTGCAAGTAAGGACTGTTACTCCTAAAAAACCAAATTCAGCACTTAGAAAAGTAGCAAGAGTTAGGCTTACCAACGGCATGGAAGTTACTGCATATATTCCTGGAGAAGGACATAACTTGCAAGAACACTCTGTTGTATTGATCAAAGGTGGGCGTGTTCCAGACTTACCAGGTGTAAGATATCACATAATAAGAGGAGCATTAGATACTGAAGGTGTTCAAGGCAGAACCCAAGGAAGATCAAAATATGGAACTACTAAAAGTTAGTAAGCCAAATTAGTAAAGAGATTATCGATTATGTCTAGAAGAAGAAAAGCAGAACAAAGAAAAGTAGAACCAGATCCCAAATATCAGAGTATGGTTTTGTCAAGATTTACTAACAGGGTAATGATGGGAGGAAAAAAATCTACTGCTCAAAGATCAATTTATAAAGCTCTAGAGAAATTAGAACAGGAAACAAATCGGCCAGGCATAGAAACATTTGATCAGGCTATTAAAAATATTATGCCCGCCGTGGAAGTAAAGCCAAGAAGAGTTGGTGGTTCTACCTATCAAGTGCCAGTGGAAGTAAGACCTGAAAGACAGTTAGCGTTAGCTATTAGATGGATAGTAGAAGCAGCAAGATCTAGATCTGGAATGCCATTATCTGATCGTATTTTCCAGGAATTATTAGATGCTTCTAATAAACAAGGGACTGCAACAAAGAAGAAAGATGAAATATACAGAATGGCTGAAGCTAATAGGGCTTTTGCTCATTATCGTTGGTAATAAATTGTTGGTGAAAAAAAATGACTTTAGAAACTAGAAAAAACAAAGATAGTAAATCTGATAATGTGATGCCGATTAATAAGCTAAGAAATATAGGTTTTATTGCTCATATTGATGCTGGTAAAACAACAGTTACAGAAAGAGTTCTTTTTTTCACTGGAAGAACTCATAAAATTGGTTCCATAGATGATGGTACTGCCGTTATGGATTTCATGGACTTAGAAAGAGAAAGAGGTATTACTATAGGTTCAGCTGCAACTGCTACTGAATGGAAAGATTATCAAGTTAATATTATTGATACCCCAGGACACGTTGATTTTACTGCAGAAGTAGAAAGAAGTTTAAGAGTTTTAGATGGAGCAGTAGTAGTATTTGAGTCGGTTTCAGGTGTTCAACCACAATCTGAAACAGTTTGGAGACAAGCCAACAAACATAATGTGCCTAGGATTTGTTTCATTAATAAAATGGATAGGCCTGGCGCAGATTTCTTTTATGCTATGGATACTATCAGAAAAAAATTGAATGCTAATCCTGTTGCAATTCAGATTCCTATAGGATCTGAATCTGAATTTAGAGGATATGTTGATTTGATAACTAAACAGGCTTTCGTATATGAAGAAGATAACCTTGAACCTAAATTAACTGAACTTCCCGGAGATATGGAAAAAATAGTTCAACAGTATCGATCTGAATTGATAGAGAAAGTAGCAGAAACTGACGATTCTCTTATGGAACGATATTTGGAAGATCAATCAATTTCCGAATCAGAAATTAAAGTTGCATTGAGGAAAGCAGTTATTGCAATGGAGATTTTTCCGGTTTTATGTGGTTCTGCTTTAAAGAATAAAGGTGTGCATCATTTATTGGATGCAATTGTGGATTATTTACCATCTCCTCTAGAAGTACCTCCGGTTGAAGGAAAAGATTTACAAGGTAATAAAATAACTCGTAGTTCTAAGGTTGAGGAACCATTAAGTGCTTTAGTTTTTAAGGTTGTAACAGATGAACACGTGGGCAGGTTAGTCTATGTAAGAGTTTATTCTGGAACTTTGGAAACTGGTGGAAAAGTTATGAATGTATCTGTAAATAGAAATCAGAGGGTAGGACGATTATTAAAAATGCATGCAGATGAAAGAAAAGAAATAAAAATCGCTAAGTCAGGCGATATAGTTGCTGTTGTTGGTTTAAAAAATATTGCTACAGGTAACACTTTATGCGGTATTGGTAATGAAATATTACTGGAATCTATTTCTTTTCCTGATCCTGTTTTATCGGTTGCTTTGGAAGCGCAGTCTAGATCTGAACAAGACAAACTAGGAATTGCACTTTCTAAATTATTAGAAGAAGATCCGACATTGAAATCAGAGACAGATCAGGAAAGTGGTCAAGTTGTTTTAGCAGGAATGGGAGAATTACATTTAGACGTTATTGTTGAGAGAATTAAAAGAGAATTTAACATACAAGCAAATGTAGGGGCTCCAAAAGTTGCTTATCGAGAATCTATAAAGAAAGCAAGTACATCTCAGGGAAAATTTATTAGACAATCAGGTGGTAGAGGACAATATGGAGATGTTACTTTAAGACTTGAGCCTTTGGAATCAGGTTCTGGGTTAATTTTTGAATCTGAAATTACTGGCGCTACGTTACCAAAAGATTATTGGGCTCCTATAGAAAAAGGGTTCAAAGAAGCTGCTTCTTCAGGAGTGGTTGATGGTTATCCCGTGGTTGATGTTAAGGCAGTACTTGTAGATGGATCTTTTCATGAAGTTGATTCATCAGAGGTAGCATTTAAAATAGCTGCTTCTATGGCTTTTAAAGCAGCTGCGAATAAAGCCAACCCTTACATATTAGAACCTGTAATGAATATGGAAATAGTTACTCCTGAAGAATTTTTGGGAGAAGTTTTGTCTGACTTAAAGTCTAGGCGAGCACAAATATTATCTATGGAGGGAGATTCTGATATTCAAGTTATTCAAGCGTATGTTCCTTTAGCCGAAACATTTCAGTATGCGACATTATTAAGATCTAAAACAACCGGAAGAGCAAGTTTTACTCAACAGTTGGATCATTATGCTCCTGCTCCTCCCAAAAAAGAAAATAAGTAAAATATAGGAAAAATAGTGGCTAATCAATCAATAAGAATAACTTTAAAAGCATTTGATCATAGAGTGTTAGATTTATCTGCCCAGCAGATTCTAGATGCAGCTGAAAGAACTGGGTCTGCAGTTGCTGGTCCTGTTCCTTTGCCTACTAGCATTAGGAGATTTTGTGTAATTAGATCTCCACATGTGGACAAAGATTCTAGAGAGCATTTTGAGTTGAGAGTTCATAAAAGAATAATTGATATATTAGAGCCAAGTTCAAAGACTATTGATTCACTAACAGGGCTTAATGTGCCTGCTGGAGTGGACATTAATATAAAAATGAGTTGATTGATATTGAGGATAGGAATAACAGGAATATTTGAATGAGTATAATCGGATTATTAGGAAGAAAAATTGGTATGAGTGTAATCTTTGATGAAGAAGATCATAAGGCTATACCTGTTACAGTTCTTGAAGTGGGTCCTTGCACGGTAACTCAAATAAAGAGAATGCAAACTGACGGATATGAAGCTGTTCAAATTGGTTTTGAAAATTCTACTAAAATAAATAAACCAAAAATGGGACACTTAAAAAGATCCGGGAGTAATTTTAAGGTATTAAAAGAATTCCAAGCTGAGAATTTGAATGATTATCAAGTTGGTCAAACAATTGATGTGAGTATTTTTCAGGAAGGAGAAACTGTTAAAGTATCTGGAACTTCTAGAGGAAAAGGATTTGCAGGTGGAGTAAAAAGATATAATTTTAAAGGAGGACCTAAAACTCATGGTCAATCTGATAGACACAGAGCTCCAGGATCTATAGGTGCTGGTAGTTCTCCTGGTAAGGTTTGGAAAGGAACCAAAATGGCTGGACATATGGGAAGTATTAATGTCACAGAAATAGGACTCAAGATAGTGAAAATTGATAATAAAAATAACACTTTATCCTTGAAGGGATCAGTTCCAGGATCTAGAAGATCTTTGATATCTATTAAGAAGAGTTAATTAGAGGAATTATGAGATTAGCAGTTAAAAATAATTTAGGAAAATCTTCGGGTTCTGTTAATGTGGATGATTCCGTATGGGGAGTCTCTATCAAGGAAGGTCTTGTTCATCAAGTAGCTATATCTCAATTGAATAACCTGAGGCAAGGAAATCATGAATCTAAGCGTCGTAGAGATGCTGAATATTCGACTGCTAAAGTGAGGCCACAGAAAGGAAGTGGTAGAGCTAGACTGGGAGGTAGAGCATCGATGTTGCAAGGTGGTAGTGTTGCTCATGGTCCTCATAAAAAACAATACAAAGATAAGATTCCTGCTAAAGTCAGGAGATCTGCTTTGAGAATGGTTTTGACAGATAAAATTAAAACAGGAGATATTTATATTATTGATGAGTTGAAAACTAATTCTCCTAGCACAAAATATGTTGTTAGCATATTAAATGAATTAGCTTTATCTGGAAAAACTCTTATAGTAGTTGATTCAGTTGATCAAAATTTAATTAAATCTGTCAGGAATATTCCTGAAACGAATCTTATGCAGGTTTCTATTCTTAATGTTTTAGAAACTGTGAGGAATAAGAATATCGTTATCACTAAAGATGCTGTGAAAAAAATAGATCAAATTTGGGGTTCTAAAACTTCTACAAAAAAAGAAACAAAAAATACCGTTGAAGGTAAAGTGTAAATATGGATCCATATAATATTATTGTAAATCCAGTAGTAACTGAAAAATCAACTTTCCTTCAAGAAAAAGGCAAGTATACTTTTGATGTTTACACTTCTGCGTCGAAAATTGATATTTCTAGAGCTATTGAAAGTATTTTTGATGTAAAAGTAGTTTCAGTTAATACTTTTAATGTTAAAGGTAAAACTAGAAGAGTTGGAAGAAATCTAGCTAAGAAACCTGATAGAAAGAGAGCTATAGTTACTCTTCAATCAGGTGATTCTATACAGTTAGTAGAGGGAACTTAAATGCCGTTAAAAAATTTTAAACCTATAACTCCTGGACAAAGAAATAAGATTTCTTCAGATTTTTCTGAAATAACTAAGAAAAATCCTGAGAAATCATTGCTTATGCCTTTGAATAAAAAAGCAGGCAGAAGTAATTCCGGTAAAATAAGCGTAAGAAGAAGAGGAGGAGGTCATAAAAGAAGATATAGACTTATAGATTTTGAAAGGAGTGAAGATAGATCATCATATTTTGTAGAGGCAATAGAATATGATCCTAACAGGAGTGCTCGGATAGCATTAATAAAGTCTGAAAACGGGAAAAAATCATATATTATTGCTCCATTGGGTCTTTCAGTGGGTCAAAATATATTTAATGGAAAAGAACCTGCTATTGATCTAGGTAATTCATTTCATCTTAAAGATATTCCTGTAGGAACTTTCGTTCATAATGTAGAGATGAAACCAGGGAAAGGAGCTCAGTTAGCTAGAAGTGCTGGAACTGTAGTTCAAGTAATGGCTCATGAATACGGATATACTCTTTTGAGGTTGCCTTCAGGCGAGGCTAGAAAAATTTTGGATACTTGTAGGGCTACTATAGGCCAAGTAGGAAATATTGATCATAAAAATCAAAAATTGGGTAAAGCAGGTAAAAGAGCACATATGGGAAAGAGACCTAGAGTAAGAGGTTTAGCTATGAATCCTGCAGATCATCCTCATGGAGGTGGTGAAGGTAAAACGGGAATTGGAATGCCTGGTCCAAAAACACCATGGGGTAAACCAGCTCTTGGGCATCGTACTAGAAAAAAGAAAGCTTCTAATAGGCTAATATTAAGGCGAAGATATGAAAAATAAAGGAAATATATAATGTCAAGATCAACTAAGAAAGGTCCTTTCGTGGATCCTAAATTATTGAAAAAAGTAATGAGAGCTCAGGGTTCTCAAGGGCATAATGATATAAGGACATGGTCTCGGGCTTCTACGATTGTAGAAGAAATGATAAATTTAACCATTTCAGTACATGATGGGAGAAGATTTATACCTGTTCTGATTTCTGAAAATATGATAGGACATAAATTAGGAGAATTCGCTCCTACTAGAACTTTTCGTGGACATTCTACGAGATCTGATAGAATCTCTGAGGTTAGTTAAGGAAATTAGATAAATGACAGTAAAAGCTTATTATAAAGATTTAGATATATCAGCAAAAAAGATTAGACCACTGATGGATTTAGTTAGAGGTTCAAGAGCTGTAGATGCTTTGGATACGCTATCTGTATATTCTTCACGAAGTTCTAGAGTATTAATTAAACTGATAAAATCTGCGCTAGCAAATGCAGAAGATCAAAATTTTTCATCTAATGATAATTTAAAAATATCTACTATTATGGCTGATGAAGGTCCTATTATGAAAAGATTTAGAGCTAAAGCAAGAGGTAGAGCGGGTGCTTTTAATAGACCTAGCAGTCACTTGACAGTAGAACTTGATGAGGTAGGTAAATAAAAATGGGACAAAAAACTCACCCTATAGGATTCAGGTTAGGAACTACTAGAGATTGGCAATCTAATTGGTTTGTAAATAAACCTAAAGATTACAGAAAACAGGTTTTAGAAGATCATAAGATTAGAGAACTGATTAGAGGCAAATATGATGGAGCTGCTATATCTAATATTTCCATTGAAAGAGGTAATCAGGATCTCTCTATTGTAATAAATACTGCTCGACCTGGAATAGTTATTGGAAGAGGAGGATCTAGGATAGATGAATTGAAATCGGATATTGAAAAATTGACCACACAAATGGATAAAACAATTAAAAAAACTAAATTGGCAATTAACGAAATTAGAAATCCTGATCTAGATGCTATATTAGTTTCAGCAAGCGTTGCAGAGCAATTAGAAAGAAGAGTTGCATACAGGAGAGCTATTCGTCAAGTAGCTTCAAGAACTATGCAAAGCGGTGCTAAAGGAATAAAAATTTTAGTTTCTGGAAGATTGGGAGGAGCAGATATTGCTAGGTCTGATAAGCATATAGAGGGTAAAGTGCCTCTACATACTTTAAGATCTCAGATTGATTTTGCAATAGGAGAAGCAAAAACCACTTTTGGAATAATTGGTATAAAAGTTTGGATATATTTAGGAGATGTGTCAGCTATTGGAGATCAATTGAATGAGAAAGCGAGTCAAAGATTTGCTGCTAGTTCTCAGTTTAGTGGAGAAAATATTGAATCTGAAGATCTTCAACTTGAAGTTGAAGGAGATGATACAGGTGATAAGAAACTAATGATGATTTTAGATGATCCTGAAAAATTTGTTAAACCTGGAGATAAGAAATCTAATAATAATGAAAAAAAATCTGGAAAAAACAATAAAAAAACTAATGAAGTTAAACCTAAAATTACTGGAAAATCAAAAACTGTAAAACCCGACTCATCAAAAACTGTAAAATCCAAATCATCAAAAACTGTAAAATCCAAATCATCAAAAACTGTAAAATCCAAATCATCAAAAACTGTAAAATCCAAGTCATCAAAAACTGTTTCTAAGAATTCAAAGAAAGAGACTAAGGATACTTAATTTTAAATAGGAGAATTTGAATGCTACAGCCCAAAAGAACAAAATATCGTAAACAGCATAGAGGAAAAGTAAGAGGTTCTCGTGTTGCTGGGAGCAAAATTGTATTTGGTGATTTTGCTTTAAAATCTTTAGATGCAGGCTGGATTACAGCTAGACAGATTGAAGCCGGAAGAAAAGCTATTGTTGGTCATGTTCAAAGAGGTGGGATGGTATGGATTAGAGTTTTTCCTGATAAACCAGTATCTGCTAGGGCTGCAGAAACAAGAATGGGTGGTGGAAAAGGAGCTACTGAATTCTGGGTTAGTCCGGTGAATCAAGGAAGGATTATATTTGAGATAGGTGATTTACCTGAAGATATAGCTCGAGAGGCTTTGAGATTAGCATCTCATAAATTTTCATTAAACACTAAAGTTGTTGCTAGGAAAGAACAATTTTAATCTGCAAAAATATAGGAAAAATATGAAAATTTCAGAAATTAGAGAATTAAATCAAGAAGATTTACTAAACCAACTAGAAGAATCTAGAAAACAGTATTTTAATTTAAGGTTTAGTAAAGCTTCTATGCAACTTTCTGATTCTAGTCAGATTAAAAAAGTTAAGAAAGACATTTCAAGGATTTTGACAGTTAAAAAAGAAAGAGAACTCCTAAGCTTAAACCCTAATTTAGTAGAAGAAGGTGAAAATTGAAAGGTATAGTCATTAAAAATAAGAATGATAAATCTTTAATAGTTAGTGTATCGAGATTATCTTCTACTTACATCAAGGGAAAAGATATCAAGAAAAGATCTAAGTATGTAGTCCATGACCCTGATAATAAAGGCAATATAGGAGATACTATTGAATTTGAACAATGTAAGCCAATATCTCATACAAAGAGATGGTTGTTAACAAAAACAATCTCGTCAGGTATTTCGGAATTCACTGAATCAACTGAACAGTTAAACTTGGAGGTGGAAAATGATTCAGCCACAGAGTAGGCTCATTGTAACTGATAATTCTGGTGCTAAAGAAATTATGTGCATTCATTTGGTAGGGGGTAGTTATAGAAGATATGCTTCTATTGGAGATATTATTACTGCTGCTGTTAAAGATGCAGTGCCTGGAGGTACTGTGAAAATGCATGAGGTTGTTAAAGCTGTAATAGTGAGAACTAAGAAAGAAGTGAGAAGAAAAGATGGAACTTATATTAGGTTTGACGATAATGCCGTAGTTATACTTGGTGAAGATAATAATCCAATTGGAACCAGGATTTTTGGTCCAGTAGCAAGAGAATTAAGAGACAAAGAGTTTATGCGAATTGTGTCACTTGCACCGGAGGTAATTTAATTTGAGAATTAAGATAAAGAAAAATGATACAGTGATAGTAAGAACTGGCAAAGACAAAGGAAAAAAAGGCCAAGTTATCAGAATATTAGCATCTAAGAATAAAGCAGTAGTGGAGGGAGTGAATATGATCACCAGGCATGTTAAGGGTGGTACTGCTGCAAGACAATCTGGGCTAGTTCAACAAGAAGCTCCTATTCATATATCTAATTTAATTTATGTGGACTCTGATTCCGAGAAAGCAGGAAAAATAGGTTATTCATACTTGGATGATGGAAATAAAGTAAGAGTAGTTAAAGAAAAAAAATCATAAAATAATGGAATTTAATAATTGACTCAAGATAGTAAAAAAACAAAAGTTAATAAAGAAAAAAAATCTAGTGACAAGGTGTCTAAGACTAGGACCACTAAAAAAGTCTCTGAAATTAAAACTAATGTGAAAGCTAGAAAAGTTTCTGAAACTAAAGCTAATGTGAAAGCTAGAAAATCTGTAACACAGAAAGAAAAAACAATTTCTTCTCGAGTGAAAGGCAGATTGGAAGAATTCTTTGAAAATGATGTTGCTCCTGTGTTATCTAAAGAGTTTGGTTATGATAATAAAATGGAAATTCCTACAATATCTCAAGTAACATTAAATGTAGGATTAGGTGAAGCAATTACTGATAAAAATGCTATAGATTCAGCAACAAAAGATTTGCAATTAATCTGTGGACAGAAACCAGTTGTTACAAAGTCAAAAAAATCAATTGCTAATTTTAATTTGAGAGAGGGAATGAGAGTTGGAATCAAAGTCACTCTAAGGAAGACGAGAATGTGGGATTTTATTGATAGACTTTTAAATATTGCTCTTCCAAGAGTTAGAGATTTTCGTGGATTGAGTAGAAATTCATTTGATGGAAGAGGTAATTATTCATTAGGAATCTCTGAACAAGTAATCTTTCCAGAAATTGAGTATAATCAGATTGATAAAATTCGAGGGTTTCAAGTAACTATAGGTACTACATCTGTAAACGATGAAGAAGCTAGAAGATTACTTGAACTTTTAGGAATGCCTTTCGTAAGATCAAATATTTAAATTTAGGAGAATAATGGCTAGAAAATCAAAAGTTGAAAGAGATAAAAAGATAGAATTAACTATTCAAAAATATGATTCTCAGAGGAGAGAATTATTAAATCAATGGAATGATAGTTCTTTGTCATTCCAAAAAAGAAGAGAAGCTAGAAGAGCTCTAGGCAAATTACCAAGAAATGCTAACCCCAATAGACTTACAAATAGGTGTTCAATCACTGGAAGACCAAGAGGTTATATTAGATTTGTAGGTTTATCTAGAATTGTATTTAGGGATAAAGCACTTTTAGGAGAATTTCCTGGAATTAGGAAAGCGAGTTTATAGGAATTTGAAATGACGGATCCAATTGCAGATATGTTAACTAGAATAAGAAATGGTCATCAAGCTAAAAAAATGTTTGTTGAAGTGCCTACTTCGAAAATCAAGACAAACATTTTAAAGATTTTTGTTGATGAAGGGTTTATAAATAATTTTGAAGAATCTACTACTGATAAAAAGAGTATTACGAAAATTAACTTGAAGTATGGAAAAGATGAACAACCAATGATTTTAGGTTTAAAAAGAGTTAGCAGGCCTGGGTTGAGATCTTATGTGAAAAAAGGAGAAATTCCAATTTACTTAGGTGGAATGGCTGTCGCATTAGTTTCTACTTCTAAAGGGATTATGACAGGAAAAGAAGCTTTTAGGAATAAATTAGGAGGAGAACTTATTTGTTACCTTTGGTAATTTTGAGGAGAATTAATGTCTAGAATAGGAAAGAAGCCAATATCAATACCTTCAGGTGTTGAAGTTAAAATAGAAGGAAATAATTTTAAAGCTAAGGGTCCTCTTGGAGAATTAAGTTTAGATTTTAAAGATGTGATTGAAGTAACCAATGATTCTGAAAATATAATATGTAATAGGAAAAATGATGATCCAGAATCTAGATCTATGCATGGATTATACAGAAGTTTGATAGCAAATATTATTCACGGTATTACTTCGGGTTTTGAAATTAAATTAGAAGTTGTAGGAACTGGTTATAGGATTGAAAAAAAAGGAAATGATTTAGTTTTTAATTTAGGATATAGCCATACTATAAAAGTAGAGCCATTAGGTACAAATAAATTAGATGTAGATGGACAGAATTTAGCTATAGTGAAAGGAATTGACAGACAATTGGTAGGTCAGCAAGCATCTGATATTAGGAAGCTTAGAAAGCCAAATCCATACACAGGAAAAGGTGTTAAATATCAAGGAGAAACAATAATCAGAAAAGCAGGTAAAGCTGCTGTAACTTCCGTTTAAAATAAATTATGAGTAATAAAAAATATTCAACTAATAGAAGAGTCGTAAGGCATTTGAGAATTCGTAAGAAATTGGCAGGAACTTCTTTAGCACCAAGACTAGCGGTATTTAGAAGTAATAAAAAAATTTATGCTCAAGTGATAGATGATGATAAAAATATAACATTAACCTCAGCTTCAAGTATTGAACTAAAATCTGATAAAAAAATCGATGATGGAAATTATTCAGGAAAATGTTCTGAATCTTATAAAGTAGGTGTTCAATTAGCAGAAAAATGTAATAAATCAGGAATTAATAAATTAATTTTTGATAGGGGTGGATATAAATTCCATGGTCGAATAAAAGCCTTAGCTGATGGTGTCCTAAAAGGAGGGGTGAGTTTCTAATGACAACTAATTATAATGACAGACGTAATTCAAAGAAATCTGATTCTAGAGATAATGATGGGATTATTGAGAAGGTAGTACAAGTAAGAAGGGTAACCAAAGTTGTAAAAGGAGGAAGGAACCTTAGATTTTCAGCTATGGTTGTAGCTGGAGATAAAAAAGGTAAAGTTGGTGTTGCATCAGGTAAAGGTGCAGCGGTTCCAGATGCAGTAAGAAAAGCTGCAAATAATGCTAGAAAGAATATGGTAAGTGTCCAAATGAAAGGGACTACATTGCCCTATCAAGTCAATGCTAAGTATGGAGCTGCAAAGATTATGTTAAAGCCTGCATCTCCAGGGACTGGAGTAATTGCTGGAGGAGGTATTAGAGCTGTTATGGAAGCAGTGGGAGTTCAAGATGTCTTATCAAAAAATCTTGGTTCCAATAACCCTGTTAATACAGTAAAAGCAACTGTAAAAGCGTTAACTAGTTTGAAGGATCCAGAACAGTATATAGCTCAAAGAAAAAATAATTTTGATGGAAATAAATCTAATAATCAAGAGGTTGATAATGAGCAATCTTAAGATTGACCAAATAAGAAGTCATATAGGTTCTAATAAAAAACAAAGAGATACTTTAAAGGCATTGGGCTTAGGGAAAATCGGAGATTCAGTTGTTAAAGAAGACTCTAAAGTTACTTTAGGTATGATTTCAAAGGTTTCTCATTTATTGAAAATAGAGAATATATAACAGGAAATTTAATATGGTTGATTTACATAATTTAAAATCTCCTATAGGTGCAAAATCTAAGCATAAAAGAAAAGGAAGGGGAGACGGAAGTAATAAAGGTTCTTATTCAGGAAGAGGGCTGAAAGGGCAAAAAGCTAGATCTGGAGGTTCTTTACCTCTCTTTTTTGAAGGTGGACAATTACCTCTAGTAAAAAAATTACCTTTTATGAGAGGTTTTTATAATCCATTTCGTAAATCTTTTGTCCCAATCAATTTAGATAAACTGGAACATTTTTTTGAATCAGGAGAAAAAGTTAATCCTGAAATATTATTTGAAAGAAAAATAGTATCTAAGAATAATTCTTTAATAAAAATTCTTGGTAATGGTACTTTAACTAAACCTTTGATTATATCTGCTCATGGTTATAGTGAAAGTGCTAAAGAGAAAATAGAGAAGATTGGTGGCTCAATAGAGAAAATAAATTCCAAGGATGGCGAAATTAATGAATAGGCCAGCCTATCAAGCGAAAAAAGAAGTATCAAATAAACCTGCTTTACTGCAGGCTATGATAGATGCTTTCAGGGTCCCTGATCTTAGATTTCGTATTCTTTTTACTTTGGGTATTTTAGTAATTTTTAGATTTTTTGCTCATGTCCCTGTTCCAGGAGTTAATAGAGATGCACTGGCTTCAGCTTTTCAAAGTAATCCGTTACTGGGGTTCTTAGATCTTTTTTCAGGTGGAGCATTAAGAAATTTGAGTATTGCAGCTTTAGGTGTTTATCCATATATTACTTCTTCAATAATTATGCAGATTCTTACTCCAGTTATTCCTACTTTGAAAGAGATGTCTCAAGAAGGAGAATCAGGTAGGGCAAAAATTAATCAATATACCCATTATTTAATGATTCCTATTGCATTTGTTCAAGGATGGGGGCAATTAACTATTTTACAGAATTCTTTTGGAGGAGTACCAGTAATATCTGGGATAGGTTTTTCTGGAGGAAATGTAATCAGCACATTGTCAATATTATTAGCTATGACTGCGGGAACCGCAATACTTGTTTGGATGGGAGAACTAGTTACTGAAAAAGGAATTGGAAATGGGGTATCTTTAATAATATTTGCTGGAATTGTGTCATCTATTCCTCAGCTTTTAGGTCAAGGTTTATTGTTAAGAAATCAAACCTTTCAATTAATTCTTTTAGTGGTAATTGGGTTAGTAATAGTATATTTAATTGTAATCTTTAATGAAGCTCAAAGAAGAATTCCTGTTCAATATGGAAAGAGTATCTTTAGAGGTGGAAAGATGTATAGACAATCAGGAGCTTCATTCATTCCTTTAAGGGTAAATTCTGCAGGTATGATTCCATTGATTTTTGCATTTTCTCTATTGATTCTTCCAGCTACTATTGCTAGTTATTTTGTTGATCCTTCAAGTAATTCTATGGGTTCACGTATAGCTGAATCTCTAGCTAACTTTTTGGGACCTGCAAGTACAGGATATTGGGTTTTGGTTTTTATTATGGTTATGGCGTTTACATTTTTTTACGCATTAGTAATGTTTAACCAGCAGAATATAGCCGATAATTTACAGAAAAATGGTGGTTTTGTTCCCGGAATAAGACCTGGTAAACCTACTCACGAATATCTTATGAAAGTTATGGTTAGGATCACATGGGCAGGTGCTATATTTTTAGCATTTGTTGCTGTGATGCCATTTATAGCAGGTTTAGTAACTAATTTAGGTGCAGCTGCTAGTATTATGAGTAGTACTAGTTTGTTGATTATGGTTGGAGTAGCATTAGATACTTTGCGACAATTAGAATCACAACTCTTGATGAGAAATTATGAAGGATTTTTGAATTAGTATATGAGTTTAATGTTGTGATTGTTGTTTTTTTAGGGCCACCTGGAGCAGGTAAAGGTACACAAGCTAAGAAATTGTCTGATTATTTTGGATGGAAACATTTATCAACAGGTGATTTGTTACGTAGTGAAGTTGAAAATCAAACAAAATTAGGATTGTTGGCTAACGAATTTATGCAAAAAGGAGATTTAGTCCCGGATAATATAATTATTAACATGATATCTAATGTATTAGGGAAGAATAGCTCTGGGATTCTATTAGATGGCTTTCCTCGTACAATTGATCAAGCTAAATCACTTAATAATTCTTTAGAGAATTTAAAGAAAAAAATCAACAAAGTATTGTTTATAGATGTAGAAGAGTCAAAAATCATTTCTAGGTTAACTAAAAGAGGCAGAAAAGATGATGACCCAGAAGTGATAATTAATAGACTAAAGACTTACGGTCAATTAACTCAACCTTTGATTTCTTTTTACGAAAATGAAGGATTAATAGAAAAAATAAATGGAAATGGAAACGAAGAAACTGTTTTTAATGAATTGTTGGGAATAGTTTCCTGAATTTTAAATAGATTTTATGTATAGGAATAATATATAATTTTGCATCGCACTAAGACTAAAATAGAAAATAATATTGTTATGAACATCAATAACTCAATTTCTCTAAAATCAAAGAAAGAATTAGCTTTTATGAAAGAAGCGGGTTCTATAGTTGCAGATGTTATGAAAACAGTAATATCAAATGTGAGACCAGGCATAACTACAAAAAAATTAGATGAAATAGCTCGTAAAGAAATATATGCTTTAGGTGCTAAACCTGCATTTTTAGGATATTTAGGTTTTCCTGCTTGTTTTTGTATATCTATTAATGATGAAATAGTTCACGGTATTCCAAGTGAAAGAATATTGATTGAGGGAGATATAGTTAGTATTGATGGAGGAGTAATTGTAAATGGTTATTACAGCGATCATGCAGTTACTGTTCCTGTAGGTAAAGTAAGCAAGAAACTTGTTGATTTAATCTTTGATACTAAAAAGTCTTTATATAAGGGTATAGAAGCCTGTTATATCAATAATAGAGTAGGAGATATAGGTAATGCTATAGAATCTTACATTATTCCCAAAAAATATGGATTAGTGAGAGAATATGTAGGTCATGGAATTGGAAAGAATTTACATGAAAACCCTCAAATACCCAATTTCGGTATAAAAGAAACAGGAATTCAATTAAATAATGGAATGGTTATAGCTATAGAACCTATGGTTAACATGGGTACTGAAAAAACAGTGTTATGTGACGATGGTTGGACTGTGAAAACTGTTGATGGGACTGCATCGGCTCATTTTGAACATACTATCGCTATTACTGAGGATGGCCCAATAATTTTAACTGAAAATGGAGATCAAAATGGCTAAAAAAGAAGCCATAGAAGTAGAAGGAAAAGTGACTGAAGCTTTGCCAAATGCTAATTTTAGGATAGAGTTGGCAAACGGACATAAGGTTCTGGCTCATGTCTCTGGAAAAATAAGAATGCATTTCATTAGAGTAATTCCTGGCGATAGAGTTTTGGTAGAATTATCGCCATATGATTTAACTAGAGGTAGAATTACTTATAGATTTAAGTAGAATTTTTTGAAATATAAGGTGATTAAGTGAAAGTAAAAGCTTCAATAAAAAAAAGATGTAATAATTGCAAGATTATTAGGAGAAGAGGTTCTCTCTTGGTAATTTGTAAAAATCCAAAATGTAAACAAAAACAAGGATAGTAATGGCAATAATATTAGGTGTAAATATTCCAGATAATAAAAGGATTGAAAATGCTTTGACTAAGATTCAGGGGATTGGTCCAACTATATCTAAAAACATACTGTCTAGTGCTGGTGTTATGGACAATCCAAGAGTTCATGAATTAGCTGAAGAAGATTTGGCAAAGATTAGATCAGCAATTGACAGCTTGAAGCTTACTTTGGAAGGAGATTTGAAGAGAGAGGTTAGAGATAATATCAGAAGATTAGTTGATATAAAAAGTTATAAAGGATTAAGACATAGAAGAGGTCTTCCAGTAAACGGTCAAAGAACCAAAACAAATGCCCGAACAAAAAGAGGTAGGAAAACTGCTGTAGCGGGTAAGAAACAAACACCAAAACATTAAATGAATGATTAATAGAATGGAGAAATACTATTATGGCAAGAAAACCTAGAGATAGGAAAAAAGAGAAAAGGTTTATTCCAAGGTGTAAAGCTTATATTTATGCTACTTTTAATAACACTATTGTTACTCTAACTGATCCAGGAGGCAGTGTTTTAGCGACTTCTAGTGCAGGTGCAGTAGGATTTTCTGGTTCAAGAAAATCGAGTGCGTTTGCTGCTCAGAGGACTGCAGAATCCGTAGTGAAGAAAGCAGAAGGTTTTGGAGTCAAATCTATAAATATAATTGTTAAAGGTCCTGGGGCAGGAAGAGAAGCTGCTATAAGAGCATTACAGGCAAACGGAATGCATGTTGTTAGCATTAAAGATGTTACCCCTATACCTCATAATGGTTGTAGGCCTCCAAAGAAAAGAAGAGTTTAAACTGAATATTTATAAGGAATATTAAATGTCAAGAGATATATCACCGAAATGTAAAGCATGTAGAAAATTTGGAATGAAGATGTGTTCAAAGCCTCCAGGGAAATGTGCATTTGAAAAGAAGAGGGGTAATAGGAATACATTTTTTACTAGGAGACTTTCTGATCATGGGGCGCAACTTAAGGAAAAACAGAAAGCTAGAGTTACTTATGGCATTCAGGAGAGACAATTCAGGAGATATATGAATATAGCTGGGAGTTCTGAAGGAATTACAGGAGATAAATTAATCCAAATTCTAGAAAGTAGATTAGATAATGTAGCTTACAGATTAGGATTTGGTGAATCTAGACATCAGGTAAGACAATGGATTAACCATGGTCATATAACTGTAAACGAAAAGAAAGTAGATATCCCTAGTTATCAAACAAAACCAGGAGACAAAATAACTTTTAAGGAAAGTTCTAGAAAGAAAACTTTTTTTGATACTGTTACTCAAGCAATGGGCTCAAGAACAGTCCCTGATTGGTTACAGTCTGATAATAGTGATATTTCTGGAATTGTTTTGAAAATGCCTGAGATTACTGGAATCGATATGGGAATAGATACAAGACTTATAGTTGAATATTATTCAAGGAGATAATCGCTATCATGCAAGAAATAGAAAAACTTTATGGATTAGATACAGTTGAAGAAGCTAGTGAAGAGAAAGAAGAACTAAGCATATCATTTAAAATTCTTGAAGAGAATGAAAAATATGGCAAGTTTGTTTTAGAACCATTAGCAAAAGGTTGGGGGGATACTTTAGGAAATCCTCTTAGGAGAACTTTGTTAAATTCACTGCCAGGCGCAGCAATCACATGGGCTCGTATCGGAGGCGTGGATCATGAGTATTCCTCATTGGATGGAATAAAAGAAGAAGTATTAGAATTATTGTTGAATTTAAAAAATGTAAGAGTAAAAGCTTTATCTGATAGATCAGGAAGGCTCAGACTTGAAGCATCTGGATCTGGTGAAGTTACTGGTGCTGATATTATGTCAAGTGCTGATTTTGAAATTATTAATGGAGAAGTTCATTTAGCTACTCTTGATTCTGCTGAAGCAATCCTAGAAGTTGAACTAAATGTAGAAACAGGCACAGGATATATTCCTGCAGATAAAGAAGCTCAGGAAGGATTACCTATAGGCGTTTTACCTGTAGATGCAATTTTCACTCCAATTAGAAAAGTGAATATTGATGTTGAAAATACAAGAGTAGGTAAAAGATCTGATCTTGAAAAATTAACTATTGAAGTTTGGACTGATGGAACTATTGATCCTTTGAATGCTGTAAAGAATTCATCCGATTTACTTATGGATAGATTTTTTCAGATCAAAGAAGCCAAAGATAGAACTGAAGATGTTCATACAGTGACTATAGGAGTTACTCCTGAAATTTATAATACTTTGGTAGAAAATTTGGATTTATCTGCTAGAACCTTAAATTGTCTTAAAAGAGCTAATCTGAATAGAGTTGGAGATGTTATTGCTGTTCCAAGAGCTGAATTATTAAAGATTAGAAATTTTGGTCAAAGATCTATTACGGAATTATTTGAAAAACTTGAAAGCCATGGTGTGAAACCTGAAGACACTGAAAAAGAAACTGAACAAGATGAAAAATCAGAATGATGGAGAAATAAAATGAGACACAGAGTTTCAGGTTTTAAATTAGGAAGAAAGTCATCATCAAGAAAAGCATTATATAAAATGCTCATAACAGATTTTCTTAGATATGGTTCTATTAAAACTACAGAAGCAAAAGCAAAAGCTATTCAACCTATAGTAGAAAAGATCATATCTTTAGGTAAAAAAGGAACATATCAAGATAAAAAAACTGTTTCCCGGTTTATAATTGACTCTGAGATTCAAGAAAAAATTTTTGGTGAAATAAGTGTTAACTTGAAAGATCGTACAAGTGGCTTTACTAGAATTACAAAATTAGGTTTGAGGAAAGGAGATACAGCTCCTATGGTAGAGATTAGCCTAGTAGACATGCAAGAGGAATAATTTAAATATGTTTATTTCAGCTATTTTAGAATATGATGGTTCTTGTTTCTCTGGATCTCAATATCAGATTAATGCTAGAACAGTTCAAGGAGAATTAGAATTAGCATTAAAAAACACCTTCAATATTTCTGATAGAGTTAAATTTGCAAGTAGAACTGACTCTGGAGTACATTCCTTAGGGCAAATAGTTCTTATTAATATCAATATTGAAATTTCACTGAAAAAATTCTTAAAAGTTCTTAATGATAATTTGCCTTCTGATATTTTAGTGAAGAAATGTCAAGAAGTAGATGGTTCCTTTGATCCTCGAAGGGATGCTTTAGCTAGAGAATATCTTTATAAAATCTCTTTGAATGAGAGTATCTCTCCTTTCGAATCCAGATTCATATCTGATCTAGGATTAAATATCGATTATGAACTACTGAAAGAATCAGCTATGCTATTCGAAGGAATTCATGATTTTAAATCTTTCTCAGGACATTCTTTTCCTAGTGTTAGTAAGTCATCTGTTAGGAGAATATTCAATATCACTTGTGTAAAGAAGGAAAGCTTGATAGAAATAAGGGTTTTAGGAAATTCTTTTATTCATCAGCAAGTTAGAAGGATGATTGGATTAATGGTTAATATAAGCCAAGGAAAAAATATTCCTAGCAAAATTGAAGATGTTCTTGCATCCGAAGAAAGACAGGCACTTTCGTTAGTTGCACCTACTAATGGGTTATATTTAAGTAAAATTTTATATCCTGATGGTTTATTTGATCTTGAACAGAAAAATCAAAAAATTGAGGCTAAATATGTCAATTCACTTAAATAAATTAAATCCAAAAGGAAAAGAAGTTACTTCTAAGTGGCATTTAATTGATGCTGAAGGGAAAATTTTAGGTAGACTTGCATCTGAAATAGCTGGGTTGTTGATTGGTAAAAATAAGCCTAATTATTCGACAAATTTATTATCTGGTGATTTCGTTGTTGTAATAAATTCAAAAGGTATTCGTTTATCAGGAAATAAATCAGAAACTAAAAAATATTGGAGACATAGTGGTTACCCAGGTGGATTGAGCGAAATTTCTTTTGAAGTAATGAAAGAAAAAGACCAACAATTCATTATCAAAAAAGCAGTTAAAGGAATGTTGCCAAAAAGTAAATTAGGAGACAAATTATTAAGTCGGTTAAAAGTATATGGGGGGAATGAACATCCTCATGAATCTCAGATTGTTGCTTCGGAGAAAGGATTGAATATAATTTACGATCAGAATCTTGGTAATCCTTCAAAGTCACAATCTTTATTAAGTGATTCTGATACTAAATCAAATACTGAAGAAAAAGTGAATTCGAAAAAAATCAACAAAAAATCTAAGAAAGAAACAGAGTAAATAAAATAATTTAAGGTAATTACTAAAGGTGATAAAGTGACACAACAAAAATATTATTATGGTACAGGGCGCAGAAAAAGTGCTATTGCAAGAGTAAGAGTATTTAATACTCCTGGATCTGTTACAGTCAATGGAAAACCTTTGGAAGATTTTATTACAGTAGATGGATGGAAGCAACATGCGATCAGGCCTCTTTTAGTTACTGATATGGAAGGATCATTGACTGTAGTTATAAAGACACATGGAGGAGGAATATCTGGTCAAGCAGGAGCCATTTCTTTAGGAATATCAAGAGCTATTATTAATCTCGATCCTAATATGAGAAAAGTTCTAAAAACTGCAGGACTATTGACTAGGGACTCGAGAGTGAAAGAAAGTAAAAAATATGGGCTTAAAAGAGCTCGTAAAGCTCCTCAGTACACAAAGAGATAATTATTTTATATTAGTTATCTCAATTAATCTGTTTTTCTTAGATAAATCTTTAAAAGAGTTTGTTGTTGCTGATTTAATAAATAAATTTATGACACTTTTTAAAGGTTTTAATTGTGTTTCATCGATTTCAATTATAGCTTTACTAGTATTATTGTTAACTATTTTAGGTAATAATTTAATAAGATCTCTTATTAATTCTATTCCTCTTTTACCACCATCTAAAGCTAACTTAGGTTCAAAACTTAATTCAGGTGGCAAGTAAGGAAATCTCTCAATAGGAATATAAGGAAGATTCGCTAAAACAAGATCATATTTTTTTAATGAAATTTTACGAAAATCTTTATTAATAAGGTTCATTTGACCTTCTAAGTTATGAAGTTTCATATTTTTTTTGGTTAATTCTATTGCTTTTTTAGAGATGTCTATTAAATGGACATCTAAATCTGGAAATATCAATTTAAGAGTAATACCTATTATTCCGCTACCTGTGCCTATATCAATGATTGATAATTTTTTATTTGAGTTGTTAGAAATATACTCTATAGATCTTTCTATTAATAATTCTGTTTCAGGTCTAGGTATTAAGACTCCTGAGTTGATATCGAAAATTCGTCCAAAGAAATTGCATTTTTGAGTGATATAAGGAAGTGGGATTCTTAATTCTCTTTCCTTTACGATTTCTTGGATATTTTCATAATCTCTTGAAGTACATTCTTGAAAAAGATTTGAGTATAGTTCTTCAGTGTTGATTTCAAGAACATGGTTAATGATGATTTCTGATTCGATTTGATACTCATCAATATTTTTTTCAGACAATCGAGTTTTTAATTCTTTTAGTATTTCTACTATTTTTGCCATCAAATTAGGAATTAATTAGTTTTCTAGCTTGGAATTCTTGAATAAGAGGATTAATGATCTCATCTAGATTTCCATCTAGAAATGAAGGCAAATTGTGGAAAGTGAAATTTATTCTATGGTCAGTTACTCTCCCTTGGGGGAAGTTATAGGTTCTTATCTTTTCTGATCTGTCTCCTGTTCCTACTTGTATTTTTCTGTCTTTTCCAATTTGTTCTTGTTGTTTTTGGATTTCAATTTCCCATAATTTTGCTTTTAATAAATCCATGGCTATTAATCTGTTTTGGCTTTGAGATCTTTCTCTTTGACAAGTAACAATAATTCCTGTTGGATTATGAGTTAGTCTTACTGCAGTAGCTACTTTATTTACGTTTTGGCCTCCTGCACCTCCAGAATGAAAAATATCTGTTCTTATATCTTCCAGATTCACTTCTACATCTATGTCATCAGGTTTTGGTAATATCGCAACTGTGATGGCTGAAGTGTGAATTCTACCTTGAGATTCTGTAGAAGGAACCCTTTGAACTCTGTGAGTTCCTGCTTCATGTTTTAATCTGCTGAAAACTCCTTTTCCTTTTATTTCGAAAGTTACTTCTTTTAAGCCACCTAAGCCGGTGTCGTTAATATTAACAATTTGAGTTTTCCAGGCATTTAGTTCAGCATATCTTTGGTACATTCTATATATTTCTGCTGCAAATAGCCCTGCTTCGTCTCCTCCCGTACCTGCTCTGATTTCAACTATTGAGTCAGCTTCATCTCTTATATCTTTAGGTATCAAAGATTCTTCTAAATCTTTGGAAATGGATTTAATTTTTTTAGTGATTTCTTTCTGCTCTTGTTTTGCGAGATCTATAATCTCAATATCCGAATCTGTCTCTTCAATGGTTTTAGAGTTATTGAATTCTTCAATAAAATTATTATATTGTTCGAACAATGAAACTATAGATTTTAGTTGATTATGTTCCTTAGCAAGCTTAGTGATAATTTCTGGATTTGAAGCATTTTTAGGATTAACCATTGATGCTTCTATCTCTAAGAAACGGGTTTTTATATTTTCTAATTTTTCAATAGTTTTATCATTCATAAAAAGAGTTTATTTTTCTTTTAAGATTTCTAAAATTTTTTCTGGTGTCAAATCTACAATAATTTCAGAAGAGTCACTTAAATTTTTTATAGATCCTGATTTTTTTTCTAATTCTTTTTCACCTATTACTAATATGAATCTAGCGTTACATGAATTTGCATATCTCATTTGTCCTTTTATGCTTCTATTCTTAGGTGCTAATACTACAGAAATATTGTTTTTCCTCAAGGAAGTAGCTATTTTTCTAGATATATCTGTTGTCTGTTGATCTCCTAAAGTAATTATCATTAATTTAGGACCATTTTTCTGAGATGGAATATTAATTTTTTGATTATTTATATTTATAATTATTCTTTCTATTCCACTTCCAAATCCTACACCAGGAACATCAGGTCCTCCAAGTAAATTAATTAGACCATCATATCTTCCTCCAGATAATATACTACTTTGAGACCTTTCTTCATTAGGATGAATTTCAAAGACTGTTCTGTTGTAATAGTCTAGGCCTCGAACTAATTTATGATCTATTTCAATTTCAAATTTATTGTAAATTTTTGTTAGATTTTGAATATTTTCTAGAACAGATTCCCAATGAGATTGACTTTCTTTATCTAGATAATCTATTGATCTAGGACAATTTTTGGTAATAGAAATTAAATTTGCATCTTTAGAATCTAATAATCTTATTGGATTTGTCTCTAGTCTTTTTTTGTCTATATTATTCATTTTGGATTTATATGGTTCAAAAAATTTTTTCAAATCTTCAGATAATTTAATTCTAGTGTTTTTATCACCAATACTATTAATTTTAATTTTTAATTTTTTCAAACCTAAGGAATTCAGATAATGAAGCCCTAACTCAATTAATTCAGTATCAATTTCTGGGGATTCATCACCGAAAATTTCTGCACCAAATTGATGATGTTGTCTCAATCTTCCAGATTGAGGTCTTTCATGTCTAAACATTGAACTTATATAAAATAATCTTATTGGTTTAGGAAGGTTATTCATCCCATTTTGGATAAACGCTCTACACACAGCTGCAGTTCCTTCAGGTTTTAAAGTAAAGCTTTTTTCACTAGAATCTGTAAAAGAGTACATTTCTTTTTGAACGATATCTGAATCAGAGCCTACTCCTCTTTCGAAGAGTTCTGTTTCTTCAAAGGTTGGAGTTTCTATTTCTTCAAAACCGAATGTTGTGGAAGAATTTTTTGCTGTATCTTTTATGAAATTCCAGAGAAATTGTTGATCTGGCAAAATATCGGATGTCCCTTTAGGTACTTGATACATAATTGAAAACCTTTATTGTTGTTGAAATATTTTCCCCTCAGTTTTAATTGAAGGTGCTAATACTAGTTCGGAGTTATGCATTTCTTTAATATTTTTTGCTCCAACCATTCCCATAGAAACCTTTAATGCTCCCACCAAATTTAATGTTCCGTCTGTAGAGGATGAAGGGCCGAATAAAAGTGTTTTTAATTTTGTTTTTCTTCCTACATTTATTCTAGTTCCTCTAGGAAGTGAATCGTGAGGAGTTGCCATTCCCCAATTATATCCTAATCCAGGAGCTTCAAGAGTTTGAGCGAATGGAGTTCCTATCATTACTGCATCTGCTCCTGAGGCAATTGCTTTGCAAACATCGCCTCCTGTTCTGATTCCTCCATCTGTAATTATAGGAACATATCTACCTGTTTCATCAAAATAATTATCTCTAGCTAATGAACAATCTAGAGTAGCAGTTACTTGAGGTACACCTATTCCTAGAACTTCTCTGCTTGTACATGCAGCTCCAGGTCCTACACCTACTAAAATTCCATCTACATTCTCTTTCATTAATTCTTTTGTTACCTTATAACTTACAGTATTCCCCACTATAATTGGCATCTTTAAATTTTTCTTAATTTCAGAGAATATTAACCCTACTGGACTATTGGAATAATGTTTTGCTGTTGTCACTGTACTTTGAACAATTAGTATGTCCGCTCCTGCGTCTTTAATAATTCCAAGAGTCTTTTTTGTGTTTGCTGGAACTATAGAAACTGCACATTTAGAACCAGTTTTTTTTATTTCCATGATTCTTTTTTCTATTAAAGAATTTTTTATAGGTTGGGAATAAATCTTTTGCATTAATTCTGTTACTTTTTCTTTTTTCTCTTTAGATATATCTTCAAAAATTTCTTCTGTGTTTTCGTATCTACAATAGATTCCATCTAAGTTTAAAACAGCTAAACCGCCCAATTTATCCAACTCTTTAATAAATGTTGTAGATGAAATTGCATCCATAGCTGATGCAAGAAAAGGGATTTTAAGAGACATATTTAAAATCTTGACGGAGGTGTCAGAAAGCTCAGGATTAATAGTTATTTCTCCTGGCTTTATAGATACATCATCAAAGCCATAAGCATTTTTCAATTTTCTAACATTTTTTTCCATATTATTATTAATTATAATTATCTTAGTATGAATAAAACATAATGAAATAGATTTGTAAACATATCTCAGTTAAATTTATGATAATCTTGCTGGGCGCATAAATTTTGACTTTAAGAATTTTCTGAAGATAGTAAGAAAGTTTACATGCTTTTATCTTCTCTGATATTAGATATTGATAAAGATAAATTGAAGCTTTCTGAAATGAAGTTAAATGAGATCAAACAAATTCTATATTTAAATGATTAGAATAAATTAATAAAAATATTCAAAAGAGCATTTAAGTGGAAATTTTAAGAAATATTAAAGAATTAAAAAATAAAATTGGATTGAATAAGAACTCCATAGGGTTAATTCCTACCATGGGGGCTTTGCATAAAGGTCATTTATCATTATTAGAAAATGCAAGAAAAGAGAATGAAATTTTAGTAGCTTCTTTATTTGTTAATCCTAAACAGTTTGGCCCAAATGAAGATTTTGAAGAATATCCTAGAGATTTTAAAAAAGATTTATCTTTTTTCTCTGATTCAAAAGTAGATTATTTATTTCTTCCTGATGACAGTGAAATTTATCCTGATGGTTTCTCTACATATGTGAATAATAATTTAGAAGGAAGAAATTTTGAAGGAGAATTTCGTAACAACCATTTTGATGGAGTTTTGACTGTAGTAGCAAAATTAATAAATATTATTAATCCAAAAAGAATTTATTTTGGTGAAAAAGACGCTCAACAATTATTTTTAGTTAAGAAGATGATTTCAGATTTAAACTTTAATGTATTATTAAGATCTGTGAAAACGGTTAGGGAATCGAATGGATTGGCTTGCAGTAGTCGAAATTCCTATCTTTCATCTAATGAAACTAATGATGCTGCTAATATCTATAAATCATTATGTGTGGTATCTGATTCTTGGAAAAATGGAGAAGAAAACTTCTCTGTTCTTAAGGAAAAATTTATCACAAATTTGGAACATATAAAAAATATCAAAATTCAATATGTTGAAACTGTGGATCCTGATACATTTAACACTGTTGAACGAGGTAGAAAAGCAATTTTAATTGTTGCTGTTTTATTGGGAGATATTAGATTGATCGATAATATAATATTAGATTAAGACATCTTATATTTTTCAATTTTTTCTACATAAATATTAAAAGATAATTTTATTAGTTCTACATGTCTTTCAGTCAATTTCCCTCTTATTCTAGCGGGAGTTCCAGTTATTAAAGAATTAGAAGGTATTTTCATGTTTTCTAATATTGTGGATCCCGCAGCTACTAGACAAAAATCTCCAATTTCCACTCCTTCGTTAAGAATACTTCCATTTCCTAAAAGACAGTTATCGGAAATTTTACTAGCATGACAAATTACTGCATGACCTATAGTAACGTTATGTCCTATTTTGGAGTTTCCATCAGAATGAATTACAGAGTTGTCCTGAATATTAGTTCTCTCCCCAATAGTGATTTTTCCATTATCTGCTCTAATTACTGCTCCGGGCCATACGCTTGATTCTGCTCCAATTTTTACATCCCCCAGCAAAATAGCTGCTTCATGTACAAATGATTCAGGGTGTATTTGAGGAGTTTTTCCATTAACTTCATACAACATTTCTATTTTTCTCTTTGTATTAAATTTATATATTTTAAGGTAGTCTAGGGAAATTCAAATCAAGTCTTATCATAATAGGTTCACCAGATTTTAACATTTTATATTTTTCTTTTGATTTGATTGATTTAGAATCAGGAGACCCTATATGAAAAGTTATGAATTTCCCATAGTCAGAATCCTTTTCAGCTCCAATGACAACATTCTGATATGTTCCTGTTTCTGTTTCAGCAATAAGAGATCTGTGGTCTCCAAGTTTTGCAAAAATCTGAATTCCTGCTGGTATGTCTTTACCATTTACTTTAGCAAAACCTTGGAAAATTACTGGCCATCCTGGCGCGGATAAATTATTTTCACTAGTTATGGGTATTTCTTCATTAGTACAAGCAGAAAAAATAAGAATTAATATTGATGTGAGTAAAATTTTTTTATACATATTTTCAAATAGGAGGTTTTTCTTTATGCCAGTCAGTAATTTTTTGGATTGAATTGCCAATATTCATTATTTTTGATTCTGAGAAATGAGGACCCATAATTTGTAGTCCCACTGGAAGATTATCTGATAATTGAGATGGAATTGAAATAGCTGGAATTCCTGCTATATTTGCAGGGATAGTACAAATATCATTGAGATACATTGCTAAAGGGTCATTTATTTTAGATTTCAAATCAAAAGCCACACTAGGAGAAGTTGGTGAAATAAGAACGTCATATTTATTGAATTCATTAAGGAGAGATTCTGTTAGGAGTGTTCTTACTTCTTGAGCTTTCTTGTAATATGCATCATAGTAACCTGATGAAAGGGCATAAGTTCCAATAAGTATTCTTCTTTTTACTTCTTTTCCAAATCCTTTTCCTCTAGTAAATTCCATAGTTTCCCATATATTTTTTGAAGACTTATCAGTGATTCCGTATTTAAAGCCATCGTATCTGGCTAAATTCGATGAAGCTTCAGATGGAGCTATTAAATAATATATAGATACAGCTTGTTCTAATAATGGAATTGAAGTTTTAGAAACTGTAGCTCCCAGATCTTTTAATACTGATATACTTTCATTTATAGAATTATTGACTCCTTTTTCAACTCCCTCTCCCATAAGATTTTCTACTAAACCTACTTTTAAATTTTTTATATTTTGATTAATCTCTTTAGTGTATATTGGGATATCAGAATCATAAGAAGTTGAATCTGCATTATCTTTCCCTGCAATCACTTCAAGTATTTGAGCACAATCTTCTACATTATTAGTCATGGGACCAATTTGATCTAAAGAACTCCCAAAAGCTATTAACCCAAACCTGCTTACTAGTCCATATGTTGGTTTTAAACCAACTATTCCACAAAGTGCTGCAGGTTGCCTTATGCTTCCACCGGTGTCAGATCCAAGAGATCCTACACATAGCTTGGAAGCTACAGATGCAGCTGGTCCTCCACTGCTTCCTCCAGGGACTTTTTCTAGATTCCATGGGTTCTTTACTGGACCAAAAGCAGAATTTTCATTAGATGAACCCATTGCAAATTCATCCATATTGGCTTTTCCAATAATTATACCGCCCGCATTAATTATTTTAGTAACTACAGTTGCATTAAAAGTGGGCGTGTAGTTTGATAAAATTTTTGATGCTGCAGTAGTAGGGATATCTTTGGTTGAAATATTGTCTTTGATAATAAAGGGAATTCCTAGCAGAGGGAATTTGCTAATGTCATCATTTCCAGAAATGATAGATTCTATCTCTAGTGCGCGTGCAAAGGATTTTTCTTTTTCTAGAGTAATAATGCTATTAATCTTTTCATCTGTTTTCTCTATTCTTTCAAAAAAAGATGTTATTAAGTCTGTTACTCTAATTTGTCGAGTTTTCACCTTGTTTACCAATTCTTTGATGGTATCTTCAAATATTTCATCTCTCTCTTGTAACATTGAAAATTATTTGTCTAAGACTTTTTTGATCTTGAAGAAGTTTTTATTTCTTAAAGGTGCATTTTTCAATACATCCTCGGTTTCCATAGATTCAGATGTTTTATCTGCTCTGTAAGTATTAACTTTTTTTAAAGGATGTCCAGCGATTTTTACATTTTTTGTGTCTATCTCTTGTAGTGATGAAAAGTATTCCAATACTTTTGATAATTCTAATGCTAAGGCAACTGATTCTTCTTCATCTAGTTGTAAATGAGATAATTTTGCAAGATTTTGTAATTCTTTTTTTGATAATTGTTCCATTAGACACCTATTGCTTATTTTGTAATAAATTTAACATTAATTTTTTCTTAAGTAAAAACATCAGAATTGAGAAATTGCGATATATTTGACTAAAACTATAAGCCTTTCTAGAATGATTTAATTGTTTTATTCTTATCTATAGATTAATGAGATAAAAAACTAATATTAGAACACTGAAATAGTATGAGTAAATACATATTTGTGACGGGTGGAGTAGTTAGTTCTCTTGGAAAAGGGATTGTTTCAGCATCTATTGGAAGGATTTTAAAAAGTAGAGGATTTACTGTTACTATTTTAAAATTAGATCCTTACTTGAATGTAGACCCCGGTACTATGTCTCCTTATCAGCATGGAGAAGTATTTGTAACACGAGATGGCTCAGAGACAGATTTAGATTTAGGTCATTATGAACGTTTTATTGATGAAGAATTGACGAAAGATTCAAATATTACTGCTGGTCAGATTTACAGCGAAGTAATCAAGGAAGAGAGAAAAGGAACATATTTAGGAGGAACAATTCAGACAGTTCCCCATGTAACCGATGTGATAAAAAATAAAATTTCTCAAATATCTCAAAAAGGAAATGTAGATGTTGTAATTTTGGAAATAGGAGGGACAGTAGGGGATATAGAAGGGCAACCATTTCTTGAAGCTATTAGACAAATTAGAAATGATATAGGTTCAAAAAATACTTTTACTCTTCATCTAACTTTGCTTCCTTTTTTGGGAGCAACTAGAGAATTAAAGACTAAGCCCACTCAGCATAGTGTGAATATTCTAAGAGGAACTGGTATTCAACCTGATGCGATAATATGCAGGAGCGATTACCCTGTTGATTTTAATGTGAAAAAAAAGATTTCTCTTTATTGTGATGTCCCTGAAGAGAATGTTTTCTCATTAGAAACTTTAGATACTATTTATGCAGTTCCATTAGTATTAGAAGAGCAATCTTTGGGAAACATCATTCTAAAGAAGCTAGATATCAAAAATGAAAATTCTGGTGTGGATAGTTTAAAAGATTGGAAATCCATAGTTGATTTAATTAGGAAACCAAAAGATTCAGTTAAAATTGCTGTTGTCGGTAAATACGCTGATCTTCCAGATTCATACTTGTCAGTGAAAGAAGCATTGATTCATGCTGGTATTCATAATGGATATGATATAGATATTGAATGGATATCATCTGAAAGGCTTGAAACTGAAGATCCGTCAAAATTATTATCATTAGTTTCAGGTATTGTAGTTCCTGGTGGTTTCGGTCCTAGAGGAATTGAAGGTATGATAAATGCAGCTAACTACGCAAGAACTAGAAAAATACCATATCTTGGACTATGTTTAGGAATGCAAATAATGGTAGTTGAATTTTCTAGAACTGAACTTGGATTAGAATTAGCACATTCTATAGAATTTGATGAAAAAACTCCTGATCCAGTGATATCTTTTTTGCCTGGGCAAGAAAGCCTTTCAGAAACTGGTGGAACTATGAGATTAGGTATATATCCATGTAAATTGGAGAAAGGTTCTATTGCTGGAAAAGCTTATGAAGAAGATTTAGTTGAAGAGAGACATAGACATAGATACGAGGTAAATAATGATTACAGATCATCTATGGAAAAGGCAGGTCTTTTAGCTTCTGGTGTTTCTCCCGATAGAAATTTAGTTGAAATTTCAGAGGTAATTGACCACCCTTTTATGATTGGAAGTCAATTTCATCCTGAATTCCTTTCTAGGCCTAATTTGCCCCATCCTTTGTTTAAAGAGTTTATAAATGTTGCTAAAGACATTATTAGAGAAGGTTCACAACATAAATTAGTGTAATTTTAAAAAATCTTTTGGAACTGATTTTTTTAAGGTTGCAGTAATTGTTCCAATCAGTGTATGATAGGAATGTTTTCAACTACACTTGTCCTTGTTTAGGGCGAATTCCAAAAACTTAGAATAATCTCAGTTGTGTAGTAAATTTTCTCTTATTATCTATTTTTCGATTAATAAGAAGAAGCGGAATTACTTTTGATAATGAAAATAAAATCTACAAAAATTCAATCTATACGATAATCTATGGAGGTATTGGCTTGGCTGATACAATCGATAAACCTAAAAGGAAACCTGTTAGTACTAGAAGAAAAATAACCCCTCGAAAAAAACCTATTTCCAAACCAAGTATTTTAAGCTTAGATAATTTAGGTAATGGGAAAGATTCTGAAAAACCTCAGGATAAAGTTGTTTCTAGAATTGAAGCTGACGACGAAGAAAACAATCAATTTGCTGACTTATATTCAAAATCCCCTGAAGAATTAATGCAACTTGCTTCAAAACTTGATGTAAGTCCAACTAAATTTTCAAATAGGATAGATCTAATTATTTCACTAATGTCTGTCATTGCTGAGGAATCAGGAGTTCTAATTGGAGCTGGTGTTTTAGATGTGCTCCATGATGGATTTGGTTTCTTGAGAAATCCTGAAGGTGGGGATAAAAGTGAGGATATTTATGTGTCTCAGACTCAAATTAGACGTTTTGATCTTAGAAAAGGAGATTTTGTTGCAGGACAGGTAAGACCACCTAAAGATAATGAAAAATATTATGGATTAATAAGAGTTGAAATGGTGAATGGAGGAGGACCTGATTCTTCTAAAAATAGAGGAAGATTCGAAAAATTCACTTCTATATACCCTAATGAAAGACTAAATTTAGAAACTGGAGTTAAACCTTTTTCTACTCGACTTATAGATATCATTTCTCCTATAGGTAAAGGACAAAGAGCCCTTATAGTTGCCCCTCCTAAAGCTGGGAAAACTGTGCTACTCAAAGAAATAGCCTCTGGTATTTCTAACAATTACCCTGAAGTAGTATTGTTAGTTGCACTTATTGGAGAGAGGCCTGAAGAAGTAACTGATATGAGAAGATCTGTTAACGGAGAAGTGTATAGTTCAACTTTTGACGAACCTGTAGAAGATCATTGTAGAATGGCTGAGTTAGCTCTTCATAGGGCTTATCGATTAGTTGAATCTGGACAGGATGTAGTCATACTTCTTGATAGTTTAACTAGATTAGCTAGAGCTTATAACTTAAAGATACCAAGTAGTGGAAGGACTCTTTCTGGTGGAATGGATCCTTTGGCCTTATATCCTCCTAAAAGTTTTTTTGGAGCAGCTAGAAATTGTGAAGAAAGTGGAAGCCTCACCATTATTGCTAGTTGTTTAGTAGACACTGGAAGTAGATTAGATGATTTAATTTATGAGGAATTTAAAGGTACAGGGAATATGGAATTACATTTAGATAGAAGATTAGCAGAACAGAGAGTTTTCCCTTCTATTGAAATGTCAAAGAGTGGAACCAGACATGAGGAATTACTGTTAGACGATTACACTTTACAGCAGTCTACTTTATTAAGAAGAATGATGGCATTATCTAATTCACATTCTGATGCAGCATCTGATCCATCAGATTTTGCTAAAAGAATATTAAGAGAAATGGGGAAAACAAAATCTAACGAAGAATTCTTGAAATTTGATTTTTTGAAAAAGAAAAATGGATATTAAATAAAAATTAATCAAATTATGACTATTTTTGTTGATTAAAGGGTAATTTTTTATGTTTTTGATAACTTTTAATGTAAAAAAGGTCTGAAATGACGTTGACAGGTATGGTCTTTTTAACTTATATTCTGATTCAAGTCCAAATTTAACACACGTCAAATTGCAAGTTAAAATTTGATTGTAGGTTAGAAAATTGGCAAATTAAATAGAAAAACTACAAATAACATCTTGACATAGTGTGTTTAGAATGAAAAAATTTGGTGGTTAGTATAATAAATGTAGATGAAACCTATGGTCTGTTTTATCTTGTTGTGCTAATCTTACATATAAGTTTTTCTTGTATAACTAAATAAAGACCATAGAAAAATTAATTAATTACAAAATTAATAAATTGAGAAAGTATAAAAAAATTAAGACCGTACCGCTGTCCGAATTCGAGACAGCAGAGGTCCGAGTACCTTTAAGTGCTCGGATTCGGGATAAAAGGGGGATACACGCAGTGAAAACATTAGTATCTGCGAAGACCCTAACAACCTTAGCAGCAGGAATGTTGCTTATTGTTGGTTTGTTGGGGATCCAGAATTCAACCGAAACGGCTCAAGCAGCTGCAACAGGAACAGTCAACCTTACTAATGGTTGGTCTAACCTAAGCACAGCCGCGAGCCCAGCTAAATTAGCTGCCGGAACTACTCCTACATATGTTGGTTCTGGGAAGAGTTTGTATGTTACATTCACTTCTTCAGGAAGACTTATTCAAAGTGGTTCTAACCAGTTAATTGTTTCAGTAGTAGATTCAGACTTAAATGCTTCTATTACTAAGAGTACCATTGTGTTCCTACATGCTGACCATAGTTCATCTTCTACATATATATCAGCCACCATTGGTGGTACTGGTACAGGTGACACAAAGATGATTCCTATTATTGACAGTTCTGGTAACGGATCTGTTGGTGGTGAGGATATAACTACTGTATGTAAGTGGATTGGTCATGGACATAACGCGGCAGGAACTAGTTCTACAGCCGCTACATCAACATTGTTCCACATGAAGAGCAATGGTGACTTTAACTTAAGTTCAATAACTTCTGATAGTGCAGCTAGTGCTGGATTATTCAACGACCAGCTTGACTGTTCAACTGCTACTGCAGGATTAATTGCAGTTTCAATAGGGAACGTTGGTGATGTTGCTAATAACCAGTCAGCTCAGATTACTGTGAGTACAGCTAACAACGCATTAAATGTTGTTAACCCTCCAAATAATGCTGCTGCAAGTGGACCTTTACAGGCAGAATATCCTGTAGCTTTGGTATCTCTATCATGGAGCACCAGTCAGGTTAATACTACTTCTGTAACTGCATGGAGTGGCGTTGTGACTTCAAGTAACGCTATATCTTTAGTTCTTCAGGAAACTGGTAGAAATACTGGTGTATTTGAGCAACTATTCACAATATTCGATAATCAAAACACAGAAATGCCTCTAGGAATGATTCAGAGCGTAGCAGATGGAACTGGAATTGTTTTAACAGCAACCGGTGATCAGTCTACTTATCCTGTTGGTTCCTTTGGACATGATATACCTACAACTTGTGCGAATGATTGTGCAAGTGCTGCCGGTAGAAGTGCAACTTCTGCTACAAGTACATTGGCAGTTAAAGATGGTGGAGTAGTATATGTGAAATACACAGATGCTACAACTAAAGATTCAACCAATGTATCAACTACCGTTTCTGCGCAAGTTGATGCTACTATTCCTACTGTGACTGTTAACAGTCCAGCTCATGCTTCTGAGAATCAGACTAGAGTACCTACTGTTAGCTTAACTGCTACTGATGCAGGTGCTGGTCTTGATGTATCAAACGCTCTCTTGCTACTTGATGAAGAGAATGATGATACAGAAGACAAGACTTACTCAGATGATAATGATGGAACTACTGCAGGTGCTGATGTAATCACATCTGACAGTGCAGCAAGTATCAATAGTAATGCTACTGGAGTAACTGGAGTAAATGCGAGCCAGGCTGAACTTCTTGTTCTTTATGGTTTTTCTACAGCAGGTGCTCTTAACGGTGGTAGTCACGATAGCTACACTGTAGCAACTGGTGGTGTAACAGTTGACAGAGGAACAACTACTGATGGTGCAAGTACTTTGACTTACACTCATACTCCATCAGCAAGCTTACCTATAGACGGAAACAGTAACTTGACTCTTCCAGTAAACCACTGGGTAGACTTCATTGGTGTTGCTTCTGACTTAGCAGGTAACGTTGGATTCTCTGACTCTGACTCAACTGCTAGCGTAGGTGTATTAGCTAAATATGCTCCACACCACATTAAAATTGACCAGAAATTGCCTTCTATTTCAAGTGCAAATACCGGTTGGTGGTGGGACTCAAGTCTTGACGTAAGAGACAAGACTCACAAAGATACAACAACTAAAGCTACAGCGATCGTAGTTAACTTTGATGGTAATGTTGCAGATATTGATGCAACTGACTTCCTAATCACTTTTGATGACGGAACAACTCATACTCCATCAGCTGCTACAGTTTATGATTTCGTTGTAGATGCTGGTGACACTTCAATTACTGAAGGAACACAGAGAGTTTACCTTACTTTAGATTCATCAATGACTGCTAATGACACTCCAAAAGTTGCATTAGCTGGTTCAGTTTCTGATATGGCAGGTAACGCTACAGCAACTGGCTCACTAGGAAATGCTACAGACACTATTGATCCTACAATCACCGCAGTATTATCTGGTGGTTCAGGAACAGGTACTGCAGCAACTGAAGGTGCAGCTGGTTTAACTAAGAATACAGTTACATTGACAGTAACAACTGATGAAGAGTTAATCTCTAACCCAACTGTTACTGTACATGACCTTGGAATGTCCAAGGCTGGTGGTGGAGATACAGCAACAACTGCTGGTAATGCATACTTGGGTCCTTGTGGTGCTGTAAGCACTTGTGGATTCGGAGCATCCAGAGTTGAAATAACAGCTTATGGTGCAACTGCAGGATCTACTGACTCAGCAGACTGGGTTGGTGCTTCAACTACTGCACAAGGAGCTAAGAGCTTCACTCTATCAATAGCTAAAGGAACTCCAGGTTATGATGGTACTAAGACTGTAATAGTCTCAGCTACCGACAAAGCTACTGCTGGTAACACTAAAACTACCGGTACAGCTTCAAGTTCAACTGATCAAATCAAGTTCGTGTTTGACACAAACGCAGCTTCTCTAGTGATTTCGCCAACGGCGGCTTCAACAACAACTCAGAGAAGGCCTTACATTGTTCTTGATTACAGTGATGACTTAAGTAAAGTAACAATAAGTAAAGCTACATTGGACGGAGTAGACATTAGTGGTGATTTATCTACTACTGATAACAAGAAATTCTACTACGTGCCTTCTGCAGACCTCACTGCTGCTGCCCACACAGTTATTGCTAAAATGACTGACTATGCGGGTAACGCAACATCTGAAGAGTCTAAGAGCTTTACTGTGGCTGCTAGAACTGACTTCAAAATCACATTATTAGCTGGTTGGAATGCTATTTCCGTACCATCTGATCCTGTATCTGGTGATATAGATACAGTATTCAGTAATGCTGGTGTTGACCAAGTTTTGGCTTATCAGAACCACGCATGGCATATAGCTACTAAAGATGCAACATCTGGAACATTTGCTAGCACGAGCGAGTCTCCGCTAACATCTGTATCTCAAGGTGTTGGATACTGGGTACACAACAATAACTTCGAAAGCCAAGCTGTTGCTCTAGTTGGTGCAGTAGAACCTTCTGCTGGTACCCCTCCAGCGGTGGTCACTATACCAACTGTTGCTGGTTGGAACTTCGTAGGAGTTGTAGATGTATCTAGAGCTAATACTCAAGGTGCTGATGGTACTACCATTACAACTTCTACCTTATACTTCGGTGACTTAGTAGATGCAAATCCTGGTGGACATGATATTGTCTACAAGTATGACACTACTAACTTGAAGTTCGTAGAAGTAGCTTCAGGCGATAACGTTAGTACTGGACAAGGATTGTGGATATACGTTAAACCTCAATCTGATGGATCAGTATTGGCAATCGTTCCACCTAGTCCATAAACAGATTTAGGTAAAAACGAGTAAAAATAATATGGCCTCCTGTAGAAATGCAGGAGGCCATTTTTATATACTTAAGGGGAATTGTTATTATAAGATAATATGAATATGAATATGAATTTTAAAATACTATTAATAGGAATTGTGACATCTTTTATGCTCACAACAGGTATATTTGTTACTTCAGATCTTATTAAAGCTGAAGGACCCGAAGAGTTTAATTTTATCCCACGTATTATTGTGTATCAGGGAAATGTGTTTATTAACGGTAAAAAAATTAATGAATATGAAACTGATATATCTGGTAATATTGCTTTGATACTTAGATCTGGAGATATTGAATTAACTGCTAATGTTGGTGAATTTGCTCCTGGTCGATATCATATTCAATTAGGACCTAGGCTTAACCGAGGAACTGTTTTTGAAGTATGGCTAGAAGATCAGGTAAAAGCTGATGAATCATTAACTTATGATTCAGATTCTGATGGCAAATGGAATTTATCTGTAATTCAAGATCTTCATTTTTCTGATATGCCAGTTGCTACTCCAACCCCAACTCCTATTCCACCTACCCCAACCCCAACTCCTGTAGTAGTGCAACCATCATTTATTAGTGGCGAAATAGTATCTGGAAGTTCAGGTGAATATGCTGGTGCAGGATTAAAATTGTATGCAGTAATTAATGATTATACTTCTGAAACTGTTGAAATCGAAGAAGGAATATATAAGATTGTGATTGATCCTAAATTTGACTATTATGTTGGTGAAGAAATTGTATTTATTTTAGAGGGTATTAAATCTTTATCTACTCATAAATTTGTAGCTGGTGAATTCAATAAAGAAGTAAATCTTATTTTTCCGAGTATCCCAGCTACACCAGTTCCGCCTACTCCAACTTCTATTCCACCAACACCGAAACCTAGTGTTCCTGAACCAACTAGGACACCTGTTCCAGCAGTAGTGGAGAAAATTATTGTAGAAGTTACATCAACTCCTACTCCTACTCCTTTAGCAGCTGTTGAACCAAAGGAAGAAAATATTTCTGATTCTACAAAAGACGATACTCAGTCTATGGCTATCAAAGAAGAAGAAAATGGTGGTGGAGCATGTGGTGCTAATATTGATCCGAACGCACCAGTGTCTTCAGGTCATATTGCAATGTTATTAACTCCCCTGCTATTTATAGGATTTAGAAAAATTTCAGGTAGAAATCACTAAAATTAGCCTGTAGGTTTAAGAAAAATCAGATTCAATCCATCCAAACTGTTAAGGTTAGATTTAGTCAATGAGGCTCTTAAAACAGATTCACCTACCTCAACCCCTAATTCTGATGAGAAAAGCTTCTGTGTGGTCGTAGTTTGTTCAGAATATTTATAATTGATGGGTATTACTACTCTAGGATCTATAGCTCTAACTAGATTAGTTAAATCATCCATGGAAAGTAATGATGTGTTTAAAGGCATTAGAAGGATATCTACACCAGAGATATGTTGGGCAATTAATGAGGTTGATAACATTATGTTAAGATTCCCCAAATGACAAATGGAAAGATTTTCACATTCAGCTGTAACAATGTTATTTATTGTTGATTCGTCCTTTGTTTCTGTATTTCCATGAGCAACTCCTTTCAATCCGATTTTTCCAAACTCATATTCCCCGGGACCGAAAACATTTTTTGATTCATTGGTTATTTTACTTTTAGTAGAAAGATATAGAGACTCAGTACTAAAAGTTAATATGGTATTTGAATCTTTTTGATCCTCAGGAGATAAATTTTTTACTACAGGATCAAATATGATTTTTCCAGAGTTTGTATCTGCTATTATTGTATTACCACTTTTCCAGCTTATTCTCATGATTACCTCAATTATTTAAATCATTGGTACTTTTTTAGATTTTTTATAGAATTAACAATATAAATAAATTTAATATATTTACTTTAACATTCAGTCTAATGGTAACAAAATTTATTACGATATTTTATTTTTAGATTAACAATAATGATATTTTATTATGAATGATTTGAACTCAAGAACTAAAGAAATACTGAATGTATTGATTGATGAATATGTAGATACTGGTTATCCAGTTGCTTCTGAGTCAATAGTACAAAATAGTGAAATAGAAGTTAGTCCTGCAACCGTAAGGAATGAAATGGTATTACTAGCTAGAAAAGGATATATATCTAAATTACATCAGTTTTCAGGAAGTATTCCGTTACATAAAGGTTATCAATTGTTTATTGAAATGATTCCTGATGATGAACCTCCTGAGATAAATGATTTTACTGCCTTGAAAGGTAAATTAAATATTTTGCCGAAGACTTTTGAAGATTGTTGTGAAAATGCAATATCTGTTATCTCTGATTTAACTGGAGGAGTAGCTTTTAGTAAGATGTATACTTCTACTTCTTTTGTAGTAGATTTTATTTTTTTTCAGATTGAAAATGAATTAGTAATCACCTCCAAATTATCTAATGGTGCAGTTTTAGAAGTTAAGTTAAACAATGTTAAAAATATGAATACTGAAGAACTTCAGTTTTTGGATAATTTTATCAAGTTAGAAATCTTTGGAAAAACGGTTGATAAAATGGAGGAAGCAAAATTTCTAATTTATTCAATAGATACTTTTTTGCAACAAATATGCATTGAAATATTTGAAATTCACATACTTCGTATTAGAAGATCTGAAGAAGGAAAATTTAAGGGTGCAAATAAAGTTTTTGATCATCCAGATGTGATATCACAGCCAATGATTGCAAAATCTCTTTTAGAGATAATAGAAAACCCTCTCTTTTTTGAGGACTTAATAGATTTATCTAAGGACAATGCTTCTTTTAGGGTTATAATAGGAGAGGATAACATAGAAAACCAAATGAAATGGTTTAGTATTATTATAGCTCCTTTTGGACTTAATCATTCCTTAGGTGGATCTATTGGTTTAATTGTTCCAAAAAGAATTCCATATAAAAGAATCTTACCGATAGTAAAATATGCATCTTTTTGGATTGATAGATTATTTAAGAGGAATATAGGAGAAAAATCACTAGTATTAGAATAGAATTGATTTCTTCAGGTTAATTTTATGTCTTCTGAATTTATTATATGAGCTCTAACAAAGATTATTATGAAATATTGGGTATTAATAAAAATGCCTCAGTTGAAGAAATAAAGAAGAAATTTCGAAAACTTGCTTTTGAATTTCATCCTGATAGAAATAAAAATTCTGGTGCATCAGAAAAATTCAAAGAAATAAATGAAGCTTATCAAGTATTAATAGATCCTGAAAAAAAGAAAATTTATGATCAATTTGGGCATGCTGGATTGCAAGGACAATTTGGAGGCTTTCAACAAGGTGGTTTTGAGGATTTAGGTGGCTTTGGAGATATATTTGAAACCTTTTTCGGAGGATCTTTTGGTTCATCAAGAAGCTCTTCAAATAGAGCTACTCATGGTAGAAATTTGGAATATAGAGTAAGGATAAATTTTTATGAATCAGCATCTGGAAAAGAAGAACCTCTAAAAATTCAAAGATTAGAAAACTGTATTACCTGTAAAGGTTCAAGAGCAAAACCTGGAACCAAAGTAGATTCATGTTCAACATGTAAAGGAACTGGACAAGTTAGAAGACTTCAACGTACGATTTTTGGACAGTTCGAGCAGAGAACTTCTTGTTCTTCTTGTAATGGTTCTGGTCAATTAATTCAAGAACTTTGTACAGATTGTAGAGGAAGAGGTTTGTCAAAAGTACTTAAAGACTTGATAGTTAAAATTCCACCCGGAATTTCTGATGGTGATATAGTCAAATTGTCTAATCAGGGTGACCCTGGTGTAAATGGTGGACCTAAGGGTGATATTTTAGTTCATATTAATGTGGATCCTCATGATGTTTTTGTTAGAAAAGGTAGTAATATTTTTCTCGGAGTTGACGTAGATATTGTTCAGGCAGTATTAGGAAGAGATATAACCATCCCTACTATTGAAGGCGAAACTAGTATTCAAGTTAAACCTGGTACTCAAAGCGGAGATCAACTTAAATTATCAGGTTTAGGGTTTCCTGAAGTAAATAATCTTCGTAAAAAAGGGGATATGATAGTAATTCTTAGAGTGATAACTCCTAAAAAACTATCAAAAGAGCAAACATTACTTTTTGAAGATCTGGAAAAATCTTTAGTGAACAAATCTAATGGTAAGGTTCAAGAATCAGATGGTAGAAGTATTTTCAAAAGAATAAAAGATGGATTTCTTCAAGAGGACTGAAAAATTTAAAGAATAGGATTTTAGATGAGTGAAAGAGGAAGTAAATGGGTAGAATTGAAAATAAGAGTCAACTCAGAATATGTAGAACCCACTGTAAGATTATTTCATAAATATTTATCCGAAAATGTTTTTACTCAAATTATAGATTTCAATGAAGAGTCAAGATCAGAAAATGAATTAGATGTAGAAGTGATAGGTTATATTTTATCTGATCAAAATTTCTCAGAATCTTTAACTAATTTACAGGTAGGTTTGAAGCTTTTTGAGAAAATTTTTCTTATGTCAGATCTTGAAATGAAAGAAGTATTCTCAGATACTTGGGAAAAACAGGAATTCCCACCTATTAAGATAGGAAGAGACATTGTTATAGTAGCCAAAAATAAAGATAAGAAAAATTTTCCAGATAAATTATCATTAGTTATAGAACCTTCAATGGCGTTTGGTACTGGGCATCATGTAACTACGAAAATGTGTATAGAATTTATTGAACATTATATAAAAGGTTATGAATCAGTAATTGATTTAGGTACGGGCTCCGGCATATTAGCTCTTTGTTCTTTATTACTAGGTTCTAAGAAAGTTTATTGTGTTGATAATGATATTGAAGCTATAAATTCTGCTAAGAATAATTTTAGAGAATCTGGATTTATATCAAAATCTAAATTTTTTCACGGAAATTTATTTGAAATCCCTGTAAAATCAGAAAAATTTGATCTTGTATTAGCTAATCTGACTTCTAGTATATTGATAGAAAATTTTAAAGTTATATCTAATATGGTTTCTAAAAATGGAATTGTTATAATGTCGGGAATTTTAGCCTCAAGATTTAATGAAGTAATAAAAATATATCTTAACGAGAATTTTAAATTGTTGAATAAATTACAAAATGGTAATTGGATTTCTGTAGTTTTGAAAGGATAGTTTATGCATAGATTTTTCATCAGTAATTTTCAAGAAAATGATAATTTATCTATATCTTTAGAACAAATAAGACATCAATTGAAAAATGTTCTTAGACTTAGAAAAGATGATTTGATTGAGGTGTTTGATGAAACAGAATGTGAATATTCAATAAAAATCCTGGATGATGATTGTGATTTTGGCAAAATAATATCTAAAAAAACTAGAAAATTTGAGATTTATCCAGAAATAATTTTATGTCAAGCATTTATAAAAAATGATCGTTTTGAATTAATTCTTGAAAAAATATCTGAACTCGGAGTCACACAAATAATTCCTATGATATCTGAAAGAGTACAAGGAAGATCAAAATTAAAAACAAATAATCCCAAGCACTTTAGGTGGGAGAAGATTATTAAAGAGGCTGTAGAACAATCAGGAGGAAATATAATGCCAAAGCTTGAGCCTTTTTATACTTTTAAGGATTTACTTGAATTATTCAAGGAAGATGAAAAAATTGTTTTTTATGAAAAGTCTGAAGTTTTAAAAGAAGGTTATCGTATTCAAGATTTAAGACCTTGTTTAATTAAATTAGCATCTAAAACTGGAAAACATAAAATAAATAGAATAGTAATATTTATTGGTCCCGTAGGTGGATTTTCTTCTTCTGAAATATCAATGGCTAAAGATTATGGATGTAATATTGTTTCTCTTGGAGATAGAGTTCTAAAAGCTGAAACTGCTGCAATTTCTTCAGTCTCAGTAATCAGATATCAATTTCAAGGTTTTATAAGTGGGAAAAATAGAGATTAATTATTTATTACTTCTTCAGATAGTTCTCTTGTCATCAGTTTTTTTATAGCTGAATTTATAGAAATTTCTCTTTTTAATACTTTTGCAGTGGTTTCAGTTATAGGCATAGAAACTTGATGCTTTTTACTCAATTTTTCTGCTTCTAGAGTTGTTTGTATTCCTTCTAAAGTGATTTTTGATTGATCTGAAAATTCCTCAACTGATAATCCTTGAGACAAAGCAACTCCTAGTTTCCAGTTTCTGCTAGAATTTCCAAAACAACTTGTCATTAAATCTCCCATTCCTGATAACCCAGAGAATGTAGTTTTATCTGCTCCTAATTTTACTCCTAGTTTTGTAATTTCGTGAAGTCCTCTAGTCACAAATGCTGATTTAGCATTTGTTCCTAATTCTAGGCCATCTATTATTCCAGCACCTATGGCTATAATGTTTTTAAATGCCCCTCCTAATTCTGTTCCTATTACATCGGCTCTACTGTAAATTCTGAATTTATCGGATGAAAAAGCATTTCTGAAATTATTTGAAGTATTAATATCATTGAAAGCAATAATAGAAACAGTAGGTTTTCCTTCAGAAATTTCTGAAGCAAGATTAGGTCCTGATAATACCCCTATATTATTTGTGGATAAATTATTTAAATGGTTGCTAATCACCTCAGACATTCTTTTTCCGTTAACTGAAATACCTTTTGTAGCACTGATAATATATTTTTCAGGAGTCACAAATTCTCTAATTTTAGACAGGTTTTCCGGAAGAGTATTTGATGGGACTGCTATAATGAGAGTGTCTGATTCTTCAATAGTTTTTTTAATATTTGATTCAATATTAACTTCAATAGGCAATTTCATTTTATCTGACAAATTTTGATGAATTCTAGTTTGATTCAGGAAGTCTTGTTCTTCTCTAGATCTGGTGAGAATTGAAATATTTTTTACCTTTTTAGATATCAGATATGATAGCGAAAATCCCCATGTTGTATTGCCTATGATAGTAATCTTTTTCATTATTTTAAGAAGTATATTAGGGTTTTATATTATTACCTATTTTATTTTCTTCTCCTTTTAATAATCTTTGGATATTTTCTTTGTGCCGATAGAATATGACACAAAAAATAAATAAAGTAAATAATAGGTCAGTTGAAGTTGAGTTACCAAATGAACTTAAAACAGAAACAACAACATATATTAATGCTACTGTTGCTCCAATTATTGATCCTAAAGAGACATATTTAGAAATGGTTAATATTATGATGAATGTGAATAATGCAATCATACATAAGAGTGGATTTACTAGAAAATATACTCCTAAACTTGTCAAAACTCCTTTTCCTCCTTTGAATTTATAAAAAATTGGCCAACAATGTCCTAAAATTACCAAGGAACCAAAGATAATAATACTGAAAGGATTTTCGTAATTTAAAAACTTAAGGATATTAGTAAGAAAAAAAACAATTAAAAAGCCTTTTCCTATGTCTAATAATGCTACTACAGTAGCAATTTTGACTCCTAAAGTTCTTCCAACATTTGTAGCTCCTGTGCTTTTGCTTCCATGTTCTCTAATATCAATCCCTTGTATTAATTTCCCCGAAATTATTCCAAACTGTACAGAACCTATCAAATAGGCAATTACTCCAAATAGAATGTGAATTATTAATTGAAAGATCATTATTTTATATACAGTTTAATTGGTACTCCATTTAATCCAAATTTATTTCGTAATCCATTTTCAATGTATCTTTTATAAGTGAAATGTAGCAATTTACCGTTTTGGATTTTAATTTCAAATGTTGGAGGTTTACTAGATTTTTGAAATGCATTTTTTATGATTATTTTCGATTTTCCTTTTGACGGGGGAGGGTGTTTAGAGATTGTATCTAGAATATTAGACCAAACTTTATCATCTGGAATAGTTCTATTGAATTCTTCATACACTTCTAATATTTTATGAAAAATTGTTTCAATTCCAAATTTTGTAACATTCGAAGTAAAAATAATAGGAGAACCATGCAAGAATTTTAGTTTATCCATTGTTATATTAGAAACATCTATTTGGTTGATAGATAATTCTTCATTCAAATCCCATTTATTTGCTATTATTATACATCCTTTTCCAGCATCTTTTATCATTCCAGCAATATGTGAATCTTGCGAGCTGATTTGTTCACTTACATCGGTAACAAGTAATGAAATATCTGATCTTGATATAGATTTTATACTTCTAATAACACTATATTTTTCTATCCCTGGTTCAATTTTTCCTCTTCTTCGAAGCCCAGCAGTGTCAATGAAATTAATTTTTTTATTTTCAAAAACAATCTCTGTATCTATTGAGTCTCTGGTAGTTCCAGCCACAGGATTAACAATTGATCTATTTTGTCCAATGATTGAGTTGAATAGAGAAGATTTTCCTACATTTGGCTTTCCTACAATTGCAATATTTATTGAATCTGATTTTTCTGTTTCTTCATTTAGCAATGTTACTTTTTTCGATATTTCGTCTAATAGATCTGAGACTCCATTCCCATGATAAGCACTTAATGTGACTATTGTTTCTATCCCTAATTGATAGAAATCAGGAGCATTTGACAATCTATTGAGATTATCTACTTTATTTATTGCTAAAATACATGGTTTATTAGCTTTTCTTGCTATTTGAGCTGCATAAGAATCTAATACGTTTAACCCTTCTTTTGAGTCTACAACTAATATGATTGCATCAGATTCTTTGAGAACTTGTTTTGTGATTTCCGATACCTCGTTATAAAGTTCTACTTCAGGGTTATTATCAATTCCTCCTGTGTCTATAAGTATAAATCTATTGTCTTCGGATTCTACATTTAAAGATATCCAATCTCTTGTTGTGCCTGGTATATCACTAACTATAGAAAAACGTTTTCCTGCGATTCTATTAAAAAGCGTAGATTTACCTACATTAGGTCTTCCTAAAATTGCGATTACTGGAATACTCATATTAAATTGATTTTATAAAATTATTTGATTTAATAGAGATACTTGAGACCATACTCTATTTTCTGCTTGTTCAAAGACAATAGATTGTGGATGATCTAATAGTCCTTCAGATATTTCTTCTCCGTGATGAGCAGGTAAATCATGCATCAAAAATGCCTCAGGAGATATAGAAAGTAATTGTTCATTTACTTGAAAGTTTTTGAAAATAATTTTTCTTTTGGAAATTTCTTTTTCTTGTCCCATACTAGCCCATACATCTGTGTAGATGATATTTGTGTTTTTAACAGCCTTTTCTGGGTAATGTTCAATGAAAAATTCTCCACCATAAAGTTTTGATAATTGGTTTGCTTTAGTTATATATTTATTATCAAATCCGAATTCTTTCGGAGTACATATGACGAATTCTCCTCCTAAAGATAAAATCGCATGACATAAACTACGAGCAACATTATTTCCATCTCCTACAAAAGTAATTTTTACATTGTTTAAACTAATTGATGAAAACTCTTTTATGGTTAAAAGATCTCCCAGTGCTTGACATGGATGTTCTAGATCACTTAAGGCATTAACTACTGGAATATTTGAATAATGAGAGAATTCTTCCAAAGTGGAATGTGAAAAAGTTCTTAAAATAGCTACATCAGCCATTTTAGAGACTACTTTAGAAACATCTTTAATTGGTTCTCTTTCCCCCATACCTATTTCTTCGGGACCAAAATATACTGGATGACCTCCAAGCATATTAATAGCTTTGAAGAACCCTAGTTTTGTTCTCAGGGAAGGTTTTTCAAATAATAAAACTATATTTTTTCCCTTTAAAGAATTAGTTCTGTAACCTTTTTTAAAATCTAAAGATTTATCTAATATATTTATTATTTGTTCTGGGTTTAAATCAGTGATCTTCAAAAAATTCATGAATTTGTTAATAAAATTTTGTTTATCTGTGTATATTAAAGCAAAATATTCTTTAAAAGAAATTATTGCTATTTCTACATCTTGTTTGGTGATTCCATTCCCATTATGGATAATGCTTCAGAAAGAATTAATTTGGACGCTTTGATTAATTCTAGTCTGCTTTTAGAAATTTCTTCATCTTCAGGAGTTTCAGGTAATACTCTGCATTCCTCATAAAATTTTTGAAGCAGTTGAGATAATTCTAGAGTATATTGTGGGAGACTATGTACTTCTAATTTTTCTGATGAAAACCTAAGTATATCAGGCAACTCAGAGAGTTTTTTCATTAGATCTATTTCTGCATCATGATTTAGAAGTTTTAAGTTTGAATTTATTTTAGATAATTCTAGGGTTTTACTTTTTTCAATTATTGAATTCATTCTCGCATGTGCATATTGAACATAATAAACTGGGTTTTCACTAGTTTTTTGTTTAGAAATATCAATATCAAATTCAATCTGACTTTCTGGAGATTTACTTAAGAAAATGTATCTACATGCATCTTTACCAACTTCTTCAATTAAATCTTTTAAGGGGATAGTTGTTCCTTTTCTTTTGCTAAATTTTGCCATTGAAGATTTTGTTTTTAAAGAAACTATTTGGTTTAAAATTACAACAAAATTATTTGTGTCAATTCCCAGAGCTTTTAATACATCTGATAATCTTTTTATATGGCCATGGTGATCAGCTCCCCAAATATCTATAACAGTATCAAAATCTCTAGTAAAGAATTTATTTTGATGATAAGCGATATCTGTTGCAAAATATGTTGGTCCTCCATCATCTCTTTTGATTAATACGTTATTTTTATCATCTCCAATTTTTTTTGAATTTAGCCATGTTGCTCCATCTTCCTCGAACACTAAACCTTTCTTTCTTAAAATGTTAATTGTTTCAGAGAATTGTCCACTTTGGATTAACGATGATTCATTAAACCATGAATCATATTCAACTCCTAATTTTTTTAAGTCTTTTTTAATGTTTATTAGAATTTCTCTAATTCCTATTTCTTTCAGTTTAATTAGTGCTTCATTTTTAGGAATTTTTGTGAATTTATCTTCATCTTTTAATTTTATCTGCTTTGCAATTTCTTCTAATTCTTTTCCCTCATATCCATTTTCTGGAATAGGCAAATTGTGACTGAATAAGTTCATGTATCTTGAGTATAAAGATTCAGTGAAAAGTAGAATTTGATTCCCAGCATCATTAATGTAATATTCTTTGGTTACTTGATAACCTTGAGTCTTTAATAAATTTGCTAGAGTACTTCCGATTATTGCTCCTCTGGCATGTCCAATATGTAAATCACCTGTAGGGTTTACACTAACGAATTCAATTTGTATTTTTTTAGAAGAATTTTCTTTTTTAAAATATTTATTTTCTTTATTAATGATTGATTTTATATTTTGTTGTAACCATTTCTTGGAAAGAAAAAAATTGATAAATCCAGGTTTTTTGATTGACACTTTTTCTATAAAGGATGGAAGCTCTAAATGTTTTAAAATCATTTGAGCAATTTCTTCTGGGTTTTTCTTTATTTCTCTCGAGATTTGAAGTGCTATGTTTGATGAATAATCTCCGTGCTTTTTGATTTGAGGCTTTTCAACTACAAAATTAACATTTTCAATCTTTATCAGGTCTTCTTGATGAGTTGATGAAAGAGATTTATATAAATGTTTTTTTAGAACAAATGAAATTTCCATAGGGTAAGATTAGCACAAAAAATAGCTATATTAACTATAATGAAGGATAAATAAAATTCATGTATTCTTATTCATATATAGTAATAAGATAATAGGATGTCTCATGGAAAACTTGAGAACTGATTTTTTCAAATATTTGTTTCAAGATTTTAATTTAACCCTTTCAGAAATTCGTAGTCTCGAAAATAATATCAATGTACTTGAATCACACTTAGATATACTTAGAAATCTAGATATAGATAAAACATGAAAGAGGGAAATGATAAAAATCGAGAACTAATTCTCTATACTATTAAAGATTTATCACAAAAAATTCGTGAAAAATCCATTTCTCCGGTAGAACTAACTAATGCTTATTTGGATAGAATTGAATTAGTTGATAAAGAATTAAATTCTTTTATTGAAGTTTATAGGGATTCTGCTTTAAAGAGAGCAATTGAATTTGAAAAAGAAATCCTATCAGGAAATATTAGAGGACCTCTTCATGGTATTCCTATAGCTTTGAAGGACATTTTTGATGTTAAGGATAGAATTACAACAGTTGGCTCAAAAATGTTAAGAAATAATTTTGCATCCTCTAATGCTACTGTTGTAGATAAATTAGAGACATCAGGGGCAATAATTATAGGAAAAACTTCTCTAGTAGAGTTTGCTTTTGGATCTACTGGATTGAATCCTCACTATCCTCAAACTGTTAATCCTTGGAATCATGATAAAATTCCTGGAGGATCAAGTAGTGGATCTGGAGTAGCAGTTGCTTCAAAATTGTGTTTAGGAGCTTTAGGAACAGATACAGGAGGTTCTGTGAGGATGCCAGCTTCTTTATGTGGAATTTCAGGGTTTAAACCTTCTTATGGATTAGTTTCAAAAAGTGGAGTGTTTCCATTAAGTTGGACTCTAGATCATGTAGGCCCTTTAGCAAGAACCCCTTACGATTGTGGTGTGATTATGAATAGTATTTCAGGTTATGATTCTTCTGATAAAAACTCTATTTCAATGGATGATTTTGATTTTAATAGACGGATTGGAAAATCTATAAAAGGGATTAAAATTGGTGTTCCACAAGAATATTTCTTTGATGATTTAGATTCAGAAATTGAAGACAAAGTTAATAATTCTATTAGTTTTCTTGAAGATAATGGAGCAATAATTCAAAAAATTTCTTGTCCTTGGGTAAAATTTGGAAGATCTATAAATTTTATTATTAGTTCATCAGAAGGGTTATCTATCCATGAAAATTGGTTAAAGAAATTTAGAGATCAATATGATCCTCAAGTAAAATCTAGATTTTTATCAGCTAAATCAATTAGTTCAAATGATTATATAAAAGCACTCAAATCTAAAGAATGGTTTACTGCAAAAATGAATAATATTTTTAAAGAAATAGATTTAATTATTTCTCCTACTATACCTATTTTGGCTACAGATATTGAAGGTGATCCTACTATAGGGAACAGGAAAATCCCTTTATTCACTGGTGTTTTTAATGTGACTGGTCACCCATCATTAAGTGTTAATGCTGGGTTTTCTAAAAACAAATTGCCTATTGGTTTAATGATTAGTGGAAGACATATGGAAGATGATTTAGTTTTACAAGTAGGAGAAGTGATAGGAGGGATTGAATCACAATATTATAAAAGTTTGGAGGATCAAATATAAGGAAACATATGAGGCAAACATTAGGATTATTTGAAATATTTCGTATTAGACAACAAATAAAGAATTTATTAGTAATAGTTCCTTTCTTTTTTTCATTAAATTTGTGGTATTCCAATAATGAATTAGGTCAATCTTTTTTGGTTTTTTCTTGGGTGATTGGTGGAGTTTTAGTGTTTTCTTTAGCTTCCTGGGCTGTATATTTATTCAATGATGTTATAGATGCGGATATGGATTTAATACATGAATCTAAAAGAAATAGACCTATCGCTAGAGGCACTGTATCAAAATTTTATGCAATATCAATTTCATTAATTTTATTTTTAGGAACACCTATATTAGCTTTTTTTCTTAGTACAGGTTTTTGTATTTGTATTTCTATATATTTAATTATGAATATTTTCTACTCTTTGTTGTTAAAGCAAATAGTAATCATTGACGTAATTACTGTGGCTCTTGGTTTTGTAATTAGAGCACTTTCAGGTGTTTTTATTATTAGGGACAGTGGAATAGAAGCTTTGGCTAATCTTCAGGTGTCTCCGTGGTTTTATTTATGTACTGGTTTTGGAGCCCTTTTTATTGTTTTGATGAAGAGGCAAGGGGAATTAGAAGGTTCTGAACAAACATTTATTACTAGACCCACGTTAAGGATGTATTCACCAAATTTACTTTTGAGTTTAGTAAATATTTCTAGTTCTGCTACTATCATTACTTATTCTCTATATACTGTTAGTGGGAAATTTGGCTGGGAGGTTAATGTGCCATCTGATAATTCAATGATTATCACTGTTCCATTAGTTATCATTGGCATTTTTCGTTATATGTACCTTTGCTTTGAAGAGAAAAAAGGAGAAAGTCCTGAGAAAATAATCACTTCAGATATATTCTTAATTATAGTCATTATGCTTTGGTTGTTAATAAGCATTTTCATATTATTATTCAGAGGTTGATTATGAGGAATATTGATTTTAAGAAGAATCTAGAATTAGTATATCCTACTGATAAGAGAAGATTTGAAATATATATGCCTTGGGTGATAATTCAAAGGATAATTTCGATTCCTTTTTTGGGCATTGGAGTGATATTAAGAATCTCTCCCAATTTAATTTCTATAATTGCTATTTTATTGATTTTTGTATCATCATTTTTAATTTTGATAAAAATGTTTTTATTAGGAATGATCTTATTGGCTTTAGCAGTAATATTGGATTGTGTTGATGGAGAAGTTGCAAGAGTTCTGAAGAAGACTAGTATTTTAGGGGAAAGATTGGAAGCCTTAAGTGCAGATTTAGTTACAATGGTTGGAATTCCATCAATATCTATTTGGATGTTTCTTTATAATGATCTATCAGTTTTAATAGTATTTTTTTCTTTTATATCAGCTAGCGTTTATGTTTTTTCTAGAGGATTCTTAAATTTTGATGTTCAAACTGAAATCGACAAATTAAGCTTTTGGGAAAAAATTACTTTTTCGCAGTCTAAATATAATATTAATATCAGAGAAAAATCATTTTTAGGTTCAATAATATTTTTTTTAAGAATGAACCTTGTAACTCAGGATGGAATTGTTTTTTTCTCAGTAATATTTATTGGAGTTTTTATTCCTCAGATGATTATTTATCCTGTAATTGTAATGGGTGTCTCTCAGTTACTTATAGGGATAGTTACAATTTTTGCGAGTATATTGAATAATCGAAAATTAATTAATAGTTAAATTTTTTGCTTTCTCATAATCTTCTTGAAAATCAATTTCTATCCATTTTTTTTCTTCAATAGAAGTGAATCCAATATCAGTAAATTTTACAAATTCATTTAAAACATCTTCGTATCCTATATTCTTTGAACCAGCAGAAATTTTTTTCTCAATAAGTTGGAATAGTTCTATTAAAGATTTTTTATTTAATCTCATGAACCCAATTGATTCACCATAATTCTGGAATTCTCCAGTTAAACCTCGTTTTATAGCAATAATTTTACTTGAAGATGCACCTACTAAAATTTCTTCTCCAGTGTTTTTGGATTTGGGATCAATGAGAACAAGATTGTCTTGATTAGATTTAATAATGAGAGAAAAAATACTTGATTCACAGAGAATGTCTCCATCCATAATGATGTTATGGTCGTTAATATGATTATTCGCTAAATTTAAGCTAATTATACTTCCTAATTCATAATCTGGATTAACAATAAAATCACAATAAGGAAAAAGTTTATGTTTGGAAATTTGGGCTTTTACTTTTTCGGATTTGTAGCCTGTTACTAAGATAATTTTATTTATTTGCGTCTCATAGTTTGAAATTTGATCAAGTGTTCGATCTATAAGAGATTTTCCTCGAATTTTTAAAAGACATTTTGGGTTTCTTGTAATTTTTTTTAACCTAGAACCTCTTCCTGCTACTAAAATTATGATGTTTAGTTTTTTAGAATGAGTATTAGACATTTAATTTTCCAAGTTTCCCACAGGTTTTTCATCACGTTCAGTCATTTCTATTACATTCCCATCAGGATCTTGTATATATATTGCATATCTTGCCCAAGGATAAGGTTTATCCCTTAATGTTGGTTCTCCATTACTAATAATTTTTATGTTATTTTCTTTTAATTTTTTATACCAACCTCGTACATCATCTACTATGAAAGCACAATGAGCAGAGCCTGGTAAAAAGACTTTATCCATATCTTTTCGTCTTTGCCCCATTGGATTAATATATTCAAATAATTCTATAGAATGACCATCTCCATTACCAACGAATGCCATTTTAAGTTTCATGTCTTTTAATCCAACCACATCTGATATCCATTTACCTGATTGAACTCCAGGACCTCTTTCAATTTTTAATCCTAATATGTCAACATAAAAATGTAATGATGCCTCTAGGTTTTCCACAACAAAACCAGTATGATATTGTCCAAGTATATTCATGATTAACCTCCTAGATTTTATTGTAATAAAATCAAAAATAATTGTTAACAGTTTAAGAGGTTAATATAACATAGGTATTTAAATGGAAGATAAAGTACTTTTTACACCAGGGCCATTATCTACAAGTTTAGAAGTTAAAAAATCAGGTTTAAGAGATCTGGGATCTAGAGATAAAGAATTTATTGAACTCTGTGGAATAATAAGAAAAGAATTATTATTTCTTGCTAATCTTGATGAAAATGATTATGAAGTAATATTGCTTCAAGGTTCAGGTACATATGGCTTAGAAGCAGTTTTATCTACCTTTACTCCTCCAAATGCTAAATGGTTAATAGTTTCTAATGGTGATTATGGACATAGACTAACTTTGATAGCACAAATATTAGGAATTAACTTTTTGGAAGTTCCTTTTCCTCCGCATCAAATTCCAGATAAAGAGGTAATAGATTCTCATCTATTGAATGATCCAAGTATTACTCATGTTTCTTTGACTCATTGTGAAACTACTACAGGAATATTGAATCCAATTGAAGAAATATTAAAATTGCCCTCTATTTTACATAAGAAAATATTTATTGATGCAATTAGTTCATTTGGATCTTATGAAATCTATAATAAAAGTTGTGTAATTGATTTCTTAATAGGTTCTCCTAATAAATCTTTGGAAGGAATTCCAGGATTTTCTTTTATATTTGTTAAGAAGAGTATTTTAAATGGATATCATAATCCTCCTAGGAGTTTTACTTTAGATTTATTAGCTCAATTTAGAGAATCCGAAAGATCTGGACAATTTAGATTTACTCCTCCTGTCCAATCTATTATAGTCTTGAAAAGAGCTTTAGAGTTATATTTCGAAGAAGGAGGATTAGAAGCAAGATTTAATAAGTACCAAAAAATCCAATCTCTAATAATTAATGGAATGGAGAAAATGGGATTTAAGACAATTGTGAAAAAAGAAAATCAGAGTGTTTTAATCACTAGCTTTAAGATCCCTGTCTTGAAAGGTTTTATTTTTGAAGAATTTTATAATTTCTTAAGTGATCATGGTTTAGTGATATATCCAGGCAAAATCAAACATTTTAATTCATTTAGAATTGGCCATATGGGTCAGATAAAGGAAGAAGATGTTGAGAAGCTTCTTGAAAATACCCAATTGTATTTAGATAAATCTAAAGATAACAATGAAATCTAAAAATTTTGATATAGATGAAATTCTTTCACAAATGGAATCAGAAACTTCTGATTCTTCTTCAAATCCTGTAGCTTCTTTAATGGGAATTATTTATAGATCTTTATTAACTAGAGACAATCAGATTATTTTAGAATGTGGAGTAAATAAAGGTTTTTCAACTTCGATTTTTTCTTATTATTCTGAAAAAAATGACAGTTATTGTTTTTCCATTGATATAAATGATTGTAAAGATGTTGTAGTCTCTGATCGTTGGACTTTTATCCAAAATGATGACTCAAAAGTGTTAGAAATAGTTAATGATTTTCCTGAGCTTCGAGAAAAAGGTATAGATATCTTCTTTATAGATAGTTTTCATAGTGCAGCACATGTTAAGAAAGTATTATACGGTTGGTATCCCTACTTAAATAAGGATTCATTGATATTTATTGATGATATTGATCCAAGAAAATTTAGAATAGGAAAAGAAAAAGATAATTTTTATAATGAATTGAATTGGGAGGAAATTAATAGATTTACAAGAGATTTTTTTGAAAATAATTCTTCTGACATGACCTTAACCCAATATTTTGGAAAAACTGGATTGGCAAAGATAGTTAAAATGTCTGAAAAAGGTTCACTTCCTAATCCTATAGTTAATAGGAACAGATCTTTATTGTTAAAATTAATTACTCTAATTAACAGAAAATTGAAAAATTTATTTAAAAGTTAGGTAAAAAATGAAAAATGATGAAAAATATGGAATTTTATTTAAATCTGCTATTGAATTAAGGGAGTTGATTTGTTCAAAAAAAATATCTCCTGTTGAAATTACTAATTTGGCTCTTGAACGAATTGAAGAAATTAATCCTAAAACTAATGCTTTTTTAACTGTAACAGCTGACAGTGCTATAGAAAAAGCCAAAGAAGTAGAAAAGAAAATTTTAAATCGACAACCAGTTGGTTTACTTGCTGGTATACCTACATCTATTAAAGATTTAGAACCTATGAAAGGTGTGAGACAGACCAAAGGTTCATTTGTTTTTAAGGATTTTATTGCTGATATAGATCAGATAGCTGTGGAACGTATTAAGAATCAAGATGGGATAATTTTAGGGAAAACAAATACTCCAGAATTTGGACAAAGTGGTACCACTGAAAATAAATTGGGAGATCATTGTCGTAATCCTTGGAATCTTGAATATGTTGCAGGTGGTTCTAGTGGAGGAACTGGATCTTCTGTTGCTTCTGGAATAACACCTGTTGCTCAAGGATCAGATGGTGGAGGTTCTATAAGAATTCCTGCTGCCTTTTGTGGAATATATGGAATTAAGGGTACTCAAGGAAGAGTTCCTAGAAGGAATATCAGTAATTTAAGTTGGCATCCTGTGAATTATTCTTCTATGGGTCCTATCAGCAGATATGTGACTGATAGCGCTTTATTTCTTCAAGTTTTATCAGGACCTCATCCTGAATCTGAATTTGGAACTTTAACAAATTCTCCGCCGGATTTTTTGATTGATATAGAGAAAGGTGTATCAGGAAAACTGATTGGTTGGTCTCCTGATTTAGGTTCTAGAATTGTAGACGATGAAGTGAAAAATATTACAGAAAATGCAGTAAAAACTTTTGAAGACTTAGGAGCAAATGTAGAAATGTTGGATTTTGATATTGATCTTGATGAATTAGAACATCCATTACATAATGTTCTGTCTTTCGCACTTATATATGCCACTAATGGATATTTACTCCGTGAAAATTCTGATTTCCTTATGCACTATGTAAGGAATACTATTGAAAAAGGCAAAAATATTTCTGCAGATGAATATCTTGAATCTCTGACAAAATTATACGAATTTAGAAGTAAAATTGAACGAATTTTCGATAGATATGATTTTATTTCTACTCCTACTATGGCTATTCCTGCTTTCAAATGTAATCAAAGACCATTTTTTGAAAATGAAAAAATTAAGTTCAAAGATTTAGATGACGAGTATTATGACTATTCTAATTGGAATATTCAATTGACTCAATTTACTGCATTATTTAATTGGAGTGGAAATCCTGCAGCAGCTTTACCATGTGGTTTTTCATCATCAGGCCTTCCTGTATCTTTACAAATTGTAGGACGGAAAGAAGACGAAGTAGGAGTTTTACAGGCCTCTAGAGCTTTTGAGAATACAAAGCCTTGGCATGATAATCATCCTCAAATTTAAAATTTTATGGAATTTAAAAGAGAAAATATAGAACAACTAAACTCTGAATGGCCTCTCCCCAAAAATAAAAAAGACATAATTATTATTGGGGCTGGAGGAATTGTTCATGATGCACATTTACCTGCGTATAAAAAAGCTGGATTTAATGTGATAGGAATTTTTGATCCTTTAAATGAAAAAGCTAAAGCTTTAGCTAAGGATTATGATATTCCACAAGTATTTAACGATATCAATCAAGCACTTGAAGCTAAAGATGTTGTTTTTGATATAGCTGTTCCTCCAAATGAATTGAGTGAAGTTGTAAATCTGATTCCTGAGAACTCTATATGCCAATTTCAAAAACCAATGGGAACATCTTTAAAAGAAGCTTTAGAAATCAAAAAAAAATGTGTAGAAAAAAAATTAATAGCATCTGTTAATTTTCAATTGAAATTTAGTCCAATGATGTTAGCTGTTAGCGATGCAATAGAAAAAGGAATGTTAGGCGAGTTATTAGAATTAGAAGTCCATCTTTCTACTCATACGCCTTGGGAGCTATGGCCATTCTTAAAAGATTTAGAAAGAGTGGAAATACCACTTCACTCTATACATTATTTAGATTGGATAAGATCAGTTTTGGGATCTCCTATAGGAGTATATTCTAGATCAGTAAAACATAAAAAAGTAAAAGATTTATCAGATTCCAGAAGTAGTATAATTTTAGATTATGGAGATGATATCAGATGTTGTCTCTCTATCAATCATAATCACTATTTTGGTCCTAAACATTCTGACGCATATATTAGATTAGAAGGAGATAAAGGTGCAGCGTTTATATATTTGGGTCTTTTACTAAACTATCCTAAAGGAGAGCCCGAAAGAGTTGAAATTATAACTGAAGGTTTGGATTGGATAGATGTGCCAATTAAAGGAAATTGGTTTCCAGATGCTTTTATAGGGACAATGTCTAATTTACAAAGATATGTTTTTGGTGAAGATAAAGTTTTGTTGCACTCTGTAGAAAGTGCACTCGGAACTATGGCTATTGTTGAAGCATGTATGATCTCGAACCAAAGTGGTGTGACTAAACTTCCTAAATTTTGATTCCCAATATAGTGATAACAACATATAATTTTTAGTATTATGGATGCAAAATTACATGTTGTAGGTTCAGGCACCCCTAATCCTACCAAAGAAAGATGGGGCTCTTGTTTTGTTCTTGAAATTCCAGATGAACAGATTATGATTGATTGTGGACCTGCATCAACTTATAAAATGATTATGATGGATTTAGATCCTAAAAATGTGAATAATTTATTTTTCACTCATCATCATTCTGATCATGATTTAGATTATCCCTGTTTTCTTTTCACAAGATGGGAAACTAGTATTGGTATTGAAGAGAATTTAAATATATATGGTCCTCCTCCTACGGAATTATTGACTAAGAGATTGATAGATTTGGAAATTGGAGCATTTTCTCATGATCTTATTGCAAGAACAAAACATCCATTAAGCTTAAATGCTTATCAAATTAGAGGTGGGGTTTTACCTAGAGAGTTACCAAGATATGTAGCTAGAGATATTTCACCTGGAGAAGTAATTAAAACTAAAAAAGCAAAAGTAACTTCTACTTTAGCAGAACATGTACAACCTTATTTAGATTCTTTAGCCTACAAAGTTGAAATAGATGATTTAAGCGTAGTTTTTACGGGAGATACTAGGCCTTGTGAAAGTGTAGTAAAATTAGCAAAGGGAGTTGATTATTTGGTATGTATTTGTTCAGGCTTACAGAGTGATATCGAGGGAACTCCAGAAGATGATTACCAGAGTGGAAGTATTGATGCAGCAATGATGGCTAAAGAGGCAGGGGTTGCAAATCTAATGTTAGTTCATGAAGGTTATAACCTATCTGATCCATTAAATCTTCAAAAAGCTATAGAAGGGATTAAGAGTATATATGATGGTAATGTTATTCAAACTTATGAGTTAACAACATATAATCTAAAAAACAGGTGATATAGTGGGTAAAGAATTAATAATATTAGTGGTTGTACTATTATTAGCTATAGGTTTAGGGATCTTTTATATGGGTTTTGCTCAGCCTTATTGAGTAAAATTTTTAACTAAACCCACAGTAATCTATAGAAGTTAAGGTATATATTTTTGCAGATTCTTCTAGGTTTTTTATTGAAATTTTTTCATGATTTGAGTGAGCTGTTTTATACTGTGGACCGTAACCTACAGTAGGAATTTTTGTGTAATAAGAGTAAAGATTTGCATCTGTGGACAAAGCCATACCAATAATTTCTGGTGATTTATTACTTATTTCATTACCAGCATTTTTTAAAGAAGTTATTATTGGATTGTCTAATGGTGTTTGGAAAGGCTGTTTAGTAGCATCTTCCTCTATTGAAATCTTAGTTTTTAACCCTGATTTTTCAGAGATTTTAGTACAGATATTTTGTAATTTTGAAATCATCTCATGCATTTCATGGTGAGGGTTCCATCTAAGGGTTCCGTTTATATTTACATCTGAAGGTAAACGATTGAAGTAATCACCTCCATTTAGTTTTCCTATATTTAATTGATTTCTTCCACAAAATTTATGAGGTTTAATTTTTTCAAATTCTAATTCTAGGTTTTGTAATTCAATAAGAACTCGCCCAGCCCAGTAAATTGGATTTTCTGAATAAGTTGTATTAATAGTGTGAATTGAACCTTTTTCACTAAAAATACTAATAGTGAAATTTATGAACCCCATACCAGCAGTCCATATAGCTTTGGGTCCTTCAGTTATCACAATTGAATCAGGTGACATTTTTTTTGAATTTAATACTTCAATTAATCTTTTGGGACCCTCTTTTTTCCCAATTGGTGTTTCATGTCCTGTTACAGCAGATAACCAAAGATCTCCTGATAGATTAATGTTTGATTTTTTTATTGCAGAAATAGCATGAACAACAGCGATCAATCCTCCTTTCATGTCTTCGGCACCTCTTCCAATCACCATATTGTTTTTTATTTCTGGAGGATCGCTTTTACCTATAGGGATAGTATCAATATGACCATTAAACATTAATGTTTTTCCAACTTTAGGATTTTTTCCAGGAAGTAGGCTATATATATTTGGTCTTTTTTCAATAAATTCGTCTACTATTACGTCCAAATTTTCACGTTCAAGAATATTTATTAAATACTCACATCCTTTTTTTTCATCTCCGGTTTCACTTTTAGCATTTATAAAACCTAAAGTGTCTTCAGCTATTTGTTGTTCATCCAATGAATCTAGTATTTTTTTTATATCATTTTCCATCTTTATCCTTTGTTGATTGTTAATTATAATAAAACTTTATATAAGCGAAACCAATGAAAATCTTAATTTTTATATTTACAACATTACTTTTAATTTCTGCAGGATTGTTATTTTATCAATCTTTATTAGAGAATAATTTAAAAGATCAACTTAGTGAAAATCGACATACTAATAATAGTTATATAAAAATTATGAATGAAGTTGAAAAAGGATTATTCGATTGATAGTGTTAAAATATTAGTCCTATAAAATTAAACATCATAATCTATGGCAACTTTAACTAAAGAAAACAAAAAACATTTTGAAGAATTTGGTTTTGTGAAAATTGATGGATTGATTGATCCTGAAAAAATAATTGATCCAGTAATAGATGAATATAAAGTGGTTTTAGATAATTTAGTGCAAGAGTTATTTGATAAAGAAAAAGTAAAATCTAAATATGAAGAATTAGATTTTGGGGAAAGGGTAACTAAAGTTTATTCAGAAAGTGGTGAAGTACATAATCAATTTTTTGATTTTTCTTTACCACAATCAAATATTAAAAGTGATACGCCATTTTGGACTGGTCCTGCTGTTTTTGATGCAATTAGAAACTCTGAATTATTGGATATTGTTGAAGGTTTTATTGGTTCAGAAATTTATTCCAATCCAATCCAGCATGTAAGAATCAAAGTTCCTGAAAAAGATTGTCCTAGAGATAGTGATGGAAATGTAATTTTTGGTGCTACACCATGGCATCAAGATGCTGGTGTGGCTACTGAGGAAATTGATAATACTGATATGCTTACAGTCTGGTTTCCACTGACAGATGCAACAGAAGATAATGGTTGTTTACAGATTGTTCCTGGAAGTCATAAGGGAAAGGTTTTGACTCATTGTCCTGGTTTTGATTTAAAGACTAAGAAAACAATTTCTAAATTGGGTCCAGGAGGTTTGCAAATCCCAAAAAAATTATTCCAATCAGAACATGCTATGCCTATACCTATGAAAAAAGGAGACGTATTGTTATTTACTAAGAAAACAGTTCATTCAGCTTTGCCAAATTTAAGTAATGAAATTAGATGGAGTTTTGATCTTAGGTATCAACCTGTAGGTCAACCTACAGGAAGAGATATTTTTCCTGGTTTTATAGCAAGAAGCAAAGAAGATCCAGATGCTGTCTTAAAAGATCCTGATACTTGGAATCAAATGTGGACAGAAACAAGAGATTCTTTGGCAAAAACAGAACAATTTGAATTTAATAGATGGGACGGAGATGATGTTGCATGTGCTTGATAAATCGATTTATAAATCCTGAATTTTAAATTGGTAAATATGAATAAAAGATTAATTCTTGGAATATTTCTTATTATCGTAGGAGTTATCTATCTTTTGATTTTAGGTGATTCTTTTGGTCAACTTTTAATTCTTTCAATAGGTATATATTTTTGTTTAATAGGATTAACGATTAAATTAAAAGAATCGAAGAATAAAAAATCTGAAGATCAGGATAATCAAATAATAGAAAATGATTCAAAGAAATAATATTAAATTTATTGGGTACCTTTTCTTTATTTTTTCTGTTTCTACTATTTTCAGCTTATTGATTAGCTTCAATACTTATAAAATAGGATCAATTTCGTTAATTTTAATGTTTTCGATTATTATTTTTTTTATTCAGTGGATTTTTTTTATTCATTCCTATTTATTTCAGACAGAAAATTATTTTGATCTAATAGGATCCATAACTTTTATTTCTATTATCATTTCAGCATTTATTATTATGAATTTAAATGATTTAAGGTCTATAGTTCTTTTTTCTTTGATAATTATATGGGCTTTAAGACTTGGGTTATTTCTTTTTTTTAGAGTCAAAGCAAAAGGATTTGATAATAGATTCACATCTATCAAGACTGACTTCATTAATTTATTTTTTGTTTGGAATCTTCAAGGTATGTGGATTTTAATTACGATTTCACCTGCTCTAATCGGATTGCTATCTATTGAAAAAGCTTCAATGGGTATTTTAGGTTATATTGGTGTTTCAGTTTGGATTATCGGTTTCTTGATAGAAATAATAGCTGATTATCAAAAAATTATTTTCAAATCTAAAAAAGAAAATAAAATGAAATTTATCAATTCAGGCCTCTGGGGATGGTCTCGTCATCCTAATTACTTTGGAGAAATAATGATTTGGTTTGGAATTACAATTATTGCAATCCCAGTATTGATAGGTTGGCAATTTATGTCTTTGTTATCTCCAATTTTTGTTTCTATTTTATTAATAAAGATTAGCGGGATCCCTATTTTAGAGAAAAATAATCATGAAAGATGGGGTAATGATTCTGAATATTTAAATTATCTTAAAACCACTCCTGTTCTAGTTCCTATACCTAAAAAAATTATTAGGTCTTTATTGAAATAATCTAATTTTCTATAATGTCGTTAAACAAGTTATTGTTTTGATAATTTGTATAGGTAGACTAATGAAAAAGAAAATTAAATCAAGGTTCTTCTTATGGTGTTGATTTTTTGGGCATTAATTGCCTTCCTTTGTTCTAGTATTCCTTGGGCAATGATCCTGGGATTCTTTTTCTTGAATCGTGATATTAGGGAAATTGGTGATCATAATCCTGGAGGAGTGAATGCTTGGAAAATGGGTGGTTGGAAGATTGGCTTGTCTGCTGTAATTTTAGATTTGGCAAAAGCATTTGTTCCCCTATATTGTGCTATTTACTTAGGTGGTATTGAATCATGGTCATTAAGCGTTATAGCAGGATCATCTTTACTAGGGCATGCTTTTACTCCTTTTTTAAAGTTTCGTGGAGGAAAATCATTAGCTGTTACAGGGGGCATTTGGGCTGCTATTTCAAATGGATGGTTGATAATTCCTGTGATGATATCATTAGCAACGTTTCATTCTCTTCAAAAAACTCATGTTTGGACAATAATTTTTACTATGTTCGTGATCCTATCTTGGATATTTTTACTTTATTCATCTCCAGCAATGATAATACTTTGGGTTTTTAATATGAATTTAATTGTTTTAAAACATAGAAATGAGATTAGAGATGGTGTGATACCTAGGAATTGGTTATTAAATATGGTTAGGAAGGAAAATGATTAATTTTATTTCATTCTTTTATTTATATTTCTTAGTGATTTTTTCATTATTACTTTTATTTATTTCTTTGTTTAACATTTTATTGTCTATCTTATTTACTAGGAAAAATAAAAGATTTCAATTGATTAGTTTAGAAGATAAGAAACCCTTGGTTTCTGTTTTAATTCCAGCTAGAAATGAAGAAAATAATATTTATAGATGTGTAAATTCGTTGCTTCAACAAAGTTATTCAAATATTGAAGTGATAATTTTAGATGATGATTCAAGTGATAATACTTATTCCATATCAAATGAGCTTTCTAAATCTGATTCTAGAGTTAATGTAATTAAAGGAAAAGAGATACCCAAAGGATGGTTAGGTAAAAATTGGGCTTGTCATCAACTTAGTCAAAAAGCAACAGGAGATTTTCTTTTGTTCATAGATTCTGACACAAAATTAAAACCTGATCTGATTTTTGATTCGATTAAAATTCATATAAATGAAGATTTAGATCTTCTTACTTTGTTTCCTAACAGAAGAACATCTACTTTTATTGATAAGATTATTTCAGTCACTATAGGATGGATGATTTTTTCATGGATTCCTATATTTTTAGTTAATACGTCAAAATTGCCATTCCTTTCTGCGGCATTTGGTCAATTTTTATTGTTTAAGAAAGATTCTTACATGCTAATTGGAGGTCATCAAACAATAAAATTAGAAATTTTGGATGATTTTGAATTAGGAAGGAATATTAGTAGGAAAAAATTAAAATTAAAAATGATGAATGGAGTTAAAGGCATTGATACATTTTCTTATAATTCAGAAAAAGAGGCTCTCAAGGGTTTTTCTAGAGCAATTTTTCCTTTCTTTTATCAAAGTCTAATTGGGTTTTTGATATTATTGTTTTTGTTTTTTTCAATGACTTTTATTCCTCTTCTTATAATTTTCGTTGAATTTTTTGATATGAGATTAGATGAAACTAAGAAATCTTTGATTTTCTTAACTTGGTTTTTGCTTTCTTTTTCCTGGATACTAGCTGCTTTAAGATCCAAGCAGAGTATTTTATTAGCTGTTTTATTTCCCTTTGCTATGTTAATTACTTCAATAGTTGGCTTTTATTCGATAATTTCATTCTTTTTTGAAGATATTCATTGGAAAAACAGAAATGTGATTTTCCAAAAAGAAAATAAAGAAAAATAAATATAGTATTTTTTTATAAAATATGGAGGCATATGGGAATCAAAATAATTGAACAATACAAAATCACAAATAATCAAGTTTTGAACTATATTAATGATATTTCTGACGAAGAGTCTAAGGCGATTTTTGCACCTTTAAATTGTATCAGCTGGACTTTAGGCCATTTATCTAGATATAACAATCTTACTTTTGCAGCTAGGGATAAGGGAGAGCAAATACCTGAGAAATTTAGAGATTTCGAAGATGGATCTCCTCACTCTCAGAAAGATTTGTCGTATGTGAAGGGATTATGGGAGAAAACCTTAAATGATACGGACAAGTTTCTAGACAATCTTAAGGAAGAAGATTTGAAGAGAATTTTAAATAATGATTCTTATGATGTGGATAATCTAGGTACTGTAATGACAAGAATGATTTTTCATTCTTGGAATCATTTGGGAGAAATTGCATCAGTTAGACAATTACTTGGGAAAAACCCTGGTAATCCAGGATATGGTAAATGGGACTGGAAGTACTGATTTTTTATTTCTAATGGAATAGAAAATATTAAAAATTAGAATAAAATAGGAAAATGATTTCTGAAAATAATGATTATTCTTCACGTGTCCCAAAGTATGTTTTTTCTAACATAGAACAAGAACAGTTACAGGAACTTAAAAATAATCCTTTGATGTCACGCTTAATTGAGTCAAGGAAATCTTATGAGAATGATCCTCATAGACCTATTTATCATTATGTTAATCCTGAAAGTAATCTTAATGATCCAAATGGACTTTGTTTTTGGAATGGACGTTGGCATTTATTTTATCAAGGGTACCCTCCAGAGGATCCTAGAGTACATTGGGGACATGCTATTAGTGATGACCTAATACATTGGAATGATCTTCCTTATGCTATATATCCAGATCCAGAAGAAAGCTGTTTTTCAGGTTCTACTCTGGTGGAAGATGATAGAGTGATTGCTATGTATCATGGAACAAAAGTTGGAAACATGGTAGCTACTTCAACGGATCCTCTTTTACTTAATTGGGAAAAATTGACTAATAAACCAGTAATTCCAATTTCAAGACCTGATGGTTCTCCATGGCCTTACAGGGTATTTGATCCATGTATATGGAAAAAAGATGGAATTTATTATTCTCTTTCAGGTGGTATACTTCCTCATCTGCCTTCGGGAAAACGGAAAAGAGCTAATTTTTTATTTAAATCAAAAGATTTAATTAATTGGGAATATTTGCATCCTTTTGTTGAAGGAGACAACTTTACTCTAATTGGAGATGATGGAGCATGCCCTTATTTTTGGCCAATTGGAGATCGTCACATTCTACTTTTCTTTAGTCATATGAGCGGAGGGCAAGCATTATTGGGAGATTACAATCATTCTCGAGATAAATTTATTGTAACTTCTCATTATGATTTTAATTTTGGTTCTTATGGTCCATCTGGAGTGCATGCTCCTTCAGCAACTCCTGATGGAAGAGGTGGTGTTATTGTGATTTTTAATATGAATCCAGGCTTGAATACTACAGGTTGGAATCAAATAATGACTTTGCCTCGCAGATTATCATTATGGGGTAAAGATAAATTAGGAAAAGATATGCTTCGTATAGAGCCTACAGGTAATATTGAATCACTCCGCACAGAGCATAAGGAAATTTCTAATTTAGTATTGCCTGCAAATGAAGAAGTTATACTTGAAAATATTCAGGGTAATGCTATTGAAATTGTTGCTCAAATAGATACAAAAAACACTTCTATGGTTGAATTGAATGTCCTTAGATCACCTAAAAAAGAAGAATTTACTCGTATAACATTTTATAGGGCTCGAGGTTTTAGGAATTGGGAGAGATATACAATGGAAGAAATAAGAGCACGCTTAGATACTTCTGATAGTTTGGTTACAATTGATTCTTCATTTTCTTCTTTACTCCCGGATGCTCTTTCTCGTGCACCTGAAACCGGCTCTTTGTTTATGGAACCTGATGAGTTATTAGATCTAAGAGTTTTTGTAGATAAAAGTGTAGTTGAAGTCTTTGTTAACCGGAAATTATGTGTTGCTATGCGTGTATATCCATCTCTTAAAAATAGTACGGGTGTTTCTTTACGTGCTCAAGGAGCAGAGGCAAATCTAGTATCTTTAGATTGTTGGAAGATGCAAAATATTTATAAATAAAATCAGTTTTTCTATCATTAAACAATGAAAAATGTTAAGGAATACATCTCAGGGGTTAAATCAATTCCGTGGATCTCCTTGGATGAATTAAACAATAAAATATTTTTTCAACAAACTTCAGTAAAAATTAAATCCAATAAGAGGATTTCTGAAATATTTGAACTAGATTTAGATTCTAAAAAAATTACTAAAATTACAATTGGATCTAATGACTCTATTCCGAAAATTTCTCCGGATGGAAAATTTCTTGCATTCATAAGATCTACAGAAATATCTAAAGGCAAGAAAAGAAATTTTATTTTCATCAAAGATTTTACAAAAGACAGAGAATTTCAGTTGACAGATGACTTTAAATCAGTCAATTCGTCATATGAGACTTCTGGGTTATTTAATTGGGACAATTCATCTTCAAGAATAGTCTATAGTTTTAGATCAATAGAACGAAATGATGATTTAAATCCCTTAGTGGTTAATCGAATAAGATATAGACATGATGCTCTAGGTTGGGTCGGGGATGTGTTTAATCAAATAGAAATTATTAATATTTTTGATAGTTCTGTAATCTCTATTCCGAATATTGAATGTGATCATATTAATCCTGTATTTTCAAATAATGATAAATTTATAGCATTTATTTCTGATGAAGGAGAAAAAAGAGATACCAATTGGATTCAAAGAGTAGAAATTTTTAATATTCATTTAAAGGAAATTTCAAAGATTAACCAAAGTTTTGGTGGTTTATTTTCTTTAATATGGACAGAAAATGATTCTCAAATAATAGCGTTTGGTTCTAATGAAAATAAATATGCTGATCAAAGAACCTCATCCCTTTTTTCTTTAAATATAAAAAATTCAGAAATGATCAATTTGAATACTAATGAATTTGCTTTTAACTCTCAGCCAAATTTAACGTGTTCCTCGACTATAACTGTTTCTTACACTTCTAGAGGAATATCTTTTATAACTGACTTTGATTTTGAAAAAAATGATTTTAAAGTTTTATTAGGAATGGATTCCAAAATTCTTCAAATAGCTAATGGAGAATTTAATAAAAATGTCATATTTGTTCAGAATTCTAGAGATTTCCATGAGAATATTTGTATATATAATAGAGATTCTCGAAGTATTAATTCTTTATATTCTCCCAATAAAGATTTTTTCCAAAAACACCCTGTTTCTAAGATGGAAAAATTTGAAATAAATAGATCAAATTATCAAATTGAGTCAAGACTATATTTTCCTAAGGAAATAGATTTTAGTAAAAAATGTCCAGTGATAGTAGATATTCATGGAGGTCCTCATGGAAGATTTGAAGACCAAATATCTATAAGCCAAGAGATTTTTACATCAAATAATTTTATTGTTCTAGCTGTTAACCCTAGAGGTTCTTCCTCATATGGATTTAATTTTTTAAAAGAAGTTTTAAATGACTGGGGAGGGGAAGATTATCTAGATATTTTAGAGTCTATTGAAAGGCTTTCTAAATTTAATTTTATTGATTTCAGGAAAATAGGTCTTTATGGACATAGTTATGGTGGTTTTATGTCATCGTGGATAATTGGTCATTCAAAGAAATTTAAAGCTGCCGTAATTAGCGCACCATGTATAAATTTAAATTCTATGTCGGGAACATCAGATATAGGAATTAAGTTTGGAGAAGAACAATGGGGAGGAATAAGAACTTTTAATACTGAAAAACATCTTTTTCACTCTCCGCTTTCTTACGTAGAGAATGTTGAAACACCTGCTTTAATATTATGTGGTGATGCTGACTATAGATGCCCAATTGAGCAAGCTGAACAATACTATGTTGCATTAAAAAGATTGGATAAAAATGTCCAATTTGTACGATATCCTGAACAAAATCATCAAATGCTCAATATTGGAAATCCAAATTTTATTATAGATTATTGGAAAAGAACGATTAAGTTTTTCAACGAATATTTAAATTAAAATTACCTAGTAAATTTTATCTATACTAAAATTATTTCTCAAGAAAAAAATTCTAATTCTGGTATAAATATTGTGGTTTCTTCCATAGGATACATCGGTCTATTACAATTTTTGTGCCCTAATGACGGTAAGTTAGCACTTGTGGATCCAGGAGCATCAACATTAAAATTTTTTTCTACCCAATCATCATAGAATTCTGGTTCACAATGAGGAGATTTTATAATTACAGAATGAAAATCTTTAGGGTTAAGATTATTTTCAAGATATATAGATCTATCAACCTGCATTACCGGATTACTTGTGACTACTATAGTTAAGTTTCCTGATTTTAATACTGCTGATAATCCAGGGGTTTGCATAAATCCCCATTTTTCTAACATAAAAGGTTTTTCTGAAACTGAAACAACTTTACAGTTTAGTTTTAGAGGTTTAAATTTTTTATCGAATGCTCCTCCTACTGGTTCTTCAATGATAGATCCTTCACCGTTAATATGAGCTGCTTCAGCAGCTTTAGGATCTAGAACAGTTGCTAAGATCGAATGAGGATAATTTTGTCTTAACATTTCAGAAATTATTGCATTGCTGTCTCCCTGTGCTCCAGAACTAGGAGCATCAGCAGCATCTGTGTATGCTATAGTCCCATCCATGGTTGCACCTAGTTTCACAGCTTTTTTAATACTTATTAATTTGGCTTGCATTTTAGATCTGTTAGGCCAAAAATCATTAGCCATAGTTAAAGCTGATTGTGAAGCAAGTTTTTTGTCATTGTCAGTAAAAACATAGGATTGACTACAAAGTTCTGGAACATCAGTAAATGGGTTACCAATGAAAAATCCTGCAGATAATATTTTATCATTTGGAAGTAGAGATTTAGCATATTTTATCTGTTCTCCGAAAAGACCATTTTCGGTAATCAATTCTTCTCCTCTGACTAAAGCTGGTATTTTTACTCGCGCACATATTGGTTGTACGTTTTCAGTAATTATTTTTTTTAATATGTGAAATGCTCTTTTTCCCGTATCAGAAAAATCTATATGGGGATAAGTATGTAAAGAAGCTACACCATTACAATTTTTTAACATTTTTGATGTAAGTACTCCATGTAAATCTAAAGAAATCACTATGGGTATATTCTCTCCAAGAATTTTTCTAATTTCTTCTAAAATAAAACCCTCGGGATCTAATTCTTCAGTAGTACTCATGGAACCATGTAGTGATAAATATACTCCATCAACTTTCCCTTTTTGTTCTTCTATAGCTTTGAAAAGTTCATTAGATATTTTTAAAAAAGATGAGTGTTCTAGTGTTCCAGCAGCATGACCTTGAGCATCATAAGTGAAAACTGGTTGTATATATTGAGTTTTCTCTATTTCTTCAATTACTCCTCCAATATAGGTATTTAAACCTTTATTGAACTTATAAATTTCATTACCTGTAGATATATTGAAAAAATTGTTATCACATGTAACTGGATTGAAAGAGGATACTTCTTGAGAGCATCCTGCAATTAAAATTTTTTTCATTAAGTTATTTTACAAAAAGTTTTTCTAATTTTTCTTCATTTAGTTCAAAACCTAAACCAGGCTTATTATTAAGATAAAAATGGCCATTCTTAATTTCATAAGGTTCTTTTAGATAATTATTGTGATCAGATATAAGAGATAATGAGTGTTCCAATCTGTAGAAATTTGGAATCGCACTTACAACATGGGCAGCAGATATAAGTTCTATTGGTCCCCCTGGAATAACGTGGGGAGAAACAGGCACATTATATGTTTCAGCCATGTTTGCTATCTTGATTGTTTCAGAAATTCCCCCGGTCCATACCGTATCAGGCATTATGTAATCAGCTAATCCATTTTCCAGAACAGGCAAAAAATCATACCTAGTATAAAGTCGCTCTCCTACACAGATAGGAGCATCAGTATTTTCTTTAACTTGTTTTAATCCCTTAATGCTCTCTGGAGGCAGAGGTTCTTCGAACCATCCTATTTTAAATCTTTCATAAAGATTATTTGCCAATCTGATGGCATTAGGTACATTGTAATGACCATGAGCGTCTATCAAAATTTCAAATTTTGGACCAACAACATCTCTGACAGCAGATACAATCTCATAGCCTTCTTCTTCTCCTTCCTGTGAGATGAATCCATCCTGATACATTGTGTGAAAAGGAACCATTTCCAAAAAAGGGTCAAGTTTACAAGCACTGTATCCTTTTTCTAACAGATTGGTTTTTGCAGCTTTTGCATAATCTTCAGGAGTATCACAACCATCAAACCACGAATTGCAATAAAGTCTTACCGGGTTTCTGAATCTGCCTCCCAGCAAATTGTAAATGGGCATATTACTGTATTTTCCTTTAACATCCCATAATGCAATATCGAAACCTGCAATTAAAGAAGTAGTAAATCCCTTGGAGCCTACGTAGGAAAATTTTCTAAAAAGCTTATGCCATAATCTTTCCGTGTCCATTGGATTTTCACCAATAAACAACTCTGTTACTTCATTAACTGCAGTACTCATTAGCTTTTCGCTAACCGAAGAACCTGTGCCAATTTCTCCCCAGCCATGAATTCCTTCATCTGTATCAATTTTAACAAATACCCATTTTTTAGGATGTGATAACGAAGATTTTGATTGAGATGTAAATTCTGCTGAGTATGGAGTTATATTAGTGATTTTCATTGATTCCTACACTTTAGGTTTAATTCATTTTTGTATATCTCATAATTTTAGATTGTCCCATCTTGTTGATTTCTCTGCAATATTAAATAATTTGAACTTACTTATAAGATTTTTTTTTTAATTTGATTGGTTTTTCGGGATTTGTATAAAATACAATTAATATGAAAATCTATTTTAAATATTTTGTTCTCCTCTTAGGTATATTTTTTATTATGCCTGTGATTGAAATTAAAGCTAATGAAATTGAAATTAAAGATGACCAAGTTAACTTTTTTGATTTACCTGCTTTAGAAGGAATAATGGTGTTTTCTGTCAAAACAAGAGACAAATCTAACCATGACCTTTGGATAATGAATGCCGATGGAGGTGATATACGTCGGATTACTAATACAAATTATAATGAAGTTGAACCTACAATATCTCCAGATGGACAATATGTTGCTTTTGCACATGATAGAGAAGGAGATTGGAGAATAGGAATAATGTCTCTAGATAACCCTAAACCTACAGATCCTTGGCCAATTACATTTTATAACGACCAAAGAAATCCAGACTGGGGAGTCAAGGATTTGATTGCTTTTCAGTCAAATCAAGAAGGTATGTGGAGCATATGGTCAAAAGATCCATTTATGAAAGGTGATCTTTACGGGCAAGACCTTAAAGAAGAGTCTAATATTTCAAAGTGGGGTGATGTGGAAATGGAGAATGATGTAAAACATCCCTCCTATAGTGAAGATGGTAGGTATTTAGCTTTTGCTACAAATAGAGATGGCCAAAATGCTGACAATAGAATAAATAGAATATGGGTATTGGACAGACAAACTCGTGAGTCGAAAGCAATTCCTCGTAGTATGGTGAAACAGGGTGATGATCCTGAATTTTATAAAGGAAGAAATTGGTATCCAGATGCTAATGGACTTCCTGTAATTGCTTATGTACAAATAAAGGACGGAAGTCCAACTATAAGATGGACAAATATAGATGGATCCGGAGGTGGAAAACTTACCGATAGAATGCCTGGCAATATTGTAGCGAAAAATCCTAGATTTGGTCCTGAAGGATCACAAGAAGTATTGGCTTTTCTTACAGAAAAAAATCCTGGTTCAGGATGGAAAATTGCAGTAATGGATATTCACAGAGGACAAAACATGCCTCCTGTTATTGTTACTCCACCATCAATGGGAGCATCTATAGATTCTTTTGATTGGGGAATTCATCCTCATTCTGGTGGCGGCATGATGGACAGAATGAGAAATATGATGCCTGGTGGTAATAACAGAGGTGGTGG
>Ga0187827_10000189_pt1 | contig 95515 bp, 55 predicted proteins | sample ETNtaG_39_FD_167969 | JGI IMG/M metagenome (GOLD analysis project Ga0187827, IMG submission 167969) | Marine microbial and viral communities from oxygen minimum zone, Eastern Pacific Ocean - ETNP2014_SV_150_PacBio MetaG (Illumina Assembly) | ecosystem: Environmental > Aquatic > Marine > Hypoxic... | reverse complement strand
TCCAACGGGGCAGGTGAATACGGCATACTCCATTCGAAGGGGCACATTATTAACGCGGATATTGCAAATAAAGGCAATCACAAATGCAATGACATTAGCTCCAGAGAAAACCAAAGACAGCTGGATGAAGGATTGGTCATCAATGTTACTGTTAAGACCGGCGGTGTCAATGAGATTGTGCTGCCTGGGGAACTCGTGATCGAGAATTGTCAGAGTCCCGAACCGAATGAAATGACCAGTTTCGTTGAGAAGGGCTTGAAATTCGAATGGCGTCCATCTAAGGAAGCGACGTTCATTATCGAGATAAAGGTCACCGACGCGTGTACCAGCACGGCTAAGACCAGTTCGGCCAATGTTGTGATCAAGAATGCCATCCACCTAACCATGGAAGAAGTGAAAACGGACCCCGTTGATACGGTGCTGCAGGGTCAAAACTTCGACATCATCGTCGACCTGAACACATCCGGAAGCAATTGTGATCCAATGATAGAGGTAGGTTTTGAGATCAAGGACGGCGCAAACAATCTGATATTCAAAAATAATCTTACCCAAAGGCTCGAACCCATGGGAGGCGGAGATGGAGGTGGCGGTACCAGCGGTGCTTCCGCGATCATGGCAATTTATTTCTCAGATGTATCCATCAATGAACACGGAACCTTTACCATAACCGCCACAGTGACCGACCCCGCACTTACAAAGAGTACCAGTCTTGAAGTCACCCAGATCGCAAATGACGCACCTGTAATTGAAGATAAGACGGTCAGGGATTCCATGACATCACTGAGAAAAGACGATACGGTATATTTCAAGTTGAAGTTCACCGATACATTATACGCAGCCAACGTGAAATGCTGGGTCTCCCTCGATGAGGGCGATATGGAAATGACATGTTTAACAGAGGAGCATTTGAGGAATTATACTCAGGGTGAAATATTCCAGTATGATTGGAGTGCCACTGGAGGGGAGAACAATTATACTATGAAAGTTACTGACGGCATATTGAACGTTTCCACCCAGGTATATAATTTCTTTGTTCTTGATGTACCACCCGGTTATGGGATGGTTAAAGGTCATGTAAAAAACGGGACAAGCGGCGATCCGATAGCAGGAGCAAACGTAAAGATAGAGAACAAGGCAAACGGGAATACCACAGAAGTCGTAACAAACGCAACGGGATATTATCAACAGATACTTGTATTTGGAGTCTACAAGATACAGGTGGACAAAGACGGCTACAATACTTCCTCCACGGAATTCCAGATAAAGGACTCGAAAGATGTAGAAAACAAAGACTTCATGATGTCCCCTGAAGGTGAGGGACCTATCGTATTCGGATACCTTAAAGGATATATAAAAACCCTTGTAAACGGCTCGGAACAACTTATCGGAGGTGCCAATATAGAACTCGCGTCGGGGGGGGTGTCCCACTGGGGAGATTCCGAGAACGGTACAGGAGAATATCTTATTAAACCCAAGTCCATCGGTGTCCCTGTGGGCGATTATACGATAACGATAACGAAGAAAGGTTACAAGGACATCGATGAATCAATAGCCATCAAGGTTGGCGAAAACACGCAATCATATTTCCTTGAACTGAAGATAGATGAGGGTCCGGGAATCGCTGACAACTTTACTTTAAAATTAACGGTAAATCCATATGATGCGGAGGTCCACGTTGATGGAGTATCCAGGGTAGGACAAGATATACCCCCAGGTTCGGGATTGTACTTTTTTGACCTTGCCCGCGGCCCTCACAAGGTCGAAGTTTTCAAGACAGGTTTTATTACCTATCTAAATGACGAGATAGACCTTTTATCGGATCACAAAATCGATGTTATTCTTGAAGAAAAGGCAGGTGGAGATGACGAAGATGTCGAACCTCCGGTCTCGGAAGATTCCATCAAGTTAAAGGACAGTAACGGGAATCCGGTCGTAGGGGCTACGATCGAATTCAAAATAGGTAATATTACTTATACCGCAACCACCAACAGTGAGGGAATCGCAGAATTCAACGTAACTGTTCCAAAGGTGACGCAGGTAACCATTACTACGAAAAGTGGTGAAGTAAGGGAAGGCACCATTGGAGATAACAACATCTACACGTGGGTGGTAGAAACCAAAGACCCTGAAGCAAGCGATGAGAAAATATCTATGACCCTAATCTACATCATTATAGGGGTAGTGGCTTTGGTGATTATATTCATAGTTTGTTTCCTCATTATCAAGAAGAAAGGAAGCAAGGACGACGATTACGATGATGATGATGAAGACGAAGAGGAAGAAGATTACGAGGAGGAGAAGCCATTGGGCCCATCCATGCCCGCCGTAACAACCGTAAGCATGGGTTCTTGCAGCAAATGCGGAACCGTGGTACCCCAGGGTACGACCTTCTGTCCCCAGTGCGGAAACAACATGAAAGCGCCACCTCCTGCATCACTGGCTTGTAGAGGATGTGGGACCCAGGTCCAGAAAGGAGTGACCTTCTGTCCGAATTGCGGAATGAGCATGACTCAGGGCCAGCTACCCGTTGCCGGGATGCAGCCAGTAGTACCGCAGTTGCCGCAGCAAACAATGGGTGGAGGAGGTGGATTCGGCCCACAATCTTCAGGAGGTCCGCCGGTACAACAGCAACAAACAGCAAGACTTCCACCAGGTCCAGCACAATCCAGCGGCCCATCCCTAGATGATCTCATGGCCTCGGCTACAGTGGGGGACGGCGAACCGCCATTACCACCGCCACCCTAATAAACAATAAACTGTAAAAAAATGGGACTTCCTCAGGTCAAGATCCAGAGTCCAAAATTAAGAAAAATGAATCACTCGGGTATCAATTCAGGAAGTCCTTCATCCTTTTCCGGGCTTTTTTCTCCGTGTCGGCTCTTCAGATCGTCGAACCAAGATCTTGCCTCGCGTCCTACATCCCCCTCTAGATTTTGGTCTCCACCCGAAGGTGTTATTATATCGGCCGGTTCAGAATCCACCCTATCCGGGGCTTTCTCATTCTTTTCAGATCCGTTAACAGGTAAAGGCGACCCTGCTGGCACACACTTCGTTACGCAACACTTTTCAGGCGTTACTGCACCCTCGGTATGTATACCTACGGGCTCGCCTAACTTGTCAGGTGGTGACCTTACAAGTGAAGCATTCTGGAACTTGTGAATCAGGAAATCCAGTCGCTCCTTCGTCTTCCCATTCAACACTTTTTGACCGCCAACGGATTCCGTTTCGTTTCCCATATCCACAGCTTCCTTTTTCCCAGTTGCCTGTTTCCTAGATCCTGTTGGGACCTCTGCAGATCCATCAGACGGAGAAACAGCTAAAACGATCCTCGGAGCCTTCTTCCCCCTATCATTATCCGCTCTGATCTCACGGACAATCCGGGGTCTTTTACTATTTTTTAGCTTAGCATCCCCGGTGATTACCTCACGGATTATTTTCGGTAATTTCTTTCCGCGTTTCACAACAGGCAGTTCCAAGTCCGACTCTTCCGGCTTTTTACCAATGATGTTTAAAAAAGGCTTCTCTGTAAGCTCGTAAGCCTGAGAGTTATATTCCGCCGGGAATTTCCCCATTATCTTTTCAGCGGGGAAAGCAGGAACGGATACAGGTTCCACACCACTTAACTCAGGCAGCAACAAATCTGGCTGAGCCGTCTTTGGACCGGCCATATGATCATATGTTTCGGGGAATTTTGGTACGACCTCCTTCGAATCCCCAGAGTATTTACCGGGCTTTGGGGGGCCAACTCTTCCGGTAGCGTCAGATAATAGTTTCTGCTTAGTCTGTGTATAATCGATCTTGATCTGCTGCGGTTCCAGGTCCTCAATGATGGACCTCTTCTTGCTTTTTCTCCTAGATACAACGATAAGCAGAACGATTATCAGTAATAATACAACCCCGATGCCCGCCAACAGGTAGTAGTACCAACCGGAAACCTGGTCTGAAACGTTCCCACCAATGCTTTCGGTCATTTCCTTCTCCTTAACATTGACCTCTAATAAAATGAAATCACCAGTCCCCCCTTCAGCATTTCTTAACTGTAACCGAGCGATATACGTGCCAGCCTGAGAATATTCGTAAATGGTCTCCTCTTCAGTAATCCATTCAGTTGTCTCACCGTTGCCGAAAACGAAAAGGAACTCATACGCTTCTTCGCGGTGATTGATCGACTTGAAAGTTACGGGTTCCCCCACAATGGGTTTGTCAGGTATTACCTTAAGATAGGCAGAAAGGCGGTCTTTGGATGACCTGACGGTGAGCTCGCGGCTTACTTCCGAAGACCATAATCCGAGGCTATCCTTCAATTTGAAATAGATAGTATGATTCCCCTTGCTGAGTATTTTTTCGAACTCCGGATCATCTGAGAGAAAACCATCCAACGCGGAACGCCATGAATACTCATCGTACTGGCCGCTGCCGTTGGAACCGCGTCCTCTGAACGTTACCACATTGCCTTGGATTGCGGGTGAGGGCTCAACATGCTCTATCCTCGCAACTGGTGCGCCTTCTTTCCCCTCTACAACTAGCAGGCTCTGAAAAGGAGGGGACAACCTTGTACCGGAATCCCGGACCCTGAGGCTGATAATATGGTGTCCGACAGAGAGAGATTTTATCTTGAACGAAGCGACCCTTGCTAGCTCCCCGTCAATATCTGATGACCAGATATATTCGACGACCTCGCCAGTTCGGGCCTCGCCACGGCCGATGAAAGTTATCTCTCCATCCTGAACGGATGGATTTGGATGGATATTCTCGATTGAAGCAACCGGGGCCGCATCAGTGTCCATGACCTGTAGTTCACGGGTGGTCTCAGGGGACCAGAGGCTGGCTGAATCCCTTACAGAATAATATATGATATGCCTGCCGGGTGATAACGATGAACTTGTGAAGGTGTCGCTGTCTGAAAGCAGACCATCCCTGTCCGAGCGCCAGCGGAATTCGATAAAAACACCGGTACCGCCGCTTCCCTTCCCCATGAATGAAACGCCATCTCCCGTATACGCCGGCGACGGTATGATGGAAATTATTTCCGCCAGTGGCGCGTCATCGTCCATCCGTATGGTAACGGAGCCCGTCACCTCGGAGGACCAGCGTTCTTTGCTGTCCTGAACTTTAAAGTATATGATGTGGTCGCCCACAGAGAGGTTGTTGGCCGTAAATTCAGCTTTATTTGAGATGGAACCATCGATGTCGGACCGCCACAAATATCTCGTATAGGTACCGCTTCCCCCTGTAGCGGACCCCTTGAACAAAACTGTTTCTCCGTAACTGCATTCGTTGGGTGATATTGAGCCGATCTTTGCCAGGGCGGCACCCGGATCTGCATTTACGGTATAGACCTGTGTGACGGATTCTCCCCAAATACCGTGTGAATCACGGCAATCCAGATAAATGGTATGGATTCCCACAGAAAGTTTGGAGGTGGTAAAATCTGCTCGGTCCGAAAGAATTCCGTCGATGGATGACTGCCATTTATATTCGGATATGTCGCCAGTCCCGCCAGTGCCAACACCCTTAAAGCTTACCTGGCTGCCGGAGGTCGTGGATGAAGGTAAGATACTGCTTATGGAAGCCGTTGGGAGTGAATTTATATTCATCACAACGGTGGTTGGCTCAGACCATATCCCCAATCCATCCTTGACCATGAAAGAGACATGGAAGGTACCTGCCTTCTCGTATTCATGTGACGGCGAAGAGCTTTGATCCCCTGTTTCATCCCCGAAATCCCAGGTATATTCCACGATCCCAGCCGTGCCTCTGGTACCTGAACCGGAGAACAGGATCACCTCCGATACGGTAGCTGGATTGATGCTTACGGATTCCAATACCGCCAGTGGTATGGGATTGATCTTGAGCGTTTGCGCGATAGGCTCAGACCATATATCATGTGAATCCATCACCATGAAAGATACCGAGTGGGTGCCTTCTTTCGAGTAGGTATGGTCCACATTGGCTGCATTGTCAACATCATCGTCCCCGAAATCCCATTTGAAACCGATTATTCCACCGGTCCCCCCGGAACCCGAACCCGAAAATGAAACGGATATGCCTACCGTTGCCGGATTCGGGGCTATTGCTGAGATTTCACCAACGGGCAGAGGATTTACCAGAACGGAACCCGAAACCGGCTCTGACCAGATATTATGGGAATCTTTCACCTTGAGAGTTATCGTGTACGTACCTGGCTGTCCGTATATATGTTTGGGGTTCTGGACGTTCGATGTTGAAGAGTCACCCAGGTCCCAATGGTACTCTATGATACCTCCGGTTCCACCGGTACCGGTAGCAACCAACATAACGGGTTCAGTCAGGGTAGCTGTAGCCGGAGCAATCGAGCTTATCTTCCCAGCAGGTATTTCGTTAACTGTGACAGCAATAGAGACCACGGGGGACCAAACATCCTGGCTGTCCTTTACCTTCAATTTAACGGAGTAGGTACCTGCACCGGCATATGCATGGTTCGGATTCTGATCAGATGAGGAAGATCCATCGTCAAAATCCCAAAGATAACTCAGAGAACCGGTGCCCCGGGAGCCGCTTCCCGAAAATGAAAGTACTTCAGTAGCCGTGGCTGGATTGGCCCTTACCGAACTAATGGTCGCTTGAGGAATCTTGTTGATAAGCACGGTGGAAGTAACTGGAGAAGACCAGATATTATGACTGTCTCGTGCCCTGAAAGATACGGAATAGGTTCCATGTGTGGAATAGATATGTGCAGGGGTTCGGGAGGACGAGGTCGTGGAATCGCCGAAATCCCACAGGTATGAAAGTGAACCGGTACCGTATGCTCCGGTACCAGTGAAACTGATACTTACACTGGCAGTGGCCGGATTCGGTGAAATCCCGCTGATGGTAGCAGCGGGTTTTCGGTTAATGGTTATCTGGTAATCGACCCATGGAGTGTAGGTATTATGACTGTCCTTTGCTCTGAATTTGACCGTGAAAGTCCCATGGCCAGTATATACGTGATTTGGTGCTTCGCCAGTTGTGGTGCTCCCATCACCGAAATCCCAGTCCGCCATGCTCATGGGCCCCCAACCACCTGACATACTTCCCTTGAATGACACACTCTCGGTGGCGGTTGCAGGATCCGGCGAAACCGTATCGATGGATGCCGTTGGTTTGGCATGTACAACGATGGTTTTGATGTCGGAATCGGTCCTGGCGCGGTTATCGGTTACGGTCAGTTGTACGTTATACGTGCCGGGATTGTTGAACCTGTGCGATGGGTTGGTCGATTGTGACGTTCCCCCATCATCAAAATTCCAGCGATGGGAATAGGGCGATAGACCCCCCTTGGTGCTTGAAGAAAAGGTCACGTCGAATGGTGCATATCCTTCCGCTGTATTGGCCGAGACAGTTGTTGCAAGGTCGGTTGCGGTATAATCCAGGCTGATCCAGACATCATCGAGCCAGAACTTGAAATATTCGAAATCATAGGGCCATGAACCATATAATCGAGTCTGTAGACCAAAGATTAGTACAAATTCTCTGCTGTTCTGAGCATGAGTGTTAAAGTAATTCGGCAGGTTCCCGCCACCACTGAGAGAGTCCAGTAATTTATTGTTTACATTCACGGAAGGGTTGGTAACACCTGATGCCTGATCGTCGACATCCCAGAAATCCAGACAATTCCCATTGCTATCTGCCAATGGGTCCGAGGAGGTCTTGAAATGTTCCAGCATGGGATAGGTATTACCGTCACCAATGTAAGCCGTCAGTATTACGAAATTGTTATTGTGATTGAAATCTCCACTTGATATCTTGTAATCAGCCCATACTCTTGAGCCGGTTATGGTATAATCATCCCAGTATATGTAGTCGTCAAGATCGAACCATCTGTAACACCGGGCATATCCTCTGCTGTCTTCGCTGAAGACCAAACCTCCGTTCTCTCCGGCCTGAACACACCAGGCGCCGTTGGCACCCGGGCCGTCGTTCAGATCCTCATCATTTCTTACCATGCTGTATATTCCCTCGCCATTGGTCCAGGTCTGGGGTACATCCTCGGTATCGTCAAAATCATCATTGGTAATCAATTCCTGGGTGATCCAACCGTTCTTGTGAGCCAGCGACCAGTCCCCCGGGTGTTGGTTGTTGTTATCCTCGAAATTACTTCCCTGGACTCCCCCACCAGGAGTGAAATCCATCTGCACGTTGGCGTTCACGGCTCTTGATAGTGGGATAGTAATTGTGCCTTCCATATCATTGGCAAACAGCTCCTTTCCCTCCCCCTCAAGAGGTCTATCCACAATAGTGGAAACCGATGAGGGTTCTTCTTGTCTGCTAATAAACCCATCATTAGCTGCTAGCAGAGCTAATGATGATAGGATGATTACGGCTAAGACAAAAAGATTCGTTCTTGACCCTGACTGGCCTGTTTTTTCCATTCATATCCCTCGATAATCGATATAAGAATGATTTCAACAAACGAATGATGTCGAACAATTCTAATACATAGAAAGCGGCCATTATAAAGGTTTCTTTTCAATTGGCAGTATACTTAACAGCGTAATATCAAAAGAATATGTGCCGGGGATTCATTCGGCTTTCATACTACCGAAATATTAATTTATCTTGTATCAGTATACACTTATTGCCCCTTAGAAGGCTGTTTTGAGAGGTGGGAACGTCGTTAACGGCGCGTAACATCGGGTAAGCAAATGTTTACCACGTGATATACAGTGCAAAAAGGGGGCAATAACCGGTCCAGTATGGGTCCCCGGTCGACCGTGGTTTTGAACCTGGAATGAGACAAGGGCCAACCCCTGGATCGCACAAGCCCCTGTCGGGTCAGTGCATGGAGCTTAGCCAATGAAGATGCATGTTAAGACGGGGGTATACTTTTTTTGTCCCTGCCATATAATTCTTGAAGGTGATTTCCTCACTACACGCAGTTGGGGTTAAATCTAAATATCAACTATGCGATTAGCAGAAAATAGAAATTTCAGAGGTTATTCCATGGTTGCCAAGGACATTGAGTCTCTTATCGAAGAAGGTTTTACCAACGTTGAAGATGGAAAGTACAAAAAGGCGATAAAGACCTTCGACAAGGTGATAAAACAAGCCCCGAACAACCCCTTGGGTTATTTCGGCAAAGCCGAAGCTTCGGTGGGGGATACGCGCCTCTCGTTAATGGACCTCTCGAAACTATACAGGAAAGCAACTGAACTGGAACCTCAAAACGATCAGTATCTCTCGGCCTATGCGGATTTTTGCCTCACGAACGGGCTTCTCGACAAGGGCGCGGAGTTATATGAAAAGGTTGCCGAACTGGTACCTGAGAGCTCGCCGGCAATATACATCGATCTCGCATACGGTTATTACAATTACGGAATGCTGTTCCTGCAGAGGCAGCCCGGAAAGGAGAAGGAAGACATCTATCGCGAATCATTTGCTTATCTCAAGAAGGGATTGGGGCTTGGGGAAGGGGAAGCCATGGCGCATCTGGAGAAACTTGTGAAGTTCGAGGAAAACGATAAAGACGGAATGCTGGAATTGTCCTTCGGAGAAAAGCTGTTCGAAAACGAAATGAAAGCCATTGAGAATAATCCTCAGCTGGGGAAACTTAACGCAATGTGCTCGAATTCCAAGGATCCCCTCACTTTGCTGGAATTTGGCCAGGAATTTTTCTTTGCAGGCTTACCCTTGACCGGTGAAAAATACTATCTGGAGGCCGTGGGGATGGATGAGGAGATGGGTTTCGAGATATACAACGATCTGGCATCCCTTCTGTACATGGCGGGTGGAGAAATGGTGGAAAGAGGGGATATTGCAGAGGATGAGACTGATGAAATTACAGCAAAATCCCTTTACTATTCGATACGGTCAATGAAACTCAGCGCCAGTAAGCTCAGAGAGATGATGTAGATTAAGGTCATATCCATTTATTTTTATTTAGAAAAAAAGGACCGGTTGATGGATGCAAACTAAATAGGGTGATATTATGATCTGCGAATTATGCGGAAACGAAGCACCAAGATTGAGTGCGACCCTGATCGAAGAAAGCATTTTACAGGTATGTTCAAGGTGCTCACATTACGGGGTGCGCCAGGGGAGACCGGGGGGGAGTATAAAGGCCGAGGATGGAGATTCCGTTGAGGAACGCCTGGAGAAAAGGGAAAGAAGACAAAAAGGGCGGGATATTTACACCAAAATCACAAACGAGCTCGTGAGCGATTACGATTACAAAATTCGCCAGGGACGGCAGAAAATGGGACTAAACCAGAAGAAACTGGCCCGGTTGATACAGGAAAAACAATCCATAATCGCCAAGCTTGAAACGAAATCGATGAGACCCGATGACCGACTCGTAAAAAAGTTAGAATCCACCCTGGGTATCAAACTTACCGAGAACGTGGAGATATCAACGGAGAAAAGGAGAACCGCATCGGCGGGACTAACCATTGCCGACATGATAATGATGCAAATGAACGGGAAGAAAAAGTGATTTCCTATGGCTGCAAATATCTTCGTTAGCGTGGTGGTGACAGTCTTCAACGAAGAGAAGAACATGCCGGATTTTCTGGATTCCTTCGTCAACCAGGATAAACCATTCGAGGTCCTTATCGTCGATGCCGGTTCTAAGGATAACACACAAAGAATAGTACGATCCTATGAAAGAAAATACGATTTTATAAGACTTGAGATATTTCCGGGTACCAGAGGGGAGAGCAGAAATCGTGGGATAGAGATCGCAGAGGGCGACGTAATAGCCTTCATCGACGGGGACACCATGGCCCATCCGTTCTGGTTGAAAGAATTGAGAAAGAGTTTTTTAAGCTCGGATGTGGTGGGTGGCAGGATCGTTAATTTCGGTTACCAGCCATTCGTTGAACTGGGTAGGGTAGAGGTGTTCTACAAGGATTATGATATGTCCCTTCCCTCATGCAATCTCGCCTTCAAAAAGGAAGTACTGGACGAAATCGGCGGTTTCGATCCTACCTTCATTACGGCTGAGGACATGGACCTCAACCTGCGCTCAGTGATGGCAGGATACTCAATATTATACAATGAGAATGCCATTGTTTACCATCATGCCAGGTCCACAGTGGTGGCATTTTTCAAACAAGCCTTCTGGAACGGCGTCGGCAGAAAACAGCTCGAGATGAAGCATGGTAGTCTCTGGGGTAGTTATGATGTCGGAGAGCTTCTCACGAGAAAAACGAACATATGGTATTTCATCAGGATGGCGGTTGGGATCGGTGGATACGTGGCATGTACTCTTACCCGGGAGAAAAAATATTTTCCCGAGCCATATAAGGCCAAGGGAAAATCGAATTAAAGACATATCAAACATTATTTTGGGGGACAGGGAAGAGATGGTTGATTATTGATTGTTTTATGATATCCATATTAGTGGAAATTGGTTCCGCTACCTGAACTTCCCCCCAGCATGATCACTTATATTGAGCTATCTTGGATTGTTGTTTTTAGCATCATATGAGAGATATGCATCGCAAGGTACATATGTATCATATTCCTTCACCCGTATAATATTTTTATTTTGAACGGTCAAATCAAGGGCTGATTTCAATGAACGGAAATGAACAAACGAACCAACCTTCACTTGACAAGTCACCACTTGTCCAGAGTGATACGCCATCAGGTGTGTCTTCACCTGTTAAGAAGAGGGCGGTAAAGAAGGCTGTGAGAAAAGCCGTAAGAAAAAAGGTAAGGATACCTAAAGGGGCATCCGCCAAACCGCAGCCAAGCAAGCTCGACAGGCTTATAGCAAAAGCGCGGAATATGTACGAAGACTACGTCCGCAAGATCGAGCTTCTGGAAGGATCAGGGGCGGATATGAGCGGTATCGCCAATAATAGAGAGAGTGCCGGTCAAATGGTTGATTCCATCGGTACAAGTGCCGAATTGAAGCAGTTCTTTAGCATATGCAAGGAACTGAACAGCGGACTGGGTGAAATACAGAATACATTTACCACCGATCTCATCAATGCTCTCAAGGGCGGAGTGGAAGTACTGGAAACACAAGGGAAGGATATTAAACCTGTGAATGAATCAATTACAGCAGAGGAAGCGGCTGTCGGGAATGTGAAAATGAGCTCGAAGGAACTTGGCGCCGCTCTGAATCAGATCAATGAGATACGGCTCTGGATTAAAGCAGAGATAGAGAGTGTACCCGAAACCAGCGAAGAGGCCGTAACAGAGGAGGAAACTGATATTGAGGGTGACCTGACTGCTGATGAAGGTGAGTCTTTTGCGGAGACGGTGCAGGAACCGATTAGTGGAGAGGGGGTCCTTCCCCAAACAGAAATAGCCGCAGGGGAAGAAGGGATGGCTGAGGAAAAGACGGTGTTGGCGGAACAAGAGGAAGAAAGCGTAGAGGAAACTGCTGAAATAGCATCCCCGACCCCTGAGGAAGAGGAACAGGAACAAAAAAGACGGGAGATGGCTGAACTAGTCAATAATGCCTATTTGAATATACAGAACGCTCAAGAAGAGAACTCTCTTAAATTCAGCGAAGCAATAGAGATGGTAGAGAGGGCCGGGAACCTCATCTCCACTGGTAATTATGACGACGTGGAAAGTCTCCTTCAAATGGTGGCGCTTTCCATCGATACGGAGATCGAGTTGAGAAAGAGCGTGGGAAAAAAGTTGGAAAAATGCAGAAAAGACCTGATAACTGCGACACAACAGGGAATAAACTGCGACGAACTCAAACTCAAATTCACAGCAGCAAGGGAATTATTCGATTCCAGTGATTTTACCAAAGCCAATGTAGCGGCTACTGCCATGGAAGCCGAGATCGCCAAGGTCGTGGATGATTTCAACCAAACGGTGAAGAAGATCGAAGAGGTCAAAGCCAACGTCACCCTTGCAAGACAGGAAGAGATCAATGTATCCGAGGAAATTGGGAAGTTCCAGTTCCTTAAATCCTTCATGGCTGCCGGAGAGTACACCCGCGCGCAGGACACTCTTCTGGTGGTAAATGTGGCTATCATGAAGAAGAGAAAGATCCGAGTAATGGAAGAAATCAACCAGACAAAGATAATCCTGGGGAAGGCTCCGGAGTATATCGATGTGAAAGAGCCTCTGGCAATACTGGACCGGGCTGCGAGTGAGCTGGAAGAAAACGAGATAGATGAAGCACTGGAAAGCGTGAAAGAGAGCAAAGACCTCTCGATGAGTATCAGGGAAAAGTATCTGGAACTCGTAGAAAAATCGAATGCGATTTCAAGCAGGATCCAGGATTTGAGTGAATTCGATATTGATCCGGCGAAGATTATCGAAGAATATTCGATTGGAAAGGAAGAACTTAAAAAAGGAGATTTTGGCCTATGTTCGGAGCATTTCGAAAAAGCCCTGAGTGTAATCGACTCTTTAGGGGAAGAAGCGCAGAACAAGAACAAGGGAATCATAATAAAAGACCTCAATAAGATCGGTGCGGAACTATCGGAACTGGAAGAGGAATACCCTGACGATGATATCTCCGAGCTCGTAGAAAAACACACGACGCTCCAGGAACGATTTGAAGAGGCTGAAGACCTGGATGATATCCGGAATTTGAAAAACAGTGTAAATGGATTAGAGAATGCGATCAAGGAGAAGAAAGTTGAGTTAGCTAAATTAGCAAAGAAAAAGAGAGAGCGGGCAGTTCAGGGGGAATTCAACGAGAAGGTTCAACGATGCAGGATGTTGATGGAGGATATCGGTCTCCAAACGGATATAGAAAACGAGAAAAGATCGGTTCGAGAATGCATTTCAACGGCACAAGGCGGAGATATCACCACGGGGCTTTCGTCCATTAACGAGATTTATAACAAGTTGATAGAGAAGAAAAAAGATCTCGACATTAGGGTGGAGATCAGCCTGGAAGGAATCGGGTTCGAGTTGAACGTGTGGGGTGAGGCCAAAGTTAAGGTCGGAAACGTTGGCAGCTTCCCCATATCGGGACTCTCCGTGGGACTCGAAGGCCCCTTCGAGATGAGAAGGGGGATCAGTTTCGATCGCCTGGAACCCCAGGATATTAAGACCGGGTCTGTCGCGATAAAATTCACAGGTGTCGGACGCATTCCGGTGGACATAACTCTCGATTTTACTTCACAACCAGATGGTGTCAAACGCCACAAGTCACTAATGCGCTGGGCTGAAGTGAACAAGGAAACACCCTATAAGCTTAGTATGGAATTCGAGGAGCATGAGAAGAAAATTGTAAAGCAAAAAAGTGCTGCGATAATCAAGGAAAAGCCTTCCATGAGAATGATTCCAAAGGAGAGTCGAAAACCGATTAAAATATCTCCCTTCGATACATGCCCCGTATGCAGAAGCCCAGTGGAAAAAGGTGCGCTGAAATACCTATGCGGTTGTGCCCAAATATATCACAAGAAATGCGCCGAGAAAGTGAATAATAACAGTTGTCTATCATGCGGAGTGGCGCTTTTCGAGAATGAGAACATGATAATGACATCTTGCTCAATCTGTCATATGGACGTCTGGCACGATGACGAGATGATCGCTCATGACTGCGGGGAGTATTATCACAGGGATTGTATACTCGCTGCGGGAACATGCAAGAACTGCTATGCCCCTGTTGATTCCAGCACAGGTTTCCTGCTGTCCACCTGCATGGTCTGCCTCGAAATTGTCAAGGATGATGACGACCATCAAAGATGCCAATGCGGTGAAGCGTATCACGCTCCGTGTTACGGAAGGCTGAACTTCTGCATCAGGTGTGGCACCAATAGAAATCCCTCCGCCTTGGTTAAATATCCCAAGGTTATCCAAAAAGAAGAGGAGCCAGAGCAAATCCGAAAAGAAGAAAAGGAATCTCCCGTTGCTCCAATTGTAGCTGAAAGTATCAAACCGGCAAAAGTTAAACAGGAAATGCGACCGATTGTCCCGGAAGTTGCGTCCACCGCCATTACCGCCGCTCCGAGTACTCCGACAACTAAGGAGGAAGAGGGATCAGCAGAGAAAGAAAGTCCTAAGGAAGCTGAGAGCTCCGCGGAAGTTCCTGCCGAATCTTCGAACGGGGGATTGGACGATGATCTTGATTCACTTCTCGACGACCTTGAGGAAACGCTATAGGATCCAGCCAGAGGTCAATTTATAAAATTTTTTCTATAATCGATAGTAGTGTGAATAAACATGATTGAGAATAAGGGAGAGCGAGACGGGATGCTTGGTAACTGGCGCCGAACCCATTTCTGCGGTGATATTTGGAAATATTCCTACGGGAGAACGGTTGTTGTGGCCGGTTGGGTACACGACATCAGGAACCTTGGCGGCGTGGCCTTCCTCCAGATACGGGACCGCACGGGGAGTCTGCAGATAACTCTTGAAAAGAGCACGATTCCAGAAATATTCGACGCTCTGGTGGGTCTATCCAGGGAAAGCGTGATAATGGTTGAGGGAACGGTGACGGAAAATCCGCAGGCGCCGCGGGGATTCGAGATCATACCGGGGAAGGTGAAAGTTCTCGCCGAGTCCGCAGTACCACTTCCCCTTGGAGTGGCGGACAAGGTGTTTGCCGAGTTGGATACCAGGCTGGATAACCGCTTTCTTGATCTGAGAAAGAGAGAAATTTATTCAATCTTCAAGATAAAGCACGAGATCCTCGATGGTATGATCAGAGGATTACACGGGCTGGGTTTCGTACAAGTACAAACACCTAAGATCGTTGCCACGGCCACGGAAGGCGGTACCGAGCTTTTCGGGGTGGATTATTTCGACAATAAATGTTATCTGAACCAGTCCCCACAGCTGTACAAACAGATGCTAATGGGAGCCGGTTTCGACCGGATTTTCGAGATAGGTCCGGTATTCAGGGCTGAAGAGCACGATACGGTGCGCCATCTAAACGAGTTCATTTCGATAGACATAGAGATGTCGTTCGCGGACGAGTGGGACGCTATTGACGTGCTTGAGAAGGTAGTCCGTATTGCCGTTGAGAGAGCTTCTGAATGCAGGAATGAGATAGAATCCATAAACGACGGCAGGAAGACACTCAATAAACTGATCAACAAAGTAAATATGAATATTGGTGTCCAAAACAAGAGGATCAAAAAGGATAACCAGCGATTGAAGGCGGCAGGCGAGGAATTAAAACCTCTGCTGAAACCAAAGGAAAAGTACGATGCTCTCGATATCAAACCCATCAAAAAGACGGTCCTGAGTTACATGGACAACTACAACGAGGAAGAGGCGAAAAAATCAGGCATGCCCAGAGTAAAGTACGAGGAGTGCATCGATATTGCACAGCGGAAGAGGGTAGCAGTGGAGTTTGGCGATGACCTTTCCATGGAGGCCATGAAGACCATAGAGGAGGTTTACCCGTCATATTATTTCATCACTCACTGGCCTACCGAGATAAAACCTTTCTATGTGCAGCCCTATGAGAACACACCGGAGGTCTGCAGGTCCTTCGATCTGAACTTCGGGTCGAAGGAGATCACTTCAGGAGCCCAGAGGGTTCATGACATATCGCTTCTGGAATCGAATTTGGTTGAGAAGAACCTTGACCCCAAGAATTTCGATTTCTACCTTGCTCCATTCAGGTTCGGAATGCCGCCGCATTCCGGCTGGGGCTTAGGCCTTGAGCGCTTGATGATGGTTTTAACGGGGATGCGTAACGTACGTGAAGTGGTGCTGTTTCCCAGAGATCGTTACAGGGTGATACCGTAATATCCAAGCAGTTTTTGATGAAAGGATTGTGTATTCAATGGCAGAAGACACAAACAATATCGAAGATAAACAAAAGGATTACGAGCAGCATTTCAGGGTTGCACTATTCGGTTCCGCACGGATCAAAAAGGATGACAAAATCCACAAAGACGTCTATGAGCTTTCCCGCCTGATAGCAGGGGCAAATATTGATATTGTAACCGGCGGGGGTCCTGGTTTGATGCTTGCGGCCAACCAGGGGCATCAGGACGGCCAAAAAAATGATGAAATTCATTCCTACGGGCTTAATATCTGGCTTCCCAACGAGCCCGAGGGTAACCGTCATCTCGACATCAAGATGGAATTCAAATGGTTCTCTGAGAGGTTGGACCGTTTCATGAAACTTACCAATGCAGTTATTGTTGCTCCGGGGGGGATCGGCACGTTGCTGGAGCTTTTTTATTCGTGGCAACTCGTTCAGGTAAAGCATATTTGCGACATTCCTATAATTTTGCTTGGCGATATGTGGCCGGGTTTAATTGATTGGATTAGGAACAATCCATTGGAAAGAGGGCTTATTGACCCTGAAGATATGAACAACATCCATCTTTCCAAAAATTATCAGGAGGCGTTCGAACTCATATTGGAGTATCAAAAGAAGTATTTTAACAACGAGTACGTCTGCCCTGCCACATGTGTGTATGACAATATTGAAGAAGAATAGGAGTGTAGTGTCATTGAAAAAGTATTTGACTCACACTTTACAAATGTTGTTTGTGCGTTTCTATTATTGATAATTACTGAAATTTCCGCATAAACTTATGTAAAAAATGAAAAGAGATAAATAAGGCTATGATCAAAAAGGATAATTCGAATCCGGGTATAATTTCATCATCTCCTTTCTCACCCTCCGACTCCATCTTTCCATTATCATTTGCACCATTATCCTCTTCAGTTACGTTTAGAAAGAGCCTGTAGATTTTTTCATCCGTTTCATCTCCGGAGCTTAAGTATGCGTCAACGTCAAACGAGTGTAAACCTATAGGTGCGTTGGATGGTATCGATATGGTGAAATTTAATACTTCTTCATTTTTTTCATTTAAATTAAAACTGTTTTTAACATTTTCAAATTCCCAGCCTTGATCAATCAATTCATCTATTCCCTTGAATTCCACGTTTATACTTGCTTCCCCGTTACCCTCATTTTTTGCGTTCAATTGAAATAAAACAGTATCACCAGAGACAGCTTCAATATAAGGTTCCCAACATGAAAGCATTAACTGAGCGTATTCAGCGATCCTAATAGTTCCCTTTTCAGGGGGAAGATTCGTGGATAATGCACCAGGATATGTCGTTATAGTGCCATTAATAAAGATTTCTTCGACTTGTGAGGCGGAAGTAAAGTTCGGAACCTTTACGGTTAAATTGAATTCTTTTGCATCATCAATCTCCCGTGGGGTCCAAGTCATTGTTGAAGGCGAGATTGTGGTCGGCCATGGAGCATCTGCCGTTAGCCAAACCACGACAGTTTGCACATTCGCCCCAATTCCGGTTAAATTCACCCTTACCTCACCGGTGAAGTTTACTATACCATCCTCACCTGGTCCGACCTTTGCCACCTGTTCCGGCTGATGAAGAGTTATCGATCCTGAAAGTTGAGATGCATCGGTATTCGGGATGATTATGAATGTCAAAGCAAATAAGATGATAACGAATAGGAAAACGGTAAAGAATCGGCTTATGTTCATTTTGATTCCTTCAATAATAACTTAGTATTTGTTTCTATAAATACTCTTTCCAAAGTTTTAGAAAATAAAATCTTGTTCGATTACTGACAATCAAAAGCGATTATTTTCAGCGGTATCTCCGTTAACGCTTGATCTCGCGAATATTGTCAAGCTGCGAACTTCGAATTATTTTCGAACTTCGCACCATTGAAAATATATATAATGAAAACCTTATTTTACTATGTATCGCCACTCAATCATCACGGAGTTTCTATGTATTCCAAGAGAACGGTTACTCTAGCATTGACTTTGCTCCTCCTCTCTTCCTATTTTATCATCGATTTTGATAAAAATCCACCAAAGAACAGGGAAGCGCGTCTATCCAATACCGTCACCCTGAGTAAAGATGATTTATACATTAGAACCCGGTTCGCAGGGGGAAATGGATCAATAGAAAATCCGTATCAAATCTCAGAGGCATTCCAACTACAGAACATCCAATATTCCGAAGATTATTTAGAATATTATTACATTTTAATTAACGATGTTGACGCAATTGATACATATGGATGGAACGAGGGCGCAGGATTCAATCCTATTGGTTACGACACATACGTTTTCACAGGTTGTTTGGATGGTAGAGGATACAGCATCAAAGGTCTTTTCATGAATATTAAGTCTCATCCCGCTGAAATGGGTTTATTTGAACAGATCGGTGTAGATGGGGTTGTGAAAAATCTGTCATTAATCGATATCAACATGAGTGGAAATCAATGTATTGGTGGAATTGCAGGAATGAATAATCAAGGTACCCTTCAAAATTGTCAAGTTACAGGAAAGGTGTACGGTGAAAGTGGTGCTGGTGGGCTCGTGGGACTTAACGAAGGTATCGTTAATAATTGTTCTTCAAATATCGAAGTGACCGGAAATGATTATTCTGGTGGAATGGTGGGATTGAATCTAGGTATAGTGGAGAATTGCTCAACAATAGGGAACATTACCGGAAAAGGGTCTGTTGGCGGGCTTGTGGGGGACAATGAAGGGACGGTTAATAATTGCAGCGCAACGGGAAATATGACTGGAGAAGATGATGTCGGAGGGTTATTGGGGAAAAACTATGGCAACGTGCAGAATTGCTATGCAACTGGCAACGTTACCGGAGAATATAATATCGGTGGCTTAGCGGGAGATAACGAGGGAATAGTAAAAAACAGTTCCTCTGTAGTTGAAGCTATCGGTTTTAGTAATGTTGGTGGATTCACAGGATTCAATGTAGGTACTGTTGAGAATTGCTATGCAACAGTAAAAGTCACTGGTAATTATAATGTTGGCGGATTCGTTGGATGCAATGAGCGTAGATGGGAGTATGACTTAGAGGAATACAAAGGGGGCACACTTGAAAACTGCTCAACAACAGGAAAGGTAACCGGGGATGACGAAGTTGGCGGGCTCATAGGATACAATGTGGGCACCGTGGAGAATTGCTCGTCTACAGGAACGGTCATGGGTGGTAACAGAGTTGGCGGACTTGTGGGATTCAATGTGCATACACAGGAGAACTGGAGGATGGGATATAAGTTTGGTGTTTTGGAGAACTGCTTTGCAGCAGGAAATGTGTTTGGAGAGCTGGATGTCGGCGGATTGGTGGGAGTTCATGATGGTAGTATGGAGAACTGCTATGCCTACGGAAACGTCAACGGTACATGGAATGTTGGTGGACTCGTCGGATACCGCAACTACTACAATGATAACTACAGAAGTTTGATTTTCAATTCATTTTATTGCATCAATTATACTATTGGAAAAAATATGCAATATGTATCGCCTTATGGTATATATAAAAACCAGTTCGAAGATTGGGTAAATAAGGCTAAATCACTTGACATAGATGATTATCTCTCCAAAATACCTACAACGAACAACTATAATATTTCCAGTGTTTCAGACATGAAAATGATGTTACCATTCGCTCTTGATCCTGGTTACGAATTCATACAAACAGCCGATTTCGATCTGTCAAATGAGGCCGAGTTTTATATACCAATTCTAAAAAGTGAGTACGATGGAGACGGTCATTCAATATCCTACTTGGAAACAACATATAATAAAAATGATAATTTTGGGATGTTTGGTATAATTCATAGTGGTGGACGTGTAGAGAATGTCGCCATAATCGAATGTAATATCAGTGGTAATGATCAGATCGGGGGGCTCGCAGGATTCAATGAAGGTACGATATTGAACTGCTACGTTCAAGGAAATGTCGGAGGTAATGATCAGATTGGGGGGCTCGCTGGATTCAATTCAGGCACGATATTGAACTGTAACGTTCATGGAAATATCGGCGGTAATGATTATGTTGGTGGACTCATCGGATACAACGATGGCAGTGTGAAGAATTGTTACACAAGGGGCAATGTGAAGGGAAATGAGAGCACCGGTGGACTGGTAGGATATAATTATGGTAGGGTGGAGAACTGCTATGCAACGGGAAATGTCACCGGTTTACTGAAGATTGGTGGGCTTGTGGGATTCAATGAAGACACTGTGGAGAACTGCCATGCAACAGGAAAGGTCAGCGGTAAAAATTATATCGGTGGGCTTGTGGGATACAATGGAGCCTTTGTGGAGAACTGCCATGCCGCTGGTAAGGTCGACGGTGAAGACAATGTCGGTGGGCTCATAGGATACAATGACGGCAAGGTAGAAACAAGTTTTTCTCTCGGAAACGTCACCGGTGCCTTAGAAGTTGGAGGGCTCGTGGGATACTATGACCACCTAACTAGCCAGATCATTAATTCATATTACTGCATTGATTATGTTGCTGTGAACAACAAGCATTATGTAACGCCTTACGGCATCTATAAAAACCAGTTCGAAGATTGGATATATGGGGGAAAATCATTTGATATAGATGATCATCTATCCAAAATTCACAGCACGAAAAACTATAATATTTCCAGTGTTTCCGATATGAAAAAAATGTTACCATTCGCCACTTATCCCGGTTACAAGTTCAAACAGACCGCCAATATAGATCTGTCATCCGAATCATTTTTTTATCTACCGGTTTTCAAAGGCAAATACTATGGAAATGCTTATTCAATATCGAATTTGAATACAACATATTACAATAATTCATATGTGGGATTGTTCGGTATAATTTATTCAGGGGGTTCTGTTGATAAAGTTTCCTTGATAAATGCAAACGTCAGTGGCGAACAGTATGTCGGAGGGATGATAGGATACAATTACGAAAACAAAGTGGAGAACTGCCACGCGGCAGGAAACGTCTGGGGTAATGATGAGGTTGGAGGCCTGGTGGGATATAACTTTGGAACAGTGGAGAACAGCAATGCAACTTGCTCAGTGAGCGGGGACTCGTTGGTTGGAGGATTAATAGGATCAAATGAAGGCACAGTAGAGTACTGCTATGCTTCTGGTCACACAAGTGGTAATAATGATAATATCGGCGGACTGGTGGGGAGAAACTCGGATAAGGTACTGAAATGCTATGCATCTGGCGATGTTACCGGAAACCAGAGTTACGTCGGTGGACTAGTAGGAGACAACGATGGCACGGTGGAGAATTGTTATGCAAGGGGCAAAGTTTACGGAGTTGTGGGAAATGTTGGTGGATTAGCTGGAAACAACGACGGAGTAGTGGAGAATTGCTATGCTACTGGCCTTGTGACAGGATTTGATAATATCGGTGGGTTATTGGGATCCGGTTGGGGTGGAATAGAAGAAAATAGTTTCTGGGATAGGGAAACTTCCGGTCAGTTAGATAGCAATGGTGGAAGGGGTAGGACAACTAACGAGATGCTGACAAAAAGTACATACACAAAGGCAGGTTGGGATTTTAATAATGTTTGGGGAATTCTGGAATATGTTGATTACCCATTTCTTCAATGGGAAATGAGGCCTGAGATATATTTGTATGATTTCGATAATGATAGTATACCCGATATCCGGGATGATTTTCCATTTGATCATGCTGCTTCCCTTGACACGGACGGTGACGGTTACCCCGATCAATGGAATGCTGGAATTAACGAATCAATTTCAACAAACGAATGGTATCTAGACGCATTCCCCCTAGACCCTGCCGCATCCTTGGATTCAGACAACGACAGCATGCCTGACAAGTGGAACCCGGGGATGGACCAAAGCGCTTCAACATCGATTCCTAAGCTGGAAATAGATCCATATCCGAATGATCCCGATAATAAAATCGAGATGGAGCAGAGTAATAAAAATAACTGGTCCCGAGTATTATTGAACATAATGATGGTATTATTCATCATAGTCATTATCGGGTTAATAATTGTTAAGAAAAAAAAGCCACCTGTATCTGAAGAAGATTTCGAATTTATAGATAGAGAGAAATAAGATATTCGATAAATTTATTGCATCTATTCATTATTAATTCATCCTAAGACTGAAGGCATAGGCATTCATATGGCTTTTTTCGCTAAATTTACACATTCCTCTCGATGATTATATTGAATCATAGATTTTCTTTCGATGCCCAATTTTTATTACCAAGATTCGCAATTGCTTATTTTGGATATCCAAGATTACTCGATAATCTCCGACTCGCAAGCGATAATAAGGAGAATTTGTAAGTTTAATAATATTATGGTAAGGATCGTCCTTTAACCGGGTAATCATAATAAAAATTCTTTTGGCTATAGATCTATCGATTTTCTTAAGATCCTTAATTGCCGATGCGGACCATATTATTTCTAAGACCACTAGAATCCCAATTCCTTTCGTACCTCTTCATGTGTTTTATAATTCCCCGATTCAATTTCTTTTATTGCTTTTACTATCTCTATTTTTGTTTTATCATTTATTTCTCGCATATCTTCCAATATCCGCTCCAGGACATCGTTGTAAGTCTCCCTCTCAAACATTTTAAGGGCGGACAGTTGGTTTCGCATTTCATTTGATATTTGGATCGTAGTTGGCATCAGTAATATATATAGAAAAACGAGTATTTATAGGTTACTATAACTCATTATAACTTATTATAAAGAAGGGGGTCCAAGTGATAGGAATTATTATTCAAATTATTATTCATTCAATCCTCAAGTTATAATCCTCTGCCTAATAGTGTCGGCAAGGTTCGCCTTGATTATATGCCGTCCCGAGATCATTGAGGCCACAACGGTGGCAATCGCCGCGATCAATGCCGTTAGCAGATAAACCGATAAACCTATCTCCATCTCGAAGTACATCAGATCCTGTACCAGATACGACATGGTCCATTTGGTGGTAAGCAGACCAAGGGGCAGGCCGATAAGCACGCCGCCCAGTAACACAATAAAACTTTCTCCCACTACCATTTTTCGTACCCTCCCGGGAGTTGCCCCCAAAGCCCTCAATGAAAGAAACTCCATTTCCCTGTCAAGTACATTAAGAACTACAGTGGTGGATACAAAAAGAACCTCCGCCAGCATCCCGAACCCGATAAATATGACAAACATGGAGGTCAGGCTGGCCATCATGGTTTCCATACCATCCACCGCGTCCTGCGTGTAGGATAATGAAGCCACGGGAAGAGCATCCCTCAGCTTTTCCTCCAAATCGTCACGGGATAGCGAACCCTTGTTGATTATAACCGAATTTACATATCCATCGGTATGAATTATTTTTTCAGCCTGATATAGTGTCATTAATATACTCTCATCCAGCAGTTCTCCGGTAATTCCCGTCACAGTAGCTGTGCTATTGACGTTGCCTATCACGAACTGAAGTTTCGATCCGGGTTTCAGCTCCAGTTTGTTGGCGAGTATCGAGCCCACAAGTATACCCTTATCGAAATTTTCTTCACCTTCTATGACGTTAAAATTCCGCAGTTGTGACTCATTGATGAATGCCTGAACATGGGCAAAGCTCATCTCACCTGCGACCATTATCGGCACGTAGTCGTTCAGGTAAGGCTCACCACGGAAACCTTGCAACGCTAGCGAATATAGAATTTCGGCCACCTCTTCACGTTTCATACTGTATGCCAGACCTGTTTCCAGGTCCCACGTTTCATACTCACCATAGTTCTTTTCTATTGGCTGGTGAAAGTTGGTGGCCAGGGCCAGTGTGGAAAAAACCAGTATCATGGAAAATCCCAACGCCACTACTGTGAGTATGGTCCGAGCCCTGTTTCTCGATAGGTTCCGGACTGTTATCCTCGGCATTATCCTCCTTTTGCGAGAAAAGATATCGAAGAGTTTTTCGATCACAGGTTTTTTCGAAAATGCCTGGGCGTGATAGTTGGATGTCAAGGCTTCCCGGGGACCTATCTTTACCGCCTTCAATGCCCCGAAGAAGGCAGCACCGGTACAGATGACGATCCCAGCCAGCACGAAAATTACAGGGTAGATCCAGAATATCGTATATACGGGATTTAATAGGCCGAGAATGCTCGTATATCCGTAGACGATCAAATAGGACATACCGATACCGGCGAAAATACCCAGGAAGGAACCAATGATACCCATGAAAAGTCCGAACATCGTGTAGTGGAAGAGTATTGTACCCCGTTTGCCACCCAGAGCTCCCATGACCCCTATATACGAGCGTTGGTACGAGATGAGACGGGTCATGGCATTGTATATGACCACTCCCGTCACGACTAAAATGATAATACCGAAAGCCCACCCCATTTTACCCATACCGTCGGCGTCGGCCTTCGAGAACTGGTAATCCATCTCCTCCGTTCCCAGTATCGATCTCGTTATCCGGACGTCTTTTTTCGTCAGAAGCTCTTCGATTTTCCCTTTTACCTCTTTCACGTTACTGCCTTTCTCGACGCGGATCAGCAACTCGTTATATGTCCCATTCTCTAATCCAAGCTCCTCTACGGCCATTTCGTAGGTGGTGAAGAGTGGCAGAAGGAGTGAGGGTTGAGGCCACCCGGCGTCCGATACAACGTAAATATACTCGGGGGACCCGACTACACCGGAAATATTCAGCTCAATGGATATGTTCCCATGCAGTATCGTAAGTTTTGCACCTGTCTCGATGCCGTTTTCCTTGGCGAATAGGTTACCGATCAATCCTTCACGTGAATTTTTTGATGTAAAATAATTACCATCGTCAAGGCTGTAACCATTGATCTGGGAGTATGGCTCAGTTGGATAAAAGGGAGCGGATATCCAGTGCGCCTCATATTTTTTATCGGCAATACTTACTTGGGAGGGAATGAATAATCGGCCCATGGCCGCTTCCACACCCTCCAATTCATTGATTTCGGAAATGTTGACCGCAGTAATCTCAAAATGTATGTCGATGTCCTCGTAATTCGTGTTGTCGAACCTGCCGTTGAAGGTCTCGAAGGCATCCTGGGTTGCATTCACCAGGCCGATACCCATTCCAAGCGATAATATTATCGCAAGGATGATAGAAATGGTGCGCAGTTTCGCCTGCCAGAGGTCTCGCAATGCCTTTTTTACCAGTATCCTCATTGCTCGATCACCTTTTTGCTAACGGGCTCGATCGATTTTTCCCGGGATATTTCACCGTCCATGAGATGTATTACCCTGTCTGCAATCTCGGTAATGCTAATGTCATGGGATACCACCACGAATGTAATATTTTCCCTTCGGTTCAATTCCTTCATGAGCTTCCCGATCTTCATACCCGTGGCCCAATCCAGGTTCCCGGTGGGTTCGTCAGCCAGCACTATCTTCGGTTTTTTCACTAGAGATCTGGCAATGGCAACTCTCTGCTGTTCTCCTCCAGAAAGCTGGGACGGGAACATATGTGATTTTTCGGGGATCCCCACCAGCTCAAGTGCTTCCTGGCTTCTCTCCATGATATTCTTCCGATCGTTGGCCATTTCAAGTGCCAGACCAACGTTCTCCACTGCGGTGAGCGAAGGGATCAGATTGAAGAACTGGAATATCCACCCAACGGTATTCCGTCTGTACTCGGAAAGTTTTTTTTCGTCATAAGTGCCGATATCATTCCCTTCAACAATAACCTCACCGACTGAAGGAGTATCGATGCCGCCCAGGATATTGAGCAGCGTCGTCTTGCCCGAACCGCTGGGACCCAAAATAACGAGAAAATCCCCCTCCTTTACGTTTAGATCCAGCCCAACAAGTGCCTTTACTTCAACCTCCCCCAGATTGTATGTTCGTCCGATATCCCTTGCCGATATCAGATTTTTTCGGTCATTATTCATCTATTTCACCCAATTATTATAATGTCATGCATTCAATTATATTCATTCCAATTCCACTCATCCAGTGCCAACGCTCTCCTTATCGCCAATCCAATTTACCAACCTTTATTACATTAAAATCCGGCCGAATAATTCAAGATTTCGGTTTCACGTTCCGGTGACCAAGTAATCCAGTTCCTATCCTCACCATAGTCGCTCCTTCCTCAATAGCGATCCCGTAATCGTTGGTCATGCCCATGGACAGCTCGGAGAGTTTCCAAGTTGTCATCTCTGTCAGTTTATCTCGCGTTTCCCTCAGCAAGCGGAAACTTTGTCTCACTATGGCCTCGTCCAAAGTAAAGGCAGCCATGGTCATAAGGCCTTTTATTTCTACGTTCTCAAACAGAGAAAACTCTTTTAGAAATTCCGTTCCCTTAAGCGAATCTGGCGTAAAACCCTGTTTCGTCCCCTCACCCGACGTGTTCACCTGAAGTAATATTTTTTGTATGACACCAAGCTGTCCAGCGGTAAAATCGATCTTCCTTGCAAGGCGTAGCGAATCTACCGAATGTATTAGTTCAGCTTTACCCACCACCTTTGGCGTATGCTTTCGATACAGGTGGCCGATAAAATGCCACCGAACATCCCCCGCTGGAAAACAGGGAAACTTCACCTTGAACTCGTCAACGTAAGATTCACCCACATCACCCACGCCCAGTTGAGACAATAGCGAAATCACCTCATGAGGATGGGTTTTGGTGACAGCTATCAAACAGACTGATGAAGAAGGCCGGCCAGAAATTTCACAATGTCGGGCGATCTTTGCCCTGACCGTATCCAATGAAGTTTTAAGATTATCGTATTGCGCCATTCATTTCTTCCCCTGTGGTCTCAGGTCCAATCTTTATTATTTATCATACAAAATAGACATCCTCATCTCTTACAATAACATCCACCTCGGTCCCGGTTTGTGGAACCTCAAGGGAATCGGGCACGATAATTTCAAGTGATCGAAAAGTGCGGGGATGGAGAAGCATTATCTCTCTCAAACCCGATACCTGTGAGGTTACCACCGCCTTTTCTATGATCTCCTCGTTTCCCAGAATCTCGATCCCCTTGAGATCACGCCTGTCCACAGACATTTTTTTCGCATCGATCAGGTTCAGAAGAACCACTTTTTTCGTATTGACACGTTCCACCCGGCAGGCCTTTTCCCCATAGATGACGAAATTGCCAGCCCTGTACCGAGGTATCCGAACGAGATACGTGACCCTGTATACATCCTTGCCTTCCTTACGGCCAATGAGGGAAGAAGATTCCGTGATTCTGCTGCCGAACCTCATTGAAAGAGTCTTGGCAATGTTCCGGCCGTCCGCAATGCGTCCAAGGTAAAAGTCCAGTCCTGAATGTATTTCTATTTCATCGGATATAAACGAACCTCGATCCTTCTTACTGGTCCGATCAATCTCGCCCTCCACCATCCGAATAACCGTTTCCAAGGTACTTTTATCCAGTGGAAAACCCTCTCCCCGAACCTGTAATATGCTCTCGTAATATTTTCCGGCGATCCTGGAACACTTTTCGCATACTCCTCTTTTCAAATGGACGCGAAAGGGTAGGTTCACTTCCACACTCTCGTCTCCCACGCAGCCACTGAGTTGGATATTCATATCCCGATTGTGTTCGTCATTTATCCTGTGAGAAAGCTCTATGTTCCCTATGGTCAGATTGGAATCGACCTCAAGTACAGACATGAGCCTGCTCTCGATCAATTCATCGAGGTCATTGTAATGATCCCATCTTTTTTTTTCAAGGAATGAATTGCACCGGGTACATAATGTAATACTTATGGAAGGTACTATCTTTGCAAGATTCCCCCTTCGCGAATAGCATGTGGCACAGAGACTTTCGAATAGCATCCCCTCGGTCCCGCAGTTAACACAGAACATATTATTCACCCGTAAAGACACACTTGATGGCGCCCATTACATTCCGGTGAAACAAGTTTCACCTGCGCCCTCGGCTAGTAAGCCTGCGGACGTGTCACACTTTCAAGCCGAGCCAGTAGGCGACATAGAAACTTTACTAGTTTCTATTAGCCCTAATAGAATCTCTGATTCTATGTCGGGACTTGGCTTTTCAAGACCAGCGTCACGCTCCCGACTTTAAGAAGAAAAAATCAAAGCGGGGCTATGCTGACGACGTTGTTACCCCGGAGCACTACCATCCCAAGGCGTTTCTTGACTTCGTTCAGATCCTCCTCGGTTTCGGAAAGCACCATGTTCATGTAATCATCGTATCCTGTGAGTGTTCCGGTAAGCTTTCTACCGTCTTTTAAAAGCAGGACTATCTTTTTATTGAGCGTCTTTTCAAGTATCTCCAAAGGCATCGGCATGATCATTACCCGAGGCTGGAAACACAAAAGGCCGATATAAATCTTTCCTCCGTGATGGTCAAGGAAAAATCCCGAAATGACATTGGGGTGAGAGATAGAATAGCAAAATTGTTGCCCGGCAAGGCTGGCCGTCGCCACAGTGCAACCCATCTCAAGACCGGCCATTAGCTTCCGTCAAGCTAAATGCAGACACACCTGATGCGAAGCACACTTTCAAACCTGGCCTAAGGGATAAACTTATCAAGTGCCGTCGTTCATGAGAGTAATGTTAAATATAACATTAATTATGTGGTAGGAAAATCCAATCGGGCAATTCATGGGCAGATATTATATTATATGGTATATAATAGAGAACAAATGAGACCCTTGTAGATTAATTAAAAACGGATATTCGAACAATGCCCGAATATTTAACAGGTGGATCTGATGGTAAAAAAGAGAACAGATGATAAAAAATGGGGAAAAACCTTATCATCAGCGTCGGGGAAAAAGGCGAAAGATGAAAGCCTGACCACCAAATTCAAAATGTATTTCGGTTACGGAGATTACGAGGGTAAGGATACCTGGTTTTCCCGTAATTGGTGGTTACTGTTGGCGCTGGCGGGAATATTTTTGGTGGGTATGTTCCTGAGATCTTATTTCTATTTTCCCATGGCACAAGACGTGGGCTTTTCAGGGAACGATCCATATTATCACAAGAGAGTTGTAGATTACATACAGCATTCTCATTCACACCTTATTGAGGACAACATGCTGAATTACCCTGTTGGCGGCGCCAATCCGCGACCTCCGTTCTATAACTGGTTCGTAGCTGTTTTCGGTATCATTCTATCACCGTTGTTCGGATTCAATGTAAAACTCTCCACAGAGTCGATCATGTATCTTGCACCCTCCTTCTGGGGTGCTTTGACAGTTTTTCCAGTCTATTTCCTCTCTAAAGACATGTTCGGTAAAAAGGCTGGTGTTGTAAGTGCATTTCTCATGGCATTCATGCCTTCCCATATTGAACGGTCTCCCGCAGGATTCTCAGATCACGATTCCATAGTAGTTTTCTTCGTGGTGCTGTCGATATTCCTGCTTTTCAGGGCTTATCGATCGTTGAAGCACGAAGACTGGGTGAAGAACTGGCGTAGCTCGAACTCGATTTATTTGGGTTTTTCCACCTTCTTCAGAAAGAACAAGGTATCAATCTATTACTCGCTTCTATCGGGGGTTTCGCTGGCAACCATAGCACTCACCTGGAAGGGTTTTCCCTACGCCTTGGTGATCATAATCATATATTACATGCTTCAACTTCTATTCGATCGATTCAGACACGTCGATTCCACAGGAGTTTTCATATGTACCTTCCTGGCTCTTTTCTCGGCCTTGGCCATCTCGTTTCCGTACTATTCGGTACTCAGTTTCGGAACCTGGGCCACGCCGGTTTATTTCCTTGCGGCAGTGGTGGTAATCGGAGTTTTGCTTATACCCACCCGAGATTACCCTTGGATCATAGTACTTCCGCTAGGTGTGATAGTATCCGTGGTGGGCTATCTCATCCTGAGCATAATCGCACCTGCCGCCGCTGAAGCGCTGTTGACGGGACAGGGTTATTTCGTGAAGACGAAACTGTACTCCACAATTGCAGAGGCTCAGCCCCCTGCATTTTCCAAATTGATAGTTGCCTACGCAATGATAGTGTTCTTCCTTGCAGTGATCGGAATGGTAAAGGCAGCCTTTCAGGTGCCAAAACACTGGAAGAAGGAATTTATTTTTATTGTGGTCTGGGCCATCGTTGCCGTTTACATGGCCATGTCCGCCGCCCGTTTCATGTTCAACGCCACACCGGTGATCGCCATCATCGCCGGATGGGTGCTCTACGACCTGATCAAAAAAATCAACTTGAAGAGTAAGATGTTGATATTCTATACTCTCCTGCTTGGTCTGTCCCTGCTTCTGCTTGGATGGTGGGGGATCAGTCATGGATTTGGATACAGGTATACGTTATTCGTATTCATGGCTGCAATAGCAATGGCAGTCATCCCCATTATCGTGGCTGTCTTTGATCATTACGATAAACGACCGGCCATAATGATAATGGTTGCAATGCTCGCAATATGGACCCTTTCGGTCATTGTTATGATCATAATGGATGAAAACCTGAAATGGGACAACTTCGGCACTGTGCTTCTGGATAATATTAACATTTGGTATTTCGGTCTGGCAGCTCTGGGGATCATGGTCCTTCCGATACTCATTTTCATGACAAAAAGGACTTTTGCGATTCTCCATATCGTATTGATCACTTCCATCACACTTCTGATAATTGGTCTAAAGGATATGGGTTCTTTCGACAGTCTTTTCAGCTGGAAACCTTTGGTAGCTGCAATCGGATATTCAATAATTCCCGGCGGAATATTGTTATTCAATATCTATTTCCTGGTCTCGGATAAATCTTACCGGAAGGAGACGGGTCGAAAGGTGTTTTTCGTGGGAATGGAACTGTGGGTGCTTTCCTTTTTCTTCAATCCACTCGTATACACGGGTCTTGCCGTCTTTGCACTTTTCATGGTAAATCTTTACCTCCTTGCTCCTTATCGGAAATCATTCAAGCACAAGACTAAACCCATGCACGTGATCATCACGTTATTCATCGTATTCATCGTTATATTTCCCACTTGTTGGTTTGCCATAGACGCGTCCTTGCCCTATGAGAAAAAATATGAGATGAATAACAGGGTCTCCAGCTCCATCCCCGATTTTATCAAAAGCGATACTGCTTCGAGCAACAAGTATTTCGGTGCTTTTGGCCATGGTTTCACTTCGGAATACTGGAGAAATGCGTTCGATTGGCTTAGTAAACAGGATGTGGATCGACCACCCGAGGAAAGACCCGGTTTCGTAAGCTGGTGGGATTACGGCTTCTGGTGCGCCTACCTGGGACAACATCCCACTGCAGCCGATAATTTCCAGTACGGTTACCAGTTTGCAGGAAGTTTCATAGCCTCACAGAATGAATCGGAGGCTGTTGGGTTGATGGTTGCCAGGACAATCGAGGGCGGCATCAAGGATGCTGAAATGAAAGAAAAGATCACAGCCATCCTCGATAGCGAAAAATATTTCGGAAACGAAAAAAAATACGAGAGCAGCCTAGATTCGACCAAGCTCAGCGCAAGTGAAAAGATATTCGAAATGTTGACATATCCCGAGGAATACATAGAGGAGATAAAGAACAACCCCGAGAAATACGGAAAATATTTGCAACTGCTCTATGGAAATGCCCGATATGCGGCAGTAAGAGGGATGCTGATGCCTCTTGGAGAGGATAAGATAATCGATCTTATGGCCGACGTGGAAGGGATAACTGACAAATGCATAAGATATTTTGCAGTTGATTATCGATTATTTCCATTCACTGCACAGAACACTGGTATCTTTTACGCACCTATCAAGCTGGCTGACAAGGACATTGAGGATTTCCTTGAATATTTGGCTGTTACCACCGAGGGTGAAATGACCATGGAGGAACTGGAGGCCAGGATAGAAGAAGAACCCGAGTTCCGTGAGCAGGTAACGGACTATAAACTGAAATACACGGATCAGTTCTACAATTCCATGTTCTACAGGTGTTATATCGGTTACAGCGGAAAGGACCTTGGGGCGGGTGATCTCGGAGTACCACTGCTTTCCCCCACGGGCGAGTTCGCTTCAAACCAGTATTTTCAGCCGATGCAGGGATGGAACATGAGCCATTTCAGGCTAGTGTACCGAACAACCTACTACACACCCAAGGACCCAGAGAACGCTTCGTTCCCTGAGGATTTCACAGCCATGAACTCCGATGAAGCATATGAGAATTACGCCAAGCAGGGCGGATACCAGATATCCGGGTTAAGACAGGGGGCCTTCTTCCTGAAATACTATCATGGTGCCCAACTTGTGGGAAAGTTGAGGGCAGAAGGGGAGGACGGAACACCCATGCCCGGAGTCAGAATAACTGCAGTGGACGAATACGGTATCCTTCATGACGTGGCGATTACAGATGAGAACGGTAATTACAACTTGACGCTTCCGTTCGGTGAGGTCACTGTGGTGGCTTCCAAGGACGGATTCGACGAGGAAAACGAGCTTTTCTCAAAATTAATGGGGAACGAGAAAAATATTTTGAATCAAACTGTTCTCCAGATATCGGACGATCAGGCCATGAGACGTGGGGACTGGATCATCAAAAAAGACCTCACTGTAAAAAGGTCCTCCTTGAATGGTAAAGTGTATTTCGATGAAAACAACGATGGTGAATACGACAATTTCGACAGACTGGCTGAAGAAGCAGTTGTCGAGATCGTTTCAAGTGACGGACGTGAAATAACCTACAACGATAATATAGAGAACGGCGAATTCAACCTCACCAACGTACTTCCTGCGGAATACGATTTCAAGATAATGACGGAAGGGCATACGGTTAATATCAAAGACCCTTTCTCTGTGGATCCCAACGTAAATGAAAGGTTCAACATGTTCACGTTGAACCTTCTAATTCCCCAGGGGAATATCTCGGGGAACATAAGCTTTAGTAACGGTACTCGTGCACCTTCGATAAATGTGGAACTGAGAGATAATGAAAACGGCACGATTTATCATACTGATACCAATCAAACCGGGCATTATGATTTCGGATCCCTTCTACCGGGAAACTATTCCGTGGTGGTTGATCATACCCTGTACAAAAGGATAATGACGGAATTGGACCTTGAGGAGGGTTCCCTAGCCCAGCACAACTTCACTTTGACCGAGGTCGTTCCTGTATCCGGCGAAGTGTATTATGAAGCAATCAATGATAATGAAGAACCGCTTCCAAATGCCAGGGTTCAGTTCATTAACGAGTTATACCCTGAAAATATAATAGTGGTCACCACGGACCAAAACGGTCAATACCTTGCCAATCTGTCACTTGGAAACTACACCATATATGCGGATTACACAAGAGGAGGGGAGCACTATACATGCCTGGAAGAAGCAGAGTTCCGTGCAGGTTTCGCATATTCGAGAGATATCGAGCTAACTAGGTCGATAAAGATAATGGGTACTCTTGGTATAGATGATGAGATCGAGGTAGATGACGAGAATTCGACGGAGGGAGTACTTGTCCGATTCAGGGGCGAGGGAGCTAATTACTTCGTACCAACCAATGAGAGCAGTTATTTCTCTACCTATCTACCGGAAGGAGAATATCAGATATCCGCTGATTTATTCCTGAAAGGAGATTTTGGAGTTGCTGCAAAGCACATAGCGGGGACGGGAGGAGAAGAATTCACAGTAAACCTCATAGCAAATTGGGCTAACCCTGTCTACGGTTTTGTGTTCTGGGATCGAAACGGAGATATGAATCTGACAATCGGGAACAAGACTATCGATATTATAGCACTCACGGAACAATACCGGGAAACAGAACCCGAACTGGATGATATCGGGGATACGGAGCAAGGTGAAGAAACTCCCACTTCCGTATCTGAATCAATTGAAACTGGTACCAGGGCGGACGAAAATGTGAGCGAGGATGAAGAGATCCCGCTCAACGTTGGTAATGTTACCATTGAAAATGCTACAAACGATACTGTTGAAACACCGCTCTTGTACGAGAACCTGACCCCTGCCCACGTGGAATTCCGGCAAGGGGAGAATGTGTTCAGGGCTGATACGAACGTTACCGGTTTCTTTACACGTCTCCTTCCCCTGGGGGATTTCAATATGCGAATAGAGACGGATGAAATTGCATTGTTCGAAACCACCATCACCGTTGCTGACGGGAAGGACGACCTGATTCTACCTCCAGTGAAGCCAAATAACGTAACCTTCGATATATTTTTGGGGGTCGACCGGGACCTCGACGGGCTGCTTCAGGAAGAGGAGCTTTTGAAGAGTTACGAGCTGGAATTCACCGGCTCAACTCCAGGAGCCGTTAACGCCAGTTACAACTTCAGAAAAGGGACCCCCAAGGAAGGTTCGTTGGTACCGGGTGAGTATGAAGTGAGATACCTGAAAGAGTTCACGCTCTCAGGGACTGATGTCCGCCAAAGAATGGAAACCAACATCACTCTGAATTTGGGTGAGAGTGATCGTGAGCTCAATTTCCTCGTGAACGAGACAGTTCGTTTCTCCGGGGAGGTAAAGACCGAGACGGACCTGCCTGCAGTGAATGCGACCCTGATTCTCAGGTCGATACTCTCGAACACCACAACGGAAATAATATGTGATAGCCAGGGGAAATTCGATGAATATGTTCCTTTCGGAATGTATTTCGTTAGAACCCGGATCATTGAGGGCACCTCAAACTTCCTCTTCAGAGAGATTATGGACATCTCGCCGGGAAACAGTCCTTTCCCTATAACTCTTATAAAAGCACACTCCTTTAACATAACGGTTTTCTTCGATAAGAACCAGGACGGCGGGTTCCAGGGAGCGGAAAAGCTGATAAACGTACCTGTAATCATATCCGCTGACATCACATCAACACACACCACGGACTACAACGGTTTTATTACCACCTCCCTATTACCCGGGAAAACCTATAACATATCCATGGATCACCTGACCTCGGACTCGTCATTCAAATATACAGCGAAAGAGACGGTGGTCATGCCAGACGGGCCATACGAGATCTATCTTCCCATAAGCAAATACATCAAGGTGAAAGGGAAATCATACTGGGACAAGGACAACGACAATACATTCGATGGTGGCGAGGAAATAGCTGATGCTGACCTCAGTTTTTCCGCTCTGGGAAATTCCGGGGATTATGCGGCCCGTTCGAATGCCGACGGTCAGTGGAATGTTTTCCTGCCAATTTCTCTTGATAACAAGCAGGAATATGAATTTTCCATCGAAGCTAACAGCTTTGACCCGGATGTATTTATTAAAGAGGTATCCATATCCAACAAGACATTCGATATTGCTCTCGAACCACGGAAACTTGAATATCGTGGTATCGTATTTAGAGATACCGACAATAACGACTCATTGGATCCTGACGAACTCCCAGCACTCTATAATACGATAATCAAATTTAGCACAAATTCCGAGACTGGTGAAAATACAAACGCAAGCACAGACGCAAATGGCAATTATAAAATCGAACTTTACCCGGGGGAGTATTTAATTGAAATACTTTCTGTGGACGATGAAGTCTATATGTATGAAACGAAGGAAATCGTCATCCTTGGTGAAGACAAACTCTATAACATTCCCATGGTCCCGGGTGCGAATGTATACGGGGCCGTGAAATATTTGGACACCGACTCGGTAGAGCACAGAGAAATCGATTCCCAGGATAACAACCTAACAATAAAAGGCGTAGGCAACGATATCACCAGGGAACTGGAATTCCAGGAAGGATTTTACGAGACATACCTGCCCTATGGAGAATACAAATTCGAGATGAAGGGTTATACCAGCAATGAATACGGTATGGATATGGTTTACGAGTTTCCCGAAACCGATTACTACATCGATTACAACCCCTTTGCTATGGATCTCCAACTGTCGAAGGTTTACGATCGCACACTAGAGCTGTCAGTTTTGGAAGTGGTGGACGACGAGACATTCGAAACAACCATCAATCAGGGAGAAGCGGTGGAGATTCATTTGAGGGTGGAGAACAAGGGAAACGTAATGCAGGATATCTCCGTGAACGGGAAGGATCTGCCTGAAGGGTGGTCTACTGACATCACTCCCCGGGATAGAGAACTTGACATTGGCGAATCCTTCGAAGTAAAACTCGTAATACGAAGCAGCTTCGATTCACTCGGGCTAAACGAGATCACAATCGAAGTAAAGAACGAGGTGGGGGATGTCGAAGATGTAACTTTGAACATAAACACCCACCCGAAATATGATGTCGAAGTATATTCCCAGGACCTGCTCGATAGAGGTTTTTTACCCAACGAGACAAAGAGATTCAACATCACGGTAATGAATAAAGGGAACACTGGTGACGATATCAAATTCTACCTCAAGCAGGATTCCTCCCCGCTTTGGAACATAACGATTCAGGATGAAAACCTCAATACTACCGGATATGTTCACAGTTTCGAGCAGGATGACGTTTACAAGAACATATCATTCAAGATAACCGCTCCAAATCTGACTAAGAACAGCGCCTCGTTTAAAATAGGAGTCGAGGGGAAAGGTATCACGGGGAAAACGATAACAGTGAACACCGAAATTTCCAAGCCGGATATCAGTATTGCCGACGTTAGATTTGAAAACCTTGACATGGCAGATAAGGATAATAATGTGACAATGTACGTCACCCTTCACTGCGATAAAGCCGATGCGGGTAAATTCGATTTCGCGGTTTATCTCGACGACGAGAAGGTGGATGAGCTTTCAGAGACAATAGAAGGGATTATCCAGGATAGCGACCATAAACTCGTTTTCGACTGGAACCTCTCTGAGAACTTGGGAAAACACAAACTGGAAGTGAAGGTGGACGAGGATGACCAGATAAGCGAGAGGGACGACATTACGAACAATAACAAGGAGATCACTATCCAGGTGGGCCCGGACGATTCGGAGGGTTTCAACTGGCGCATAGTAATAGCTATAGTCCTGGTGGTCGTCCTCATAATTGTTGCAATGGTTGTGTGGAAGAAAAAGCAGATAGTATAGTGAAGACACACTTGTTAGCGTGTCATTAGAAGTAAAAAGGTGATCCAATGAAGGTCTATCTGAGATCCTACAAGATACCCACGGTACTCATTATAATGGGTGCTCTCATGTGTATTGCCGCAAGCCTCACAATTGCGGAGCATTATATAAGCGAGCTATTCTGGTTCGGTTCCATATGTCTCGCAATGGGTATACTAGGATGGCTCTCGGTACAATTCGGGAACTTTATATCCCGGCGAAGGCTGAGAATGAAGGCTTTGGAAAAGAGCCAGGTGAAATCTCCAGTCAAGACACCATCGAGAACCCGGAAGTATCCTTTTTAGCTCAGGGCTTTCACTACCCCTCAGAGGTCCTTCCACTGTGTCCGGATTATCTCTACACGTTTTTTAGCGCCGACCTTTTTGAAACACTCAAGGGCTTTTTTCATACAGGGTTTGGCCTTCTTCCGGTCCCCCTGGTTCAGATACATCAAACCGTATTCGTAATATACCGATCCCGTGTCAAAAGGAGTGTCCAATTCTGATAATATGGCAAGGCTCTTTTCGAAATATTCCACTGCCCGATCCCAGTCAGATTTTAGTCGACATATGGTTCCATAGTTCCTGTAGATGGCTGATATACCCACCTTGTCTTCCAGGGGTTCCAGGAGTTCGAGGGCAGAGTTATTCTTCTCTATTGCCTTGTCAAACTCTCCCGTGTTGGCGTAACACTCAGCCTGGTTGAACGACGACCAGCCCATCATGTACTTGCTCCCTATCTTTTTTGAAGTGCTTTCAGATCTTTTACAGTACATTATGGCCTTTTTCCAATCCTCTCTCTGGATGTAAATATCACCTAGATTGTTGTAAGCCCGCCCCATCTCTCGAAGATCCCCGACCTCACCCAGTGTCTCGATGCTCTTTTCATAATATTCAACAGCCCGGAGCCAATCTCCCTGACTGTTATACACATTCCCCAGTTCGATGAAAAGAACCCCGCCTACTGCCGGGTCGTTTATCTTCTCCATGTTCGCAATACTTATTTTATAATGAGAGATCGCTTCGTCGTACTCGCCCTTCCGCCAGTGTACATACCCAAGACCGCGGTTCGCTTCCGCCACCCCGCTTAGATCATCGATGCCTGATGAGATATCCAGGGCCTGGTCGTAGTACTTGACAGCTTCATCCCAGTCTGCCTGATATCTCTTGATATACCCAAGTGCCCTGTAAGCCTCGGCTCTCCGTTCATCCCACCAGCTTTCCTCAAGCATCTCATGGGAGAAAAGTCCCAGCTCACGAGGCTCGGATACATTCTCGCTTACCTCGTTCTTGGCTTCCTCGAGAAGGACCAGGGTCCTTTCATGATAATCCGAGGCAAATTGCCATTTTCCGATAATCTGGCAAATCCTACCCAATCTGCCGAATACTGTTATCTGTCTCTGCCTGTTCTCCATATTTACTTCCAGCTCTGAAAGAGCTTTGAAAGCAAGATTATAATATTTTTCAGCTTCCTCGAGAGCATAAAGAGACTCTGCCGTCTGCCCCGCACCCATCAAGTAAGGAGCGGCTTTTGAGTAATCCTTGCCACGGTAGAAATGGCGAGCAAGATCATAGATAACCAGGGCAGTCTTGTCCTCATAAAGTCTTTCCATAATTTCGGCGATCTTCCCGTGAACCACGCGTCGTCTGCTCCGGCTAAGGTCCGTACAGGCCACATCGCTTATGATAGTATTATCGAACTTGTATGTTTCTTCTTCCGATTCTAAATTTTCGTGGATTAATTTGGCTCCCACCAGATCGTCCAGACAATCCAGCAACCTTTCCTCGTCAATTCCCATAAGGCTGAATAAAACTCTGTAATCGAATACACGGCCGATCAGGGCAGCATATCTGAGCACTTTGATGGTATCTTTTTCCAGCCGATTGATCCTCCTGATTATTACATCCCTAATGGTTTCGGGCATTCGAACCTGGGACGTATCTATCGTTCGGTACCAATCCTTGTCGGTCATATCCACGATCTTCTCTTCCATAAATGAGCGGAGGACCTCTTCTACAAAATACGGATTTCCTTCCGTGGTATCGTAGATATGGTTTATGAAACCTTGGGGCAACCCGGTCCGTCCGAAAATTGAAGAAATCATCTTTTCAATATCAGGCATTCCTAGTCTTTCCAGGGATATCCTGCTCATCAATTTTTCCCGCTTCATCCTATGCAAAATCTCAATAAATGGATGCGCTCGACCACCAATCTTTTGCAACTCTTCGGGTCGGTAGGCTCCGATGATCAGAACTCCTGCTTCCTTTGTGTGCCTGGCAAGATATTGGATTAGATTCAGTGAAGGATTATCAGCCCAATGTATGTCATCTAAAAAAAGGATCAGGGGTTTCTCGGCAGCCATATTGATGAGTAACTGGGTTGTATTTTCGAACATCTGGTCTCTTTCGTGGCGAAGATGGTCGAGGTCGATTATCTTGTTACGGCCCGGCGGCGGAGTGGGTATTATGGATTGGTTCCCTCCATCAAAATCTTCAACACGCATAAGAAGCGTAGGAGTGACGTCATACCAATCCGAATGTTGTTCATAGTAACCCTTCAATGCGTCCATGAAGGGTAGGTAGGGATCCCCGCTGCCGTGGTGCAGGCATCTGCTCGCCAGATATCTTATGTCCTTATTCGATTCCTCGATCCATTTTTAAATCTCCTCCACCAATCGGGTCTTGCCGATGCCTATCTCCCCCTCTATCAATAACAAGTTGCCATTACCATTCAATGCTGCATTGACCAAGCCCTTTAATATCGCCGCATCATTTTCACGATTGACGAATGCTGTTTTGAACTCTCCATCACTTATTATCGTATTCTAACCTCCATTTATCCCTTAGTCATTGATTATAATATTATTTAATAATATATTTCTTTGTATTCGTTTTCGCCAGATCGGTTTTTCAATTTCTTTACATATTAACATCACAAGAGAATCGTAATTAGGATATTGAAAAAAAACATTGTCCTCACACGCGGAGGTTCTTGAATCCTGGAAATCAATTATATCGATAGAAATCAAGATGACTTATGAGCACAATGTGGTAGACATACCCATTTTCATGCTGATTTCCCTGACCGAACAAACATGTCATCCGGTACTGGGACCGCTAACTTGGTTGGAGATATAGCTAAAGAAGATCTTTCTTGGTAAGCACGGTCACATCAGTAGGTTTATTATCGATATTTCCACCGAGTTTGACACCGATAAGATTTGCTATCTTGTTACTGGTGGCAATTTCCAGAAGTCGGGGTGTGATTACACCATCGAATATCACCGTATGAACACCCTTGACTTTCGATTTGAGGGTTGTTGCAAGTTCTTTAACCTGCACCTCTGAAATCTCTTTAGCATTCTTATCGAGTAGCTTTGCCTTTAATTTTCCTGAAAGATCATTTAATATCGTCTTGAACGTTTGATGCTCATTCGAAATGCTTTTGGACACGTTTCTGCTCCTCTCGGTCCTGGCGGAATCGCGTTTCGTCTTCTTTGAAGATTTATAGCGCGGTGAGGACGTTTGAGCCGACTCCTTGGGGCCTCTCTTGGGTTTGTTACCATTTTTATGAGAAATAACTGGATACATCTCAATAAATTGCTCTGCCGGAACCTTGTTTCGAAGAGCCTTGATTATCTGCTTCTGGGTAAGTTCCTCCACTTCCTTTGCTCGCGGAGCTCTTGCGATAAAATCCACTTCAGCGACTTGAAGCAGCTCCTTGAGTATCAATTCACCACCCCTGTCCCCATCCGTGAAAGCGGTCACAATTCTTTCTTTTGTCAATTCTCTAACAGTGGTGGGAATATTTGTTCCACCAACCGCGATGGAGTTCTTTATACCGTATTTTAAAAGATTAAGCACGTCACTCCGTCCTTCGACGACTATGACTGCATCGGAAGTCTCGATATTCGGCCCACCTGGGCACTTATCCGGGCCGTACAAAGAGATCTCCTCTACCTGAACGGCCTGCCTAACGGTCTCGGTCAGATTTGCACCGGATGTTTTTGATTCCTTCATCATTTTGCGGAGCAGTTCCTTGGCCCTATCGATAATTTTCAATTTCTTCTCAGATCTCACATCGTTAACGGATGTAATCGTAATGACGGCCTTGCAGGGACCGACTCGGTCAATGCTTTCCAGGGCTGAAGCCAGTATGGCCGTCTCCACCTGATCGAGACTGGATGGAAGATTTATTGTACCATCGCTCTTTCCTTTGGTAGATTTCATTTCCACCTCAATTCTCCCCATCCTTCCTGTTTTTTGAAGTTCTCTCAGATCGAGCTCATCTCCTATCAGCCCGTCCGTTTGACCGAATATAGCGCCTACCACATCTGGTTTTTCCACCACGCCCTCGGCCCTTATCTTTGCAATAATCATATATTTTGTTGTGCTTGGATCAATTGTCATGTTATTTCTCCTCTTATTCTTCGTTGGTAAATTGTTGTCCTCTTAATCGACACCATCGGGTTCATGTCATTGCTTGGTCTATGTAACCCAGTAGTCTTTTACGACCGATACAGGACGTTATTCTCCATTGGTTATTTTCAGTCATCCTATCGGTATCGATGGATGACTACAAGGGTATGGAAACCTGTCTTAAGTGATATACCCACGGGAAAACCCATGAACATATCGTTCCCATATCCAGGTGACATGCTGTTGGGCTATATCGAAACGAGTTTCGATTAGCCTTAGTGGAATCTCTGGTTCTACATCAGGCAACATCGAAACAAAGTTTCAAACGACCCATGCAAAATCTTGAATTTCACATCGGCATGTCTTTATAAAAAAATCAAAAAACCAATTCTCTCCACCTTGCTGCAAATGAATATCGTACCCTTCTCCGCCGCCTAAGTTAATCTTATCTCCCGAAATCTGAAATGGGAATACCCCTTACCTTGTCCTGAGAGAGGATGATGTTGAAGTGTTATTGTGGAATTACCATGACCGGTAATGCCTTAACGGGTAGCAATATTTAATTGATTATCGCAAGGTGATCAAGCTAGTTTCATGATTTTATTATATTATGTCGTTTCCAATTCACTTGTGATCGGTCTAGTATCGTCTAAATCCTATAAATACATTATGAGATAAATTAGTTATAGATTAAATTAAATTAGGGGAGACATATTCGCTGTTGTATGGCAACTAGATCGGATATAAATTTATCGAGGGAATCCCAATGACATTGACCACCCAGACGTGGAAGAATATGAATTTCTTTTCGGAATACGGCTTCTATGACAAGATAATCGGTACTCTGAAACTTATCGAAAGAGGCCAGGATACAAAGCAGATATTTGCTTATTTCAAGATTGAGGAACCTTCACTGTTCAAAACTCATGAGGATATGGAGAAAAAGTTAGTAAACAAATTATTCATCGAGACACTACAGTTTATTGAGAGAAAGGAAGACTCATTGGTTTTAACAGAAGACGGTATAATCATACTGGATAACCACAAGACGGGAGAGGTGAGTTACAACAAGCAGCTGGTATTTCTGTATCTTGCAAGGAACACAGGCGGCTTTCTCAATATCTTTTACAGCCTTCGGGAAGGTGGCCGGATCGATCGTGACGAAATAATAACGAAGGTCAACTCCGAAAGAGAAAAAGAGGAATTCCCACCCAGGAAACGATGGCGGGATTTTCAAGAAAGATTGACATGGTTCCAGGAATTGGGTATAGTAAAGGAATTCGATGACGGAAAATACATGCTGACCTATTCAGGTAAACAATTATTCGCCCGTATGCAGAAAAAAAAGAGCGAAGTGGGTCCCGATATCAATGATGAACTGGCAGGAATGGATCAGGAGCCGGAGATTGAGAATAAAACATTACCGGTAAACACGCTCAATCAGTTACCTAAGGAACACCGGGACCGGACAACTGGCAAGATAAACACAAGGCGGTTTGGGATACGTATCGATGACGATGTTATCGTGTATATAGTGGGTGGGGATACCCTGAGGGTTATCGAAGGCAGAGTGCTACATCACAAGAGCGGGCTTCATCTGGTTGATACGGACGGTTATTATCATCGGATATCCTACGACTGGGTAACGGATATCGTGATCAAGAAACACAATCGGCCGCATCCCAAGGACGACAAGGAACGCATCTCACGAAAGAAGAGAAAGACCAAAACGGCCAAACCCAAAGAACCGGATACTCTCAACACCGCCTATCTTTGAACTGCAATAGCGTCATAAAAAAATTTTACTATTTGGAGGATTTCCGGTTGGAGAATAGAGCGGCAGAACTGGCACGACTTATTGAAAAAAAGAACTTTGTAAAGATCGTGACACACATAGATGCCGACGGTATCACTGCGGGCTCAATAGCATCTGTCGTGTTGGAAAGAAAAGGAATTCCCCATAAGGTGGAATTCTTAAAACAACTGGATATTGCAGCTATTGAACGATTGAAGGGCGAGGGAAATCCGCTTGTGTGGTTTACGGACTTGGGTTCGGGAATGCTTGAGCACCTTAGTGGGCTCGAATGCGTAATATGCGATCATCATGTTCCATCGGTCCGAACCGGCAGAAAACCACCGAGCTTGAAGCGAGAACAGATCACGGATATTCTTGCATTCAGCGAGGCTTATACGAGTAATACCACTGATGATGATAGATTGCAGCCGCTCCAGCTTAATCCGCACAGTTTCGGAAGGGACGGAAGCTACGATATGTCCGGTGCAGGGGCAGCTTACCTTGTGGGAAAAGCTATGTCGCCTGATAACCGGGACCTTGCGGCTCTTGCAATAGTGGGCGCTGTTGGTGACATCCAGGCGGCGAGGGAGCGGAGGGTGACGGGTACCAACAGAGAGATACTCAAGGATGGAATCGATGCGGGAGTGCTGAATGCTTTAACCGACATCTGCTTTTTCGGAAGGGAAACGAGACCAGTCTACAAGCTGCTGCAATATTCATCCGACATCATACTGCCTGGCCTAAGCAATCATGAGGGAAATTCAGTGGCCTTTATCGAAAAGCTTGGAATAGAGCAGAAGGATGGTGAAAAATGGCTATCGTGGACCCAGTTCACACTTGACGATCGGAGAAAAATAGTATCTGAACTGGCGAAATTGTTGATCGAAAAGGGATTCGGTCATGATGCCGCACTGAAGCTAATCGGAGAGGTTTACGAACTGCCTCAAGAAAAGGAGAATACCGAGCTCCGTGACGCGAAGGAATTTTCCACTCTTCTGAATTCCTGCGGCAGGTACAAGAACGCCTACGTGGGTTATAGGGTCTGTGTTGGAGACAGGGGTGAATATCTGGATAAGGCTCTCGGTCTTCTCCGGGGCCACAGACAGACCCTGGTGAACTGCCTGAAAACGGTAAAAGAGAGCGGCCTTGTAATCAGAGAGAAACTGCAGTATTTCGACGGTGGTGACCGAATACCGGAAAGCGTCGTGGGTATCGTTGCAAACATGGTGCTGTCCCAAAATGAAGTTGATTCATCGATCCCGGTCTTCGGGTTTACAAATAGCGAGGATGATGGCATGATAAAGGTGTCCGCAAGGGGAACCCAAGTACTGGTCTCCAAGGGTTTGAAACTGAACGAAGTAATGAATATCACCGCTGAAAAATTTGGGGGAATCGGAGGGGGACATAACATTGCCGCCGGGGCCACCATCCCTGAAAAAAATAAAGAGGAATTTTTAAACGCGGCAGAGACATTGATTGCAAAGCAGTTACTGAAAAATGGATAGATAATATAATTGTCTAGATCCCACCGACATGTCATCATTGGTCGTGGTGGTCCAGTAAAGTCCTGAGCATTTCCCTATCCAGGTTACTACCCGAAAGTATAATCGCAGAGGTCCCTATCGGCCGGTATCGGTCCGATAATAAAGCGGCAACACCAACGGCGCCGGAGGGTTCCACCACCAATTTTAGTTCTTCGTGACAGAACCGTGTGGCAACTAGTATCTCATTCTCGGTGACAGTTACAGGAGCCGCTCCCTCTCTCAGTATGTGAAATGCCATTTGACCGATTTTTTTGGTGTGAAGTCCTTCGGCGATGGTGGCCTTCGGCTCTATCTCAACAAGCTCTCCCGCAGCATGAGAAGCCGAAAAAGAGGCACAATTCTCCGGCTCGACGCCGATTATTTCCACGTTTGGTCTGGTATAGCGCAAACCCAGATGAACTCCCGAGATCAGACCGCCGCCGCCCACAGGCACCAATACAGCCTGAAGATCGGATGGCGCGTCCTCGTTCAACTCGAGCCCAACGGTTCCCTGCCCCGCCAGGACCTGCGGAATGTTGAAAGGGTGCAGAAAGTAGTAGCCTTCCTTCGCCATTTCTTCCGCCTTCCCCTCACAATCGTCGTAATTATCGCCAAATCGGATGACCTTGGCACCTGCATTCTTTATTATTTCAACTTTATTCGACGGTGCATTCCTGGGGACGATGATCAGCGCTTTGACACCGGCCTTCTTGGCTGCCAAAGCCACTGCGATCCCGTGATTACCGGAGGATGCTGTTATCACACCCTTCATGCGGGCCTCCGCGCTTAATAGAGAAATAGCGTTGGTGGCGCCCCTGTACTTGAATGCACCTCCCGGCTGAAGACACTCCAGTTTGAGATAGATTTCGCAACCGGTGAAATCCGATAATTGCCTGCAATGGATTAGCGGGGTCCTCAGAGCCTTCCCCTTGATCCTTTTTGCCGCGGCAATAATATCTTCGAGGGTGGGAATGGAGTTCACTCACCCACCGAACGGCGGAATTGTTAAAATAGATATTGGTCAAGAGCAATAATGAAGTTCCTGACGAGATAATCGACGGAATATTCTTCTGTGTAATCATATATTATGTGGAAAGATTAAATAGAGTTTCTGTTATTACGCTTGACAAGACGGAACCTATTGGTACGTCTATACCTTTGAATTTTAATGGTGGTACCAGATGGGATTTTTCGGAAAGGGAAAGGAGAAACGGGTCAATCTCGATTTCAGGGCGGTCAACAGGATGGAAAGGGAAAACTTTTTTCATCTATTACGACAGCAGGGTTGGTCCGAAATGGAAAATTCCTTTGAATTCGACAAGAACTGGGAAGTGGACCGGATTCGAAGAGCCGCCAAAGCCTATGCACAGAAATTGGGCGCCGGATTGCTCGTTGAGATCGAGGATCCGGCATTCTCCTCGAATCCCTACAACGACCTTGTCTATTATGTTTTCAAAAAGGGCGTGCAAGCTCAAGCATCCCCTACTGCAAATCAAAGCCAACAACCAAATCAGTCATGGTTCAGGCAACAGCAAGCAACTAAGCCGGTTCAGACACAGAACCCCCAATACCCGGCGTACCCCCAGAGAACTGCTGCCACTTCTTGGAACGCGCAGAATTATCCCCAAACGGCTGCCGACCCCCGTTCCCAGATGTCCAGGACCCAGAGCGCAGGGCCTCGTATAGACCCATCAGCAGCATCTACCATCGCACCTGCGAACGCGAAACCCACTGAATTATTTTTGAGATCCACCTATCCCAGCTACTCGGAGGCCTTCGTGGACTGCATGTCAAACATATCCAAAATGCTTTGTATGAAGCCCTGCCCACTGCCCTTTGTTGACAACAAGGAATACATTGGCAAGAATGTGGTTCTGGCCAGAGGCGGTTACAACCACATGGGTGTCAGAAAGATGGACATTGTTATAGTCAACCCTGAGACCGATGTATATAACATGTACGGCGATGAAGGGCACGACCCAAGTTTAAGAAGGGTACAATACATGAGGGACCATCTTGCCATTATAAAGACCGAGGGGCTTCCCAGGTTCGATACGCTTCCGGATTACGATAAGTTGGAAGAAATCCAGAAGGGGGATATCGCCAAGTCTCTGTATATGTTCCTGGAACAATATCTTCCAAAAATATAGTTCTGCTAAAAATTCAATTTATCCGCAGGAAACAGCAGAATGCCCGCTTCGCTCTGAACAATCCGAGATTATTCTGATCCCTCGGCAGGTGTGCCTGCGGGCTCCGGTGACTTTTCAAGCCCCCTGCATCCTCGGGAACAAGTTCCCTAAGGATGATACCCACATTTCATCCGTAGAAAACCAAAGGTTTTCGAGGATGGAGGCGTATCTCCGATGCGCCGGAACGATAGTGGCCATCTGTGGGTGATTCATACTCTTCTCTTCAGCAAAGAAGCCTCGTTTATGACGTCGATGAGGTCCTTTATTAATTCGTTCTGCTCGTTCAATTTGCTCTCAATGCGCGTTTCCAGTTCTTGCATGTCTTTTTGACTGGCGGTTCCATCCTTGATTATGCTTCTTTTCCGCCATCTTCTCTCCAGCAGGAACAATATAACGGAGAATACCACGAAAACACCGTTTATTATCATTATGAGGAGGAGATTATCCATTCTTCGGGCCAGTTCGCCCTCGGTGATCGTGGTTTCCATGGCAGAGCCGTCCACGGTATCCTTCAAGGTCCCACTGGCAGTTATCGGATTGGTCCCATTATAATACTCATGTAGATTGATGACACCGTCCCGGTTCGCGTCCCTTAGAGCATCTTTTGAATTGTAAGGATTCAGTGAATAGTGGTTTTCCCACCAGTCGGGCATTCCGTCGTAATCCGAGTCCACAAAAACAAGGTCATAGCTTGAGGTGATCGGATTTGAATTTTTTATGTACTCTTCAAGGTTCGTTCTCCCGTTGTTGTTCCAGTCCTCATTAGCATCCCCCGGAGTATAAGGATCCAAACCGTATCTCTTCTCCCACCAATCGGGCATCCCGTCATTGTCCGTATCTACGTTTTCCCCTGTTTCACGAGGTTCGACCACTTCAATAATAACTAGAATCTTTGCCATTTTCCAATCGAGGTCCATAGCAGTTATCGTGAGATTATAAATGCCCGGTTTTATCTCGGGATCAACCGTGAGATCGATAGTTGCCTGACCTTTCTGCAACAACATTCCTTTTGGTACTGCGATACCAAGATTCGCTAGATCGATCTTTATCCAGTTAATATTATTCTCCCTGTCATAATAATCCACTGTGATCCTCACCATATCCTGGCCGTCGTTCATTACGCTGGAGGAAGCTTCCGCATCGGTTAAAACCGGCGGGGACCCAATCATTTCCACATCCAAATACGCACTGATGGTACTGGCAGCCCCGGCACTATCCACGGCAGTGATGTTGAGTAGCAGCATGGTGTAGGAATAATTTTTCCAGACCGTTATCTCCAATGAAAAAACATCGTCATTCGGTATTTCGTCACCATGTGTTCCGTCATCATACAGCGGTTCCTCGCCATGGCCGCCGATGAGCGAAGCATCCACAAAAACATTAACGAGATTATCCTCCTTATCGATAACCTTTACAGAAACCAGGGTCGTATCTTCCCCGTCATTCCTGATACTCTCTATAGCCAGTGGAGTCATCTCGGGAGCCTTGTTCCAGTCGACTACCATCAGTGAGATAAAGGCACTTATCTCGTTGTTCCCGTTGTCTCTGAGCTTGATCTCAAGGAGCTTTGCACCGCCGGTACAATTCAACGCTGCAGTCACTTCAAGGGAGAAAACACTATCTTCCGGATGAATGTCCCTATGGGTTCCGTCATCGTACATCCGAGCCTTATCATTCCCGCCAATGGGCCCAAGATCTACCAAGACCTCTTCGAGACCGTTGTCATCTTCCACCTTAAGAGAAAGAAGCGAGACCTCCTTTTCATCGTTCTTTATCACAATTGGTGAAGCGGACATCTCAGTGGCCAAAGGCGGTAGGTCCCTGAAATCGCTTACTCTCATCTCCACGTTACCCCCCACTTCGTTACCCGACAAGTCACGTACCGTCACCGGAAGATAATAGCTAAGCGGAGAAGTGGTTGTGGTGATACCGGTTACGGTAAAGATTCCATCGTTCTCTTGAATGTCCCCATGTGTCCCGTCGTCGTACATCTCCAAGTGATCGCCCATGCTAAGAGAAGAGAGATCGATGAAGACGTCCTTAATGTCTAACAAACCATCTCCGTCCGATACCTCCACAGTTACGTTACCCTGGTCAACCCCATCATTTATTATTTGATCGGAATGAACCGCTTCGATCACCGGCAGCTCAGATAAATAACTGTAATCGGTCAATATTTCAGTGGATTGGATCGTATATTCGTTCGTACCGGACCATCCGGACCACAGATTATTTATTACCTGTTTCGTATAGAAACCTGTTTCAGCCGAAAAATAAGTTACCACGGTTCCTCCCGATGGTGGACTGATTGAATCTCCATCGGAATGGTATCCCCCCGTATCGGTCCCGCTGACCTTCCAGCAATCGAAATTGCGCCCTGCCAACTGATAAGAGGCGCCCGACTCATAGGTACCGGAGGGTACCGTAACAGTCTGGGTCGAATCACTGATCCGCCGCTGCATATCGATGTGATGTGACTCATCCACTGCCTCATCGCCGTTGGTCTGTCCCTCAATATTTTTTATTCCGGTTACTCGCACATCGTTCATGTAGGTATTCATTACGCCGGGAATAATGGGAAAACCGAAAGTGAGTTCGGGTTCGTTGTATTCCATGTACAGATCCTGATACTGATGGATCGTACCCAGAACGGTATTGGTCTCGGCGTCGCCATCTGCGGTATAATGTATCTTAACGAAGGCCATATCCGAGGTTCGTACCCATATTTCACCGGTGATCTGTGCGGTCAACTCGAAATGGTAGTTGACCTTTATACCGCCAAGGGACTGAACCCCGTCACCGGAAGCCTTTACGATCCCCGTAAGAACGAGTTTGTAGCATTGAAAGGTCCCTGCGGATGTGGTTACGGGTTCGATAGCAACCATGGTAAAGGTCTTTTCATCATGGATCGCAACTGTTGACCTCTGGTCATCTGACTCATCCATCATGATATCCGAGCCGTCCCGCACCAGTACCCAGTAATCACCGGATTCCCACGTGGGAGCCTGGAAAGAAAGTGGTTCTGAACGTGAGGATAAATCATCCACGGGATCATTATGTATGTCTGCATCTACAATGCCGTTTGGGGAGTTATCAATATGAAGTCCATCCGTTTCACTGCCGGAACGGACCATCAATATCGAAAGGAGAAGGACGCATATGATAAGAACTCCCGCGCGGGCTCTGTGGGAATGAGACATATTAAAACCTTAAAACTTAACTAAATGATGACTAATAATATTATAACGTCATTATCCACCGTATTATCATCTATACCTTATATAACAATTTAGTTATTTTTCATACTATGGTAATTTTTTTTTGATCAGATAATTTCGATCTAGGAGTTATTCAATTCAGTGGGACTCTACGTTTAAAATTTATTTAACGAATTCATTATATTCAACGTTATTTAACGATTCAAAATCTTCACTAATTTAATATAATTTAAAAGCATAACGAATAAAAACTTATCATATATACATAAAATCAACGTAATATTTGGAGGATTGTGAAAATGAAGATGCTCGTACCGACAGCAGGGCCTAAACCAGCCAAAGAAAACGCGGCATATATACTTGATATGGCTAACAAACTTGGAGCTGAAGTGGCCGTGCTCCACATTCTGGATGTGGGCGAATTCGATGAGGGGAGGACCGCTCTGGATATATTCGAAGAAAGCTCAAAGGATTACGCAGTCAAGGTTGAAACGTACTTGAAGGAAGGGAAGATCGTACCTACCATCTGTGAATTCGCAAAGGATATCAACGCCGATCTCGTCGTAATGGGCGCCAGCAAGGGCCAGATCGTTGCAGATTGGATCGTGACAGGTGTCCTGAGAGACACGCAGAAACCCGTAGTGATCATCCCGTGGGCCTACGTGTAGTGGATATCATCCAGTCAAACCGATTATTATCATCGGTTAGTTTTATTACCCAGTCCGTATATAGTACAATTTAGGGAATTTCGATTTTCTTATAAACAGCGTTAGCCTTAACGTGAGAGAAGGTTCCCTTATACCACTTTGGCCTATCTTTTTCCAGATTTACTCATTTTCGCTAACAGCATTCTTTTTTCTCGAAGGACGGTTTTTAACAATTCGTCTTCGAATCAATAAGACGGAAATAATTATAACTGCTGCTGCCGCTACCACTATAAGGGGCCACCAATCCCATTCTTCTTCAATGAATTGTGGTTCAGCAACCGGAAAATCCGCTCGGTCCAGGTCAAATACGAAAACCTTCGTCTTGGATGCTGTTGCTCCAGGTGGATTCGGACGGGCCATTTCATCCACGGGGTAGAAGTTAACCATATAGGGTTCGTACGAACTGTTTATCAATGGAAATGGCGCTGTCCCGTTACCACCGTCCGCATCCCCGGAAATGCTTAACGAAGCATCGTATTCCACCCTTATTTCGACGTAACTTCTATCAAGATTGAAAGCAGTGATGGGAACTTTCAAACCCTGACCTGTGATATCGATCTTCCAGATAGTTCCCACCTTATCCCCGTCCACGTCTACATTTAGTTCTTTTTTACCCTGCATACGAAACCCGAAGGTTCCTACAAAGTTTTTACGACCGTCGGGGCCTATGTCAATTGCATAGCTCAGATCTCCCGCCTGGAGATCGTCCAGTGATGTGACCTGATATGTCATGACGAACCTAACGTGAGTGGTGGACACCGGCACGTATACGTACTTGGATTGATTCTGTGTATCCAGAAGTCCCGACTGCTGCATATCGTTCCACCGCGAGTATTCCCCTTCCCATTGCGCAGTGAAATCGGGTGAGTATTCATCCAGTTCCGATTGGTAAGATATCTCCTGTTCGTTGAATACCCGGTAAGCATCTTCCACCGAAATAATACGGTCGGGATATCTTTCTCTCATCTTCTGCAAAGTAAGGCAAATACCAACAGCAGTATCACACTTTATAAGCCCGTACCCTTGAGCAAAATCCAGGGATCTCCCATTGGTTCCACGGACGGGCGTTTCCAAATTGGGAACGCCTTCACCAGTGTCCAGGAACATGGTTGACAACTCCATGATCTCTTCAATTTCATGAATCCTTGTTTCGGGAGCGGAAGCCCAGTCAATGTCGCCGTATTCCTCGGTGCCGGACCAGTCCTCTCGAACCTCGCTCATGCCCAATGATGGACAAGCCTGGAACATCAAAGCCGCCAGACCCGATGCGTGGGGGGTTGCCATACTCGTTCCGCTAATGGCAAGATAATAGGGGTTGGGATTGTCACCCCTCATCTTATCAATAGCCGATATTACAGTTTTCCTTGCATGAGACGACCATATCTTCACACCTGGGGCACCTACGTCGGGCCAGGTCTCTATTAGGTCGCTCTGCCCCCGAGACGAAAACGAAGCCATGGCGCTACCGTCGCGCTCAAGAGCCGCCACGGCTATGTTTACAGGAGTGTTTGCGTAAGGTGACGTAGTTATTTCCTGGCCATCATGATTATTACCACCGTCGTTTCCTGCTGCAAAAACACAGACCACGTTATTTTCATCGGCCAGTTTGTAGCATACCTGACTTATGGTATCCTGCGGATCCCATTTTCTTCCGGAGGTACCCCAGCTGTTGGATACCACGCGGATATTATAGAGATTGTTGTTAGGCTGTGAGTTCTCATATACCCACTCCAAGCCCCCGAGCACATTGGTAAGAGTTATACCAATATCGCCTACGCTCAAACCTATCAAATTAGCTCCGGGAGCTACACCTCTCCGGGCTCCTGCGGAGGCGTCGCCGTTGCCTGCTACGGTCCCGGCGCAGTGGGTGCCGTGGCCGTAGGATGTGTCGGTATTGATCCTTTCGTGCCAAGGGCCGCCGGGAACATCGGATTTCAGGTTCACGATGGTTTTTTCTCCGTAATCGAGATCGGGATGATCCGCATCGATTCCCGTATCCAGTATGACAACTGTAATCCCGGAACCGTCGATCTGGTCATCACGGTGATAGATCCCCTCTTCCATGACCCGGGTATCCCATACATTTGTAGCGTTAATGGTTTGAAGACTCACTTCCATCATCAACTCCACTCGGGTATCGTTCTCGATCCAATCCACGAACGGTAGTGATGCTAGATTCGCTATGGCAGAAGCGGGTCCCTCTAGGGCAAGGGCTGGTACGACGTGAAAGCTCGCTGTCATGTGGAAACCCATATTCTCGAATAACTCTTCGTCAAAAAGGACGGAATCTCCCCTGAAGCGCACGAGGATATTTACCTCGGTATCGTCATCCCAATCATCCATCAAATTTTGCAAATCGGAATTGATAACGGACCTAACAATGGGCCCGGTGATGGAATATGTATTATCGTCCCTCAGCTTGTGAGTCAGCACAGACCCGCTGGCGGATGCTGTAAGCATGAACATTATTATCGTTATTATCAAGCTAGATATGTTTCTACGCAATCTATGACCCCCTAAACAACAAGAGAATATCATTCTCCCTTAATTCATTTTAGGGATTAAAATTTCAATTGGCATTTGGAAATCTCGCTTGAATTGGAATGGTATAACCTTAATTATCTTCTGTACCATATCAAGCCAGCCTCTTCCTTACCGGACTCCAGAAATTCTCTTTGCACCCGGGACAGTATTTCGCTGTGGGTGATAGTATGTCCTCGCAATACGGACATACGAAGGGATCTGCCTCAAGCTCTTCGCCGCATTTGTAGCATTTCACCTGCGAGGGCAGGACCTGGGTCGAGCAGGACGGGCACCGGAATTTTCTATCCTCGAAAACCGTGGCGCACTGCGGACAGGCGTTATCATAGATGCTGACCTCTGCACTGCAATCCGGGCAAAGATACCTCTTTGTACCGTAATCGGCATTCAGCTCGAACTCTTCGGCATAATTTCGAGGTACCCGGGTGGGTCTTCTATTTTCAGGTACTCGTTGATTGTACCATTTAAAAAAGACCAACAATATCACTATCAAAACTAATAAAATAATTATGATCGTTATATACCGGGTCTCCGTATCCATTTCAACAACCAAAGCAATCAGTTTCACCAATGTAATCTCAATTAGTCCGAAAAGTGGTAGTAGTGCTCAACCTTTATCTTTTTTACGGCAAGCTCCGACGTAATTGACGGCCTAAAAGCTAAGACGGGATCCGTTGAATATAACGGTTTTCTGCCCGAAGGAGGGATACTGAATTATCCGGGTCGATCAGGTTCTCAATTTAGCCAATATATCTTCGAGCTTCTTCGTGGTATCGGCGACATTCTCCACTTTATCAGGGGATGTTATTGCGGGTGCCGGTGAGCTTATGACCGGGGATGTTCTCGCTATAACGGGTGCAGTACCTGACGAGAGAGGGGCGGTTTTCGCTACAACCGGTGTTGTAGTGCTAACCGAGACTGGAGCAGTTCGAGCGATAACGGGCGTGGCGCCGGAAGCCGGAACGGGAGAGGTCTTCGCCACCATGGGTGTTGCACCAACCGGGACAGGGGAGGTCTTTGCTACCATGGGTGTAGCTCCGCTAGCCGGTGTTGGTGAGGTCTTCGCCACTCCGGCGATGGGAGCGGTACGCTTGATCGATGATAAAAGTCCCTGAATATCCACTCCCTCCTTAGTTGCTTCCTCCGGTGAAATGGAGGCAGGGGGCAATGCCATCTGTACTTCACCCGCAGGCACGCTTGTTGTCTTGGGTAACGTAACATCAACCGCAGTCGGTCCCTGGGGTAGGGCTTGGGTTGTGGACACGATTCTCGGAGCTCCTGGTTGCATACCAACCGCAGCGGGTTGGAATTGGTCCTGCATCATGGGCTGGGTCCCGGGTGGAATGAAATAATCCGCCTGTTGCTGTTGCGGGTAAAAGGGTTGCTGGGGGTATCCATTAAATCCAGGAGCCCCGTACCCTTCCATTCCACCATACATGGTTTGCATCTGGGCTTCGAATCTGGACCGGTTCAGCTGGTTCAGATATTCCATGTTCTTCCCTTCTTCCATTTCCCGATCATCGCTTGAATCTTCTATGTCCATTTCGTCACTTATAAATGAATCGTCTTCGGCATCGTAATCTGCGGTGGCATCGTAGACCAGGCTCTCAACGTTATATTTTTTCTTGAGAAAGATAACGGAGAACACCGTGATCATGAAGGCAAGAAAGATGATGAGAAAGATGAATACATAATCGAGTGAGGATATTCCCATTTCATTTGTTTTATTCTCATCAACCTCAATTTCATGCTCTATCACGCTGAAATATCCCTCTCCCTTATCATTCTCTGGATATGCATCCTTTATGCCGGATATCTCGGATGTGATCAGGAAATCACCTGGTTTGGAAAATGTATGATTGAATTTCACACGTACATAAGAGTTGCTTTCCATATATGTGATGTTGGTGCGATAGATAAGTTCTCCGCCTGATCTGATATTCACCCACAGTTCGCTGCCGAACTTCTCCGAATCAAAGAACTGGGCACCCTTGTTAAGAACGTCCAGGTAAAGACCGAGAGGCAGGTTCTTCTCCACCATATAGATATCCTTTGCAATGTCGTTCTCGAGATACAGATCGGTCACTGCAAATTCGAATTCGACCACTCTTATATTTATAGTGGTCTTCTTAACCAATTTAGCTCCCACGGTGATCCAACCCTGTACCTCGAAGGTGTACCCCTTTAGGTCAACTCCCGTCGGTGGTTTAAAGGAAAGCGCCATCTCTTTGGATTCCCTGTACTGAAGAAAGAGATTTTTCTGGCCCAGCAATCCCCACTTTTCGCCGAAAATATCGAAGGACAGAGTAACGTCGCCGTTGCAGGTATTATGAACTTTTAGCTTTACAAGGGTTTCACCCTGTGGTATTGCATCATAGGTCCGGTTTGACTCTTCAAATGAAAAATCCAGGGTTTCTGCCACGGTCAATGAGAACGTCTGCTGGAAGGAAATATTTACATTTACCATGGAACCCAGTTTCAAAACGAATTCATATGATTTGGCTGCCTGATCCAGAGGGATCTTAACGTAGAAAATTGGTTCGGTGGTATAACCAAAATCAACTGTGAATTGCGGTTCGGGTATGTAAACCCAATCGGGATATTCGCACTCCACCTCCCAGGTATAGGTATCTTCAATATTACCAATATTACGGAGCATAATGACAAAGGACACGTTATCGCCTATGAAGCCGACCTTGGAGGATACGTTACATGTTATTTCGGCATTTCGTATCGGGATCACGTTCACTGTAAATTCCACAGTGTCCTGGATCTTCAAGGGTACGTCCGAAAGCACGTCAATGGTGAATTTATATTTTCCAACCGGAGTGCTCGGGGGCACCCTTATCTTGAATTCGATATCAGCCTCCAGGTCCTGTGGAAGCCCTCCCTCCCTGATGTTAGAGGAATCCAACCATGTTTCCCATTGACTGGGCTGGTTCGGGCTGTCAGATACGACGAAAGTTCCCGGATTGCCGACCATATCATCCAGATCGTTACCCGTGTTGATTATGGTAAAGGTGAATGTCGAATAACCCCCGGGCTGACCATCTCTTTCCGGGATCAAAGTCTCGTCCCTGACTACATCGACATCATAGATATGGGTTACAATGGTTTGTACGAAACCCATTTCTTTCTGCCCACTATCCGAATCTATAGGTTGGGCTACAAGGGTTGTAATATGACTGAAACCCGCATCCGCCTCTGCCGGGAGATAGACTATCACCGGTATAACAACCGTACGACCCATCTGTATATGTAGTCGGGCCTGAGTATCATCTACCAGCAAAGCTACCCATTCACCGTGGGAGCTGTCTATCCACAGGTCATAAATATCATCCCCGTTTCCAAGGTTCTGGATCTGGAACTCGTAGAGAACATCCTCTCCCGGCAGCTTGTACTGCGCCTCAGGGGTCTTTATATCGATCCTGTGGAGGAGAAGAACATCAATGTTAAAGGTCAATGTAGAACGGTTGGATGAGAGTTTCGATCTCAAAGTGACATCCAGGGCGTATTTTCCCACCATGGCACTGTAAAGGTCACCTACCACGATACGAACTGTCATCTTCCTTATTTTCTTAGCATCATCTTCGGGGCTTGAACGTGGTGGTATCCGGGGAAACTTATCCGGATAGAGTATTATATTCCATCCTTTAATGGGAGTGCTGTCCACAACATAGTCGTCATAGAAGTTACCCTCGTTGGTAACTGTACAATTAAAGGTGACCAGATCCATTGGGTAAGCCTGCTTAGTCTGGGGTTCAGGTTCCGGTTCGTTACAAACAAGCTTGGGCGTGAACTGCGGCCCCCTGGATGATTGAAGCGCATCATCTACAGCCTCTTTGTCATTCACATCAGCTTTAGGTATTCTCTCATCATCGGCAAAACCGGAAAAAGGATTCAACAGAACTATTGTTATCACAAACATAAATACTATGGCTTTAAAATGACCTTTCATTTCCAAAATCAAAATCATCCCTCCTTTTTATATAATCTATTATATTGATCGTGTCCCGCCTCATACTGGTATATTAAATGAGATATGGGAATATAATTATTTAAAGTGATTGTTGAGAATCGTCCGGGAATATACGAGAGCCAATCTGGGTTTGTGTTTCGTCTTTTAAACATTATTGCCTACCTCCATAATATCAGTTCTTTGGGACGCCGGCCCGTGATCGTTGGGGGGAACCCTCCGAAAGCTAAGCTGATAAAACATCCATGGTTATCTACAGATATATAAATGTTGAAGGTCTTATGACAATTTTTGACAGGTGGGGTGGAAATTTGTTATTGACTTAGATTATTTGTGTGAATCGATTCAGCCCAGGCAGACTCTTAATATCTTGAACAGGACAAACCTTAATCGACATATCTGAATCGAAACAGTTCATCGATTAAAAAACATTATAAACCCTTCTGATATCTTCGGTAGATGATCCGATCAACCTCATTTTCTATCATATCCGGTATGAACATCTTTTTCTTAGTTGGGCGATAGACATTCTGATTCGATTCGGTTTTCGTTTTCTCAACAAATCCTCTCTTCACCAGTGTTTTCAACCGGCTATCAAGGTACTTTCTCGGATAGAACTCCCTGATCCTGTTGTTGAGCCGATCATAGTAGTAACCGTCCGATATGCCAAAAACATCAGCAATGTCATCTCTGGTTACCGGATTCTTGCCGTAGTACTTCTCGATTTTTGTTATGATCAGGAATACCTGCTGGAGAACATCCTTGTTCTTTACCCTCATTTCCAGGATCAATGAGCTGAACTCCCGAAAGTAATAACGAGGGAATTTCGGTAGATATCCTCTCTTAACTAGTGTATGGTTATCATTCGTAATCGGATAACAGCAATTATCAAATATTGTCTCCAATTTTTCCACGACGATATCTTCCTTATCGAGAAAACTCCGAGCCGTCTCATATCCGTCTTTACGGATTATTTCAGCCGATGTGAATCCCGTTCGGTCAAGAAATATCGGCGCGCTCTTGATACGATCCAAAAGGCTATGAATAAGTTGCTTTTCGTCATTTCCCTTTCCTATCGTTTGGCCAGTCGTTCGCTCTTCCGTCACCCTTATCGAAGCACCGCCCAGACCTACGAAGGTCTTGCTGTTGTTGCCGTATTTCCTGATGTATTTTCCGGAAAAAGTGTTCTTGAGAAATGCCTTCATCTGATCCTCGGTCAAACCATAGGCCTTCCTGAGTAGTCGTTCACGCTTGTTGAACTTTTTCAATTCGACTGGACCCTCCAGAAGTAAAAACCCCACCAGGGTGCAAAGTATCTCCTCTTCATTTCCTCTTGCCGGTTTACCCCGGAGATTCGTTTTGTTCTTTGAGCGCCAACTCTTTTTCATGCTAGGGTCTCCCTGGTTCCTGTAAGGGAGCCTGTCATCAACCATTCTCCGGATCTGGCCTTTTTAATATCCGGAGGACTGCGAACATTTCCTTTCATTGTTTCTCCTGGTGCAATGGCGTTCAATAGCTACCATTATTCATATTTCAAAGTGTTTTTAATTCATTCCGAGAATTGAAAATTCATTATCTTTAGCGTAATAATGAGGAATGTCACGAATGGATTTTGTGTAAATATGATCATTTGCGATTAAAATTTCAAAATTCCTCATAATAATTTTTTCATCTAATTTCATTCCATTTTTAATAAGTCCCATCCTCTCAATTAGGTCTTCGAAGGTGACCCCGTTCTCGTTCATGGATACTATCCCCAAAACGGAATACTTCGTTAGCATGTTTTTGTCGCGGATCGTCTTCCCTTTTATAACTACCCCCGTACCAAGAAGAATAACCAAAATAAAAATACCGATTATAAGACTAAGGATTTGCATGGAAAAGAGTGCATCATCTTTTTCAACCAAGTCTCTCCCTGTAGACACCGGTGACAGGGAAAAAGTACTCAGAACGTTGCCGCCCAAGTCCCTGTATGAAAGGATTACCGCATCACTCTCATCCTTCACAACCTTTGTCCAATCGATTTCAAACTCCGTGCGATCCGAATCTCCAAGAGGTATGTCTTTCATGACCACCGTCATGGAATTCCCATCAGGCTCCATCTTTGTAACGGCGAAATCATATTCTTTATCATGGAATCGAATGATGTAATTATCACTTTGATTCCGTGTCATTACCATATCGGAGGCGCTAATTTGATACGATTTTTCTTGAAAAAAGCGGGTGAACAACATACTGTAGGATTTATCGAGATGAGGCCATTCGATTATGGATTTATGTTGTTCCAAATCAGCCTCGAAGCTCATATCTTCTAGGACGATCCGGGCCCGATCTTCTCCGTGGACCTTCATGATTATAAGAGAATATTTTTCATTAGAAATATCATCGATGAAGCCCTCGTCATTCAAGCGAACGCTCATATCCAATTGTGATGTACCCGATAGGATGAATCTTTCCCAGAATACATCATCCGGTAGCGAAGGCCATGAATTCTGATTATCATTCAAATTTCCCGAAGGCACAACTGCGGATTTGACGATTTCCCCCTCGATCTGCAATTCATACGCTTCCCCAGAAAACAGGATCTCGAAATATTCATTGGTCGGAAAGGGATTCTCCACATTTATTTTCACCGTAATGATCTTCTCGAGAGCGATACCCGTGATTAGTTCGCCGATAATGAGGAATGAATACTCTTTCTGCTCGATACCCCAGGGTGGGTTGAAGGAAATTATCAATTCTTCTACCTCTTCGATAATGACAAAAAGATTTCTATGCTCAAGTATTCCCCAAGGTTCCCCGAAGATACGAAATGTGAGCGGCAGAGCGGCATTTCCGACATTCGCAACCCTTAATGGTAGAAGGATTTCACCTCCCATCACAGCATTATAGGTGTCATTCAAGACCGATAACGAGAAATCCAGAGTCTCAGTCACGTTTACCTTGAAACTTTGCTCAAAGGAGGTATTCCCATATCCTTCCGAGAACAATGTGAATAGAAAATCATATGTGTCTACAGGGGCGTTCATCGGTACTCGAACGTTGAACAACAACTGATATGTATCACCGAAATCAACAGTGAACGTAGGATCTCCCAACCATATCCAGGATGCCTGGTCGCTCTCCACCCCCCAATTATATGTGGCTCGGATATTTCCCGTATTGTTTAACATTGCAGTGAAGGAAACGTTGTCCCCAATATTGGCGTCCTTGGATGTTTCTTTGATCTCCATCTCTATATTGTAGAAAGTAAATACATTTAAGGTAAACGAAACCTTGTCCTGATGCGTCAGGGGAATATCGCTGTATATGTCCATAACAAACTCGTAGACCCCCGCAGGGATCAAGGGGGGGATCCTCATCTGAAGGAAATGTCCGCCGCGTGGCCCTTTGCTAATCCGGTATCATTCACAGAGGAACTATCAACATAAGTGTTCCAGTTCACAGGAGTAGCGGGGGATCGGAATAACAAGAAGGTCCCGGTTGAACCGATGACAGCATCCAGGTTGTTCCCCCTATTAACGATCTCAAAAGCGAATGTGATTTCATCACCAGGTATCCCGCCCTTGGTCCTTTCCAGCTCGTTTTGCTCCACCTCTATTCTCGTGATGTTACCGATTTTCGTCCCAACGTAACCTCGCTCCACCTGAGGAGTGGGCTCTCTCTTCAGACTTGCTGCAAAGGTAGTCCGATGGACATAACCCGCATCCGCATTTCCCGGAATGAACACTATTACCGGTGCGACCACGCCATTGCCAATATGGAGATTAATTGTTTCCATGGAGTCGTCAACAAGTTTGACTACCCAGAGGGGATCCGAAGACTCGACCCATATATCGTATGTACTATTGACATTTCCAGTATTCCATATCTGGAATTCGTACATTACTACCTCACCGGGCAAACGGGATTTCTGTTGAGGGGATATTATCTCAACCCTATGGAGTGGTAGGATTTGAACGGTAAAGGTTAAAGTGGAGGTGTTGAGGGACAGCGAAGAACGGAGCGTTACTTCAATGGAATAATTGCCTACGTTGGCATTGGATATGTCTCCAACTACGATACGAACCGTTAAGCTTTTGATTTTCTTTGAATCATCCTCAGGGCTCGATAATGGCGGAATCCGAGGGAACTTTTCAGGATAGAGGATTATGTTCCATCCCTGAATCGGAGTGCTGTCCACAACATAGTCGTCATACATATTACCCTCGTTGGTAACGGTACAGTTAAACGTGACGAGGTCCATAGGATAAGCCTGCTTCGTCTGAGGATCGGGGCCAGGTTCGTTACATACAAGCACAGGTGTGAATTGCTGCGCTCTGGTGATCCCATGGGAATCATTTCTGGAACTGGCATTATCGGGATCATCAACCGCTGCTTGTACTCCATCACGGTTCACAAATATAAGCGAGCCCGGTAGAAGGAAAATTACGGTTAAAAAAAGGATCATTAGCGTTCTGGGAGCTTTTATTCCTGTGAACAATTTTTTGCCTCCATATATTATATTCATTCTATTAGTTATTAAATAGTATTGGAACGGTTATTTGAGATTATAAAAGTAATGAGGATCTTATGACATTTCTTGACAAGACGGAGGCTACTGGCCCGTCTTGAAAGTTTGACATGCCAACAGGTGTGTCTTCACTTGACAAGTCACCACTTGTCCAGTGTGGCACGCCCGCAGGCATACAGGCCCGCGATTCTGCTCACATTGTCAAGCTGCAAACCTCGATGTGTCTGCGACCCATCTATCCCTTTCGAGGCCTTACTCGAAAGGCTTCGACATTTTTATCGAACTTTGCACCTATGACAATATATAGCGGCTGTATCATAACGCCTATGTATTCCCTAATGGGGATTGTAAAAACACAGAGCCCCTAATTTCAAAGTTAATGGTTATCATTGAACTTTATTCAGAGGATATAATCATGGATTACTCGCTCACTTCATTTGACATAGCGGTACTTGAAAAAGAATTTCAGGTACTCAAAGGAGCCTACTTCGACAAGGCTTTCATGCTTGAAACGGGAGAGATAGTGATCCGGTTCACGGTTAAGAAGGACAACGTTGATTCTTCTTTTCACAGGGTATTGCCGGAATTGTCACTACAGATCGCGAAGGAGGCCCGATCATCTAGCAAAGAGACCGAAGAAAGTGGATCAACAGAGCTTATCCTGGATGAGAATTGTAAAGAGATAAAACTTGAAGGAGAGGGAAGCAGCGGTGGCAATTATTACAAGGTGAACCTGTTTATCGGACCAGGAAGACTTCTCTTTTGTACGCATAAGAGTTTCATTTATCCGATGATACCACATTCGTTTGCCATGTTACTCCGAAAATATCTGAGAAACAGACGACTCCTGAGGATTTACCAGCATCGTTTCGACAGGGTCTTAACAATCGAATTCGGTCACGTTGACGATCACCACAAGCTCATACTGGAGATGTTCAAGGAGGGTAATGTGATACTGGTAAAGGATGAAGGGATAATTCAACCGCTTTTCTCCCGCTCATACAGCGCAAGAACGATTCGAGCCAGGCATGATTATTTATTTCCTCCCGAAAGATACAATCCAAAGGGAAAGGAACCATCCCGGTTCATAGATGTAATGGAGACCACCGAACTGGACGCGGTCAGGTGTCTTGCCATGGAGCTGAACCTCGGTGGTGCCATGGCGGAAGAAGTGCTGAAAAGATCGGTGATTGACAAGAACAGAACCGTAAAAAGTCTATCCCAGGAGGAAATGAAAAGTATCGCTGACATTATCCATAAATTACTTGAGGAAACCCTTCAGGCCGGCGACAGCTTCGCTTACAAAAAAGCGGGGGAGATCCGAAAGATAAGCCGCTTCCCGCTTGAAGGGATCGCCGGTGATAAGGAATGGGAACTTGAGAAATTTCCATCACTCAATGGGATACTGGAAAAGATCGCTCTATCTAAAGGCGATTACGAAGAGGCTGAGGTCGATGGGGCGGATGGAATCGACGGCAGCACGCACGATCCAAAGGTAGCGAAAGTTCTTAGAAAGATAACGCAGCAGGAAAAAGGTATAAAAAAGTTCGAGGCGGAAATTGAGAGGAACAGCGAACTGGCAGACCTGGTTTACCTGAACTACCAGCGATTGGAGGGAATAATTAAAGCACTCCGTGAGGCACAGATGAAATTCGGGTGGAAAGAGGTCCGAAAACGTATAAAAAATATTCCGGACATCAGCTCCATAGATCAGTCCACATGGAGAGCGGGTGTGCTGTTGCCGCATAGTGACGGGGTCAAAAGAGAGGTCTCTATCGAAGTGAAAAAGGACGTGAATGAGAATGCGGCGGCGTATTTCGAGAAGGCTAAAAAGAGCAGGGCGAAGATGAAGGGGGCGAAGCTGGCTCTCGAAACATCATACGTCGAGCTTGAAAAAGCCAAGAAAAAGGCGGAAAAAAGGGTGGCGGAAACCGAGAAAATTTCGCAGGTCAAGAAAAGTACCAAGAAGAACTGGTTCGAATCATACCGCTGGTTCATCTCGTCGGACAGTAACGTTGTAATTGGCGGCAAGGACGCGAAAACGAACGAAAAGATAGTGAAAAAATACCTTGACAAAGGTGCCCGATACATACATACCGACGTTCACGGCTCGCCCTCTGTGGTGGTGCTGCCCCACAGTGACGGGGAGGAGATATCGGGGCGGACCCTTAAGGAAGGCGGGATCTTCTCCGCTTGCTTTTCACGGAGCTGGGCCCGACAGGTAGGCTCGCAGACGGCATACTGGGTAAACCCGGACCAGGTATCGAAATCGCCACAGAGCGGAGAGTTCCTACCAAAAGGATCATTCATCGTCCGTGGGAAAAGAAACTGGATGGCAAAGCTCGAGATGAGGATAGCTGTGGGGCGGGTCCGGATCGATGGGGATGAAAAGTACATGAGCGGACCCATTAGCGCTCTTGAAGTTCATTCCGACGAGTATGTGATAATCGTTCCGGGGGAGATCGAGAAAAATACTCTTGCCAAACGCCTCTCAAAAATCTTTAACGAATCCACGGATCTGTTCTTGAGCATGCTGCCACCGGGAGGCGGGCAGATCACCGGCTCGTACGGGATCGACGAATCGCTGATAAAAGATTGAATATATCTCGATCTACATTAGGAATAATTATCCATAACGTAATCCCTGCACCCGTCACACCAGTAACAGTTGTGTTCAGGATAGAATTTTGAAATCTGCCCGCAGCGGTTACAAAGCGGTGCAAGCGAAATTATTGGTATAGCTCGATTTACATTTCCAGAATAATTATCGGATACCGATTGCGATTGTTCAAATGCAACGGAAATCGGTATATTCCCACTCTTCGGCGCATGATATGTGATATCGGAAAACCGGGACTGTGATCCGTTATTATTCATCCGGTTCAAATCATCCCTTTCCTCGTGAACATATTCTTCGCAGCCTCCGCACCACCACATACCATGCTTGTCGATGAAGAGAAGGGGAGAGCTGCATTTTCGGCATTTATAGGACTGAATGTGACCGCCAACGTCTGCCGTTTCTTCATAATTATCCGTGTCATCCCGCCCCATCCGGGAAAATACCACAAACAGTGTTACAATCACTGCTATAGTGATCACCACAACGATTGTACCCATCAGCCATCCCGACACACCGCTCTTACTCTCGGTTCCACCCTCGCCGCTTCCACCATCGTCCTTGCCGGTATCAGTTTGTCCCGAATCGTCGTCGGAATCATCATCGCCAGTTCCGTCATCATCATCCAACTGGTCGTCATCGTCCCCGGCAGCATCATCGTCTTCATTACCATCATCCTCATAATCATTATCTACTACCCCGGATGCACCGGGGAGAGTAACATGGATAATCATGGTCTGGGTAATCGGGTCTACAATATTACCGTCCGTTATAGACAATAACACCGTGTAATTTCCACCTTTCTCATAAGTATGATTGGCGTATCTTCCATCAACAGTTCCCGTATTATCACCGAAATCCCAGCTGAACTTGATGGAATCACGGTCAGGATCCGACACCTGAGGTGCCGTGAAAAGCACGGTCAGGTTGTTTTCGCCCGGCTTTTCGGGGTCCGCATCCACTATACTGTAGAAAAAAATATCTTCCGGAACCGGCGGATCGTTAACGTTCTCCACAGTGATGGTTATGTTGGAATAATCCCGGGCCATACCGTCGTCCACCCAGAATGCAATTTCATAGGTACCAATTAAATTTTCGCGACTGGGGTGAAAAAAGAAATCACCGGTGATCTCATCCAGGGAAAAATCGACACCACTTGAAATATCCTTTATCGTCATACTGATGTTGGTATGGAACGTCAGAACATCAAGGGGATCGAGATCGGTGGCGGAAAGTGTAAGATTGAGATAATCATACTGGAAAACGGTTTTATCGCTTAAAGTAAGCAGTACGGGATCATCATTTATTTTGGTAACGATAACTCTTATTTTTTCTAGATCGGAGTATTTCGTACCGTCCTTGATCTTGATACCCACATATTCCACGCCGTACCAGTTCGCCGGGGAAGATAATTCCAGAATATCACCGGGCAAAATATTTGCCTGAACGTGCTCGGTAGGTTCCAGGTGATAGGTGAGGTCCACGTTGCTGTCGTCAACATCATGGGCGTAATCGTCGAGGTCGAGACTGCTATCAGTTCCTCCTTCCCCAAAAGTGACATCAGGAAGGTCATTGAAGTATGGGGGGTCGTTCACCGGGGTTACCGTTACCCGAATGTCCTTCGCTGCGGCCTTTACACCGTTAGAGGCACTGAAGCTAACCGTTGTGTTGCCGTACCAGTTCTTTTGAGGTCTGAAGGTGACCAAACCATTGTCATCCATGGTCACGTTCATAAGCTCGGTAGTTTCCACTGTATACGATAGGTTACCATCACCGGAAAAGATTTCTTGGAGGTCGATACTGTCGGAATCCACGCCGTCCTCCCTCATTGTAAAATCGAAACTTTCGCGGTTCACGGACGGACCGTGAACAAATGTTGTGGACGACAGCTCATAGACGGTTTTCAATTCCCCGTTAACGTAAGATTCCATCTTCGCATACCATCCCATTGCATCGTCGAAATACTGGAGGGAATAGCTGTTCGGATCACTCTGGGTTCGCAGTTTCATGATGGAAAAGTTCCCCGCAGGGACCGTTACCGTGTCTCCCGAGATGCAGGTGTAACTGCTGTTGTAGGAATGATCGCCGTCGCTGTAATGAGGATTTCCACCTACTAAACCGGAATTCCGATAATAATAGCTCTGGGACGCGTTCCATGATTCTTCAGGGAGGATGGGATAATCCATCTGGTCATTTGGAGGTTTATAATAGGAATAATAGTTCAGATGATAGTTGGGTCCGATACTGGTAGCGGAGGTTTCCACTGCGGCCTTGTCGGACGATCGGTAATAATTGGTGGAATTGTAATAATAATAACCGTCCGATACGGGGAAAATCCCGATCCAGGAGCTCTGGCTGCGTCCGGCCACTCCGTAAACATTATAGGTCCCCTGAGGCGTTGTCACGGTTGTGAGGTTCATGACCTCGTAGCTGGCCCAGTACGAATAAGAACTGTAGAGGGATTCGTCGTAAAGCGTCTGTGTGTAATTAAATCGGTCGCCGATGGACCATACCGGGTATGACGATCTGTCGCGACCAAAAGCTCTCAGAGTATGTTTCCCGGATAACTCAATAGAAGAATGATTTGTAGAATTACCCACTTGGAGCTGAAATAATAGTGACGAAGTGGCCAACAACAATAAGGTAAACAATACCAATGTTCTACGCATATAGTTTCCACCGTGTATGATAAGCTAAAGGAACTATATTGAATAGTATCTGGAATTAAATATTTTACCTAAGATTAAAACGTATCCCTGAAAACACCCACAGACCATGCACCACTTTCCGTTCCTACAATCAAGCTTTAATGACACACACCATCTTGAATCTATCGGGACCCACGAGTACTTTCATGAATTTTGGGAACTGATCATCCAATGCTCGGTCTCCGGTGTAAATTATCATATTTTCTATTTCGTCGAGCTTTCCTCGTGTGGAAATTACCCTGATATTGTGGATACCCACTGTTTCCAGAACCTCTGCTGAGAACTGCTGGTTCCCGCGGCCCAGGAGAAATCCCTGCCTCCCGATGGGAGTGAGAATAATTTTTCCTGTACTGCCATCCAGCATATCAAGCATCTGTTCGTCCCACACGTCCTTCCCGATCATTTCTCGTCCCATTACCGCATCGACACCCAGCAGCGAGCCATTGATCCCTAATCTCTTTTTAACTGCAAACACGGTGGTGCCGGCTCCCAGAAAATAGATATTTTCGTTATCCGCTTCTATGTCGTGAGCAATTTCCTCGGCGATTCCTTCCTTTTCCATTTCCTCATCTACGATCCCCGCCGATTTGGAGTGCTGCACCATTCCCTTTAGTACAGGGACCGATGCGTAACCATGCAGTTTGGCAGTCAAAATCCCTCGACGATAATTATCTTCGTCGATATCCATTATCTCTCGGTCCTCCAAGTCTGTCTTACCCGCGACATAAGCCGCAAGTATCTCACCTGCCGCTTCGGGAGATAGCGCGAAAACGGAGGAATGCATCTTGACCCCCGCCGGAACGCCAAGCAGCAGCGGTTTTGGGTCCACACCTGAATTTTCAATACCGGAAAGCAGGTCTCTTGCAGTGCCGTCACCGCCAGCAAAACACAGAAGCTCAGCACCCTCTTCGGTCATCTTCAATACCGCATTCAAGGTATCCGCAGCAGTGGTCGGCAGACCGCCCGAATCATAACAATGAGAGAGGCGGATATTTTCAATTGATGCCAACATCGACTCTACCTTTTCAGAGCCCATTGAACTGTTGCATATGAAAAAAGTGATCATCCCTCCTGATTCAAAATGACTCCGAAACGAGCGAATACACTGCCCCATGCAATAATAAGAAACTGGTTCGCCTCCCCTTCTCAGCGCTTCTGTGTACGTTGGTTCCCCGTCGGTACCCTTGAGGCCCACTCTTCCGCCCATGCCCGCTATGGGATTTATTATCAATCCGATCTTTAGCATGTCCGTCACCGCATTTATTTAGAGCAAACTGCGGAAGAACTATGAAATGTAGCGATAGTGTTTTCCGTCCTTTGAAAATATCAAATTATCCTGAATCATTCTATCAATATATTCATCTACTTTCTCGGAACTGCGATCGGCCTCAGCGAGAGCCTTTATGACATCGTCCGCTGTGAAGTGCCCCAGTTCTTCCGTCAAGAGACGCATGACTGCTTCCATGGTTCTTTTTTCACCGGTAAATTCACCCAACCGGTATCCCACGTACTGGTAAGAGGTGTCGAAAGCGGATGGTACTTTTTTTTCAAGGTCCCTGAACCGCTTGTCGGTCATTTCCGCAATGAACTCATCAGTTTTCCCAGCAAGCTCAGAATTTAATCGACCTACGATTTCCGCAGCTTCGCTAACATTGTCCGTTTGATAGAACTTTTTGAGACCCGTTATTTTGAAACGGTTGGAACAATAACTGCACCGTGCTGACTTTACGGTAGCGAGAACGCTTTTTGCTCTGGAACAACGGGGACAACGCAATACCTGATACCTGGTCATGCCCTTCACCGAAGTTTATCCGTTATGAAAAATTCTGCGAGATCACCAACCCCGGTACTGGAGCCTTTCCTCTTCGGGTATATCCCCTGCCTGTTGCCCCTTCATTGCCGCTCCAAGACCTTTGGAAACTTTGGCGAGTATCTGGGGATCATCAAAATGAGTTGTAGCTTCCACGATGGCGTTTGCGAGAAGAGCGGGATCCCCGGATTTGAATATGCCGCTGCCCACAAATATCCCGTCGCAACCGAGCTGCATCATTAGTGAAGCGTCGGCGGGTGTGGCGATACCGCCTGCTGCAAAGTTAACTACGGGTAGTCGGCCCATCTTCTTAACTTCATGCAAAACGTCCAACGGCGCGTTAATTTTACTTGCGTAATCTTTCATGCCCTCATCTCCCAGGTCCTTGAGATGAGCGATCTCACGGTTCAAGGTCTTCATGTGCCTTACAGCCTCCACCACATCGCCAGTACCCGCCTCGCCCTTGGTACGGATCATGGCCGCACCCTCGCCGATCCTTCGGCAGGCTTCACCGAGATTTCTGCACCCGCAAACGAAAGGTATTATGAAATCTTTCTTGTAAACGTGATCGAAGGGGTCTGCAGGTGTCAACACCTCGCTCTCGTCCACCATGTCCACTCCCAGGGTCGATAGAATCTGGGCCTCGGCAAAGTGACCGATCCTGCATTTGGCCATGACGGGAATGGTCACGGTTTCTATTATCTTCACGATCATCTGAGGGTCCGCCATTCTAGCGACACCGCCCTCCGCTCTTATATCGGCAGGAACTCTTTCAAGGGCCATTACGGCAACAGCTCCCGCTTCCTCGGCGATCCGAGCCTGTTCGTCGTTGGTCACGTCCATTACCACCCCGCCCTTCTGCATCTTTGCAAATCCTCTTTTTAAAAGTTCCGTACCGAATCTCAATTTCTTCAGATCTAATTCAAATACCATACGTGCACCACTCCTGTGTAAAATAGAATGAATCCAGGTTTAAAGGCGGTTGTTCCCGCCTCACCGAGCACCTGAATGAACCGGCCATATATAACATTCACCAATGAATCATCAACTGATGCAATATCAAGGATCAGTCTTTGCGGTTTCTGCCATCAAGAGGCCTATATAGATAATATGTCGCGCGACCCCTCCCCTCCTTTCCAATGAGGTTGCATTGAGATAAATAATCCAAATCTCTCCCCAAAGTGGGTTTCAGGATGTGGTCAAGGCTTCGCGCCACCTCGTTGCTGGTGATCTTCCGGTTCTTATTGGCCCAGAAATACTGTAAAACTTCGCTCAAACGTTTTTTTCTTTTAGAGGTTAGACCTTGAACCCGTTCAAAGGAAACCGTTGGGCCTTCCGGACTCATAACGATATAGAGACCTTCGAGATCGGCGGCCGAGCCCACCTCCTTTCCAATAGCAAGCTTTTCAACAGGAGTAGACTCCCGAACGGTGAAAACCGGATGAAAACCGTCATGGGGAGCCAACATCACGTCCATGGCTTTCCTGGGAAGATCATGAATAACGCCGGTTTTGAGCTCCATATCCCCCAATCGGTTCTTCACGATGGAAATTACCGAAGAGATAGTTTCGGGATCTCCCTTGAACACTATTGCCACTTTCCCCTCACCCAGGAAATATCTTCCCACAAGAATGATCTTAGTTTCGCTCAACAGCGTACCCGCCGCATTCAGTGCATCCAGAAAGCTAGTGGATTCCAGTATCGCTATTGATTTCTTAGACATGAATTCGCCTGTTATACCAAGTATTATTCCCCTTTGTTAACGACCTTATTCAAGTTCTATATTATGATTTTATCTATGTGCGCTTAAATTTCTGAAAATCATGATGTTACAAGCGAATATTTTTAGTAGATTGGCGGGAATTAACGTATACGAACTTTCGAAATTACGCACCCTATCCAGAGAGGTATGCACATGGGACTTTTCAAGAAAAGCGGATCAAGAACCGTAATGTGGCCTGAAAATGAAAAAGCAGATCAGTTGGTGTTCAAGTGCCCCGAAGCGGCACACGCCGGAAATCTGCTTGTAGTGAGAGGGAATGAATTCGCCGTTTTATTTCAATACGGTGCGGTAAAACAGGTTTTTTCCGACCCCGGCCAGTCAACTCTTCCTACGGACGGTAACGTCTTTTTCGTATCCAAACAAAAGTTCGAGGGGAAGTTCGGTACCAAGCAACCCCTGACCTTCCATGATGCCAGGTTCGACATGGTACAGCTTCAAGCATTCGGCGAGTACAAATGTAGGGTTGCCGACCCTGTGAAGTTTTTAAACGAGATAGGAATGGATAGACGGAGTCTCACCCCGCAGGATATGGCTGAGATAGTGCGTGATGAGGTGGTCATGGCCCTCAACCAGGCCCTTGGTTTTATGAAAAAGAAGGGTATGGCCGTAACACAGATCCCACAAAAATTGAAGGCGATCGGAAACGTTACAGTGAAGGCGGGGAAAAGGTCATTCGAGGACATGGGAATGGTGCTTACGGAAATATCGGAACTGTACATCAACCCGCCGAAAAAGGTAAAGGATGCGATTCAGGAGGTATCGACCATATCAGCCTTCACGGACGAGCAGATATCGAAAAGGACGAAACTGGCCGCCGGGGACGCCATGAGGGATGCCGCCCGGTCCGGGGGTACTGTTTCCATCGGTAGGATAGGCGATGAAAGTAATGTTACCATAAAGGATAGTGTTGTACAGCGCTCGAACATCGGTGGTGGGGGAGGCGGAGGAGCTAGCGGTGAAACCCACATACAGGACAGTGTGTTGACTCGAACCAATGTCGGTGGAGGCGGCGGAGGAGCGGCGGCCTGCCCCAACTGTGGTGGGAGCATTCAGGCGGGGTGGATCGCCTGTCCAGCATGCGGTGAGAAACTGAAACAATCTTGTCCCGGCTGCGGTGCGGATATTCAATCCGGGTGGGTGGCCTGCCCGGCTTGTGGAAACAAACTTTAATTTTTTTAATCATTAAAATGACATGATCTGCGCGTGCTTTATTCCTTGTATCAGAAGTACGCAGTCCTGATCGACAAATCCCTGTTCAACTGCAAATTCGACGATCCGGTTTCCAACCATGTTCATCATATCGGCGGTCCGAATGAGTGAAATCAGTTCGTCCTTTGATATTTCTTTTTCATAATAGAATCCGGGGTCCACGAAAATATTCATCTTGCCTTCTCGGAATGTCAGGCCAACAATATCTCTGTCACAAATTGCCACGATCCGCTGGTTCCCATGGATATGTACCCGGCAACAGAAATTCGTATCGATGGTCATGTTATTTTTCCTGAGTATTATTATGGAATCTATCAAGTGGTATCTACAGTTTTGTATTTATTCGGCCCTGTTCTGTAAATATCCCCCAACTGGTTCAATTTTGAAAGAGTGATCAGAACCACGTCCTTTGTAATATTCTCGATTTCGCTTTGTCGGATTATTTCCTCCACGGGAACCCCTGTCTTTCCATAATCTTCCACTTCAGCCTGCAGGTCACGAATAACACGCTGAATAGTGAAAACACTGGCCCTCTGCGAATGGACCATGGAGCTGGTTATTCGATCGATTCCCCCCATCTCCAGCGAAGCCTCCTTTTCCAGGTAATATCCAATGAGACCTATAGCGACTTCAACATGTTCCAAACGGACCTCATCCGACAAGTGGGCTTTGGCGCATGCTTCCGAGAATCTTATTAGTCCCTCGAGCTGTCTTGCCGTGCACGTGACCACATCTTCCCTGCTGCCGCTCCTGATGCCAACGTAATACTCTCGTATCCGGTCCATGGATTCCTCGGTCATTACGGGAAATACGTGCTTTTTCGCATAAGCAATATACTTTTTCAGGAAATCCCGGTCATAATCGGGTTCAATATTCTCGCTGGCCAGCTCCACATCATCCTTCCCGTATCGCCCATAGGGAGCCACTTCCCGGTATCGTTTTATCTCGCCGTATCTGTGAGTTTTCAGTACGTGAGCTGCCAATTTGTCATCTTTCGCGCGGTCGGGAATGTCCTGTATGGTGAAGATCATGTCGAAACGATCGAGTAGCGTCGGAGGCATGTTTATCTCGTCCACCAGCGACTCCGAGTGGCCGGTGAATCGACCCATTTTCGGGTTGGCCGCTCCGAGAACGGCACACCGGGATTGTAGGGTCGCCTGGATGCCCGCCTTTGTAATTGTAACCCTTTGCTGTTCCATGGCCTCATGCATTGAGCTCCTGTCGTGAGTGGTCATCTTGTCGATCTCATCGATACAGACAGTACCCATGTCGGCCAATACGAGAGCACCCGCCTCGAGATTCCAACGCCCCTTCTCGTGCTCGTCGGGTACAGCGGCGGCGGTAAGACCCGCCGCCGTTGCGGATTTGCCAGTGGTCATTACCCCACGAGGGGAAATTTTTTGAATGTAGTTCAGCAGCTGCGATTTCGCAGTCCCGGGATCCCCCACCATTAGAATGTGCATATCACCTCTTAGGAAACCGTCCGGCGTTTCTTTCCGGACTCCGCCAAACAACTGCAGGGCAAGAGCGAGCTTTTCCTCTTTCATTCCCTGTATAGTGGGAGCAATGGAACTGGCGATCTTAGAAAGAACTCCCTCGGCTTGGGAAACCGTCCTGAAAAGTTTCTCTTCCTCTGGAGTAATGAGTATTTCCTCGTAATCCTCCTCTGACCTGTTTATACCCCTGCATTCCAGAAATTTCTCGAACAGTGTGGACTTGGTATTCCCCCGATCCCTAAGCTGTCGAGACTGAAGAATACCGTTGAATACCACCCTATCTCCGGGAAATACGCTGTCGGTGAGATCGCCTTCCACGTATACGGTCAATCTCTGGGGTTGAGCGCCACCACGGAGTCCCTCTGGGAATTCCTGAACGTCAATGCTTTGAGTATCGATAAAGGTGGATTCTCTCTTTAACAGTGTGAAACGGGTAGCGGAGGCTGCTCGGCCGCATCCGCCCTGATCCTTGGGGCAGAACAGGGGTTCCTCAAAATCCTTCCGGCTCTGGAGAATGTTGATGGGGGTTTCACACCTCCTGCACTTGAAGACGGCCACCGTTACCCTGGGCCTGACCTCGGTAACCCTCCGCACGAGGGCTTCTATGGATACGAGACGATCAAGATGACTTGCACGGATGTTCCGGATGTCCTCCCTTGCCATGGCGGGTGGAATATCAATGATGTGCATTATTAGTTGTACTTTGCGGTCCACATGCATGAAATCCTTCATGGCCTGCTCTCCCAGAGATATGGCCCATCTGGGAGATTCCAGTACGTACTCGGAAAAATCCCTGTTGAATTCCACGATATCGGTGAAATATACGGATATACTCGCTGTTTGCGGAAAGCTATCGGCAGCTTCCCGGATCAACGGACCGTATTTTCTCTGACCTTCAGTCTCACCCCTGAAGAATATCCGCCACATTTCTTTTATCTCTTCTTCGTTCCAGATTTCCATTTTCGACCCTCCAAGGCCCCGGGTCACAGCAAATCGCTGTGCATGAAAGTGTATCAGATAGATAGTATATAAAGGTTAATTAGGGGGGTTAGTGAAAGTAAAATAAGCCATAAAAATGGTACATACTAACAGGAAAGCAATGGAGCGAAGCCTCCGGCAATCTCCCAATGACACAAGAATACCTTGGAGTGTGTTTCGCCCCCAGGCTAACACAATACCCCTTCATTCATTTGTCTCTTTGGACCTTGAGGATTTGTCATTGAATGGTTGGAGAATCAGGTTGAGAAAATGTAGCTTTCGGGGTTCACGGTATTCGTCCAATCCAATTTTAAAGGTAAGCTGGCCATTCTTGGGTTCGTCGGTATAAAGGGAGAACAACCGGTCCCACCAGGAAAAAATGGTTCCGAAATTGGAATAGGATTCCCGATAAATGTTACTGTGGTGTATTCGGTGCATGTCCGGAGTAACAAAGAGCTTGCGAAGAATCCGGTCTACGGGATCGGGGATATAGATATCAGCATGAGTGAAGAAGGCCATTCCTGCCAGGCCGATCTCGAATATTACCACTCCGGCTGCCGGAGGTCCCAGGGCAATAACCACACCTGTTTTGATTCCGAGGGAGATTAGTATCTCCAATGGGTGAAACCTGGCTGCGGATGTAACATCAATATCCAGGTCCGTATGGTGTGTTCTATGCAACCTCCACAGCGGATCTGCTCTGTGAAAAAGAGCGTGTTGTATCCAGATTATAAGGTCGAAGAACACAATAGTAAAAGGTATGGTGAACCAGATGGGTAAGTCCAGTATATTCAGTAAACCCCAGTTGTTGTTCTTGGCCCAGATAGCAGCACCAACAGGCAGGATGGGAAAAACAGAAACGAATGTAAATGCCATTACTCTCACCAAAATATTATTGAAGAAAGTAAGTCCAAGATTTGATATCCATCTGGTCGTTCGGGGGACCGAAAGCTTCCGTCTCCTGATGACCATCTCCAGACACAGTAACAGAAACAAAGTTACGAGAACTACCGCTGAGCGGATGAAGGGCTCGTAAACCAGTATAAAATCCAATCCATCCAAATTTTCAATATCCTTTCAATTTCAAAACGCATTTTAAATTCGTAGGCACTCCATGAAAATACATATAATTTTCATCGGTTTAATCTCACTATCAGCACTCTATGAACCCATTTTTCATTTCATTCCACAATGTAGATTTGCTCATTATTTCTTGAAAAAAGCTTTGATCTTATCGGGTGCAAAAGATCGGTAAACCTTCAATATAGAGCGCCAGGATTCCGCCTCCATGCTTTCAGGCATCTTCCCAAGCACAAATCCCCCGATCAGTTTCTTGCCACCAACGTCAATTGCAATTATCGAAATATTGTCGGGATACCTCATTATCTCGACATTGGTCGTTTGTTTCCTTCTGGTTCTCATGGGTATCAAGGTGATGAGGGATTCACCTGCAATATCGTAATCCTCCAGCGAGTCATTCACCTTCAAGGGAAAATCGGACCTATCGTCGAAATAATTACCGTGGATAACAGCCAACGCCTCCAGGGGTTGATCGAATTTATCCTCCGAGTAATCCGGAAAATACATCAAAACCGAAGTGTCATCCGGGAATCGGGTTTTCCTGCAGTCCGTTGCTGTGTAGACCACCATTAGCCTTGAGCGATCATCTATTGGGTCATCATCGCAGAAGACATGAAAAGGGGGTCTTGACATTATATTATTCTTGAAGTTCATCCCCAGGGATATACCGTCGAAGGAGTATTCTTCCGCTTTCTTGAATTGGATTTTCTGTGTCATAGGACGAAAAAAGATAATGAGTATATAAAATAAGTTTTGGTGATTTTCTCGATTGGTACCAATGAAGAGAGGGTATTCCTTTGTTGAGATGAGTAATTACATTGTATTGTTTCAGACATAGAAATATTGGTTTTCCTTTGAACGTTAATAAAGTAATAGCCATAACAAATGAGACAAAAAGTCAAAGCAAATTCTTACAAAGAACAATTATTTTACTTGCTCCTCACAAAGTAAAATAAGCCTATCGGGTCCATCACAATATAGAGAGAAATAGCATCCAGGATCAACTAGACCTGGTGATAATTCCCCATTATCATCAATGTGATTAAAACCCTTGAGAAAAAATCGATCGCCAGTATTTACCAAGCCATCATGGTTCAAATCTTGGAACGAATAAAGATTAGTTTCATCAATAGGCTTACCATAGATTTCAGAAATTGTATGGATTCCATTACTTAGATCGAAGCGATCTTTAGAATATACTCGAAAATACGTTCGAGTAACTGCACTCCCTACGTAAGGTGGATCTGAACCGCCAGATGCAACAATAAGCTGATAATCTTTATTATCGGTCCTAGCACCACTTTCAAGGTTTATGCTAGCAAAACCGTGTAATGCCCAATTTTCATAAAAGAAATATGAAGGATTATCTTTGTTGAATGAGGAATACCCCCAAGTAGAAGCGCTGGCACATAGGATACAAACGACTATTGCTCCAAGGCTATTTCGGTCAAATGATTTTCTTTTCTTATAGAACAATTTGTTGGCATAGATTATCAGAGAAATTACTCCCAAATAAGTAACTATGAGGTATATGATAAGAATGACCATTGACAATTGAAAATCTTTTTTCAATGCATATGTTATATAGGACCATGATAATAGATTTACAACTGTTATTAGTGATGATATATACAATGCAAGTTTTTTGTGAAGTCGTAATAAAAATCGAAAAGATAGGTAAAACGATAGGAATATGAAAAATAATCCTAAAATCCATAGTATTAGACTGGGAGTATAATTAAAAACCAAATATGTTTCCTCTTTGATATACTAAGTCTCGACATTACTGAAAACAATGAATCTATCGATAATAGCACCTAATATACTAAGAAAACTGACTAAAAACAACATTTTTAACCAAAATATTCGAAAGTGTGGAATCTTATATTCATTGTTCTTTCTTAAATAGACTAAAATTATCAGGAAAACTAAAAAGAAATTGAGGGGGAGATTCATGATCCAAGTTTTCATCAATGTAGAAAAGAGGGGAACTTCCGGTTTAAATAAGAAATCAAAGACTATTGCATTTCCTGAAGAATAATCACAAAATAATAAAATAGATATTAGGGAAAATAAAGTGACAGTGTATACATGGATCAATCGATTTCGAATCATTTGTTTCATATTATCATAGGCTTTGCATTACTCCATAAGGAATCATAAATCTCCGTACCATTTTCGAGATGTTTAAACGCCCTTCCTCCAAAGGATGAATTGCAATATATTAATCGATTTCATGATATAAAAATTTTACCCTAAACGTAAATAATTATACACCTATTGAGAAGTCGATTATCTACAACGGACTCAGGTATCGAGGAAGAAACTCATTTAATGGCGAGAGGGGGTGCAAGAGGAGTTGTTATAGTAGACAAGTGGTTAAAAGAATATAGGCTTGTTCAAATAGATGATGATTGTGCTAATAAGATACATGACGAATGGGAAAGAAAGAAAAGTAATGATTAATCTGAACATGACCGGTTTTCATCCCTCGACGCCCACCCCAACCAATTTATCCACCCATGGTGTTGATTAGTATTCCCATCTTCGAAGTAGGTCCATTAACTGCCACTTCATATTATGACTTCAGTGAAGAGTGGATTGCGGTTGTTTTGAATTTTCTTATGGGTGTCGTAAATATATAAAATATGATTTACTTAGGTGAATGAAAAATCACACCAATTCTCGATAAACCTCATAAAGCCTTTTCACAGACTCCCCCCATGTGTATCGTTTCGCCCTTTTTATTCCGTCACGGATCATATTCCGCCTTAACTCCCCGGAATCGCTCACAGCCTTCATGGCTTCAGAAATACTTGCCGGATCATGAGGGTCCACTTTCAATTGTTCATTTCCTGCAACCTCCGATAACGCCCCCATTCCCGAATGGATCACCGGACAGCCGGATGCCATTGCTTCTATAACGGGCAGGCCGAAACCCTCCGAAATCGAAGGGAATACAAGGGCCAGGGCATTACGGTACAATTCACTAAGTCGTTCATCGTCCACGTGACCGGTAAATTTTATCCTGTCCTCCAATCCTCGTTTCCTGATACGATCGAAAATACTTTCGTTCTCCCACCCCCTTTTCCCGGCCCATACCAATTTCACATTTCCATTACCGTCACTGACCGTAAAATACTCGAACGCTTTTACAATGTTAGCGAGATTCTTTCGCGGCTCGACGGTCCCCACGCAAAGAAAATACTTTTCAGATTTATCCGGGTCAGGTCCTGGACGAAAAACGGGATCCACGCCATGGTGTATCACTCTCGTTTTTTCGCCAATCTCCGAACCGTACCATTTTATTATCTGATCTCGGGTATAGCAAGAGGGTACCGAGATGAGGTCCGCATGACGGGCGCTGACTTTCACTGCTCTTTTCCAGTACTCCCTGGTAGCAAAAGGAAAAAGATCGGGTTTCTCAAGATAGATAAGATCGTGGATCGTTACCAGGGTTTTGGTCGCTTCCGGTAGCGGTTTTATGAGAGGTAGAACGAATTTCAGGCAGTGAATAATATCAAAATTATGCTTCCAAGCCAGCTCCGCAAGTGTGATATGATCGAAATACATACGTGAAAACCAGCTGTCAAAAGCCCCTTGAACCACTCTGAACTTTTCTTTTTGGACCAGAGCCCTGCTTCTCTTAGAGCGCTCCAGATCCGCCTTGCTAAGGTACAGGATATGTTCAACGGGGTTGGAATATTTTTTGCCTGACATGGTCTCCAGCAGATTGACAGCATAACGGCCAATGCCTCCCCGGTGGGCCCCGACGCAATCCCTGGCGTTGATGGCGATCTTCATCGGATTACCTATTTTTTCATAATATTTTGACCTAGAAAAAATTTAACAGCATCCTTCAATATTTCCGCATGATCGAATGCAAGTTCCACCGGTTCCTTCCATGAAAGCCACTTAACGGCGGCGGCATCATCGCCAGCTTTGGCCTTTCCGCTGAGCCGCCTCATTATGAAAACACAGCTTACGGTGTGCCCCCTGGGGTCTCGGTCCGGCCTTGAATACACACCCACCGGCATATGCACCTCGGTTTTAAAGGAAGTCTCCTCGAAGACCTCTCTTACAACCGCCTCCTCAACAGTTTCGCCATAGTCAACGAAACCGCCGGGAAAAGCAAACATTCCCCTGAAGGGTTCGTTCTTCCTCTTGACCGCGAGAAATGAATCCCCTTCGAATATGATCCCATCCACGGTGAGCGCCGGTTTTCGACCGTATTTAAGCAGAAGTTCAACCTCTTTCGTTTTCTCGTCGAAAACACGCAGAAGTTCCTCGCCAAGGGCTGTCAGAACCGTCTCACCACCATCACTACCACCTCTGCGGGATACTACGAGTGGTGCACCAATATCGCTCTCCATACGTTTTATCTTACCCCATGCATGCCTGTATGACATCCCCATCTCGTTGGCCGCCTTGAGGATCGATCCCAATTCTTTCACCAGCGTGAGAAGTTTTGTTTTTCCTTTACCGAAGGATTCTCTATTTTTCAACCCCATTCTCAGTTGCACGTTAAAATCCGGAACATCTTCCATTATAGGACCATCTCCTTGTCGGTTAAAGGGAATTACCGTGTACGTAAAATCATGCGGAAATTAAATATCTTATGCACGGATTTACCTCCATCGGTATTTCAGATTTACTTAATTACGATTATCAACAGGATGTATAATATGAGCGACGAAGAAATGGCTGAGAATTCAAAAAATGATTCCCAGGACCCCGAAAATATTTTTGACTATGAAAAGTTACTGAACAGGGCTTGGGATAGTCTACCGGATTCTGTAAAAGAACATTCCCGTTTCAGTGTCCCCAATGTGGATGCCCTTGCAGAGGGAAACACCACTGTTGTAAGGAACTTCGCGGACATTGCAGGCATACTCAACAGAAAACCCAGCCATCTCTTAAGTTACCTTTTGAAAGAATTGGGGACCGCAGGCGTTCTTGAAGGTAGAAGAGTCGTATTCAAGGGTAGGGTCCCCCCACGTCAGATCGGACAAAAGATCGAAAGCTATACCAAAACCTTCGTCCTCTGCTCCGAATGTCAGAGACCTGACACCCATATAGTGAAGGAAGGAAGAACCCAGATATTGCAGTGTGAAGCCTGTGGTGGACATCGTCCAATAAAGGTCAAGAAAGGTGCGAGAAAAACGGAACTGAATCCCGTGAGAGAAGGTGCTGAAGTGGACGTTTTAATAACGGATATCGGGAAACAGGGTGACGGGGTTGCAAAAGCGGGTGGATTTACGATTTTCGTTGCCGGTGTGGCTAAGGGTGCCAGAGTGAAGATCAAGATCGACAGAGTACAGGGCAGGATCGCCTTTGCTAGAAAGGTAATGGATATCTGAACCCATATTGTTCAGCGTGATCCCTGTTATTCGTGAAACGGTGAAAATTATCGGTAAGTTCGAATGTATTTCATAAACGAAAACACAGGTGACGGGTAATGTCGCCATTGAAAAGGGAAACGCTCATCAATGGGGCGATCATCTTTCTGTCCGCTCTCGTTCTCCGAATTTTCCTTGCGGAAAGGATGCCGCTTGATTTTGATGAAGCTTGGTATCTGGCAAATAGCAGTCTGACCATGGATGGTCTGATTCCATACAAAGATTTCTTTGGTAGGTCTCCCCTCCTACTCTACATGATCGGCGGGATGATAAGGCTTACTACACATGATATATTCTTTGGGAGACTAGTATCTGTCCTTTCCTCGTCCATATCCGCCGTGCTTATTTTTTCCATCGCAAAAAAATATTTTTCAGGGAAAATCGCGATGATCAGCGGTCTTCTTTACGCACTCTCCCCATTCCCCGTAAGATATGGCTTTCTTGCGGTAACCGAACCGGTCAGTATCATGTTCGTTCTCATAGCCGTTCATTTCTTCCTCACGGGATTTAACAATGATAAAAAAAAATGGTTTTTACTTTCAGGAATCTTGCTTTCGATGGCCGTTCTGGTCCGGCGGTCTTCCGCCATTTACGCCATTGCGCTTCCCATTTTCTGTTTTATTTATTATTTCGTTTTGAGAATCCGAAAAAAAAAATCCGCCCGAAAACTCACGTCACGGCTTTTCGCCAACACAATAATTTTCGGTGCTGGCTTCTCGATTGTTTTTTTGGGTTTACTGTTCTTCCTTGTAAACGAAGCAAACCTTAATATTGTCATCTCAATGTACAACGTCAACGAACTGTGGAAATACGTGGACCAGGAAAAAACTATCATATGGAACTTAAAAGAACTGGCATACCAGATGTGGTATCTGGCAATTTTTATTGTTATATTCGTATCGGCGGCCATGAAACGATTTCTAAAACCATACTATTATCGCTTATTCATATCATTGACCGCCACTATCTCGATATTCCTTATGCATTCAGCGCTCCCGGTGGATGAGCTTGAGGGCTTTATATCACGCTCAACGGGCGGTTTTATTGCCACATCTGCCTACGTGCTGGCCGTTTTTGGCATTATTTTCATTTTATCCAGACCCTGGGTTACATTGTCGCAAACAAAATCGAATCAGGCCCTTATCATCAAACGGTTGCTTCCGTTATCACTTCCCTTAGCTGTTGCTGCTTTGATTCCCGGTTTGGAGCTGTCGAATATATTTATTGAATGGGCCATGAAGGCGTACGTGCTGACCGTCATTCTGCTTTTACTTTTAAATCTTGGGAAAAACGTCGTAAAAAAATATGATCCGAGTACAGGAAAACTCTATTATTCCATCATATTCATTCTCTATATCATTTACTTGGCCGTGATATCCAAGCAAGTATATAGTGATCGTACGTTAAAAATCCTACTTGCAGGTGTGCTTGCAGCCGCCCTTATAATGTCCGTTAAAATTCTCGGTATGTGGAAAATAAAGATTGTGGAGACGCATATTCCCAAGCTGTTGGGTGGAAAAAAGATAGGGGGCTTCGTCCTTTTTCTAGGTGTGATAATGAGTATATCATGCCCCATCATTATTTCACTGGTATATGATAGTGTCAATACTTCAAATATGGTATTTCTCGGTCTCATGCTTTTTACAGCATATCTCGTTGCCTGGATCATTAGCGCTGATATATATCGGTTGGACGCATCCGAAATGAAAGGTTGGACACATCAATGGCCCATGAAGTACAATTATGCAATCCCACTATTTTTGATCATCGTTCCCTTACTGTTCTATTTCCTTCGATCTTGGTGGATGCCGATATATTTCTTCGAGCTCGCACCGGGTCTCTGCATCATATCGGCCATAGTTCTGGTGGGCTTGTTTAACTCAGATAAAAGTAAGAGGTACACCATCAGGGGCAATGAAAAATCGATCCTAAAAGGTAAAACAGTCGCATGGAAAACATCAATCCATAGCTTGCTTAAACGTCCCCTTGTACCGGTTCTCATCGTGATCATATTCGTATTGCCGGTTTATATGTACGCAGCGGATCCATACAACGTCTATCTGGGTCGAGAGGAACAACACCCTTCGTTGACGAAAATAAGAAATATTTCCAGCTACATTGAAGAAAATTCCGGGGATAACGATGAGATATTCGCATGGCCAATTTACGCCTTCCAATCGAACAGGCATGTTATATTCAACATCACACATCCGCTGCTGTACCAGGAATATGTGGGCGAGAACGAATACGGATTAAATGAGTTCAACTATCCTACCGTCCCTGAGATAATTGAGTATATGGATGAAAATAATATAAAGATAGTAGTTGTGGACCAGAACATCAAAGACGTTTTTTTTACAGAAAGGGACTATTTCAGGGAATATATATATACCCGGTACAATTTGGTCCGATATTACGAGACTGTGGAAGTATTGATACGGTCAGCCCAATAGCATATCTTTGACCCCGCTGCGTCCCTGCTTCGAAAAGTATAAAAAGAAAAAATGTATAGACTTAGCATAGGTGCTACCATGTCAGAAATATCCCCCAAGGCGGAATCGTTGAAGAAGCTCGGTGATGAAACATTTATGAAAAAGGATTACCCCGCTGCCATTAAGTATTATCTGGGAGCAGTATCTACCTTCCCTCAATTTGATAAAGCGTGGAACAACATGGGATTGGCGTACCGGGAAATCGATAATCTGAACTTTGCACTAAAATGCTTCAAACGCGCCATGCAGATAAACGAGGACAATGACTCTGCGAAGGCGAACATCGAAGCCCTTGAGAAAGAGATTCAGGACAATCTCTTTGGTGTCAAACGAAAGAAATCGGTGGTACAAAAGTACGGCCAGGCGAGACCCCCGGAAGAATCCCCACAGGAAAAGAAGGCAGCGCCACCGGCTGAAAAAAGTACCAAGGAAGATAAAACTGTTCATGAAGAGCCCACCATGCTTCCTTTCATGCAAGCTCATAAGGAAGAGAAGGGGGAGGAGGAAGAGGTGGAGAAGGATACGGCCCCACCGCCTCCACCTGTAGAGGAAGAGATCTTGGAACCACCCGAAGAACCCATAGTAGAGCCGGTCCGCAGAGAGAGGATTGTCATAGAAAATCGAACGGGTCCCCTGGGTCTTCGCACCATAAGCGTGGCAAAGACCGTACCCTACGAGGCGGACGATATGGTGGTGGAGGAAAAAACGGGAGATTACGTGTGCTCGGAGTGCGGAACATCCCTCGATACAGAGGATACGGTTTGCCAGTCCTGCGCCCAGAAGTTGGAGAACGAGATAGAGGCAGGGGATCTGGAGGGAAAATACGAGGAATGCGAGGAGATATCCGATAATCTCGGTTTGCGGGTTCAGGCGCTGCATGAATTCTCCGAGGTGGACGAGGACGAGAGGGCAATCTTCAAGATATATCGCGTTGATAAATTCCTTTCCCAGGCCGACTGGGAGATCAGCTCGGGCAAGTTCGACAAAGCTCTGAGAACTTTCGGGGCCGCTGAAAAGATGATCGAGACGCTTTCCGAAAAATATCTATACCCAAAAGCCGGGAAAATCTATTCTTCCATCCGAAGTAAGCTTCTGGAGCGTGACGATTACGAGGAACATCTCAGCCTTCTAGCTAAACCCCTTTTCCAGGCAGAGAGGGCTTTGGAGAAGAACAGGGACAGTGAGGCGATCTCTTTTGCCCTTAGGATCAAAGAGTACCTGGACAATATGGAAGATTGAAGGTACTACAAAGTATCTCGGCTTCAAACATAATCCAGCGGGAAATATCTTTAAATATAAAATAACCAATAGCGCCGGACCGATAATGCAGGTGTGATCTAGCCTGGTTAGGATTTGGGCCTTCCACGGTATAGCAAATACCGGAGAAAGCCTACTGCTCGGGTTCAAATCCCGACACCTGCATTTTTTTGACTGAAAGGAAAAAAAATGAAGGGGTAGGCGGAACTTGTTTCCGCCGGAGCAGAGCGGGAACCTGCACTTTTTTTCGACTAGGGGGGGAAAAAAAGTGGAGGGGCAGCAGAGCCAGTATGGGTCTGCGTGCACCTGCATCTTTTTCTTTCAAAGGTATTGCGGAATCTACCAAGTAACACCCAGGTAGGCCAGGTGTACCATAGAGTACACCAAGATATAATGGGCGCCTGAAAGGGTCTGCGAGCACCTGCATTTTTTAAACAAAAAATTATTCCTTCGAAATCAAATCCCACGCGACGTTGATCTCCTGCATGAGAAAGGTCGCTTTATCCTTGTCGCTCTGCCACCTATCAGGATGATAGTTCTTGATTATTATCCTGCGGGCTTTCTTGATATGTTCGGGGGTGGAATCCGACTTCAATTTAATTTGAAAATTCTTTTTTCCGAGGAGCATATTGTAAAGACTGATGCTATTAACATAAACTCGTTAGTACTTAAATCTACGCACCCGGATATTCACCACTGATACAAGAATACACATTAAGGACCTTTTCAGCCCGTAGTTGGTCGCGAGCTAATTTTTTATTTTACCACGGACCAGTGTCACGAACACAAGAACGAAAAGAAGAATCACGCCAAAGAAACTTCCTTCCGGTCTATTATCATCTTCGTCAATATACACCGTAGTATTATAGATAGTCTCATCAAAACTGATCTTTGAATCTTTAAAGGTCACGAGGTCAAATCCACCAACAACGTTGATCTTGGTATCGGAAATATGAATGGGCTTTTCTGACAATACACCAATACCTATACCGTCCTTGCCGCCGATTTGGTTATCCGCTATTTGCACTGTGCTGTCGATACCGGCAAGTATGGAAAAAGTGTTGTTCCCCATACGATTTTTCTCGATTCTGCAAATACTATTCTCGACATAGAGTGCCCAGTTCCGCTGCAGAAGATAAGTAGCGGTAAGCGCACCTGAATTACTCGTAAGGTCGAGACATCCCTCGATTATATTATCGGAAATGCTGACGGAGGTCTGTTTGACCAATATCCCGTATTTTCCCATTCCAATGAGATGATTCGAATTGATATTCACACGATTATCTATGGCACGGTATATGAGTAAACCAGTCGAGACCACATTCCGCAGGGTATTACCATATATATTTGCCTTTGTTCCCTCACCAATATAGAGAACATTTTCGCAATCTGAGAACATGGAACCGGTTACTGACATCCTGCCTCCCATGACCTTTATCGCCCACCCGGAAATGTTGTTCATCTCGATCCCGTGAATCACAATTGGACGGGTTTCCAACAATTCGGATACATTTGGTAAAATATTTGGGTTTGTATCCAGTTGTATCACCCCCATACCGGACACAGAGATATTATCAAATCTGCATGAAACGATGGCAGCAGTACCCTGGGATAGCTCTACAGGTGCACATGCGAAATCTGCGAATTTAGAATCCAGTAATTTTATATAAGCTCCCACATCAAGCGAGCTTATCCCCGAAAGAGCATTCTTACCGAAAAAATTACACTCTATCATTATGGGACGGGAGCATCCCTTGACAACTACTTGCCGTGTACCGCCATTAACATTCACTCTCGAAAAAAGCGGTTCGGAATTCAGTATAAAAATACCCCAGTCCCCGCCATTGGAAATAGAAATATTATCGTAGACACCCCCCGTTTTCAGAGCGGACTCTATGAAAACCGATGGTTCCATATCTGAAAACGAATTAGCATTCAACTCAACCCTGATCACATTCAAACCCTCAGAAAAACCTTCCTTGAGGGCCAAATGATGCTCATTAGGCAGCATATTGGGAACTTGGGGTATGTCTTCCCCACCGGTTTGGTTTCCCCTCATAAGAATATCCTTGTATCGATGATAGAACCCCGACCCTTCCAGAACCTGAAAAAAATTTAAATTTTCTCCAAATCCACCTCCATATGAAGTACCGGATATAATTTGGGGCTGTGAAGCGCTCTGTATAATACCATTCACCCAAACTTTTATTCTCAGTGCGCTTTCAATAGGTCGGTCATAGGAGAGTACCAGACGAAGACCGCCCACAGAAAGATGATCGTATGCCGAGAGATGAAAACGGCTTTCAAGTAACACACTTCCGGGATCACTATCATACAAATTTTTAAAATCGGAAATAAGAGAATTAAATGATTCCGAACCTAAACGTTGAGCTGGGTAGCTCAGAGACCCTTCGGCACTCGAGATATTTACTAGCCATTGGGTTGTGTCATCATTGTTATTTGTTCGGGAGATCTCATCTGCCCGTAGTCCAATACCGTTCACCACATTGTCAAGTATGATGTTTCTCACCAAAGGTTTAGAGTTGCCTGAAACAATTAATCCGTTCTGTGCATCACTTATTGATAGGTTTTCCAGAATCGGCGAGCTGTTATTGCAGATGAGGGTCCTTGTGCCACCGGATATTTTGGCATTACTGATATGGGCAAAACCACCTTCTTCGATCAGTATGCTTTCCCACGAATAAAGTGGATCGCTCCGTTGGAAGATCACCGGGTCGTTCTTTTCACCTTCCACCAAGAGCCTACCAATAATTGTCAACCGAACGTCCTTACCCAACGATACCACGGTCCCGGCAGATATCGAAAGCGTTTCTCCGGCATCGACAAGTCGGTCCTCGTCCATCAACAATATATTTTTGTTTGAATTGCTTTCACGAGCACCGGGTAGATCAGGTGACTGATTCGCAGGTAGCGAAGTGTAGACGTGACTGCCTCCACTGTGTAGCATAATAATAAAAATGATAAGAAAAATCAATAAATATGAAATCCTTTTTTCCATCATATCCAACCAATCCATTCTCTATTACTAAAATCTTTATGAGATTATCGCCAAGTTTAAAAGGAATCGGCTTCCAAGAACAAAAATGAGTAAAAGAGATAAATAAAATAGGCACAATGAACTTAAGCTGATTTGGTAAAGCAAAAGGTACGGTAAAAATGCTGAAGTGGATAATTATTTTCTTGCTGCTGTCTCTCACCGGGACAGTCTTGGTCGTTCTCACCCCTGGTGGGAGCAGCGCCGAGGCGACCCGGAGTTCGTACGGAGTGGTCCTGAAGGTTATCGATCAGCCTTATTTTCCAAACGATGGAAAATGGACGGGGTTTTTGAACATAACAGTGACAAATACCTGCCCCGACAAATCCGATACCTTCAGATTGGAGGCCACCCAAAAACCAGCAGGTTGGGATGTCATCGTCCTCGAACCGACCATCGATGTGGGTACCAGCCCTCCTACCGGACCGGAAAAGAGCACGACACTGCTGATCAGTTGTCCGAAGATGGAAAAGCAAGGAACATATCGGATTGCCATAAAAGGGACGAGCCAGGGTGACCCTGCTCAATATCACAGCATATATATTGACGTTGAAGTAATGCTTGTTCCTTTCGTAAATGTGGAGGGACCCATTAACGTGGGGGAGACAGATATAGATCCGGCAAACGGAATACCCGACTACCTTGAGGGTGACCCCGGTGACTACGTAACCTATGATTTCCAGATACGAAATGTAGGCAACGGTGAAGAGGCTTATTTCATATCGCTGGATTCACCCAACAACTGGTGGCACGAGATTCAGGGACCATCCTTCACCCAGACCCTGAGCATTAACCAGACTGCGATTAAAAGAGTGAAAGTGAAGATCCCCGGCAACGCTGAAATGGGCGATACAGATGTCCTCAAATTCATTGCAACTTCACAGGTTGACCCGAAATTGCATCATCTGGCCACCGTGGAGACAAGGGTAAAACAGATATTCAGTTTAGGCCTTGAGGCCCCCCTCTATTCCACATTCTCTTATCCCCACTCGGAGGTGGAGCTTGATTTCAATATCACGAATAAAGGGAACGGAGCCGATGATACCGCAAGGATGGAAATGAAGTCGATCTCCCCCGATTGGATATGGGAGTTTGATCTATCCAATATCGGCCCAAATGGAATTCCAAGATACGGGAAAGCACGATGCGTTCTATCGCTTGTCATACCCAAAACCTCTCTCAACAGGACCTATTCACTCACCATCGAAACCTATACCTCCCTGAAAAATGTCCCTGACGATTCCCTGACTCTCAATATTACCATATTTCAGGAGTTCGATCTCAACCTCAACCTCAGCACAAATACAGCAAAGGTTTTTCCAGGTGAGGAGATATCATATAATTTCACGGTGGAGAATCCTGGTAACGGTGATGATAATTATAGTATCCAACTGCTAAAAGAAGGGGAAATTAACGTAACGTCGTGGTGTGAACTCGATACCAGCTATGTAGAACTGGGTAACGATTTTTCCCACGAGATATTTTTTAATGTTCGTATACCGGAACTGAGCAAGGCGGGCATCTACGTTATCAGCGTACAGGTCATCTCAAACGGAGCCCGGAAGATGCAGCTCGTGGTTACAGAAACCATCAGTTTTTCCTTTGAAGTAATGAAACAGTACTCTCTCGAGATGACAAAGCGGAAGGGAGATGAGCTTCTTTCCATCAACTCGGATGAGATCGATCCTGAGAAACGATTGGATGTGTTCCATTTCAACGTAAGCAATCTTGGAAACGCCCAGGATATTGTGCTTTTTACAATCGACTATCCCGATATTGGAGGATGGAGCCCCCCCGATTTTATGATCTCGCAGGTTATGCTCCAATACAGGGAAACCCGTGGAAACCTGATATTGACGGTCCGAGCTCCATTTGGTATCGCCATAGGGGAATATCATTTCACCGTACAGGTGAGATCCACCCGGGACCCGTCAGAAAATCCTGCATCGGATTCAATTGATTTCTCCGTTAAGATAGTTCGTTTCGACATTGACGTGGATAAGATAATCTCACTGGATTCCCGTCTGGTGGATTCATCCGTGAACGTTAGCGATAGTGAGATCCACAGCATAGAGCTGAAGATATGGGTAAGGAACGTGGGAAATCTCGATATAGATCGATTCAACGTTTCCCTGTTTATCAATAACGATAGGATCGCTCCCTACAGGACACGTGAAATATTCGATTTCAAATCCGGTATGAAAAAGGAACTGACATTCGATTTCAGTCCAGCCACCTACAGCACTTATCTTATTATCTTCCTCCTAGATCCCGACGGGACTATCTCTGAGATGAACGAATCCAACAATAGGGTTACTCTCACATATATTCTTATAGAGCCCAGTGGCGATTACTTGTTCAGTGTGGATTTGGCGCAATGTGGTGGAATGAGTCCGGGCCCCGTGAGTGACGAGTTGAAAAATTGTTTTTCCGAGAATAATATTAACCTTTCCACAGGTGCAGTAATAAGTTCTTTGGAAGAAAACGAATGGAAAGTAACTGATGGGCCGACGGAATATCTTTTATCTGTAAAGGGAGGTGAAGTGGTGATATACCGTTTCGAGAAGGGTGCTGAGAGAAATGATTCACCATTATTGTTGATCATAGAAATCCTTGGTGCGATCATGACACTGGTAATAATCGCAGTCATTGTTATCAGGATAAACAGGGCCCGCCGAAAGGATCCGTTATTGGACACTGGGTTAGTTGAGGGCGAGGAATACAAGTTCCGGGAGAGGGGAATAAAGCCCGAATTTGATGGTTTGGAATTGGATGATTTCTTCGAAGGTATGGAGGAAGAGGAGAGCAAAAAGGATCAGAAAAAGGAAGATACGATAAAGGACAAAGGAACCGGTTATTACGTAACCAGCCAGGATCAGCCTGGGTCTGAAAAACCCGACCTTGGATTCACCATCTATAAACCCCCGGCTGAGCTTACTGAGACAGCGGACTCTCAAGAAGCGGATCATAAAGACTGGGAAGAATATGGTACAACTACAGATTCTTACGAGGCCGATGAAGGGGAGTGGGAAGAATATAGTGCGACTACAGATTCTTACGAGGCCGATGAAGGGGAGTGGGAAGAATATGGTGCGACTACAGATTCTTACAAGGCCGATGAAGAGGAGTGGGAAGAATATGGTGCGACTACAGATTCTTACGAGGCCGATGAAGGGGAGTGGGAAGAATATGATACAACTACTGACTCATACGAGGCCGATGAAGGGGAGTGGGAAGATTATAGTACTTTAGCCAACGTGGAAGAGAGCGTTGAGAGCGATCTATACTTGGATACTGAAAAGCTCCCGATATTTGGAGAAGCGCTTCCACTGGATGAGGATATCATTGAGGAAGTATCGCTCGAACCAAAAATAACACTTGATATTCCCGAGACAAAGCAAAAGCTAATGCTCGAACCTAAGCCGAGAACCAAAGAAACTCAAAAAACTGATATGAAAAAACCACTTATGATGAAACCGGTTTCCGGGCCGGTGGTCTCCGGATCAACCGGAGAGAAAGAGAAACTTGATGATATTTTCGGCATCATGACACCCGCCAAAAGAGAGAGAGGCATCAAAGATATAACGCCGGTGACGACAATTAGTGAGAAAAAAACAACCGGACCGATGTTGACCGGTCCAGTAGTGCAAAGTGAATGCACTCCCGAGAGATCAAGGCAAGTGGGGCGGCCTATTATGAAACCACGGGACGAGTCGATACAAACGGCCCCAGTAGTGCAAAGAGAGCACACTACCGAAATATCAAAGCAGGTGGGGCGACCGATGATGAAACCGCAATCCAGCTCAAGAAGACCAATGATGAAACCCCGAACTTCCCCCCGGAGACCCACAATGAAACCCAAGGCCGACACGACTCCAGCGGAGATACCCGCAAACAAAAAAGAAAGGCCAAAGATGAAACCGATAAAATAAAAAGGATTGAGTTATTTGCAGGAATTCCCCGATAGGCACAATATCAAAGACAGGATTGAACGGGCATATGCCATGGCAGCCCCATATCTATCCGATCACCCATCGGTACTGGAATTCATTCAGGCACATAAAGACCTGGAAGCTGAGGATTTATGCGCTTTGATCGAAGAGAGACTCTCTGGTGAGGTTCCACCCCGGAGCACGGACCTGAGGATATTGAAAAATGCTGTAGAAAAGGAAATATGATTTTTAATTCTACAAGGGACCCAGCCCGGCCCCTTTGCTTCTCAGGCAAAATGCCTGGGCCAGCACCGTGATCGAACACTGTCCCGATACCTGATACCACGCGCAGAATTTCCCCAAGCAAGCTTTTTTCAATATGGGACACACAAGCTCAATTTCGTTCAAAGGATCACTCATCTTGGCTGCCTCATCTTCATTTTTGATCGCTAAAGTCATCTCCGCACTGGACGCAATAACCAAGATCCCAATCCGCTTTCTCGTTGCATTTCGGGCAAAGGAAAATACTGTGGTCCTCGCGCTTTGGGATTCCCTCAAAGGATACTTTCTCCGCCGGCTTCTTTCTTTTTAGAAGCAGGATCACTACCATGATGACCACCAGTACCGCAACGAGTACTATGGCGATGATCGCCCAGATGGGGAAACCTTTACCCCCCAAATCATCTCCAGTGTTCCCGGAGCCACCGGGCTTCATCCCGGATTCACCAGGCAACACGGTGAAATTGAAGGTTTCCTTCTTGATATCGCCGTACCCGTCGTCCACGACCAATAGGATTGCGTGATCACCTTCCTTGAAAACGAATGTCGGGGACGGGTCAACTGTCATTATTTCTCCGTCAAGGAACCATTTGTAGGACAAAGTATCACCGTCGGGGTCCGAGGACGTTACATTGAAATGAGCTTTTTCGTCCTCTTTTATACCAGATAAAACCGAATCAGGAGACTCGTCAAAATATATCTCAGGACCCCTGTTGATGTCAACCACTCTCAGGGTCCATGTGTACGTGTCATTGTATTCGCCATCGTCGGCAAGTACCTTGATAATGATGTCACAGGTCCTTTTACCCTTTACGTGGGTGACCGTGTCATGGTCTGCCGAATAGATAAAATTTACCGCTTTTGCCCCCGTGACCTCTATTCCGTCAAGGAACCAGGTATAGGAAATCGGATCGCTGTCCGGATCACTGACAGTAATATTGAATTTCATGTTCTCGGTCTCGTTAATAGTGAGAAGCTCGCTTGCGACCCCACCACCCATTGCATTTTCGATTGTGGGGGCTTGATTCTTATTGTTTACAACCAGCGTCCAAGTATACTCATCACTGAGGTTCAATAAGTCTTCAACCACTACTTTTATTTCGTAAGGTGAACTCTCGGATGAATTCAAACCTGAAAGTTCTGACTCAAATGTAAAGAAGCCGCTGGTCTCCAAGTCCAGCAAGGCACCGTCAAGATACCACTTGAATATAACTGATTCCACACCTGCATTGTCATAGACGATGACAAAACCGACTTCCTCGTTCTCAGTGATTGTGATCATCTGCTCCAGCGGAGTGTGACTGGTAATGGTTGGTGCGGTATTGATAGTCACCCCCCATTCGTGGGAAACATTGGCGTCGAAATCATCGTAAACCACCACCATGATCAATATGACATCCCCTTCATTGAACCCTGTAAATGTCATCTCGTAGTCAGACCCGGTGGTTTCCGAAACGGTTTCCCCATCCACGATCCATACATATTTGATATCATCACCATCCGGGTCCTCCGCAACAATTTCAAAGACAGCGGCGGCCCCCTTATTGATTATAATATTAGTGAAAGGCTGATATCCCGTTATCACAGGTTCTCTATTGGCTGTAACCTCAAAGTTAAAAACAGCGTGGTTATTCGTCTCATCACTCTCCTCGATTAAGTCATCAGGGTCCAGAATGATCTTGAAAGTATGGCTTCCTTTGGATAGTGGTTCTATCTCATAGTAAATAGAGTATTCACTGTAAGACTCTATAATATCTATAATGATGTCGTCACCGAAGGGATCCCCATCCAGTTCGGCCCGGACCCTGGCATATGGCACATTCCCGTAACCCACGTTGGATATATTACAGCTAATATTCACTGCTACAAGCTCCCGGGGGGACAGAGGGGTTACTGAAAAATCAGCAGGAGTAATTGTGAGATCACCCGAACCCGGAGAACTGTTCGCGTCTCCGAACCCTATTAGTCCTTCTATGGTATTCTTTACAACCGATGAATAATTATTATAGACCTCGAAAGGTGACGAACCACCGTCACCCACCATGGTCCCAATTCCGTGTACGGGATAAAAATCCATCAAAATACCGACAACCTCTCCAGTGTCCTCGGCTCCAACAGTGGCGATATAGTTGAATAGAGTATGCATTTCCATTGACTCGGTTTCCCCCATGGATGTTATTGATTGATTGACCGTCATCAAGGAATTCACGTTCCAGGTGGTCAAATGGGACATGGGAAAATTGAAATCCTCTCTTGGAGGCTCCAACAGTGTTATCACGGTACTGGTGTATGGACTGTTCTGGCCAGCCAAAGTCATGGTACCTGTTATATCATCTATCCGTTTTATGAAAGCAAGATCGGATCTTCGATAGTAGGCAAAACCTATCGATTCGCTGTTACCGGCGTATGCCCCCGAATACTGACCATAAATGTAAGAACCCTTTTGAGCGATATTGCCTTCGATTGTTACGTTATATATATCATACGAAGAACCGTTGACGGTGACAGTTTCACTTCCCGCCACCGTCAAGACCTCCACGGTTGTGACCTCATCGATAGTAATGTGGAAACCCCCTGAATTTAGTGATTGGGGTTCATCCGAATGAAGATAGTATTTCCACCAATCACCGGTTTCCCATACCGGGAGCTGATACGAACGGGTTTCACGCTCTTCATCACCGGAAGCATTCGACGCGAAAATTCCCTGTGCAATAACAAATAATAATGTAATGCATATCAAGACTACTGCGGTTTTTCTGAAGACCTGCTCCATAATCACACCTTCCTTGCTCTAAAATATATTATTGAAACAATAACATTAGTTAATCAATCTTTCGTTATATTAAAAAATATATTCCCACATTATTCATTTCCATTTATAATGGTACCTTAGCATTGAGAGATACAAAATTATTTATAATAAGGTGCATAATTATATATAACCAGCATTATAATTCA
>Ga0187827_10000188_pt1 | contig 95758 bp, 82 predicted proteins | sample ETNtaG_39_FD_167969 | JGI IMG/M metagenome (GOLD analysis project Ga0187827, IMG submission 167969) | Marine microbial and viral communities from oxygen minimum zone, Eastern Pacific Ocean - ETNP2014_SV_150_PacBio MetaG (Illumina Assembly) | ecosystem: Environmental > Aquatic > Marine > Hypoxic... | reverse complement strand
GCCGTGGGCTCGATTTTCAAAAACGCTTGTTCAGAAATGGCCTGCACATCAAGATGACCGGTGACGCGGGCCTCATTGCACCACCGCTCATATCCGAGCGACACCATGTCGACAAATTGTGCGAGATTTTACGACAGACGCTGGGGGAGTACTGATCCGCTGATGTTCGTTTGAGGCGCTCTTGGAGTTACGGGGGCGCACTAAAGTTACGAGGAGAAACACTATATTTTTAGCCACAATTCGCCTGGATCCGTAGCCATAGTTGGAACTATGCTAGGCTTGGTTGGCGTTATGGAAGAAATACAACTGGCTCTACGCTTTTAGGCCATGAGGATTCATTATTTCTTACTATAGTTAATACTTGCCATAATGAAATGGCTCAAGTTCGGGACAATTCTGTAGGTCGTGAACAAATCATCACAATGGAACCAAAGGATTAGGAGGGACGTAATGAGATTTTTTAAACAAACTACCATGCGCGTAGCCGCTCTGGTAATTGCTGGGTCGCTGTCATCGACTGTTTATGCCGCAGACCAGGTGAGCGTGGCCTTTTTCCTGGAGTGGGCAACTCCAAACCAAGAAGATAAAGTTAAAAATACTTTTGATGAAGCTCTGGGTGTTCCAGTTAAATGGACGAACTTTGCAACAGGTGGGGAGATGACGGAAGCTATGTTGTCTGGAGATATCGATATATCTTATTCTCAAGGATTAACACCTTTTGTAAATGCAGTTAACGCTAAAGCACCTATCAAACTTATAGATATTGCAGTTATATATGGAATGGGTGGAACAACTTGTGTTGCAGCCAAAGGGATAGATAAAGGAAATGCTTCTACTAAGTTAGATGGTCAAAAAGTAGCAGTTCCTTTGGGAACAATGGCTGACTATGTTTTCAAAGAAACAATGAGGGTTGTTGGAGCCGATATTTCTTCAATGAAAGTTGTTGATATGAACCCTGAAGACGGATCTGCAGCATTTGTTAACGGTGACGTTGCTATGGCATGTTTGTTTGGTGGTAAATCTATCAAAGCAGCTAAAGAAAAAGGAGCTTCATTACTAACTGTTAAAGAAGCTCAAGATGCTGGTATTGCTGGTATTGATATTACTTCAGTAACTAATAAATTCCTAAAAGAGAATCCTGGAATGGTAAAAACCTTTGTTGAAGTAACTCACGATGCAAACGCTAGATTTAATGCTGGAAAGTCAGACATGAGCGTTATAGCCAAAGATGCGGCTATGGATCTTGCTGGTACTAAAAAGCAAATGGACGGATTTGAGTTCCCAGATGCAGCAACAATGAAATCTAAGTACCTGAATGAGGGTGGCATACTTATGACTTACCTAAGTGTTATGGGTAATATGTTTGCTACGTCTGAGAATCCTGCTCTTAGTGATTACTCTCAAGTTGTAGATACTAGTTATCTACCCTAATTAAGCACTAAAATAAAATTTAAAAAGGCACCAATTTAATAAATTGGTGCCTTTTTTTTAATAAAAAATCTAATATATTATTTTTATGAGTGATCTAGTTTCTCAAAATGTGAATATGATTTTTGAATCTCTGAAAGGGGAAGCTGTTCATGCGCTTAAAGATATAAGTTTCACTTTAAAAAAAGGTGAGCTATTAACTGTATTAGGCCCTTCAGGTTGTGGAAAAACAACTTTATTAAATATTGCAGCTGGTTTTCTTCGTCCAACATCTGGAATTATTACTTTGGGTAATAAAGAAATAAATGGCCCTGGAGTTGAAAGAGGAATGGTTTTTCAACAAGGTGCTTTATTTGAATGGTTGACAGTCGCAGAAAACGTAAATTTTGGTTTAAGAATGAAAAAAGAAGATTCTGTTATGACTGCAAAAAGAGTTGAAGAATGGCTCGAAATAGTAGGTCTACAAGGTTTTGGGAATACTCCTACGTATCAATTATCTGGAGGTATGCAGCAAAGAGTCGCTCTCGCAAGATGTTTAATCAATGATCCAGATTTAATATTAATGGATGAACCTTTAGGAGCTCTTGATGCTTTAACTCGAGAAAAAATGCAGTCTTTAGTTTTAAAAATTTGGAAAGAAACTGGAAAAACAATTATTTTAATCACTCACTCTGTCGAAGAAGCTTTGTTATTAGGTGAAAGATCTTATGTTATGGCTCCTAGGCCTGGAAGAATACATAAGGAATACAAACTTCCTTTTGCCTCAATGGGCTTAAAAGAAGATTTAAGAGAAATCAAAAATAATAAAGAATTTGTATTTAAAAGAGAAGAAATATTATCCATGATTTGGGATATGGAAGAAGAAATAATGGGTAAAGAAATCTAGGATGATTACCGGAACTATTACATTTTTAATAATTTTTGCAGTGATAGGTTCTATCCTTTATGGACTAAGACTAATCAAAACTGAAAAAAGTGATACAGTTTTTGGAAATCCTGAAAGAGCTAAAGGTGGAATACATTGGGTTGTAGTTGGAAGTTGTTTTCTATTATTTACTTGGCTTTATTATTCATGGGATATCGCAAAGGCATTTTACCCTAAGTCTGCAAATGAACTTTGTCAGGTTGCAAAAGTTAATGAGTCTTTGCTGTCTTTAAAGTATCTTTTCCCAATAGAAGAAAGAAGTCATAAAAGCACTGCTCTTATTAAGCGAGAAAACATTAATATAAGTGACAAAATAATTGAAATACAAAATTCGTCTGATTTAAAAAATCAGGATAAAGTAATTTTCGTAAATTTACTTAATAAAACTCGCCAAACAATTCCATTATTAACTAATAAAAATTATCTAGAAACAGAAACTAAAAATACAATAAGTGAGCTAACAAATAGAATAAATGAATTAAATGAGAATTTTCCAAAAGATAGTTTCCCTCCGCGTTTATCTGATGAAGAAGAAAACAAAAGAATTGAAGCAGTAAATAAACAATTAGGTTGGGGTGCAACTGGTATGGAGGTTCCTCCTCTACCCGAAAGTAGGGTAGGTTTAAAATTTCATACTGCCGCTCAAAAATTAAATTCAATTAGTGATGAATTTTTTGCAATGAGAAATCATCACTCTGAATATTTACGATTGCTAAAAGAAATAAGAGATCAAATTAAAGAATACAAAAAAGCATTGAACGATGATCAAGATCTGGAGATGACATATATAAAGGAAATTAAAAAACTTGGTCAACGAATCGAATATGAAAGCATTTTTCCTCCTAATGCTTTAGATGAAATGGAAAAAGCAATTAGAGCTTTTGATAGAGTTCAAAAAAAAGAACAAGGCTCTATTAGAATTAAAGATATATTGTTATTTCCAGGTGGAACAATTGTCGCCAGTGGTCCAACTTGTGCAGAAGACGGCCCTGGTAGATGGTTACCTAAACCATCGGATACTTTTAGAATCTTTGGCGACCTATTAAAACCAAGCGTAGGATTTAAAATGATCCCACTGCTCTGGTATGAAATGATGGGTGTTAATAGAATAGTTGGTTTTATTCTTCCAGATTGGATAGCAGATATATTGCCCGGAAAATATCCTGTTCATACTTCTGATGGAAAGGTAGAGCCAAATTTTAAAAGCAAGGTTTTAGATGTTGTAACTGGTGAATTCGAAACTTTCAAAATACCTGTTCCCATGGGGCATATTTGGGATTCATTCTTACGAGTATTTATCGGTTTAATGCTTGGAGTTATTTTTGGCGTACCTTTAGGCATCTTTATGGGTTTAAATAGATTTGCCAAAGGATTTTTCGATCCATTGGTTGAACTTTATAGGCCAGTACCACCTCTTGCGTGGGCCCCATTAGTAATTACTGTCTTTGGAATAGATAACCTTGGGAAAGTATTTTTATTATTTATGGTCTCTTTTTCAATTATGATTATTTCTGCAAGAGCTGGAGCTTCGGGAACGCAACTATCAAAAATTCATGCGGCTCACTCACTTGGAGCATCAAGATGGCAAATATTAGGACATGTCATATTACCAAATTCATTGCCTGAAATACTAACGGGGCTAAGAGTTGCTGTTGGTATGTGTTGGGGAACATTGGTTGCAGCAGAATTTTTAGCAGGAACTACTGGTATTGGATTTGTTGAAAACGTTGCTAGAAAATATATGCAATATGAAGTTATTTGGATTACCATTTTTGTAATGGGAATGCTGGGACTTTTATTTGATATTACTCTTAGAAAAATAATAGATAAAACTATTCCGTGGCACGGCAAGGGTTAAGCAGCGCTTGATCGCACCGCCGCTCATATCCGAGCGGCACTATGTCGACAACTGGTTGTTCGGTCTTTTTCTCAAGACGTGGTAAGAGGCAAACATGAATCTTGCCGGTATGGGGCCTTATTGCCCCGGCACCCGTCAACCCTGGCAAGATGGCAGCTTCTTAATAACATCGGTTGTTTCGTTGTAGCCAAAGATCCCGTCCAGGCGAAACATGAGCGCAAAAGCTGGGTCATGTTTGTACTTGGCTGGAAAGTGTACGGCAGGTGTGATTTCCCAGAATAGCCAATCGAGGTGGGACATGCGCCGGTAACGGGCTTTGATGACCGCATCGTACAATTCAAACTCTGGTTTGTTGCGAAAAAAGAATTCGGCGTCGTAAGCCAGTGCTTCGTGACTACTGTGCAGCAGCCTCTCATAGAGGGTGAAATACTGGTCCAGGCAGAATCCACCACTGCATTTGTCTGGATTGTTTTCGTACCAGCGGATCAATGAGGCTGAACGGAAAAACAAGTTCGGGGACAAGCATCGGTCCAGGTTCAGTTGCCCGTGGTATTCGATCTTTGATCTGCTGAAATAGTAGAGTTTATTGGCCACGCTAGGCAGCCATGGACCGCGGCTATCGAGCTGCTGCCGGTGTCGTACCCGTCCGTACGGTTGGTATTTCCCGATCCGTTTGCGTAGCCCGATATCAACACGCAAGTGATGCCTGGGAGCCTCGAGCAACTTGGGCCGCACCCTGATACTGATGTCTTGGGACTGGTCGAGTGTGCCGATAGCGGTTTTTTCGTCATCGCCGCCGAACATAATATGTAAGCGATTCTGCGTTCTTGGCAGGTAGAGTTTTCCTTTCAAGCCACCGCCCAAGCTGATACCTTCATTGTCGTCGTAGCCGAACTTGAGGTAAGCCCGGATCCGGGTCTTCTGCTCTTCCTCCCGGCCCTCCTCGTCGACCCGCGCGGAAAAAAAGAAATTGTCGATGGCGCTGGCGGTCTCGAGCACCCGTCGGGACCACTCTTGGTGCAGGCTGTCTAGGGTGGAATTATCCGGCAGCGCCGGTTCTGAGGCTGCAACTGTGCCTGGTTCTAGGATCAGCGTTAGGGCAAGCGTCGCTGCCAGGTGAGTCAGAGCTTTACGCGGCAATGCGTTTTTCCGGTAGCGGGGGATATGGGACGATCTCAACAGAGAACTTCAAAGTGCTCGCGGGCCTGGGCCGAGTCATCGACGCGGATTTCGACTCGCCATTCGCCAATGAATTCCGCCATGCCGACAGCCGGGTTGAAGGCGCTGACTAGTGCTGCCCCAGTCGGTGGGTGCAACTGCAGCCACACGGTAATACGGGCGCTGTCGCTGCTGGTAAACTTATGGTCGATGCGTTCACGGTATTTGCCGCCAGGATCGATCCAGTCTACGAGCAACAGATGCTGGCCAGGTGCTAGCCCGGCCAGGTCTATGACCGCAAAGATCTTATCCCGGCAGCCAAAAGTATTGTCGGCAGACTCTACTGGGTAATCATCCTCGGTTGTTGCCGTGACAAAAGCGCTGATAGTGGGTGCCGCCCGGGCCGGCAACGCGGCCGCCAGCAGGCAGCCTAGCACCAGCAGTGCGGTAAGTGTTTTGGTCTGGCAGGTCATCGTGTCTCAAGCGGCTTTGCGCAGTAATTCCTCGGTCTCGGCCACCGCGGCAGCCAAGCTGTCGAACAACTCGTCGATTTGCGCCTCGCTGATGATCAGCGGCGGGCAGATACCGATCACGTCCCCGGGCAACGGCCGCACGATCAAGCCCCGTGCCAGCGCCTGTGCTGCCAGCGTGGGTGCAGCCTTGGCCGCAACCGGGTACTGCTCACGGGTAGATTTATCCATGACCAGCTCCAGGGCGCCGATCAGACCCACGCCCCGAGCTTCGCCTACCAAAACACTGTCTGCGAGAGTGGCGAGACGTTGTTGGAAGCGGGGCATCACTGAACGCACGTGGCCGAGTATGTCACGTTCCTGGTAAATCTTGAGTGTTTCCAGCGCGACCGCGGCCGCTACCGGGTGGCCGCCGTAGGTGTAGCCCATGCCCAGCGCACCGTGCTTGCGACTCTGTTCCTTGAAAACCTCGTAAATCTGATCAGAGATCATGATGGCAGAGATAGGCAGATAACCCGAGGATAACTGCTTGGCGCAGGTCACCATATCAGGCCGGATGTTGTAGGTCTGGGAGCCCCACATGTTACCGGTGCGGCCAAAGCCACAGATGACCTCGTCGGCGATCATCAGTACGTCGTACTTGTCGAGTACCGCCTGGACCTTCTCAAAGTAGTTCGCCGGCGGCAGTAATACTCCACCGGCAGCCATCACGGGTTCGGCGACGAACGCAGCCACCGTATCAGGACCCTCATTGACGATCAGTGTCTCGAGGCTCCCAGCCAGGCGGGTAGCGAAAGCCTCTTCGGATTCACCCACTTCACAGTAGCGGTAATAGCAGGGCGTGTCGGTTTGAATCATGCGCTCTAGCGGCAGGTCGAAGTCGTTCTGCATCAGCGGGATTGCCGTCAGGCTGCCGCCCGCTACTGTGACGCCGTGATAGCCACGGCGCCGCGAGATAATCTTCTTCTTCTCCGGCAGCCCGCGGCCGTTGTTGTAGTACCAGGTGAAGCGGATCATGGTATCGATGGCTTCGGACCCGGAGTTGAGAAAGAATGCCCGAGTCATTGGTTCCGGCGCGATGGCTATCAACTGCTCAGCCAGGTCGATGACCGGCTCAGTGGCGCGGTGTGCAAAAGTGTGTGAGTAGGGCAGTGTCTCGAACTGGCGGGCTGCAGCCTGGCCCAGTCTTTCCTCGGAAAAGCCCAGCGACACACACCAAAGGCCAGCCAGGCCCTCCAGGTAGCGGTTGCCGTGATCATCCCACAGGTAGATGCCCTCGCCGCGGGTCATTACCAGCGGCCCCTGTTCCTCATGCAGAACAAGGTTGGTGTACGGGTGCAGGGTATGTGCGATGTCCTTTTGCTTGTTGATCTGTGGTCTGGAAGTCATGCTGGCCTCTGATTTTGTGTTCTGTGTCCCGGTAAGCGCGCCAATGGCGTGTGCCGGCGGTAATTTTGCACCGACTGCCTAGCGCAAACAAGCGGGTGGGTCAGCCGCTTTTGCCGACAAGGCGTGCCGCCGCGATCTCGATTTGGTCACTCCAGCTGCAGCGGCTGCCAGGATAGGCCACGGACAACAGCCACGGGCCGATCTTGTCCTGCTCTGTCGAAACCACCACAATTAGGCTGCAGTGGCCACGCTGGTGCCGTGGCGCGCAAAGTGATTACCGGTCAGACCGTTGCCCTCGGGCGAGGTTGGGGTGGTGTGACAACAGCAACTGGCCCTATGTAATCCCGGATGATGGCGGTATTTTATGGGTTGCCTGGGGCGCCGGCTGGCCGGCCCTGTTGCGCAAGGACGATTGGAGAATCAATAATGGATGCACAGGTTAAGGATGTACTGAGTCATTACGTGGGCGGTCGCCGTGTCGACGGTGTCAGTGGCCGTTTCGGCGATATCTACAACCCTGCTACCGGCGAGGTCACCCGCAAGGTGCCGCTGGCTTCTGCCGACGAGGTGCGCGTAGCTTTAGCCGATGCTGCGTCCGCTTTCCCGGCCTGGGCAGAAACGCCACCGGGGCGGCGCGTGCAGGTACTGTACCGCTACCGTGAATTGCTGCACGAACATCTGGGTGAGCTGGCCGAGTTGCTTTCCTCGGAGCACGGCAAGACTCTGGACGACGCCCGGGGCTCGATCACCCGCGGCCTCGAGGTAGTCGAGTTCGCCTGCGGCATACCACAGCTACTCAAGGGTGAGTACACCGAGGGTGTTGCTGCGGGCGTTGATTCGTGGAGCATGCGCCAGCCACTGGGCGTGGTGGCTGGCATCACGCCATTTAATTTTCCGGCCATGGTACCGATGTGGATGTTCCCGGTAGCCATTGCTTGCGGCAATACTTTTGTACTCAAGCCCTCGGAGCGGGACCCGTCGTGTTCCCTGTATATGGCTGCCTTGATGAGCGAAGCCGGCCTGCCCGATGGGGTACTCAACGTGGTCAATGGCGACAAGGAGGCAGTCGACGTGTTGTTAACGGACCCCACCGTACAGGCTGTAAGTTTCGTCGGCTCAACCGCGGTGGGTGAGTACATCTACCAGACTGGCTGCGCCCACGGCAAACGGGTACAGGCCCTGTGCGGTGCCAAGAACCACATGGTGGTCATGCCTGATGCCGATATGGGTCAAGTGGTGGATGCGGTGATGGGGGCAGCTTACGGCTCTGCCGGTGAGCGCTGCATGGCGATTTCAGTGGTGGTGACGGTGGGTGAGAATACTGCCGAGCGTATGCTAGAGCAGCTGGTGCCGCGCATCGAGGCCCTCAAAGTAGGCGCTTATGACCAGGATGGCGTGGAGATGGGGCCGGTAATCACTCCCGATGCCCGCGATCGCATCAAGGGCTGCATCGACCGGGGCGTAGCCGAGGGTGCCGAATTGGTGGTCGACGGCCGGGGTATATCCATAGCCGGTTACGAGGGCGGCTGCTTCGTTGGCGCCACCGTGTTTGACAAAGTGACCCCGGAGATGAAGATCTACCAGGAGGAGATCTTCGGCCCGGTACTGTCAGTAGTGCGTGCCGGCAGTTATGAGGAGGCGGTGGCGCTGGTCAACGACCACGAGTACGGTAACGGCACAGCCATTTTTACCCGTGATGGGGATGCCGCACGGGATTTCGGCCATCGTGCTCGCATCGGCATGGTCGGAGTCAACGTACCGATCCCGGTGCCGCTCGCATTTCACAGCTTCGGCGGCTGGAAACGCTCGCTATTCGGCGATCACTATATGCACGGGCCCGAGGGGGTGCGTTTCTATACCCGCATGAAGACTCTCACCAGTCGCTGGCCGTCGGGAATCAAGGAAGGCGCGGTCTACAACTTCAAGGCCGGCGGCGAGCACTGAGTAGCTGGCCGGTATTGCGACACAGTCGCGGTCCGGATGCGGGGCTATAACTCAGCCTTGTCCGGGGACAACTTCGCGGCCGGGTTGTTCCGGTACCAGGTCCAGAATTTCGGCTGGAAAGCCTGGTGCCAGCAACTGCTCGGCGCAGGCTTCCTCCAGGCGGCGCACGATATTGGGTGACCACTCCCGCGCACCGTAGCGCGTCTTGCCATCCTCAAATATCCGCAGCAGCAGCGGCGAGATCTCGAGCGGCACGTTCGCGCGTTTGGCGATACTCTGGAACAGCCCCAGGTCCTTGAGCACCAGGTCCATGGTGAAGTTGATATTGCGACTGCCGTTGAGGATGACCTGGCTTTCGGTCTCGTGGACGAAAGAGTTTCCCGACGAGATGCGGATGGCTTCAAAGGCGGTGTTAAGGTTCATGCCGGCCCGCTTTGCCGTCATTAGCGCTTCGCCCAGTGCCACCAGGTTAACCGAGGCCAGATAGTTGGTCACGACCTTGAGTACCGAGGCTGAGCCCAGGGGCCCAGTGTGCAAGATTTCTCGCCCCATCGCCGCCAGCACTGGCAGTGCCCGCTCGAAGGTGGTGCGCTGACTGCCGGCAAAGATGGAGATGTTGCCAGTGGTAGCTCGGTGACAGCCGCCGGAAACCGGGCAGTCGATAGGTTCGCCGCCACGCTGTACCACCGCTGCGCCCAGCCGGCGTACTTCCTGCTCGTCGGTGGTACTCATCTCGGCCCAGATCACACCCGGCGCAAGGGCGGCAAGCACGCCGTCTTCCGACTCCATAACCGCGGCACTGGCGGCAGGGTTGGGTAAGCAGGTGATGACCATGTCCACCTGGGCTGCCATCTCGCCAGGGCTTTGTGCCCAGCGGGCCCCTTGGTTTAACAAAGGTTCTGCGCTGGCGCGATCGAGGTCCCGTACGGTCAAATCAAAACCGTTCCGAAGCAGGCTGCCGGCCAGTTTGCTGCCGACGTTGCCGAGGCCGATGAATCCGATTTTCATGGCGTCTCTCCTTGAACAACGGCCTGTTGCCGGGAATGTTACGTCAGCGTGGACAAGTCTGAGCGGTACCAGTGGGTTTTGTGTATGTAGCCGCGCACGTTCTCGCGCAGAGCGGCAATCTCCTCGTCAGTCAGTTCACGTACCCGCCGTGCCGGCGAGCCCAGAATCAGTGATCGGGGCGGGAACATCTTGCGTTCGGTGACCAGGCTGTTGGCGCCGACTAGGCAGTCGGGGCCGATCTGGGCAAAATCGAGGACTACCGCACCGTTGCCTACCAGTGCACCGTCGGCTATGGTGCAGCCGTGGATCAAGGCACCGTGACCAATGGTGACATCGCTGCCGATTAACGTCGGGATGCCCTCGTCCACGTGGACCACACTGTTGTCCTGGATGTTGCTGCGCTCACCAATGCGGATAATGTCGTTGTCGGCGCGTAGTACCACGCCGAACCAGATACTGGATTCTGGACCGATTTCCACCGCGCCGATGACATCCGCGCTCTCGGCAACGAACGCATCAGGTGCAATGACAGGCGTCTTGTCACCCAGTCGGTAGATCATTGGTTGTGTATCTCTTGTGCGGCGCGCCGTGCGGGCGCCGCGGTCAGATTAGGCGTGTAGTAGCCGGGTTGTCCGAACCAGCCACGAGCGGCGCGCGCCGTAGCGTGTTGAAAAAACCGAGCAGGCGGTCGGGCAGCTTGCGCTTGATGCTGTACTCCACCTCGAAAATGTCGGCGGTATCGCGCAAACTCATTAGATAGTCGTCACTGGTGCGGATCTCGTCGACTAGCTTGAGTTCGTGGGCCCTGGTGCCAAGCCAGTGTTCCCCGGTCGCCACTGCTTCGAGGTCGACCACCGGCCGCTGCTGTTTGACGAAATCCTTGAACAGGGTGTGGGTTTGTTCGACCTCTTCCTTGACCTTGACCCGCGCCCGATCTGTGGTCTCGCCGAGCATAGTGATGGTTCGCTTGAACTCGCCCGCTGATATCTGTTCGTAGTCGATGTCGTGTTTCTTGAGCAGGCGGTTGAAGTTAGGAATCTCGGCAACAACGCCGATCGAACCGATAACCGCGAACGGCGCGGCGAGAATTCGGTCAGCAACACAGGCCATCAGGTAACCGCCACTGGCAGCGACCTTGTCGACCGCTACGGTAACTGCGATATTGGCCTCGCGCAGGCGGGTAAGTTGTGATGCCGCCAGGCCGTAGGCGTGCACCATGCCACCGGTACTTTCCAGCCGCACCACCACCTCGTCACCTTCGCGGGAAGCAAGCAGTATCGCGGTAATTTCCTCGCGCAACAGGGTCACCTCGCTTGCTCGAATATCACCGTGGAAATTGAGCACAAATACGCGGGTTCGCTCACTCGGCGCAGCTTTGGCGTGTTTTTTGCCCTCCGCCTTACGCTGCTTTTTATCCGCTTTTATTTTTTTCTTGGCTTGTGCCGGCGTTATGGTCGCGAGTTCCACCGCGTCGGCCATGTCACGGTAGCGGTCGTTGATTCTTTTGACCTCAATTTTCTCTGGGGCCCCCTGACGGTGGCGCATGGCCAGGCTCGCCACCATGCCAGCGACCGCTAGTAGCGCGGCCACCAGGGTCACGGATTTAGCAAGGAACAGACCGTAGTCGGTAAGAAACTCCATTTGAAGTAAGTACCAGGTTGGCAAAGGACGCCGAGTGTATCACCGGCCCCGGCCAGTCGTGATAAGTTCGTGCCACGGCCGCAGACCCTGATACCGGTGGGTTTCACGAGCGCTGGTCGGATCCACCAGGAAATATAGATGAACCCGCGAAGTGCTGAACTCGCTGAGCTTTTGTGTAACAACGTATCGGTGCCTTGGTTGACCCAACGCTTGCAGGAGATGATCGCGATTCCGAGTGAGAATCCCATGGCGGGAGAAGCTCGGCCCGGGCACCGGGAGCAGGAAATCGGTGAGTATTATCTGGAGCGAATGAGCGAGTTGGGCATGCGTGTGTCGCAGCGGGTGGTGGTACCGGGACGGCCCAATGTATTCGGTATTCGCGAGGGCGCAGGCGATGGGCCGACACTGATGCTGTGCGGGCACCTTGATACGGTGCCGACCGATGGTTACCAGGACGCGTACGCGGTGCGCGAAGAAGGCGGGCGTATCTACGGGCGCGGCTCGTGCGATATGAAGGCGGGTTTGGCGGCTTACCTCGAGGTGGTACGGTTGCTGAACGAGGCCGAGGTCCGGCTTAATGGCACGCTGATCTTGTGCGGGGTGGCCGATGAGGAGTATCAGATGATCGGTTCTCGGGAGATTGGCCGCAACGGCCCAACCGCCGACCAGTGCATTATCGCCGAGCCGTCCGACCTGGCAGTGTGTCCCGCACACAAGGGACAGTACAGTCTTTGGATTCGCACCTTTGGCAAGGCGGCACACTCCAGCGTGCCGGAAAAAGGGGAGAACGCCATCGAGCGCATGGCCCGGGTACTGCTCGCACTGTCGGACTACAACGCCGAGTTAGCTGAACGTGACCCGCACGCTTTGTGTGGCCATGGCCGGTACAGTCCCGGCGTGATTCGGGGTGGCGAACTGGTGAGCACGGTGCCCGACTATTGCGAACTGGAGATCGACCGCCGGCTCCTGCCCGACGATGATCCGGATGAGGTGCGCGAGGATATCGCCCGGTACCTGAAGCCGCTGACAGACGCTGATCCGGGCTTTCGCTACGAGATCAGCCCACCCTCATGGAATATCTCGGCCAACAACATTCCAATCGATGCACCGGTGGTACGCTCGTTGTTGACGTCCTGGCACACGTTGACTGGCGATACCTGTCAGGCGGAGGCTTTTCCCGGCGCGACCGATGCGCCAAATCTTGGCAGTCCGGCGGTGGTCTGTGGACCGGGCTCGTTGGCCCAGGCCCACTCAACCAATGAGTACGTGGAAGTTGAGCAGGTGATCCTGGCTACACGTATGTACTTGCGCGCCGTTTTCGACCTGCTGGCTTGAGTGCAGGTGTCCCTGGCGGAAGTTCACGCAACCGTGTGCTGGTGTGCGGGGCGCCTGCTGTCGGGGCCGGTAGCGGACGATGAATGGGCTCACAAGATACGGTGTGATCCATGCACGTCAGGGCTATTCACAAAAAACCTGGGGTAATATAGTGTCCATCCCGGCTGCTAACAGAACAAGGAAAGAGTCATGCTGTACCCGGTGCGTATCCCCTACGGCGCTTATTGGTCAACGCCATTTGCCAAATGGCAAGGTAGTTTTTCTGGCCTACACAGCATACGTTTCGCAGCCGCGGTAGCGGCGCACGAGCTCGAGCACCGGCGTATTCCCGGCGAGGTGTTCGACTACGGCGTGCTGGGCACGACAGTGCCCCAGCGGCACTCGTTCTACGGGTTGCCATGGCTGATGGGGCTGATCGGCGCAGCCGGGGTAGGTGGGCCGACTATCAACCAGGCCTGCGCCACCAGCGTGCGCTGCCTGCTGGCCGCGACCCAGGAGATCCAGTCCGGGTTGGCCGAGGCCGCGCTGGTGGTGGCCTGCGACCGCGTTTCCAACGGGCCGCACCTGTATTACCCGAACCCGGCAGGTCCCGGTGGAACCGGCGAGGCCGAGGACTGGGTGATGGATAATTTCAGCTGTGATCCGTTGGGCGGACACGCCATGGTCCAGACTGCCGAGAATGTCGCCAACCGTCATGGCATTGGTACGGCCCAACAGCATGAAGTGGTATTGCGACGGCTGGAACAGTATGAGCGGGCGGTGGCCGATGATCACGCTTTTCAGCGGCGCTATATGACGCTGCCTTTTGAAGTTCCTAACGCTTCTTTTCGCAAAGTGTCTGGCACCCTGTCAGGGGACGAGGGCATCACCCGCTCAAGTGCAGACGGCCTGGCCGGGCTGAAGCCGGTGGTCAGCGGCGGCAGCGTAACCTTCGGCGGACAGACCCACCCAGCCGATGGCAATACCGGCCTGGTGATTACCTCTCCTGGGCTGGCAGCTGAGCTGAGCCAGGATTCCGCTATTGCCATCCAGGTGCTTGGCTTCGGGCTGGCCCGAGCCGAATTGGCTCACATGCCGGAGGCAACTGTACCAGCCGCTCGGAGGGCATTGCTCCAGGCCGGATTGGAGATTGCCGATCTCGATGCAGTCAATACCCACAATCCCTTTGCGATCAACGATATTTATTTTTCCAGCGCCACTGGCTTTGACTTAGACGCGATGAACAACTACGGCTGTTCGCTGATCTGGGGCCACCCGCAGGGTCCAACCGGCTTGCGCTCGGTGATCGAACTGATTGAAGAGCTGGTTCAGCGCGGTGGTGGCCGCGGCCTGTTTGTCGGCTGCGCTGCTGGCGACACGGCAATGGCGGTGGCGGTCGGCGTCGACGGCACGCCGGCGAGTTAGGCGCGGCGCCATCACCTGGGACCGGCCTTTTGGATAACCTCGCGCAATTTGCAGCCGCCAGGGTCAGCACCTCAGAGACAGCCGACGGCGCCCTGGTGATCGAATCGCCGGTGCCGCTGGGTGACTACGAGAATCACCTGGGCGAGATGTTGCGGCGCTGGGCAAAGGCCGCACCCGAGCGTGTATTCCTCGCTGAGCGCGCCGCCGACGGTGACTGGCGCCACTTGAATTACGCCCACACGGCCGCACAGGCAAATAGGATATCGCAGGCGTTGCTCGACCGCGGTCTGTCTGCGGACAAGCCGGCCATGATTCTCTCAGGCAACAGCATCGACCACGCGCTGTTGGCGCTGGGGGCGATGCAGGTTGGTATACCCATAGTGCCGGTGTCGCCGGCGTATTCGCTGATGAGCGAAGACTACGGTAAGTTGAACGCGCTGTTCGAGTTGTGCCGGCCGGGCTTGATCTATGCGGCTCAGGGTGAGTTATTCGCCCGGGCACTGACGCAACTCCCGCTGGAGACAACTGAACTGGTGGTGAGTGAACGGCCGCCGGCGGATATGCCGGCGACAGATTTTGCTGAGTTGCTCGAAACAACCGTCACGCCGGCGGTCGACGAGGCTTTTGCTGCGGTAGCGCCAGAGTCCACGGCCAAGATTCTGTTCACCTCGGGCTCCACCGGCATGCCCAAAGGGGTTATCAATACCCAGCGGATGCTCTGCGCCAACCAGAAGAGCGTGGCCCTGGTGTGGCCGTTCATCGAGCAGGCCCCGCCGGTGCTGGTCGATTGGTTGCCCTGGAATCACACTTTCGGCGGCAATCACAACTTCAATCTGATTCTGCGTAACGGCGGCACGATGTACATCGACGCTGGTAAGCCGTTGCCTGGCCTGATAGAGCAGAGTGTCGCCAACCTGCGCGAGATTTCACCCACCGTTTACTTCAACGTGCCGGTCGGCTACAGCATGCTGTTGCCGTTGCTGGAAAAGGACGAGTTGTTGCGCGCGAGTTTTTTCCGCAACTTGAAACTCATTTTCTACGCCGCTGCCGCACTGTCGCAAGACCTGTGGCAGCGCCTCGAGCACGTCAGCCTGCTTGCTCGCGGTGAGAAAGTGCCGATGACATCATCCTGGGGCTCTACCGAGACTGCACCACTTGCGACCTCGGCGCACTTTTCCCTACGCCAGGCCGGCAATATCGGCATCCCAGTGCCGGGGGTGTCACTCAAGATGCTGCCATCGGGGGACAAAATGGAGTTGCGAGTGAAAGGGTCAAACGTGACCCCGGGGTACTACCGGCAGCCGGAACTCACCGAACAGATGTTCGACGAGCAAGGCTATTATCGGATCGGTGATGCAGGCAGGCTGGTTGATGCAAATGATCCTGCCAAGGGAATTCTGTTTGACGGTCGCTTAGCCGAGGATTTCAAGCTAAGCAGTGGCAGTTGGGTAGCAGTCGGGGCGCTGCGAATCGCGGTCATTGCGGCGGCCTCACCGGTGATGCAGGATGCCGTCGTCACTGGTGCCAACCGCGACTGGATCGGCTTGCTGGCCTGGCCGAACCTCGCAGCCTGCCGCAACTTGGCTGGTGCCACCGACGAATTGCCGCTGCAGGAACTGGTTGCTGACGAAGCGGTAACCACACAACTGGTGGCAGGACTACAGGCGTACAACGCGAATCAGCGTGGCTCCAGTACCCGGGTTCACCGCGTCATGCTGATGAGTGAGTCGCCGCAAATCGATGCCAACGAAGTGACCGACAAGGGCTACATTAACCAGCGCGCCGTGCTCGAGCGCCGCGCAACTCTGGTCGAGCGACTCTACGCCACAAAGCCGGGTGAGGAAGTGCTGATCCTGTGAGGCTCGTTCTCGGGTTGGTAGCGTCACTTACTCGAGCGGCAGAGCGGTGGTGTATTTTTTTGGCCGCAGCACGAAAGAAGTATTGACCGCACGAATCGCAGGTACCTGCAGCAGTCGGGTGGTGAGGAAGGTCTCGAATGCGTCCATGTCGGTCACCACTATCTTCAGCATGTAGTCATAGTCGCCGCTGGTCATGTAGCACTCGAGGATCTCCGGCCAGCCTGATACCGCGTCATCGAACTGGGCCACGGTCTCCGGGTGGTGGTTTTCCAGCGAGATGTGGGCAAAAGCGCGTAGCGTGAAGCCAAGCTGTTCGGTGTCGAGCAATGCCGAGTACCCGCGAATGATGCCGCGCTTCTCCAGCTCCCGCAGTCGGCGCCAACACGGTGACGGCGACAGGCCCACCTTCTGGGCCAGATCACGATTGGAAATGCGCCCGTGTGACTGTAGCGTGGTCAAGATGGCGCGCTCGTAGCGGTCAAGTTTCAGCATCGTTGATTGTTCGTTTGTGTCGGGTCGTTGGCTGGCAGCTTCTAGTGCCGCTTACTGGCCGGCACTGTGGCTTGCCCGTTTCCGGGGTTGCGGCCGATCTCCGAGCCGCTTGAGACAAGAGGCAGGAAACCGATTTTTTGTGCTCGTTGATCAAGGGTGCGGGCCGCCGCCGCTGCGCTGAATGATCGACCACGAGTAATCGGCAATATAATTGCTAAACACACCAAAAATCAAATAGAAAATTGCTACTTGTCCGGTTAATACCACAAAAAAACGAACTAAATTGCCGGGTTTTCGTAGTCTAATTGCTGGTAATGCTCCCCTGGTCTATTTTCGCTTCGACCATGGGTTTGACAGACCACCGTGCCGGGATAGCGCCTGCCGGGGCGGCCGTAACAGGAGAAACGCAATGGCGATTAGCAGCGGGACACTGGTTCTAGATGGCCAGGACCTTTCAGTGGAAGAATTGGTTGAGGCCGGCCGTGACCCTTCGATCGGCATTTCTATTCAACCTGGCAATTGGCCCAAGATCGAACAATGTCGGGCCCTGGTCGAAAAGTGGGCTGATGAAGAGCAGGTCATCTATGGTGTCAATACCAGTTGCGGCGGGCTGGTCAACTACTTGTTGCCCAAAGGCAACGACCGTGAGTTCCAACAAAACCTGATTCGTAGCGTATCGACCAACGTCGGTACTTTTTTTCCCGACGAACTGGTCAGAACCACCATGATTGCTCGGGTCAATTCGTTGTGCCGGGGCTACTCCGGCATCAAGCCCGAAAACCTCAAGATCTATCTGGAGATGATCAACCGGGGGGTGGTGCCGTGCATACCGGAACAGGGCTCACTGGGATCCAGTGGCGACCTCGGACCACTTGGGTGCATTGCCTGTGTTGCCATTGGCGAATGGAAGGCCCATTACCAGGGTAAGCTCATGGACGGTGGCGCAGCGATGGCGGCGGCCGGTATCCCGCTGATGAAGCTTAATGCCAAGGAGGGTTTGTCGATGATCAACGGCACCTCCTGTATGGCCAGTATTGCCAGTAGCAACGTTTTTGAGGCCAGCCTTGCCATTAAGCAGTCAGATGCGTTGGCGGCGCTGTCGATTGAGACTCTGCTGGGGCGTGCCAATCCGTTTGATTTGCGGGTCCACCGGCAGAAATACCACCCCGGGCAATATGCTACTGCGTACAACTTGAGCAAATTGCTTGAGGGCAGTGACCTGGTGCTGAACGAACAGGAAGTTTCGGAGAATCTGCAGAAGCTGTTGAAAAAGAACAACAACATCCAGGCGGCTGACATCCCGGTGGAGGATGCGTATTCACTTCGCTGCACACCGCAACTGATCGGTCCTTGCCGTGACGGACTCCAATTCGCCCGAGACATCGTTAACCGTGAGATCAACAGCAGCAATGACAATCCGCTCATATTCACCGAGTACGATACTTTCATTCACAATGGCCATTTCCAGGGTCAGTACCTGTCTCTCGCCATGGACAATATCGCGACGGTGATGACCACCGTCAGCGTGGTCAGCGATCGGCGCATCGACCGCTTCATGGATGCCAGCCACAGCGTGGGACTGCCACCGTTTTTGGTTGCCAACGATACTGGCCTGCGGATGGGTTTTATGCCGGGACAGTTCATGACCTCGTCGGTGGTGGCCGAGAACCGGACCCTGTGCTTGCCGGCATCAGTGCAGTCGATACCCTCAACCGCAGATTTTCAGGACGTCGTCAGTTTTGGCCTGATTGCCGGGCGCAAGGCGCGCAAAGTAATCCGCAATACCAACTATGTACTGGCCTTCGAACTGATGTGCGGTGCTCACGCGGCCGACATCCGTGGTGCCGACCGCCTGGGTCCGGCGTCGCGGGCGCTGTACGAGGCAACCCGGGAAACGGTGCCCTACCTGGATTACGATACCGTTATCATCGATTATCTAGAAGAGATTGCCCGGCGCCTGCGTCAGGGTGAGTTCCTCGAGCGGGTGGAACAGGTGGTTGGCCCGCTGATGATGACCGATACTTCTGGCGGCAGCGAGGAGTTGGTGGCCAAGGCAGCTTGATTTTAATATGTCGCCAGCGGGGCGGTTCGTGGGCAGGCCTCACAAGACTAAAGGCCATGCCGCTGTCCGGTGGTTAGTGATGGTGCAGCGGCAGACCGGATGCAACAGCAATTAATTGAAAAGTGCTACCGCGAGCGGACCCCCGCCAGTGCCAGCGCGTTCAGTGAAGCCGGCAAGTGGCTGCCCGGGGGCAACTCCCGGCAGGCCGGCTATTGGAACCCTTACCCGCTGACATTCGTTCGTGGTGAAGGGTGTTATCTGTGGGACCTGGACGACAACCACTATATAGACTTGCTGGGTAACTATACGGCACTGGTGCATGGCCATGCTTACCCGCCTATTCTGGAAGCAGTGCTTGCGCGAACCGCCGGGGGCACCTGCTGGGTCGGCAACAATGAAAGTCAGATATACCTCGCTCAGTTGCTGGCCGAGCGGGTCGCTGCAGTCGAGCAGGTGCGGTTCACCAATTCAGGTACTGAGGCCGGCAACCTGGCATTGATGATTGCCCGCAAGCACAGCGGGCGTGACAAACTGTTAATGGCTCGGGGTGGATACCACGGCTCCCTGATGGAGTTCGAAACGGGGTTTGGTGGTCGCGAGGGTCCGCTGACTTGCATTGCAGAGTACGGCAACCTGGCGGCGTTTCAGCAGATCCTGTCAGAGCAGGGGCAGTCCATAGCCGCAGTATTCCTCGAGCCGGTAATGGGCGCTTCTGGCGTGATTCCAGGGGACAGTGCATTTCTAAATGGAGTTCAGCAAGCAGCTCGTGATGCTGGCGCGCTGTTCGTGCTCGACGAGGTGCTGACATTCAGGCTGGCATTTGGCGGCGTTCAGCAACTAGTTGGGATGGCGCCAGACTTGACCGTGTTTGGCAAGCTGATTGGCGGCGGCTTTCCGGTCGGTGCGATCGGCGGCAGTCGGGAGTTGTTGGCAATGTTCGACCCAGTCAGCCCGCGCATTTTTCACACCGGCACCTTCAATGCCAACCCAGTCACTATGGCAGCCGGGGTGGTTTCGGTCAAAGAGTTGACCGCCGGGCGGATCGCTCACATGGAAGCCCTAGCCGAGAAACTGAAAGCAGGACTGGTACACGGTGCCGCCGAGGCGGGGCTACCGCTTTCGATTAATCATGTCGGTTCGATCATGAACCTTTTTTTCTCGGAGCAGGCAACCACTACCTACGGTGAGCGCAATGACCAGGAACTGACCGCCCGTTTTCACCTGGCGGCGTTGAACCACGGACTGTTTATCGCCCCTCGCGGGTTGATCGCCTTGTCCACTGTTATGACCGAGGCGTTGATCGACGAGGTCCTGGAACGCGCCGTACTGGCTATGATTGACGCCGCCGCACAAACACCTTGAGCGTGCTAGTTGTGGTGCTTGCCGCGTGCCACCGCCCGTGGGTGGACGCAACCAAGGTAGCTTCAGCCGCCGCTTATTGCATGAATAAATGAGACCTGGTCGCCATCATGCACGCGGGTGGTGGGCTCGCCGGACATGATGGTCTGTCCGTTGAGAACAGCAAGGGATAATTCGTCATCGAGCCGTCCGGCCAGAACCGGAAAGCGCCGTGTCAGCGCACAGCGCAACTCGGCCAGATCAGCGACCGGCTCGTCCAGCAGGACCGATTCGGCCGGATGGTCGGCATCTTGTGGAAAATCCACTGTGACTGCGAAACCGGTAGCCGCGCGGACCAGTGCCTGGTGCCAGTGCGGTTGTGGCAATCCCGCCGTCGTCAGGCCGGCAACTTCATAAAAACGCGTCTTAAGGGCTGCGAATTCTTCAGGGTCTATCCGCTCGCCGCGGTAGGGTCCATCGCTGACACCCTCCTCGAACCAGCGCAGCGGCAGAGTATCGTCAGCGGGGCCCAGGCCGAGGCGATGGTTAAGTAGCCGCTCCAGTGCGTTGATATTAGCGCCGGCCGACTCGACAGCTTCAGTGGAAATATCCATCCCGGTAAGACGTTGTAGTTGGCCGGCAAAGTCAGCGCAATCGGGCAGGCTGGGTGAATTGAACAGCCAGGTATTGAACCGGCACATGCCGACAGCGTCACCGCTCGCAAAGACCCGTTCACAGCGGGCCACGGCGTACTCTTTGCCGCTGTAGTCGTTAGGTCGGGCCGCTACCTCACCGCCGTAGAGTTTGCGCTTGAACTCTGGATCGTCGTTGATACGCGCGTTAATCTCCATTGTGACCCGGTTGCGCAGGTGGTCCATGCCGCGCGTTGCCACTGCCAGCCCCAACGCGAATGCCTTTATGATGCGAGCGTCGTGGGGATCCGACTGGAATAGACCCTTGGATGCCATGCGGTAATCAAGCGCCGCGGCCGGGTACTTGCCGCGTGCCACCGCTTTGCCGGAATCGGCGATGGTATCGCCGAAGCCGCTACGCTCGGCAGTCATAAACAACAGGCGCTCGATCAGTGCGCTGTCGCCCCAATGCAGTTTCAGCCCATCGGTATCGGCAGCGCAAAGTATGCCTCGCTGGTACAGCTCCATGGCCCAGGCAATGGCGCTGCCGGTGCTGGCCGAGTCCAGACCAAGATCGTTAAGAATGTTGTTAAAGCGAACAACGTGTTCCGGCCGGTCTATCCCGAGGTCCGGGCCAAACTTGCCGACGGTGACGTATTCCGGGCCATCACCGTGCGACCAGCGCTGATCGCCGGTGTCAGCCGTTGTTTGGTCGGATGTTTGTGGTAGGCGGTTTAGAACCCGGCAATAGACCGGACACTTGTAGCATCCCGCCATGCCGTCACGGTAGTCGTCAAAGCGCTCAGCGTCCAGGGTGTCATGCCAACTGGTCTGCTGGTGGTTACGGGTGCCCAATGCACCCAGCAACCTGCTGGGTTTATAGAGAAACGGTGTGCCGACCTTTTTCAACACCTTGCTGGTGACGCTAGTGCTGAGTATCTTGCGGCCGATGGCCTTGCTCGCCGCCCGGTAATCGTTGTCTACGGTTTGCTCCGGTACCCGGCCGAGAAACAAGATAGCCTTGAGTCCGAGTGACCCCATTTTGGCGCCGCCACCACCGCGAGCCCAAATTGACTTCGGCCCGGCCATGATGCCAGCACACAGAACTTGGTTCTCACCAGCGCGGGTGATCCGGGCCATGGCCATATTGCGGCCTTCGCGGCAGTCAAAGTCGCGCTCGACTGCTGCGGTCAGGGCAATGTTGTCGAGGCCCTGATAGGTGCTTGCATCGAGAAACTCGGCCGTGTCCTGCTCCAACTTCAGCATGGTCCAGCCCGGCGAGCGCCCGTAAAGTACGATGTGATCAATGCCGTGCCGACGCATGTAGGAGGGAAAGTAGTCACCGGCGTTGCTGTCGAGTATGGCCTCGCTGTCCGGAGCAATACCGCTTACATTGCCGCGCGGTGCGCCAGGAATCAGCGAGGTCAGCACGCCGGCGCCAAAGATCAACGGTACTTGTGGATCCAGCGGATCCAGGCCCTCCTGCAGCAAGTTGTACAGCAACACCATATTGGCCCCGCGGCCACCAAGGAAGTTCTCGAGGACCTCGCGTGACAGGTAGCGCCGGCTGGTTTCGCGCCGCTCAAGGTCAGCAAACAGGGTCGCGCCCTGGGTCGAGTACTGCGGCTCTTCGTGCAGCCGCCGGCACAAGCGCTCAACCCGTTGGCTGATGTTCATCAGCACTCTCCCCTGTCAGTCAAAACGGCTGTGCCGACATCTCCAAAGTACTGCTCAACGATTGCCAGCAGCTGTGCCACGCAGGCCTGTTCTGACAACTCGCTGGTGTTGACCATGGCGTCCGCCTGGCGGTAGTACAGCTCTCTTTCAGCTAAGATCTGGCGCAGGTCATCAAGTGCCTCGGGGTTGCCGCCCATCGGGCGGAAGTCCTTTTGTGCCAGTACCCGTTGCATATGGTCTTCCGGCCGGGCCTGGACCCAGATGGTGACATAGTTGGCGAGGAGATAGTTGAAACTTGCCGGGTTGTTGATGATGCCGCCGCCGGTCTCGAGGATGATGCCCTCGTGCTGCTGGCGAATGCGCTCGAGGGCCCGTTGCTCCACCCGCCGGTAGGCGGCCTGACCCGACAGTGCATGAATCTCGTCTGCAGACATGCCGGCGTCCTCTTCCGTTTCCTCGGTCAGCCTGATGAAAGTCCGACCCGTTCTTTGCGCGAGCGCAAGGCCCAATGCGCTTTTACCAGCGCCGCGCACGCCGAGCAGAGCAATACCACCACTTTTGCGCGGCTGGTCGTTTATCTTGCTGGAGATGAAGTCGCTGACTTGCTGCAACTGATCATCGTCGAGTGTGGCCAGACGCTCCAACAGCAGGCCGCGTTGCCGGTCCTGTACATCTTCGGTGCAGACAACCTCGGACAGTGGTACCTGCATGGCGGCTGCAAGCTGGCGCAGCCGCTTGATGGAAGGGTTACCCTTGCCAGTTTCGATTTGTGCCAGGTAGCGGGTTGAGATATCGGAGTAGCGCGATAACTGCTCCCGGGTTATACCCATCCGTAGCCGCAGGTTACGGATTTTGTGGCCGAGCCTCGCCAGGAACACTTCTTCTTGGCCGCTGATGGTCGAGTGCGTATTTACCATTACTGACTAAGCTCTCGTTAGATCTAGTCCGCCTGAGCCGATATAGGCACTAGATGTACTGGCCGCCATCGACCCGCAGTACCTCGCCGGTGATCATCCGGGCGGCATCAGAGAGCAGGAACAGGACCGCGTAAGCAACATCGGCCGGCTTGGCAAGATCGTTGAGGACGGCTTCAGCGCGGGAGCGTTCGATGATCTCTGGTGGCAACTCGCGGGACATGGGCGTCAGCACCATGCCTGGTGCAACAGCATTCACGGTTATGTTACGAGGGCCCAGTTCACGGGCCGCAGCCTTGGTCAGGCCCACCAGCCCGGCTTTAGCAGCGCTGTAGTTAGTTTGCCCGAACTTTCCGCGCAGGCCATTGATAGAAGTGACATTGACGATTCGGCCATGGCCTGCTTCTCGCATCAGCGGCGTGATTGCCCGAATCACGTTGAAAGCCCCGGTCAGATTGACGGCCAGCACCTCGTGCCATTCACTATCGCTCATTTTGGCCAGCGTTCGGTCGCGGGTAATGCCAGCATTATTTACCAGCAAGGAGGTGTCTGCCGGCAGGGCGGCGACGGCCTGGTCGATCGATGTTGGGTCACGGACGTCAACCTGGTGAAAAACGTAATCGCTGTCTATCGGTTCGCTGCCTGGGTCGAGGTCGAAAACATGCACTGAGCAGCCATGGCGGCGCAGCAGGACGGCAATTTCTTGGCCAATGCCTCGGCCGGCCCCAGTGACTACCGCGGTCCGTCCGCGCAAATCAAGCAGGTCGCTCATCTTTAGCGGTGTGGCACGGGCGCTTATCAGCAGGCGCGGGGCAGTTAACGGTTTTCCCAGTTGGCGGGGCGTTTTTCGACAAACGCCTGCAGCCCTTCAACAGCATCGTGAGTTGCCATCAGCTCGTCCAGGTAGATTCTTTCCACAATAGCGAGCTTGGCCCGTACCCGCTCGGCCAGACCAGCCTGGGCAGCCCGCAGTGCCAGCCGTAGACTGCTGGCGCTGTGCGCGGCCAGGTGTTGGTCGAAGTATTCCAGCGCCAACTCCTGTGGCTTGTCACCGAGGCTTGATACCAGCCCTAAGGACTTCGCTTCAGCGCCACTGATGGAGCGCCCCGACAGCAGCAGATCACAGGCCGTAGCTCGGCCGATGAGTTCGGGCAGCAGGCAGGATGCAGCAGGCGCAAACACCGCCAGTTGTATCTCGGGCTGACCCAGCGAAGTGTCTGCCGTGGCGAATAACAGGCTGCCACTGCAGGCAAGCTCGAGCCCGCCACCAAGGCATTGTCCCTGCACGGCCACCAACACCGGTACTGGGGATTCGAGCATGCACACAACCAACTGATGCAGATCCTTGAGCATCTTCTCGCACTGGTCCGGTAGATGCTCCTCGACACTGGCACCGAAACTAAAGTTCGGCCCCTCAGCGTCAAGCAGAATTGCACGAAGATCCGGATTATCGGTGCTCTGGTCAAAAGCCAATTGCAGGGCCTCGATCATAGCTGCGTCGATGATGTTGGCTTTCGGCCGAGCCAGGCGCAAGTGCAGCAGGCTGCCGTCACGCTCCAGTGATGTCTTTACCGGACAGGCACTCATCAGTCGTGACCTGGCATCAGGCCCTCGATCAACTGTGGGGTCCAGGGCGTGCCCTTGGCCAGTGCCTGGCGCAGAGCGACGAAATCGATTTCCCGACCGCTCTCTCGAGTGCCTTCGTTAAAAGCCCGGAATCCGGTTCGGGCCTCGTTCATCATGTTCAGCGCCAGCCATGCCCGGGAGTTCTCTTTGTTGCGGTTCCATGCCTGCAACTTGGGTTTGCGCAGTTCCTCGACGCTTTTAGTCATGCATTCCGGGAAAGTGAACAACAACTTGGTGCACAGGTTTTCAACTTTCTGATCCAGCGCTGTAAGATCGACCTCTCCTGTTTTGAGTAGTTGCTTGGCCTTTTCTCTTTCTGCGCCTTGGCGAAACTCACCGTGGATGATGCGGCCAAACTCGTCCAACATACGGTCAGTAATAGCCATGGGGTTAGGCACATATTGGCCGTCTATCTTGAGCGCCGGCACAATCTCGTGGCAGATGCCCAGGCGATAGGCTTTGTGGGCCGAGAATGGCTCACACAAAGTGCCGGAGACCATCGCCTGTTCACTGCCAATCATGATCGGCAGGAAATCGGTTGAGCCACCGATGGCTGCAGAACCGTGCTTGGGACCGGCCTGGCCGAACAGAGCAAGGTCCTGGCTAATGGAGAAGTCGCAGGCCATGCCGATTTCCTGGCCACCACCTATGCGCATGCCGTTGACCCGGCAGACGACTGGCTTGTCGCAGCCAAGAATGGCCGAGACCATGTCGTTGAAAAGCCGCATGTATTGCCGGTATTCCTGTGGGTTGCCAGCGTAATACTCGGCGTACTCTTTGGTGTTGCCGCCAGTACAAAAGGCCTTGTTGCCGCTGCCGGTAAATACTACTGCGTTGACATCGCGGGAGTTGGAAGCCTTGCCAAAGGCGCTGATTGCACCCTTGACCATCTCGGTGGTGTAAGAGTTGTATTGGGCCAGGTTATCCAGTGTGATCCAGGCGTTATACAGGTCTTCGACCGGTTCCCCTTGGGTAGTCAGGGCTGGCCGTTTTTCATACAAAACGCCTTGCGTCGGGATATCGCCGGTGCGGTTATGATCCACCAGCACTTCGGGCGCTGTCTGCGCCACTATGGATGCAATCGTGTCATTCATTATGCCTACCTCAGTTCATGGAATCAGTATTGCCCGCCGGCTCAGGCGGTGTTCGTGGGCGGCCTCAAAGATGCCGTTGACATCATCGAGCGGGTGGTGCTCGATGAAGGGGCTAAGTGCTACTTTGCCGTTCAGGATAAGGTCCAGTGCTGCCGGATACAGAGACGGTGGGCAGCCCCAGTTGCCAAGTGCCTTGGCATGGAAAGCCATCAAGTTGGACAGGCGCAGTTCCAGTTTCTCCATGGTGAAGCCGACTACGGCCAATGTCGCACCGTGGGTTAACAGGCCATAAGCAGTTTGTTGGCCGGCGGTTGTACCGGAGCACTCGAAAATCTTCCACTCGGTTTTGGCCAGTCCCTGAGTGGCCGCAAAATCACGAATGGCTTTTTTCACTTCCCGGCCCTGGATGTTGCCGGCGTCGACGGTCATGCCGGCTCCGTGGTCCATAAGTTGTTCAAGCTTGGCAACATCGACATCGATTGCGACAACTTGTGCACCCTGGGCACTGGCGATCTGTACCGCATAGCCGCCAACGCCACCCGTGCCGACCACGATTGCGAGGTCACCGGGCTGGATATCGGCCTGTAGTACTGCCTGGTAGGGCGTGGTCACGGCATCGGCTACGACGGCGAGGTCGGGTAGAGTTAATCCTGCCTGTTCCAGCCTGACAGGATCGACTTCGCAAAGTCCATTTGCTGGCACCTGGATATGGCTGGCGAAGCCGCCATCGATGTCGTTGCCGGGCATTTTCTGAGTCTGGCAGATGGTCTCTTTGCCACGGCCACACAGATCGCACTCGCCGCAGGGTATGACTGCCGAGATGATGACGGAGCGGTTCAGCCAGTCCCTCGCGCCTTGGCCGGCTTCGATGACTCGGCCGCTAATCTCGTGCCCGAGGACCAGTGGTAAGGGCTGATTGGTTTTTACGCCATCGTAATAAAAGCCAAGATCAGTATGACATACCCCGCAGCCGGCAATTTCTACGGTGACCTCTCCAGGGCCGGGTGCCATCAACTCCAACGGTGCTCGTTGCAGGGGTTGGTTGACCCCGGTAAATAACCAGTGGTAAGGATGCTCGGTCATGGTAGGCTCAGTTGGGTCGTTGTCATGTCGGTCATTCCCTGGCAGCCGAAGCGGCCCCCTGGGGCCATGGCGGTCCTTAAATGAAGACGCCGTGATCGAGTACCTGTGGAACTATACACATTAAATAATAATGTGTAATATATTGCACATTTTGCCCATAATGCAAGATAGTTCAGGTTGGTGAGCGGCTCAAGCAGATCCATGGCCCAGAAAAGGTTGTCGATTACGGTGGCTGGCAGTGGCGGCGCAGGTGTGATGACGGTGGGCAACGCACTGTTGGAAGCGGCCGGGCTGACCGGTTGGTATGCGCACATGGTGCGCTCCAGCGGACCCCAGATCCGCGGTGGCGAGGTCGCGGCGATGATCTGTGTGTCCCCAGAGCCCATTACCTCAGAGCCTGCCCATTGCGATCTATTGCTGGCGATCGACTGGAAAAACATCGATCGATTCGGTGATGAGATATCCCTCACCGGCAACAGTCTGGTCGTCTGTGATCCGGAATTAGGACAAGCGCCCGCCAGCATCGGTGACAGCGCCGCTCGCTGTGTCGAGGTGCCGCTGCAGCGGCTCGCCGGCACAATCAAGGGGGGGCGGCCCAACATGGTTGCCTTGGGTGTTGCGGTGCAAATGGTAGGTATACCGCGTCAGTTCGTCCAGGCCACCTTAGAGAAGGTGTTCCAGGGTGACCAGCGGGTCAAGGCTGCTATGGCGGGTGTCGATGCCGGGTTTGCAGCCGCGCCGGCCGCCGATGGTTTGGCATCGTTGCCATTACCGACTGCACCCTGCACTGGGCGCTGGTCGATTACCGGCAATGAAGCAACTGCGTTGGGCGCACTTCATGGTGGTGTGCGCTTCGCGGCAGGCTATCCCATTACCCCGGCTACCGAGATTCTGGAGTGGTTGGCTTTGACATTGCCTAAAATCGGCGGGACATTCGTCCAGGCGGAGGACGAATTAGCTGCGATTAACCAGGTGATTGGTGCGTCCTTTGGCGGAGTGCCCGCGATCACCGCAACCGCGGGGCCGGGTTTCGCCTTGATGATGGAATCGATTGGACTAGCAGTAGCAGCTGAGGTGCCGGCGGTGGTGGTGAATGTCATGCGCGGTGGGCCCTCCACCGGGATACCCACCAAGTCGGAGCAGGCCGACCTCAATATTGCGCTCTACGGCCTGCCTGGGGATGCGCCACATCTGGTAGTGGCCCCTACCTCGGTCAACGATTGTCTAAACGCCACCCAGTGGGCTGTGCATCTTTCTGAGTGCTTACAGTCGCCGGCGATCGTGTTGTCCAGTCAGGCACTTGGGCAGACTCGGATAGTAGATGACAAGCCTGCAATTACCGGCACCGATGCTGCCCGGGATGTTCCAGAGATGATCGAGGATAATTACCAGCGCTACCGGCTGACGCCAAGTGGTGTATCGCCCATGAGCCTGCCGGGCATGGCTGGGGGCCGGTACACGGCTGAGGGTCTTGAGCACAATGAGGCTGGCATCCCTTCGGTGCGGGCTGGCGATCATTTGCAGCAACTGAACAAACGCCGGGACAAACTGACCCGCTTTGACTACGGTGAGTACTGGGCAGATATACAAGGCGCCGGCTCGACCGCTATTATCACCTGGGGGGCACCCACTGGGGCAGCATGGGAACAGTTGGCGTGTTCCGGGAAGTTTGACGGCGGGTTGCGGTTGATCGCGTTGCGGCTACTGGCGCCAGAACAGCCTGAGCGAATGGCAGCTGCATTAGATGGAGTGAGCCGGCTGCTGGTGGTTGAACACAGCCACGGTGGTCAGTTCTACAAGTACCTCAGATCATGCTATGACTTACCGGATGACACTCGGCTTTTCTGCCGGCCCGGGCCGTTGCCGATCCTTGCGGCGGAGATCGCCTGCCAGTTAGAACAATGGAACAAGCCATGAATGATGCAGCCGTCGAGCAGTTTTCCGCGCGATGTTACAAATCGGATATCAAACCCATTTGGTGTCCGGGTTGCGGTGACTTTGGTGTGCTGGCATCGATATCCCGGGCGCTTGTTCAGTTGCAGGTACCACCACAGCAGGTGGCGGTGGTTTCAGGCATCGGTTGTTCTTCCCGGATACCGGCTTATCTCAACGCCTATGGCTTTCACGGAGTGCATGGCCGCGCATTACCACTTGCCACTGGGCTCAAACTGGCACGCCCGGAACTGACAGTACTGGTGGCCGGCGGCGATGGCGATGGTTTTGCTATCGGCGGCAACCATTTTTTGCACGCCTGCCGGCGCAACGCGGACCTCACTTACATTGTGATGGATAACCAGGTTTATGGCATGACCAAGGGACAGGCCTCACCGACGACGGCACCGGACTGGAGCCTTGGCCAACTAACTCCGGGAGGGCCGGGTATGAACCCCTTTCTGCCATTGGTGCTGGCGTTGGGTTCGGGCGCCAATTTCCTCGCCCGCGCTACCAGCAGTGACCCTGGCGGTACCGCCAATATCCTGGTTGAGGCAATTCGTCACCCGGGCTTTTCTTTTGTGCAGGTATTAAGCCCATGCCTTACGTTTCAACCTGAACAGCGGCATTGGAAGAAAAAGGTACGCCCATCACCGGTGGAGCCGACCTCGGACCCGGTTCGGGCAGCCCGGCGGCTGATGACCGACGATAACTTCTTTGTCGGGGTCCTTTATCGGGGTGAACGAGAACCTTATCAAGAGCCTGTCGTGGAGTTACAAAGCGAACTCAGCGCCCTGGAGTCGGAATTTGAAGTGCGTGACCTCGCTTATGCTTCATCCAAGGTCAACGCCAGGTAGAGTCAGTGGGTTGCTGAGGAATTCGCCAGTGAAATACACCACCAACATCACCGTCGGTTTCCGGCACGTCGACTGGGCGCGGATCGTTTTCTATCCTCGTTATTTCGAGATGTTCAACCAGGTGGTAGAACAATGGTTCGAGGAGTCGTTGCAGTGTCCATTCTATCGTTTGCACGAAGAATGGGGCAATGGCATCCCGCTGGTCGATAGCGCCTGTCAATTCAGCCGGGCGAATCACCTTGGTGAGCAAATTACTTTTACCTTGGGAGTCCAGAAACTGGGCAGCCGTTCGTTTACCGTGGTTATTGAGGGGCTTCACCGGGGCGAGTTGTGCGTCAGCGCACGGCTGACTATGGTTTGGGTAACGTTGAGCGAGCCACTGGCTGCGATCCCCATCCCGGACAGTGTTCGGCAGGTGATGGCGGATTATCTTGCAACTAGCGATGAGAGTGAGGCAATAGCATGAGAATTGTGCAGCCGCCGGGCTGGCCCCGGCCAAAGGGTTATGCTAACGGCGTACTGGCCCGCGGTCAGTTGTTGTTCGTGGCCGGGCAGGTGGGCTGGGATGAGACTGAGACTTTTCAAAGCGAGCTTTTCAGTCAGCAGGTCGAGCAGGCGCTGAAAAATGTAGTGGCGGTATTGTCAGAGGCTGGTGCCTTACCGCAGCATATCACCCGCATGACCTGGTACGTCACCGATAAGCAAGAATACCTGGAGCAGTCTAGGGCAGTTGGTGATGCCTACCGCAGGGTGATTGGGCAGCACTATCCGGCTATGTCACTGGTAGAGGTGGCAGGCCTGGTTGAGGAAGGAGGGAAGGTTGAGATCGAGGCGACTGCAGTGATTCCTGATTGAGTGACGGGGCTGTAGCCAGCCGATGACTGAAAAACAAGGAGAGAGGAAATGACCATAGCTAGCGTGTCCTCTGTCGAGTTGTCGCGAAACTACAACGCGGTTACCCATTTCGTTGATCGCCACCTGGATGAGGGACGTGGTGACAAGATAGCGTTTCTTGACGACAACGGCAGTTACACTTATGCCGAACTTGCCGAGCGGGTGAGTCAGGCAGCTGGTGCGCTGGTGGCGCTCGGGCTGGAGCCAGAACAGAGAGTACTGTTGTGTCAACTCGACAGTATAGACTTTCCGGTCGTGTTCTGGGGTGCCATCAAGGCCGGTATCATTCCGGTTCCGGTCAACACTCTGCTGACCGAGAGTGATTACCAGTACATGCTGAATGATAGTCGGGCACGGGCGCTGATAGTCAGCGCTCCGTTGTACGACCGTTTTGCCGGACACCTGGCAAGCCACTCTTTCTTGGAGCATGTGATAGTTTGTGGCGGCTCCGGTAGTGGGCAGCGATCTTTGGATGATCTGTTGGCGACTGCCTCGGCAATGGTCAATCCAGCCGATACCACCTGCGACGACGCTGCTTTTTGGCTCTATACCTCGGGCTCTACCGGCACTCCTAAGGGCGCCGTCCACCGCCAGTCGAACTTGGTGCAGACCGCCGAGCTATACGGCAAAGGCGTGCTAGGCATCCGTGAGGACGACGTCGTATTTTCGGCAGCGAAGTTGTTTTTTGCGTACGGTCTTGGTAACGCAATGTCTTTTCCTTTGCATGTGGGTGCGACTGCGGCGCTACTGGCGGCGCGGCCTACGCCGGACGCAGTGTTAGATCGGCTAAAGCAATGTGATGCCAGCATTTTTTATGGCGTACCTACCTTGTACGGCGCCATCTTGTCCGATGACGCGAACGATCGTACGCGGGTCTCAAACAATCTGCGTCTGTGCGTCTCGGCTGGCGAGGCGCTACCAGATGAAGTCGGCCGCACATGGGAGCGGCGTTTCAATGTCCCTATTCTGGACGGGCTTGGCAGCACCGAGATGCTGCACATTTTCCTCAGTAACCGGCCCGCTGATGTTAATTTCGGCACAACCGGCAAGCCGGTGCCGGGCTATGAGTTGCGGATCGTGGATGAACACGATGCCGAGGTGGCCAAGGGCGAGATCGGTGAACTGCTGGTTTGTGGGCCATCGAGTGCATCATGCTACTGGAATCAGCGGGACAAGAGCCTCAACACTTTCCAGGGCGAGTGGACGCGTTCGGGCGACAAGTATTTTCTCGGTGAAGATGGCTACTACCATTACTGTGGCCGCACCGACGACATGCTTAAAGTGGGAGGTATCTGGGTTTCACCTTTCGAGGTCGAAAATGCATTGCTGGGTGAGAGTCGGGTACTCGAGGCTGCGGTTGTTGGTAAAGACGACGACCAAGGTCTGGTTAAACCAAAAGCTTTTGTGGTGCTGCACGAAGGCGTGGCAGTATCTGAACAACTGGTCAGCGAGTTGCAGGCTTTCGTCAAGGAGCGGTTGGCACCTTTCAAGTATCCACGTTGGATAGAGTTCGTTGATGAGTTGCCGAAGACGGCCACCGGCAAAATCCAGCGGTTTAAGCTGCGTGACCGGGATCAGGCCGCTCACTAGGTGAGCGCCACCGGGAACGGTGCTGCATAGCGTTCGATCATGGTCGATGCTTATATCTGTGACGCGGTACGTACTCCGATAGGACGCTACGGTGGGGTGCTTGCCGCCGTCCGCACGGATGATCTCGGTGCGGTGCCGATAAAGGCGCTGCTGGAGCGCAGTCCCCAGGTTGATTGGGCAGTGACCGAAGACGTCTACTACGGCTGCGCCAATCAGGCCGGTGAAGACAATCGTAACGTCGCCCGTATGGCGGCATTGCTGGCAGGGCTGCCGGACAAGGTACCTGGGGTCACGCTCAATCGACTGTGTGCTTCGGGCCTTGAGGCAGTTGGTCAAGCCGCCCGGGCGATCAGGACGGGTGAGGCGCAGTTGTTAATTGCCGGCGGCGTCGAGTCCATGTCGCGGGCACCACTGGTATTACCCAAGGCAGCGACCGCGTTTAGCCGTGAAGCACAGATCTACGACACCACCATAGGTTGGCGTTTCATCAATCCCGAGATGGAGCGCCGCTACGGCACCGACGCTATGCCGGAGACAGCGGAGAATGTGGCCAGCGAGTACGGTATTTCCCGCGTGGATCAGGACGCTTTCGCCTTACGTAGTCAGCTGCGGGCTGCGGCTGCCATCGAAAATGGCTGTCTCGCCGAGGAACTGGTGCCGGTCAAGGTGCCTCGGCACCGGGGTGAGCCGCTGCTGGTGGATCGGGATGAGCATCCCCGCCCGCAAACTACACTGGAGAACCTCGCTGCTTTGCCAGCGCCGTTCCGGGATGGCGGCAGCGTAACTGCGGGCAATGCCGCAGGGATCAACGACGGCGCCTGTGCACTGGTGCTGGCGTCAGAAAGTGCAGCCATCCAACACGGTTTACAGCCCCGGGCCCGGGTGTTGGGGATGGCCAGCGCCGGGGTGTCACCGCGACTGATGGGCGTGGGTCCAGTGCCTGCAGTGGCCAAGGTGCTGGAACAAACGGGCCTGTCGCTACAGCAGATGGACGTTATCGAGATCAACGAAGCGTTTGCCGCACAGGTGCTCGCGGTTGTACGCCAGTTGCAACTGGCTGACGACGCCGAGCAGGTAAACCCCAATGGCGGCGCCATCGCACTGGGTCACCCGCTGGGTATGAGCGGCGCCCGGCTGGCGACGACGGCACTTTACCAACTGCAGCGAGCCCAAGGGCAGTACGCTTTGTGTACGATGTGTGTGGGTGTAGGCCAGGGAGTGGCGCTGGTCCTCGAACGAGCCTGAGAGGAAAGAGTACCCGGCAGCGCTGGACGCAGACGAGGAGAAGCAAGCACATGCAAGCACTTGGACCTTCGGCCCATATCGATACCTTTCCCCGGGACCACTTGCCGTCACCGGAGCAATGGCCGGTTTTTCTTCAGCAGCAGCCTGAATTCCAGTATCCAGAGTACCTCAACGTTGCCGTTGAACTCACCGACCACATGGTGGCGCAAGGCTTTGGTGATCACGATGCCCTGATAGGGCACGGCCGGCACCGCACGTACAAGGAGTTGGCCGACTGGAGCAACCGGTTGGCCCATGCATTGACTGCCGATTACGGCGTGGTTCCCGGCAACCGTGTATTGATCCGTTCGGGCAACAATCCGGCCATGGTGGCCTGCTGGCTGGCAGTTACCAAGGCCGGTGCGGTTGCGGTCAATACCATGCCGCTGCTGCGCGCTGGTGAACTGACCCAGATCGTGGACAAGGCTGAGATACGCCTGGCACTTTGCGATACCCGGATGATGGATGAACTGATTGCCTGCGCCAAAGACAGCGACTTGCTCGACAAAGTAGTCGGTTTTGATGGTACTGCCAATCACGATGCGGAACTCGACCGGCTAGCCCTCGACAAGCCAGTCCAGTTCGACGCGGTCAATACGGGCCGGGATGACGTAGCCTTGCTGGCCTTTACTTCGGGCACTACCGGCACGCCGAAGGCAACCATGCATTTTCACCGTGACCTGCTGGCCATAGCGGACGGCTACGCCAGGGAAGTGCTGGCGGTGACGCCCGGGGACGTGTTCGTCGGCTCTCCGCCGCTGGCGTTTACCTTTGGCCTGGGTGGATTGGCGATTTTCCCCCTGCGCCACGGAGCGACAGCGGCATTGCTGGAAGATGCCTCACCACCCAACCTGATCGAGATCATTCAGACCTACCGGGCTACGATCTGCTTTACTGCACCCACCGCCTACCGGGCCATGCTCGCAGCAATCGACCAGGGTGCTGATCTTTCGTCATTGCGCGTCGCGGTATCGGCCGGGGAAACCCTGCCGGCACCCACTTTCGAAGCCTGGCGGGAAAAGACCGGGGTACCGATCTTGGATGGCATCGGCACCACCGAGTTGTTGCACATCTTCATCAGCAGCCGGCTCGATCAGGCGGCGGCAGGCGTGACCGGGGTTCCCGTCCGAGGTTATCAGGCGATGGTGGTCGATGAGGAGATGAACGAACTTGGACCCGGTGAGATCGGCAAACTCGCGGTGCGCGGCCCAACGGGCTGCCGCTACCTCGACGATGAACGGCAACAGGCCTACGTGCGCGACGGCTGGAACCTGACTGGTGATGCGTTCGTCCGCGACGACCAGGGCCGATTCTTGTTCATGGCCCGTGCCGATGACATGATTATCAGTTCGGGCTACAACATTGCCGGCCCGGAGGTCGAGGGGGCCTTACTTGCCCACCCGGATGTGGCTGAGTGTGGTGTGATCGGATTGCCGGACCCTCAGCGCGGCCAGGTTGTAGCCGCGTACGTGGTACTGGTGCCGGGGGTAGCGCCGGAAAAAGAAACCGCGCGGCGACTGCAGGAGCACGTTAAAGCAGCCATCGCGCCATACAAATATCCGCGTTCGGTGACGTTTATCGATGCGTTGCCCAAGACCCAAACCGGGAAGATCCAGCGCTTTCGTCTGCGTCAGCCTTGAGTGTCAACGGCGCTCGGGCAAAGACTCAAGGTGCCGGTAGGTCCGGCGCTACGAGGTTGGGTAATGCGGCCCAGGGTGAAGTGATGCGAGATTCTCCTCAATGAGTCGATCACAGCGATGGGCCCGGATCGATGTTGCGGCAGACCCGCCACGAATTGAGGTACCTCGCCGCTACAACGCAGCGGTGGAGTTCATAGACCGCAATATTCACGAAGGGCGTGGCGATCGCTTTGCCCTGGTCGACGATAACGGCTCCTACACCTACCGGGAACTCTACCACCGCGTCAACCAGGCTGGACAGGTATTGCGCCAGGCGGGAGTACAGATGGAGCAGCGGGTTTTGCTCTGTCTGAATGACGGCATAGAGTTTGCTGCCGTTTTCTGGGGCGCGATCAAGATCGGTGCAGTTCCGGTGCCGATCAACACCCGTCTGACTCGGCCGAACTGCATGAAGGTGCTGAGCGACAGTCGGGCACGAGCACTGGTGGTGGAGCGGTCTCTTGCCGACAAGTTCGCTGTACCGGCAGATTCTCATTCATCGTCGTGCCGGATGATCACGACCAACGATGGCGCGTCTGGCCAGAGCAACTTGTCACGGTTGATGGCGGCAGCACCAGTGGAGCTTGAGGCGGCACCAACCACCGCGGACGATATTGCCTTCTGGTTATACACCTCGGGTTCGACCGGTCAACCTAAGGGCGTGTTGCATATGCACCGCAGCTTGATTCACACAGCGGTGTTGTTTGGCCAGTGTGTGCTGGGGATTCACCGGGATGACCGGGTCTTCTCGGCGTCGAAAATGTTCTTCGCCTACGGACTGGGTAATACGATGACCTTCCCCTTCTCGGTTGGTGCGACTTCCGTGGTGAGCGCAGTTTGGCCAACTCCAGAAACGGTCTATAACGTTATCCACGAGCATTGCCCGACCATATTCTGCGCCGTGCCGACGCTTTACCACAGACTGCTGACTGATTCTGAGGAAATCACCTGTGAGTTGCCGGCATCACTGCGTCTTTGCGTCTCTGCTGGCGAGCCACTGCCACAAGAGATAGGCCGGCGCTGGCAGGCGCTGTCGGGAATAGCAATCGTCGATGGGCTCGGCAGTACCGAGATGCTGCAAACCTTTCTCAGCAATCGACCGGGGCAGGTGCGTTACGGCAGCACTGGCACTGTAGTCCCTGGTTACCAACTCAGGTTGGTGGATGCGTCGGGCGATACTCTCGGCGCTGGGCAGATCGGGGAACTGTTGGTCGCTGGTCCGTCCGCTGCGGTCGGTTATTGGAACCGGCAGACACAGACTGTCCGAACCTTTGTCGGGCGCTGGACCCGCACCGGTGATCAATATATCGTAGATAAGGACAACTACTATTACTACTGCGGGCGCGGCGATGACATGCTGAAGGTGGGTGGAATCTGGGTCTCACCGTTCGAGGTCGAGTCGGTATTACTGTGCCATCCTCTGGTTTGTGAATGTGCGGTAGTGGGGCAGGCGGATGATGGCGGCCTGATCAAGCCCAAGGCATTCGTGGTACTGAAAGACCCTGGCCAGGCCTGTGCGACCGTTGCTGACCAACTCAAGAGCTTTGCTTGCGAACACCTGGTGGCATACAAACATCCAAGGTGGGTAGAGTTTCTCGATGAATTGCCCAAGACGGCGACCGGTAAAGTGCGCAGGTTTAAATTGCGAGCTGGAGCGTCAGGGTGACGCAGGTGGACCGCTCCGGCATGCTGGAAGTCGATGGCTGCACTCTGGAATTCGAATGGCAGGGATCAGGGCCATCGGTCAGTGCGCCAACTCTGGTATTTCTGCATGAGGGACTCGGTTGTGTCCGAATGTGGCGCGACTTTCCAGAGCAACTGGCGGCTGCTACCGGCCTCAGTGCGCTCAACTACAGCCGCGCCGGCTACGGCAACTCCGGCCCCGCTGATTTGCCACGGCAACCCGATTACATGCACCACGAAGCGCTGGTTGTATTGCCGAAGCTGCTGGATGCCTTCGCCATCAACTCGGCCATATTGGTTGGGCACAGTGATGGCGGCTCGATCGCTATTATTCATACCGGTAGTGAATCGAATGATCGGATCAAAGGTTTGGCGCTGTTAGCGCCCCACGTATTTGTAGAGCCGTTGAGCGTAAAGAGCATTGCCCAGGCAGCCGAGTTGTATCGTACGACCGAACTGTCGAATAAGCTCTCGCGCTACCATGGCAGTTCCGTGAGCGAGACCTTCTGGGGCTGGAATGATATCTGGCTGCATGAGGATTTTTTCCACTGGAACATCGAGCAGTACCTGCCTGCCATCACGGCGCCGATATTGCTGCTCCAGGGGTTGAATGATCAGTACGGTACCGTCGCTCAACTGGAGGCAATCGAGTCACAGGTGGCGGGCCGGGTACAGCGGCATATGCTGGATGATTGCGCCCATTCTCCACACCAAGATCAGCCCGCGGCAGTACTGGCCGCCTGCACCGCTTTCCTCGATACCCTGGTTGCGTGATGACGGGTGTGGGAGCAGGCCTCTCGCAGGTCGGGTGTGGGAGCAGGCCTCTCGCAGGTCGGTAGGACTTGCCTGCAGCGAAATGGCCATGCCCAGGTGTCGTTCGGCTGCAGCGAAGTTGCATGGCTCTGACGATCATATTAAAGTGCCTGCAATACCGCATGTTGATGCGGGTTTTCCCTACCGGGGGTCGGTAGCCCAACGGGCGCTCTGCGCTCGGGCCTTCCGGCAATAATGTTTGTGTAATAACAACCCTTGCCCGGTTGTCGGGCGGGTTACCGAGGAGGATACGTAATGAAATTTCGCATTGCTGTTTTGTCAGTTGCTGCCGCTCTGTTGGCATTGCCAGCCGCTGCTGCCGACAAGGTCAAGATCGGCTTTGTCACCACCCTTACGACCGGCGCGGCGGTCATCGGCAAAGACATGCAGGATGCCGTCAACCTCGCGGTCGAGGATATCGGCGGCAAAATGGCCGGGCTGGACGTGGAAGTGATCTTCGGCGACGACGGCTTCAAGCCCGAGACCGGCAAGCAGGTGACGGACAAACTGGTTAAGTCTGATGATGTTGATTTTGTGGCCGGCTATATCTGGTCGCACGTATTGCTGGCTTCGCAGAAATCGGTCCTGGGTGCAGGCAAGTTTTTGATCAGTTCCAATGCCGGGCCATCCCAGTTGGCCGGGAAGTTATGCAATAAGAATTTCTTTTCGACTTCCTGGCAGAACGACCAGACGCCGATGGCTATGGGTGAGGTACTGAACCAGCGGGGCATCAAGAAGCTTTACATCATGTCACCGAACTATGCGGCCGGCAAGAACATGGTAGCCGGTGTGGAGCGAACCTTCAAAGGCGAGATTGTCGGCAAGGACATGACCAAGTGGGGCAAGGACGCGCAACTTGACTTCTCGGCCGAGTTGGCCAAGGCGAGCGCCTCTGGTGCCGATGCGATATTCATTTTCTACCCGGGTAAGGCCGGCGGCGCATTCGTCAAGCAGTACGAGCAGGCGGGTCTGGCGGACAAGTTGCCGCTGTACACTGTCTTTACCATCGACTCTATTGCTTTGCCGAAACTGCAGCAGGCGAAAATGAAAGCAGTGCTCGGATCCCTCAACACCCAGTTCTGGGGGCCGGACCTCGATACCCCGCAGAATCACCAGTTCGTCTCAGGCTTCAAGAAAAAGTATGGCCGCTACCCGTCGTTCTATGCTGCCCAGTCCTACGACTCCGTGTTTCTCATCAAAAGTGCGGTCGAGGCAGTAGGCGGTAACTTGGCTGACATGGACGGCATGCGCGCGGCGATGGAAAAGGCCGATTTCCCGTCAGTCCGGGGCTCATTCAGTTACGGCAAGAACCATTTCCCGATCCAGAACTTTTACCTGCGCAAAGTGGTTGAGGACAGCGACGGCAACTGGACGACCTCGGTTGTCGGCACCGTGCTCAAGGATCACCAGGACCCCTACGTAGGCGAGTGCAAGATCTAGGCAGCCGCGGTACTGTTTTTGGCAAGTAGCACCGGGGTCAGTTAACCTAGCCCCGGCCAGTCGGGGCGGTCTCAGCCGCCCCGGTCTGGTTATGCGTGCGTGCTGCCTCGATCAGCGGAGCAACAGCCAGTAAGCCAGGACGCCAAGACAATGCGCTTTCTTCTTTCGCCTGGCCAGGGGCGGCCTAGGACAGCCTGATCGTGGACGCCACGCTGGTCGTTATCCAGATTCTGAACGGGCTGCAACTGGGGGTATTACTGTTCCTGCTTGCCGCCGGTTTGACGCTGGTGTTTGGCATTATGGATTTCATCAACCTGGCCCATGGTTCTTTTTACATGGTCGGTGCGTTTTTCTGCGCCACGCTGACTCTGTGGCTGGATTCTTTTTTGCTGGCGTTGCTCCTGACCTTACCGCTGACCCTGATCGTGGGCATGGTGGTGGAACTACTGGTGGTGCGGCACTTGTACCAGGAGGATCACCTGGAACAGATTCTTGCCACTTTCGGTCTGATCCTGGTGGCCGACACGCTGGTACACATCATCTGGGGACCCGAGGGCCTGACTTTTGCCCTGCCGGAGATTCTCAACGGCCAGGTAACAGTATTGCCGGGAATCAGGTTTCCGGTTTACCGCATCCTCATCATCAGTGTTGGCCTGCTGATTGCCGCTGGCCTGTATGTGGTGGTAGCCCGAACCCGGGTCGGCATGCTGATCCGTGCCGGCGCTTCCAACCGGCGCATGGTCGGGGCGCTGGGGGTGGATATCCGCTATCTCTTTACTCTGGTGTTTGCCGCGGGCGCGGTTATGGCTGGCCTCGCCGGTCTCATGATCGCGCCGATCACCGAGGCCAGTATCGGCATGGGTAACGAAATACTCATCATCGCTTTTGTCGTCATCGTGATCGGCGGAATCGGCTCGATCAAGGGCGCTTTCCTGGGCGCTTTGCTGGTGGGGCTGATCGATACGCTGGGACGCTCGTTCCTCGACGGCATGCTGAAGTTGTTTCTCTCCAACCAAGCCGCCGAAACTTCGGCGCCGGCGATATCTGCCATGCTGATATACATTTTGATGGCAGCAATTCTCTACTTCCGCCCGCAGGGGCTGTTTCCACCGAAGGGTCGTTGATGCTGGCTCGGGCACAGCAACTACAGGCCAGGCACTGGCTGGCGGCCGCCTCGTTACTGGCGCTGCTGCTGGCCCCCGTGGCCATTGCCTACTGGGATCAGCCCTTTTACCTGGACGTGTTGATGCGGCTGATGATCCTGGCTATCGCCGCCAGCAGCCTCAACCTGATACTCGGTTATGGCGGCATGATCAGCCTGGGCCACTCGGTGTTTATCGGCATTGGCGCTTACGCAGTCGGGATTCCCGCCTACTACGACCAGTACGGCGCATTGCTCCAACTGGCGCTGGCACTGGCCGCATCCGGAGCCTTTGCCCTCGTCACCGGGCTTATCTGCCTACGCACCCGTGGTGCGTACTTCATCATGATCACGCTTGCTTTTGCCCAGATGATGTATTTCACCTTCGTCAGTATTGAAGAGTACGGTGGTGATGACGGGCTGGTGATTTACGCCCGTAGCGATTTTGGCGGCATCGTCGATCTGGGGAACGATACCCAGCTCTACTACCTGGTGTTCGCCTGCTTGCTGGCCACGCTGTTGCTGGTCCACAGGATCGTGCACTCCCGCTTTGGCATGGTGATTCGGGGCGTCAAGAGCAACGATCCACGAATGCAGGCGGTTGGTTTCCCCACCTTTCGCTACCGGCTGACCTGCTATGTCATTTCCGGGACGCTCTGTGGCCTGGCCGGCTGGCTGATGGGTAATTTCACGGGTTTTATCAGTCCCGAGATGATGGACTGGACCCGTTCGGGCGAGTTGATCGCGATGGTGATTTTGGGGGGGTCGGGTAGCCTGTTTGGCCCCGCCGTCGGGGCAGCCATATTTATCGGTATGGAGACGGTGCTCTCGGAGATCACGGTCTACTGGCACCTGTACCTGGGGTTGTTGCTGATCCTGGTTGCGAAATTTGGCCGCGGTGGTATCGGTGGCCTGTGGTTGCGCATCAGGGGGCTGCAATGAGTGCCGCCATGCTGGAAGTCGACGCCTTAAGCCGTAGTTTCGGCGGCATCGCTGCCGCCAGCGAGGTCAGTCTGGAGGTTATCCCGGGCGAGGTGCACGCGATCATCGGTCCCAACGGTGCCGGCAAGACCACGCTGGTGTCGCTGCTGGCCGGTGAGTTACGCCCGGATTCGGGCTCGATTCACTTTTGCGGTAAGAACATAACCGCTATGCCGGTGTCTGCACGCTCGCAACTGGGGCTCGCCCGTACTTTCCAAGTCACCAGCATCTTCCCGGAGTTCTCGGCGCTGGAGAACGTGGCGATGGCGGCACAGGCGCACGCTGGCCACTCCTTTCGTTTCTGGAGAGCCGCTGCCAAGGATGAGTCACTGCGGCAAAGTGCATCAGGTGCGTTGGAGCAAGTGGGGCTGGCTGCTGCAGTCCATCGTAACGCCGGCGAAATGTCCCATGGCGAGCATCGTTTACTGGAACTGGCCATGGCGTTGGCGACCGAACCGGCGCTGTTGCTGCTCGACGAACCGGCAGCGGGGTTGGGTCCGGAGGAGACCGCAACCATGGTGTCCATCCTGCGCGATCTCAAACAGGACAAGGCCATCCTGCTGGTGGAACACGACATGGATGTGGTGTTTGCCATTGCTGATCGGATCACGGTGATGGTCAGCGGACGGACTATCGCCACGGGCAGCCCGCAGGTGATACGGGGGGACGGCAATGTTCGCAAAGCCTACCTGGGCGACGAGGTAAGTACAGATGCTTGAAGTTCAGGGTATCCAGGCCTTTTACGGCGCCAGCCAGGCGTTATTCGGGGTCGATCTGGAAGTAGGCGCCGGCCAGGTGGTGACCCTGATGGGGCGCAACGGCATGGGCAAGACCACTACCGTCAACTGCATCATGGGACTGCTGGCGCCAAGTGCCGGCAGCATCCGCGTCAACGGTGAGGACATGGGCGGTCAGCCCAGTTACCGGGTGGCCCAGGCCGGGGTCGGGCTGGTGCCTGAAGGGCGCCAGGTGTTTCCGAATCTTTCGGTCACGGAAAACTTGCTGGCGACCGCGGCTAATCGCCGCGGGGCAGCACAGCCCTGGGAGATCGATCAGGTATTCCAGATGTTTCCAGCGTTGGCCGCGCGTCGGTACGGCCTGGGCAATTTGCTCTCGGGCGGGGAGCAACAGATGCTCGCGATCGGCCGGGCACTGATGATCAATCCGGCCCTGCTGATCCTGGATGAGGCCACCGAAGGGTTGGCGCCGCTGGTACGGCGGGAGATCTGGTCCTGCCTGGTCCGGCTCAAGGAGGCGGGCCTGTCGATCCTGGTGATCGATAAGAACGTGGCTGACCTTGCCCGTATTGCCGATCGACATTTCATCATCGAGAAAGGCCGCACTGTCTGGGCCGGAGATTCTGCGGAGTTGCTTGCCAGCGACGAAGTCAAGCGTCGTTACCTGGGCATCTAGTGGCGACCCTTTTGGTTGCTGTTGTTATGGGCTATCGATTCCGAGGGGTGGATTGCAGGGTATTTCAGGCGCTCTCTGTGCCGGCGGCTGCGCGCAGTTCCCGCAGGGCGCTTGCGTTGACCTGAGGGACTTGCTCAAGAACTGCCTGGAACTGGCTGGTGCTGCGGCGGTGCGTGGGCCCGTAGCCTTTGACTAGGCCGGCGCAGGCGGCAACCTCCAGAGCAAGATCATAATCACGTCGCGCTGCCGCGAGCAGTTGATCCAGCCAGTTTTCAATCTTGGATTGTTCTGTAGCATAGCGGTAGGAGCGGGGCCGGCGTGAGCGCAGGCAGGCAATGGCACGCAACGTCAGGAAACCGGTAACTGTAGAGGTTTTGATTTTCATCGGGAAGCCGCTGGTGCCAAAACCGCTGCGGGCGCTGAACGAGAGTATTCGATTGGCGAGTTTCGGTGGCAAAATGGAGACGAGTTCGTCCAGCCCAGGCTTGAGGTAGTCGGAGATGCGCACGGCCTGGCTATCAGATGCACGAACGTCATCACGCACCCGCGCGAACCGCGAGCGACGGGTCTTCAGGTCGGCGACCCGGATGATGTCATCGTAGGCCATGAGCCGCACCAGCCAGCGCGCCGTGTCGCGAGTCAGAGCGTAGCCCCGGTTTTCGCCACCGTTACCCCGATCGGTTTCGAGCACCGGCTGCAACCGATCCAGGTAGGCCTGGGCGTACCTGTCGTCCTGGAAATCGATCAGCCGCTCCATGCCCCTGTGCAGTACTTCGTGCACATCCGGCGGAAAAGCATTCTCCATCATTGCCAGGATTTTGGCGGTTGGTTGTGCCCGGGCCGGGGTTGGGGATGTGGCGGTGACCGGGATATCTGTGGTTTCGCCCGCGGCAATGGCGAAACCGAGATCGAAACCGGACAGGTTAGCGGCTGCTGCTACGGTGCTGTGCTTGATTGCCGCGGTGAACGCTTCCCGCGGGAAGGGCAACACGCCGGCACCTGCTACAGCCCCAAACAACACAGCATTAATAATACTGCCAGTTGCGGCTGCGCAGGCAGCCAAGTCAAAGCACACCAATCGCTGGCAATGACTCTCAACAGCACTGAGGAGAACTTCCTGATCGGTGCGAATATCGGTTGCTGCCGTTTTTTCAGCCACCGCGTAAGCTCGATGGCTGGAGGAAATCACAGTGGTACGTGATCGGGTAATGAATCCGGCCTGTAAGGCGCGTCCTGCTTCGACTGCCTCGGTTGCTAGCAGCAGGTCAACGTCGCCGGGGCAGGGCATCAGGGCGCAGACCATAGATTGGTTGGTGTCGTGGTCGGCAAAACGGGGCCACGTTTCCAGGTAGTAGGTGGTTGCACCGGTGCGCTGAGCAACCCCCGGGACATAGGTATACCGCACTTCGAAATTCTGGCTTTCGCAAAGGTCCGCCATCCATCTGGTCAACAGGCCGCCGCCTTCGCCCCCCATGGCGCCAATGACGATTCTTATCGGACGCTCGCTTTGATGATCCATCATTACTGGATCGGCTCATGCCCTTGCAGGGCGCCGATCACCCGGCGACGAACACTGCTGATAGCGCGTTCCAGCCAACTGGGGTTGTTGATGATAGTGGCTTCAAAAAAAGACGGACAAAGGCCGGCCTGGTGGATCATGACGCCACAGTTGCCACAGCCAACACACTGGTTGTCTATGGTTGTGACCGGGCCATCGGCAAGCGGGTCGGGATTGTCCTTGATAGTAAGTGAAGGGCACCCGGACAGCCGGATGCAGGCACGGTCACCAGTACAGACATCCGGGTCGATACCGAGTCGGACCCGCGTTGCTCGTTCGCCGCAGTCCAATGCTTCACGGTATGCCTGCTTCACTCGGCGCTGGCGGGCCAGTTGGCATTCACCCTGGGAGATGATGATCTTAAGGCCAGGTGGCGCTGTGGTAACAGCCTCTCGCAGCGTCTTGATCATCTGGTCGACGTCATAACTGGGCACCGTTCGGATCCATTTGGCGCCGACGCCACGCACCGCCTTTTCAATCGTCATATGGGCGGGGTTGCCGGATGTGGCCTGGTCGGTGGAGGGAATAGCCTGATGACCGGTTGCAGCAGCATAGCCATTGTCGACGATGAGCAGTACACCGTTATCGCCGTTAAATACCGCATTGGCAACGCCGCTGGTCAGGCCGTTGTGCCAGAAGCCGCCGTCACCCATGATGCTGATCAGCGGTTTGGCAAAATTAGGGGCCAGGCCGGAAGAACTGGCGAGGCCTAAGCCGTAGCCGACAGTATGCTGGCCGATATTAAACGGTGGCAAGGTGGAAAACAGATGACAGCCGATGTCGCCACTGATATGAAATTTGCCGAACTCCTCCTGGGCTAATTTCAATGCACTGAACAGTGGTCGCTCCGGGCAGCCGACGCAAAATCCCGGTGGCCGCGCGGGTACGGGAAATTCAAGGGCGGTTTCAGACTCAGTGACCTCCTGAGTGAGTTGTTGCTGGGCGCTCGTTATCGACGCAAGGTCGATTCCTGCCGGCTCGGTTGTTGCCAGAAATTTCGAGATGCCGGCGATCAGTATCCGGGTCTTATATTCGCCGGCAGTGGGCAACAGATCCTTACCGTGGACCCGGGTATCGATATCGGTGCCGTGCAGGTCGGCCTTGATGCTTTGCTCGAGGTAGTTTGGCTGCCCTTCTTCGATGACCAGTATGGCCTTTTTGCCGGTACAAAATGCCCTGATCTCTTCCGGGATCAGCGGGTAGGTCACAGTAAGTACGTAAATTGGAATTTTTGAGTTGCCCAACGCATCGGCCAGGCCAGCTATCTCGAGTGAGCGGTTGACGGCATTGTAGATACCACCTTGAACGATAATGCCAATGTCACTGCATTCACCCGGCAGACTCTGATTCAAATTTTTTGCACTGATGAAGCGGACCGCTCGCGGCCAGCGCTCGGAGATTTTCAATTGCTCCTGTTGATAGGAAGAGGGCGGCAGGACCACTTTGTTGTAATCAAAAACAGCCTGTTCCAGGGGATGGTGGGCGTTGTAATGGCCTTGCTGGTTATCTTTGGCGATGAAACTGCCGTAAACATGACAGGCACGAATGCGCAGCATCAGCATAACTGGAGTATTAGTCGCTTCAGATAATTCAAAACCCTGTTCTACGGCATCGACGATAGCCGGCAAGTTGGGGCGAGGGTCGAGCAGCCATATCTGCGATTTTGTGGCGAAAGCGTGGGCTCGCTCCTGCATGATACTGGACCCTTCACCGTAATCCTCACCTACGATAATGAGCGCACCACCGCGCACCCCGGCCGAGGCGACATTGGCCAGCGCATCAGCTGCTACATTGGTGCCGACCGTTGACTTCCAGGTGACAGCGCCGCGCAGCGGGTAGTGAATAGACGCCGCCAGCATGGCAGCTGCAGCCGCTTCGCTGGCCGCGTTCTCAAAGTGCACGCCAAGTTCACGCCGGATTTCCGCAGCATCATTGAGTACGTCCATCATGTGCGAGATCGGTGAACCCTGGTAACCGCCGATGTAAGAAACGCCGCTTTGCAGAAGGGCTTTGGCCACTGCCAGCACACCTTCACCACGGAAGATTTCACCGTCGCGATTGCGAAGGCTCTGTACTTCCTTGCTGAATGATCGTTCGGGCATTGTTAAGCAGGCGTGTTCCGTGGCGATGAGCTATGCAGCATTTTATCTGTCGGTGGTGCGGACTGTGTGCGATCGTGTTTTGGTCATGAACCATGGCGAGATCGTTGAAAGCGGATCATGTGCTGAGGTTTTTTCGCGCCCGCGCCACTGCTATACCCGGGAGTTGATATCGGCCGTACCCTTGCCAGACGTTGACGACAGATGGTTTGACGAGCAAGGCTCTGGGAGACCTTAAAGCGGGTGGCAATCATTTAACGGAGCGGTGCTCTGGAGGTTTTGCGCTCGCAAAAAGCTTGACTGGTCATTTCAGGTTAATTCACGGTAGATGCGGCCAAGCCGCTGATTAGTTGGGGATAGTCGTCGGGTTTTTGTGATCCTAACCCGTTTCGCTTATCCGGATTCAAGGGGCCCGTCCTGGGGACTAAGGGCCGGTGTCTCTTTCCGCCGGAGTCGGCTAGTTGCCTGAAACAAGTTGACAAATAAGCCCTTTGGCTTGTAGGGTAGCGACATACTGACTGGTCGGTATGGAACCAAAAATGACACTAGCGCCCATGACACAAACGCCTGCCGCGGTTGACCGAATCCTGGCAGTGGCCGAGCCGCTATTTCTGGCGGCAAGTTACGCCGACGTGACTATGGATCAGATTGCCCGCAAGGCCGGGCTGACCAAAGGTGGCCTGTACCATCATTTTGTCAGCAAGGAAGGACTGTACCTGGAAATGATGCAGGCTGACCTGGTCGAAAAGCAGGCCCTTTTTTCCGCGGCGGCCCAGTCCAGTGGCGACTGCCGTTCGAGATTGCGTTGCCTGACGCAAGCATTTTTTCAGTTGCCCGACCACAAGCGCCAACTGATCAGCTTGATTCGGCGCAACAGCAATGTGCTGGGAGAGGCAGCGCGGATGCAGTTGATCAGCGCCTACCAGCAGGCACTGCCTGACCAGATTCTTTTGATCATCAAGGACGCGATCGGCACCGGCGAGATCCAGACCGGCGACGCCCGTCTGTTAGCGTGGTCATTCGTTGCCTTGGTGGAAACCGCGATCAGCGCCCACGGCGACCGGGTTTTGGAAGACCCTTCCGAGAAACTCGATTTCGTGCTGGATCTGTTTTTTCGGGGCGCACAAGGCCCACAAGATAGCGACCTGCGCCAGGCGCTCGCCAACAGTACCGGAACCGATTCGACTCCGGTACTGGCTACAGCGACACCGGCAAGTTATTGCGGCACTGGCGTGTTTCCCGAATGGCAGGGTCAGAGCCTGAATGACATGCTGCTGGCCTGCCGGGACTTGGTCGAGGATGGGGACTTTCCAACGGTACAGCGCTGGCGGGATGGGGGTGGCCGGGTACTGGGCCATTTTCAGGTCTATTTCCCCGAGGAGATCGCGCATGCCGCCGGGCTGCTGCCTTTTAAGTTGCGCGGCGCTCCGGTTGAGCCCGACCATGCAGATTCTCGTTTCGGCTCGTACCTGTGTTCTATCCTCAAGACATCGCTGGAACTGGTATTGAGCGGCAGGGTGGAACTGGACATGTTTGTGACTCACCCGATCTGCGATGCGGCCCGCAATCTTGCCGCAGTCTGGGAACGCAACAGTGAGCATCCCTGCCAGATCCTGTATCTGCCGCAAAATGCCAACTCGGCCGACACTGCACGCTACCTGCGCAACGAGTACGCGCGACTAATGGAAGTGATCGAGCAGGTTGCCGGCACTACGATCACCGAAGACGACCTGCGCAGGTCTATTGAACTGTTCAACCGCAATCGAGCCCTGATTCGGCAACTGTACGACATCAAGCGTGAGACACCCTGGCTGTTAAACGCCGAGGATGCCTATTGCCTGGTATCGGTGGGGGGGATGGTGCCGCGCGAGGAGCACAACGCCTTGCTTGAGACAGTGCTGCCGATGATCCGGGAGCGGGCTGACAGTAACCAGGAGGACCGGGTCCGGGTGGTATTCGAGGGCGGTTTCTGTGAGCAGCCACCGTTGGATCTGATCCGCATGGTCGGTCGCTCGTGTTACGTCGTCGACGATGATTTCCTGATCGGACTGCGCTGGATTCTTGAAGACGTACCGAGCACGGGTGATCCGCTGCAGCAGTTGGCCGAAGCCTACCTGGAAAAATCATCCTACAGCCCGGTGCAGCACGACTTGCGCAAGCCCAAGGAAAAGATGCTCAAAGAACGGATCAGTAGTTCAAAAGCTGACGCCGCCATCATTACTGCGGCCAAGATGTGCGAGCCGGGACTGGAGGAACAGGTCTGTTATACCCGCTCGTTGGACGAGGACGATATCGGTTATTTCGTCAGCGAGTTCGAGGAGAACATGACAAGCTTTGATCACCTGGGCCTGCAGATAGAGACTTTCATGGAGAATCTGATGTACCAGTGAGCCTGGCGAATTGCCAGAGCGAGGAGAGATAGCAATGGGACAGGACAGTCAAAACGAGATTGTGGGGCGCGGTGCCCGGGACGGGGCCGAACTTTTCAGGCAGTGGTTCTCCTCATTAGGCGAGACTGCCGAGCAAGGAGCACAGTGTGCCTATGTGTTTGTCATGGGCAGTATGAACGAGATCCTAAAGGCTTTCGATCTGCCGGTGGTGTTTCCTGAGATCAATTCGCTGCAGACCGCGGTGCGGCGGGTTGCCCACGAGTACCTCAACGAGGCCGAGGATTATGGTTACTCGCCCGACATCTGCGGCTACGTCAAAGCCGACGTGGCCGTGCAGTTGCGCAATGGCGAACACCCGATGGGCAGGATTCCCAAGCCTTCGCTGGCCGTTTACACCAATGCCTGCAACACCTATATCAAGTGGGCGGAGATCTGGGAGCGGATGTACAAGATCCCGATTTTCACACTGGACGTACCGGGCAGTCGCGAAGGTGGGGTGCACACTGGCCCGGGTGACCGGTCGTTCGAGAACGATCGCAGTTATGTCGAGGCCCAGGTGCGCGAACTGATCACCCTGTGCGAGGAAGTAACCGGCCGCAAGTTTGATATCGACAAGTTACGCGAAGTCCTCGGCTATGCCAACGACGTGGCCAGCAGTTGGCAGCGGGTGCTTAAACTGAATGCCAGTCGGCCTTCGGTGTTCAACGCAGTCACTGAGGGTACTGTCTACCTGGGTGTTGCCAACGGTTTTCGCGGCACCGAAACAGGCAGCCGATACTTCAAGGAACTGGTCGAGGAGATGGAATACAAATCGGCGAACGGTGTCGGCACTCTAACGGACGAAAAATACCGGCTGATCTTTGTCGGTGTGCCCTGTTACCCGATTTTCCGGCGCTTTAACGAGATGTTCTCGGACTGGGGTGGCACCTTCGTCAATTCGACCTATCTGTGGTTCGCGTCTGGCGGCACCAACCGAGGCTACCAGTACGATCTGCAGCGCCCGGTCGAGAGCCTGGCTGAGGGTGTGCTGCTCAGTGTGCGCGATGCCATGGACAGCATGTTCCACCAGAGTTACATGGTCGAGGAGATGATAGGCGACATGCATGTGGATGGCGTGGTTTATCACCCGATCAAGAGTTGTCGCACGGTCTCCACCGGCCTGGCGGACAGCCGGCGCTACCTGATGGAGAAGTGTGACGTGCCCTCGTTATTTCTGGAGTCGGACATGATGGATAAACGTGTCGTTTCCGAGGCCCAGATGAAAAATCGGATAGACGCGTTCTTCGAGGGCCTTGCATCGCGCCGCAGCCAACAGGCCGCGGCCTGAACCAGTAGAGGAATCAAGACATGGCGTATGCAGCAGGCGTAGATGTTGGGTCGACCCAGAGTAAAGCCGCGATCGTTGATGAGGACGGCAATCTGGTTGCGACCGCTCTTGATGAAACGGGAGCGAATGTGGTGCAGGCAGCCGAGAAGGTGTACGAACAGGCCCTACGCAGCGCAAATCTGCGCGAAGAAGAGGTTGACTACGTGATTGGTACCGGTTACGGACGTTACAAGGTTACCTTTGGTAATGCCCAGGTTACCGAGATCAGTTGTCATGGGCGGGGTGCGGTCAAGATGTTTCCCGAAACCCGTACGGTAATCGACATGGGCGGTCAGGATACCAAAGCGATCAGTGTCAACCCGGATGGTGAGATCAATGATTTCTGCATGAACGACAAGTGTGCCGCAGGGACTGGCCGTTTTCTGGGGGCCGCCGCAGTTGCCTTGGACCTGCCGCTGGACGAGTTGGGCCCCACGGCCTTGAAGTCGGATAAGCCCGTGCGTATCAGTACCACCTGCACGGTATTTGCCGAGTCAGAGGTTCTCTCGTGGCTGGGCAAAGGAAAAAAACTCCCCGACATCCTCTGGGGGGTGCACCAGTCCATAGCCACTCGCACCATTGCTTTGGTTCGGCGGGTAGGTCTGGAGGAGAAAATTACTTTCACCGGCGGGGTAACCCTTAACGTGGCCATGGTCAAGGCGCTCGAAGACCGGCTTGGCACCCGCTTGAACGTGAGTGAGCAGGCCCATTACATCGGCGCGCTCGGCGCAGCGCTTTTTGCTCTGGACCATATCCTGGAGAGCCGCAAGCCTGCAGCCAAGGCGGGGGTAGCATGATGGACTGTACTGCAGGTATCGACGTAGGTTCGACCTACACCAAGTGCGTAGTACTCTCGGCCGACGGCGAGATCATCGGCCGAACGTTGTGCCCGACAGGATTCAAGTTGGGAGAAGTGTCGAGCAAGGTGTTGGCCGAGACCCTGACAGACTGCGGACTCAAGCGTGAGGATATCGGTTATGTGATTTCCACAGGTTTCGGTCGCCACCAGGTAAAGGATAAGGACGCGGCCGTGACCGATCTCACGGCCGGTGCCCGCGGCACTGCGTTCTTTTTCCCCGATACACGCACCATACTCGACATTGGCGGCCAAACCATGAAAGCGAGTCGAGTCGATGAGAACACCAAGGTGCACTCATTCCGGCTCAACGACAAATGTGCGGCTGGGACCGGTGCTTTCCTGGAAAAAACTGCGTATTACATGGGCTTCAAGACAGAGGATATTGGACCGCTGTTGGTCACCTCGCGCGAGTCTGTTTCCATATCGGGGGTGTGCGCAGTGTTTGCCGAATCGGAAGTGATTAATCACCTCTCCCAGGGTACTGCGCCAGCAGATATCATGCAGGGTGCTATATCGTCCTTGATCAAGAGATCGGTCCAGTTAATGAAGCGGGTTCGTGCCGAACCCGGATATACCCTGGTCGGTGGCTTGCTGAGGTTCCGGACCATGGTCGATGAGGTGCAGGACAAGCTTGGTCACGAAGTCAATGTTCCCGATGGTGATTTGGTTCAGTTCGCGGCTGCACTCGGTGCGGCAGTGCTGGGGCACGGCCGGATGCAGCAACTGGGAACAGGCAGCGGACTAACGGTTGCCACCAGTGTTGCCTGACCAGGCCAGAGCCGCGGGCTGTTGCAGTCCAGGTACGGCAGCGGCGGACTTTCCCGAGTCCAGCGCCATCACGGCCGACCCGGCCCTCACTGCCCGCGGCTGGGTGAAACGTTACCTGGCCGACCCGGCAAGGGCTGGTGAGGCGCGCGAACTGTACTCGGCCCTTGGCTACGAGGTGCTGGAACAGCAGCTGGACCCCCAAGACTTTCCCTTGGCTTGTGGCGATTGCCCTTCAGTAGTCTGTCGTGGTTACGTTATGATCTACACTCGCAGGTAGCAATCATAGATTAAGCCGAGTTTGTACTCATGACCGACGTGATGGACATTACCAGAGTGCGGGTGTCCTGCAAGGACTGCTCCCTCGCCGAGCTGTGTTTGCCCCGAGGCCTCGACGCCAAGGATCTACAGCGCTTCGAGAGAGTGGTTGGGCAGAAGCCGCCGTTGAAAAAGGGAGAGATTATTTACCACGCCGGGGATGATTTCCGGGCCCTGTTTGCGGTCAAGTCAGGCTCACTCAAGATCATCATGTCGCAACCGGACGGGGAAGAACAGATTATCGGCTTCTCCATGCCGGGTGAGTTGTTCGGGTTCGACGGTATCGAGGATGTTCATTCATGTTCGGCAGTGGCATTGGAGCGCACCAGCATCTGTGAACTGCCGCTGGATGCAGTGAGCGACATTGCCCGCGAGATTCCTAGCCTCAATCGTGAGCTGTACAAGGTGATGGCGAACGAGATCAGTACTGACCAGTCGATGTTGCTGCTGCTAGCCCGGCGTAGCGCCGAGGACCGGCTGGCGGCATTTCTGCTCAGTTTGTCGCGCCGATTCAGCAGCCGCGGCTTCTCTGAAACGGACTTTGTATTGTCCATGCCCCGCCACGACATCGCCAACTACCTCGGGCTTGCCGTTGAGACCATCAGTCGTTTGTTCAGCCGCTTGGCTGAAGAGAATGTGGTTTCGGCTAACGGGCGTAAGGTCAGGATTCACAGTCTTGACCGGCTGCAACAGCGGGTCGGCGACTGTGCGGGTAATACCGCGAATGCACGCAGCCACGCCTGATCTATGAACTGATCTCTGATTTGGTTCAGATTACCCGTGAGTGTCGTGGCCGGCCGGGTGTGTGGCCCAGGTAGCAGTCAAACACCATGCAGATATTGCGCAGCAGGAAACGCCCGGCTGAACTGACTTCGACCAGGTCGTCGTTTTTTACTGTCAGCAGGCCATCACTGGCCATCGGCTGGAGATTAGTCAGTTCCGCCTCAAAGTAATCTTCCTGGTCGATGTGGTGGGCTTGCAGTACCTGGCGCAGGCTGACTTGCCCAAAGCACATCAACTGTTCGATTACACTGCGCCGCAACTCGTCATCTCTGGTCAATTCAATCCCACGGATCGTCGCCAGATGGCTGGCGTCTAGGTCGGCCTGATAAGCGTGCAGGTCTTTGTGGTTCTGGCTGTAGGACCTTCCTACCTGGCTGATGGCGCTCACTCCCAGGCCGATCAGGTCACTGTTGGCGTGGGTGGAGTAGCCCTGGAAGTTGCGATGCAAGGTGCCGTCGCGCTGGGAACGGGAGAGCAGATCGTCTGGGCGGGCAAAATGATCCATCCCGATGTAGACGTAGCCGGCACCGGTTAGGCGCTCGACACAGGTATCAAGAATACGCAGTTTTTCCTCGCTGTCTGGCAGGTCCTTCTCGTGAATTCGCTGCTGGGGTGCAAACAGGCTCGGTAGGTGTGCGTAGTTGAAGATGGATAACCGGTCCGGCAGCGCCTCAAGAATCTCATCGAGCGTGCGACTGAAACTGCCGACGCTCTGAAAAGGCAGTCCGTAGATGAGATCCACGTTGGTAGAACGAAAGCCCCGGCTGCGCGCGTATTGGAGCAGTTGGATGGTGTCTTCCCGGGGCTGGATGCGGTGGACGGCTTGCTGGACCACAGGGTCGAAATCCTGTACCCCGAGGCTGATCCGGTTAAATCCAGCCTGTTGCAGGCGGTCCAGGGTATCGGTCGAAACCGTTCGTGGATCGATCTCGATGGAGTAGTCGCGGGCATTATCCTCGGTCAGGCGGAAGTGCCGGCCGATGTGTGCAACCAGGCGCTCGAGTTGTTCGGCACTCAGGAAAGTTGGTGTACCCCCACCGAAATGCATCTGTACGACCGGCCGGCCGTTGTCGAGCAATTCACCCTGAAGTTCGATCTCATGACATAAACGCTCGAGGTAGTCGACTCCCTTGTCGACGTTCTTGGTGACGACCTTATTACAGGCACAATAAAAGCACAGGGTCGAGCAGAAAGGTATATGCAGGTACAGTGACAGCGGCCGTGGGTCGGACTCCTCGTTGCTCAGCCGGGCAAATTGCCGGTAGCGCTGCTCGGTGAAGTCCCCGCTGAACTGGACCGCGGTGGGGTAGGAAGTGTAGCGTGGCCCCGCCGTGTCGTAGCGGCGGATGAGGTCCGGGTCGAATACGCAACTCGATGCTTCGGCAGGTACGGCCATATGGCGTGGTGGCTTGAATAAAGAAAATAGATAGTGGTGATGTTAGCTGAGCAGCCAGTGTTAATTTAGAGGCTGCATACCAGGTGATTTTGATCTGAATCAGGTACCTTGTGCAAACATCCGCGCTGCGGGCCCATCGCTTTTTCTTCCCGGGGACGGTGATGGATTTCGACGCTCCCGGGTGCGCGCCCAGGAATCGCGCAAGGACACCGTGCGGTTGAAGACCGGTCGGGCGTCACTGGAATCTGGATCCACACAGAAATAGCCAAGGCGTTCGAACTGGAAGGTAGTGCCAGCCGGGTGAGCGGCAAGGCTGGGCTCGATACAGGCATCCGTCACCGTCACCAGCGAGCGGTCGTTGAGGGTTTGGTGAAAGTCGGCGTTCTTGCCGGGCCGGGGATCGGGCACGGTAAACAAGCGGTCATACAAGCGAACTTCGGCAGTGACTGCACGGCGTGCGCAGACCCAGTGCAGGACGCCCTTGACCTTACGGCCATCGGGAGCGTTGCCACCATAGCTGTCAGGGTCATAGGTGCAGTGAACTTCGATCACACGGCCAGCGCTGTCATGCACGATCTCAGTACAGGTAATGAGATAAGCCCAGCGTAGTCGCACTTCGCGACCCGGTGCCAGCCGGAAGAACTTGTGTGGCGGGTTTTCAAGAAAATCATCCTGCTCGATATAAATCTCCCGGCTAAATGGCACCGTGCGTGAACCCATGGTTGGATCAGCGGGATGGTTGGCTGCCTCGAACTCTTCGACCTGTTCGGGCGGGTAGTTATCGATGACCAGTTTGAGCGGCCGAATGACAGCGAAGGCGCGTGCTGTGACGCGGTCCAGGTCCTCGCGCACACAGTTTTCCAGCACGCTCAACTCAACTCGCTGCTCGTTGCGGGTGACGCCGATGCGGTTGCAGAAGTCGCGCAGCGATGCAGGAGAGTAGCCGCGCCGGCGCATGCCAGAGAGGGTTGGCATGCGGGGGTCATCCCAGCCCCGGACCAGGTCATCGTTGACCAGGGTAGTCAGAAAACGCTTACTCATCACCGTGTGGTCAAGTTCCAGGCGTGAGAACTCGGTTTGGCGTGGCCGCATAGGCACAGTAACGTTGTCGAGCACCCAGTCGTACAGTGCTCGGTGGTCCTCAAACTCCAGAGTGCACAGGGAATGAGTCACTCCCTCAATAGCATCCGACAGGGGGTGGGTGAAGTCGTACATTGGATAGATGCACCAGGCATCACCTGTGTTGTGGTGTCGCTGGTGGCGGATTCGATACAAGGTGGGATCGCGCAAATTCATGTTGGGTGAGGCCATGTCGATTCTGGCTCGCAGTACCCGGCTACCGTCCAGGAACTCACCGGCGCGCATGCGGGTAAACAAGTCCAGGTTTTCGGCGACGCTGCGGTCACGGTAGGGGCTGTTACTGCCTGACTCGGTTAGGGTGCCACGCGTGGCGCGGATTTCTTCGGCCGAAAGATCACACACGTAAGCCCTGTTGTGGTTGATTAGCTCGATTGCCCAGTCATAGAGTTGCTCGAAGTAATCAGAGGCGTTTCGCAGACGGTCGCCCCAGCCAAAGCCCAGCCAGCGCACATCTTCCTTGATGGCTTCGACATACTCCGGGCTCTCCCGGTCCGGGTTGGTGTCGTCAAAGCGCAGCAAGCAGTGGCCGGAAAAACTTTGGGCCAGGCCGAAATTAAGGCAGATCGACTTGGCATGGCCTATGTGCAGGTAACCATTGGGCTCTGGCGGGAAGCGGGTGACGATGCCCTCGGAATATTTCCCCGCTGCCAGGTCGGTCTCGATCATCTGGCGGATGAAGTTGGTGGGTGCCTGTACGCTGTCCTGGTCGGCCATGAATGGGTCTATTTGGGTAACTTCGGGTGCGATCGAGATGCGTATTCTAACTGGCGGCAGTACGCCGGGTTTTCATTGCGCCAGTTGTTCCAGCGCCAGGGTCAGCAGCCTAGATCCGGGATCTGCAAGGGTCTCGATAACGCTGAAGTGATTGGCCCCGGCAATCGGCGCGAGTATCGTGTTTGCGCCATGTCGGCCCCAGACCGCAGCTAATTCTCGGCTCTGGCGCTCGAATTCCTCACTCTCGCTTGTTCCCCAGGCGAGCACCAGGTCGATTTCATGACCCGGCACCCGGTGCACTGGGCTACAGTCGTAGGCGCCCATCGGATCAAGGCCAAGGGCGCGGTTGATACCAGTGAACTGCAGGGGAGTCAGGTCATAGATGCCCGAAACGAGTACGCCCCGGGTGACCGGCTGCCGGGCTAGGCCAGCAGTGATAGCGCCCCAGTCGGTGGCCAGTAACTCAGCGGCCAAGTGGGCGCCCGCCGAGTGCCCGCCGATCTGAACCCGGGTGTTATCGATGCCGTAACGAGGTGCCGCCGCCCACAGCCGAGCCAAAGCCTCGCGAACAGACGCTGTAATCTCCGGCAATCGGACTTCCGGGCACAGTGGGTAGTTGACGACCGCCGCTGCGACGCCAGCATCGAGCAGGCCACGGATGAACAGCCGAGTCTCCAGCTTATCCATCGCTTGCCAGTAACCGCCGTGCAGGAAAAAATGCAGCGGCGGGGCTGTGACCGCAGGAACGAACAGATCCATCGACTCCCAGGGTGAATCCCCGTAGACGATAACGTCGGTAAGTCGTTCGCTCAGGACTTCACCCTGCTGCCGCCAGCGCTCGAAATATGCCAGTGCATCAGGTACCGTGGCACGCGGACTGTAGAGCCGGTCGAGCTCAACTGCGCTATAGCCTCGGTATACGGGCTTGGTCGGCACCGCTACCGGCGCCAGTGCCAGCGCAGAAACGGCGACCGCGCCGTCCTCCGGGATACCGGTCGTGCAAACATGAACCCGCGGCAGTCCCCCGCCGAGCACTTCACGACAGGTCAGTTCCAGCCAACGGCCATCCAGTTCAGCAGCACAGGGCTCACGCAGGTGAATGACCAGTCTCTCCAGGTGCTGCGGGCCGGTGCCTTGCGCCAGCAGTTGCCGGAGCAGATCAGCCAGACTAGAGCGCAACTGCGCATATAAAGTGGCGCTGCGCTGACTGCAGAATAACCCGTGTATGGATACTGCCCGGCGACCTTTCGGAACGGGCAATGCCAGATCCGGAGGGTCCCTCGTCAGGATTACTTCCATGGAACGCCGGGATCAGTTACCGGCAACGGCGCTGCCGACTGAGTCGATTAGAAGAATAATCAGCGATAGTAACTGCACGGGCCCCGTGACACGGGGGCCCCGACAAGTCACAGGCCATCAAGGCCGCTGAGCACCCCAACTACCACTTGGTTGGCGTGGATAGTGATGAGGGCTGGCTGGCAAAGTAGGCGGCTACGTCCTGCATGTCGGCATCGCTCAGGGCGGTGACCAGACCTTTCATGATGGCGTTGTTGCGGCTGCCTGACTTGTAGCCGGTCAGGGCATAGGCTATGAAATCCGGGTACTGTCCGGCGAGCACTGGGTACTGCGGAGTCAGCGGTTTGCCGCCGCCCGGACCATGACAGGGTATGCAGGCCTGCGCTTTTTTCTCGCCCGCGGCTGCATTGCCTTTGCCTTTCTCCCCGTCGTTGGCAGCAACTAGGCTGCTTAGGTAGGTCGCGATGTCAGTTATGGTCTGGTTGCTGAGGGTATTCGCCTGGGCCTGCATGGTAGGGTGGCTGCGCCCCCCCGACTGGTATGCCTTCAGCGCGATGGCCAAGTACTCGGCCTGCTGCCCCCCAAGTTTGGGGACCCGAAAAGGCGGGTAGGTGTTGCGCAAGCCCGGAGCACCGTGGCAACCCATACAGGTGGCAGCGGCCGCCCGGCCCGAATCGACATCTCCTGCAGCGTGAACGGGCAGTGCAGTTACCGCAACAAGCAGGCCGACTACCAGTAACGACTGAATTTTCATTGTTTGGCTTCTCTATGAATTTCGTGGAGCGCGAACTTTAGGCAACCGTTGTGACCGATGCAACTGAAATCCCCGGGAAATCTTGCCCGGCAACGGTCAGTGGCGCTGCAGGACCAGGGCCAGTTCTTTGAGGCCGCTGGGATGGGCGATGAAAGCCTCCAGGTTCTCTGGCCAGTACCAACGGGTAACGGGAAACAGCCGTTGTAGAGTCAGTAGATCGCAATGCCAGGGCGGACCCCCAGGCCGACCGGTCTGCATGAATAGGCCCAGCAGCAACCCACCCGGCTGCAGCCATCGCGCCAAGGCGGTGGTATAGACTTGCCACTGGGCTGGGGGCAGAGCACACAGAGCGGTCTGCTCGTAGATCAGTTCGAAGGTGTTGCCGGGGGTGGGTTCCCAGGTGAGTAAATCTGCGACTTGGGTGTCGGCGCTGAGATCAGTTGCCTTAAGTTGCCTATGCAGGTCGGTAATCACGCCGGGGACGATGTCGATGGCGGTGACCTCGTAACCCATCCGGCACAGCGCTATCACCTCGTGACCACGCCCGCAGGCCGGGACCAGCACCTGCGCCGGCGGCGGCTTAAGGGCTGGCAGCCACTTCGCCAGCGCCGGGCTGGGGTCACCCCGGTCCCAGGGTGTGTGTCCGGCATGGTAGCGGTCCGCCCACATAATTTGTTGATTTGGCTCAACAGACATGCTAGTGATCGTACTGTAACCTGTAGGTAAACTGCAGGCTGTTTGTTTAGGCGGGCCGGCGGCAGCGGCTCTTTTAAGTCCAAGGAGGAATCAGAAATGGAGTATCAGACGGGCGATATACGCAACGTGGCCTTTACCGGCCACGCCGGCGCCGGTAAGACCACGTTGCTCGAGAGCATGCTGGCGCAGGCTGGCGCCATCAAGTCAGCCGGTGCGGTGGAGAAGGGCACCACGGTTTGCGATTACGACGAGTTGGAAAAAAAACACGGGCATTCCTTGGTTGCGACCCTGGCTGGGTTTGACTACCAGGACACTCACATCAATCTTCTGGACACCCCCGGTTACCCCGATTTTGTCGGCGCCGCGCTCAGTGTTCTGCCAGCGGTGGAGACGGTGGCCGTGGTCATCAACGCCCAACAGGGGGTGGAGAGCACCAGCCGGCGCATGATGGACTGGGCGCGAGAGCAGGAACAGTGCCGCATGGTGATCATCAACCGCATCGATGCAGAAGATATCGACCTTGAAGTTGTTTATGCACAGGTCCGTGAGATATTCGGTAAGGAGTGCCTGGCTGTTAATCTGCCTTCTGCCGGTGGTGCCGAGGCCCTGGATTGCTTTTTCAAGGCCGAGGGTGAATCGTCCTTTTCCTCTGTGGATGAGGCCCATACTGCGATCGTTGATCAGGCTGTCGAGATAGACGACGACTTAATGACGCTGTACCTGGACCAGGGTGAAGTATCGGCAGACCAGTTGCACGACGCGTTTGAACAGGCCATGCGCGAAGGCCATTTGGTACCAGTGTGTTTTACCTCGGCTCACTCGGGTGCCGGTGTCCCCGAGCTACTGGATTTCTTCGTGCGTTTGCTGCCGAATCCCAGTGAGGGCAATCCACCGCACTTTCTCAATGGTCACGGTGACGATGCCCAGCCGGTCGCAGTGAGTCCGGACCCGGCTCAGCATGCACTGGCTCATGTATTCAAGGTGTCTTTTGATCCTTTCGTTGGTCGCCAGGCCCTGTTTCGCCTGCACCAGGGCACAGTGCGCAAAGACGGCCAGTTGTTCGTCGGCGATGCTCGCAAGCCGCGTAAGGTCGGCACCTTGATGGTGCCTTTTGGCAAGGAGGGGGCGGAAAGAACCTGTGCTGTACCCGGCGACATCGTCCAAGTATCCAAGGTCGAGGGGCTCTCCTACGACGACGTGTTGCACGATTCCCACGACGAAGATCTCATCTACCTGCAGCCTTTGCCGCTGCCGGCACCGATGGTGGGTGTGTCGATTTCACCGAAGAGCCGCGGCGACGAACAAAAGATCGCAGATGTGCTGGCGCGGCTGACGGTTGCCGACCCCTGCCTGCGGGTAGAGCGTGACCCGGTAGCCAACGAAACCGTGTTGCGTGGAATGGGCGACCTGCACCTGCGTGTTACGGTCGAGCGCATGGCAGAACAATATGGCGTGCAGATCACCACCAAGGTACCAACCATCCCCTACCGGGAAACCATCGCTAAGCCGGCCGAGGGACATTGTCGGCATAAGAAGCAAACCGGTGGTGCCGGGCAGTTCGGCGAAGTATTCCTCAAGGTGGAACCGTTGCCTCGCGGCAGCGGTTTCGAGTTCGTCAACAAGATCGTGGGTGGGGTCATTCCGGCACAGTTCATCCCTGCAGTCGAAAAGGGTGTTCAAAGTGTGCTCGATGGCGGTGCCGTGGCCGGCTTCCCGATGCAGGACCTGCGCGTTACCGTATATGACGGTAAACACCACGCGGTCGATTCCAAAGAGGTCGCTTTTGTCGCCGCTGGCCGCAAGGCTTTCCTCGATGCTGTTGGCAAAGCCAAGCCGGCAATACTTGAGCCGGTGGTCAATCTTGAGGTAGTGGTTCCAGAGGGCAACATGGGGGATATCACTGGTGATCTGTCCAGTCGTCGTGGGCGGGTAATGAGCACCGACGCACTACCGGGCTCGCGCTTGAGTATCCGTGGGCAGGTGCCGCTGGCCGAAATGAGGGATTACCAGTCCCGGGTTAAGTCCATGACCGGTGGCGAAGGCCATTACACCATGGAATTTGCTGACTACGAGCCGGCGCCGGGCGAGGATCAGAAACGCCTGATCGCGGCCTTTCAGCAACCGGCAGAAGAGTGAAAGCCAAGCCGGGCTGGTAGCAGCGCGGTGCTATACTCCGCGCCCATTTTCCAGCATAGGGATGCCGGAAATCTTACCCGCGAGGCGCATCGGTGCATAGAAAAAAGACCGACGATCTTCGGATCGTCGAGATCAAGGACGTTGCCAATCCGGCCACGGTCATCGAGGAGTTCCCGATCACCGACCAGGTGGCCGACCTGGTTTCAGCCACTCGCCACGACATTCACCGGATACTGCACGGCGAAGACGATCGCCTGGTAGTGGTTGTTGGCCCTTGTTCGATCCACGACCCGGAGGCAGCGCTGGAGTATGCCGGGCGCCTGGCCGCACTGCGTCCTGCTTATGCCGATCAACTGCTGCTGGTCATGCGCGTGTATTTCGAGAAACCCCGGACCACGGTCGGCTGGAAGGGTCTCATCAATGATCCCGGCCTGGACGGTTCGTTCGACATCAATCGTGGCTTGCGCTGGGCCCGCAAACTGTTACTCGATATCAACAGCCAAGGCGTGCCGGCCGGCACCGAGTACCTGGACCTGCTGACACCCCAGTACTTGGCCGATCTCATCGGCTGGGGGGCGATTGGCGCTCGCACCACCGAGAGCCAGCTGCACCGGGAGATGGCCTCGGGCCTGTCTTGCCCGGTGGGCTTCAAGAATGGTACCGACGGCAATCTCAAGATCGCGGTCGACGCGGTCGGCGCGGCGCAGCATCCGCATCACTTCCTGACCCTGACCAAGAATGGGCACTCTGCGATTTTCACCACCGGCGGTAACGATGATGGTCACCTGATCCTGCGCGGCGGTACCGAGCCCAATTACGACGCGCAAAGTGTTGGCCGGGCGGCGGATCTGATGTCTACCGCGGGACTCGCACCGCGCCTGATGATCGATTTCAGCCATGCCAACAGTGGTAAAGATCCTACCCGGCAGGACCAGGTGGCAGAGGACATCTGCTGCCAGCTTGCCGGCGGCGAACGCCGGGTGATTGGGGCCATGATCGAAAGCCACCTGGTGGCAGGGCACCAGCAGATAATGCCGGGCCAACCGCTGACCTACGGCCAGAGCATTACCGATGCCTGTATAGGTTGGGACGACACTGAGGGCCTGTTGCAACGCCTGGCCAATGCCGTGAGCGAACGACGCGGACAGAGCAAGCCGGCGTACCAGTCGACTGGCTGAGCGCGGGCGCCGCCAGGTCCGGTATGTAGCCTGGCTATTTATGCAGTGATCAAAAATTTTGTTTAGGCCGCGCGATTGACAGTGCTAATGTCTGCATCGTGATCAGTAAGCCCAGGGCGGTCTGTTTGGTTAGAGCAGCTCCCTCTACTACGCGGTAGGCAAGGTAACCGGTGCGGCAACGCTTAGGATTCAGGAGACCCATCACATGATCAAGCCGCACGGCTCGGATACTCTTAATCCTCTGTTGGTCGAGGATCCGGGCCAGCGCACGGCACTGGCAGCCGAAGCCAAACAGTTGCCCTACCTTGTTCTTAACTCGGCCGCTGCCGCCAACGTGGTGATGCTGGGTGCGGGTTATTTCAACCCGCTAAGGGGCTTCATGAGCAAAGCCGATGCGCTGAGCGTAGCCGGTGGCATGCGTACTGCCGGCGGGCTCTTCTGGCCAGTGCCAGTACTCAACTTGACCAGCGATGGCCACAGCATCATGCCGGGCTCGCGTATTGCTTTGCGCGACCCAAACATCGAGGGTAATCCCGTGATTGCCATACAGGAGGTGGCTGCAGTCGAGGAGTTAACCAACGAGGAGATCGATTTCATCACCGCCAAGGTATACCGCACCAGCGACCACCAGCATCCCGGGGTCACCACCTTCGCCTCACTCGGCAAGTTCGTTGTGTCTGGCCCGATCCGGGTGCTGAACTTCAGCTACTTCGAGCAGGACTTTGCCGGTACCTTTCGCACAGCCGGCCAGATCCGTAATGAGATCGCGCAGCGGGGATGGCAGAAGGTGGTAGCTTTTCAGACCCGCAACCCAATGCACCGGGCCCACGAGGAGTTGTGCAAGATGGCAAGCGAAGCGGTCGGCGCCGATGGCGTTCTCATTCACATGCTGTTGGGCAAGCTCAAATCAGGTGACATCCCGGCCGAGGCGCGCGATGCCGCGATCCGCAAGATGGTAGAGCTCTATTTTCCGCCCAATTCGGTCATGATCGCGGGGTATGGTTTTGACATGCTTTACGCCGGGCCCCGTGAGGCCGTGTTGCACGCATTATTTCGCCAGAACTCGGGCTGTACCCACCTCATTGTTGGACGCGACCATGCGGGAGTGGGTGAGTACTACGGTGCTTTTGATGCCCAGGCCATCTTCGATGAGGAAGTGCCGCCAGGAGCGCTCGCGATCGAGATCTTCCGCGCCGATCACACTGCTTTTTCCAGAAAGCTGAACAAGGTGGTGATGATGCGTGATGTGTCCGACCACACCAAGGAGGATTTCGTTCTGCTCTCTGGTACCCGGGTGCGGGCAATGCTGGCCGCCGGCGAGGAGTTGCCGGGCGAGTTCGCCCGGCCCGAGGTCGCCCAGATCCTGAGGGATTACTACCGCAGCCAGGCAGAGAAGGTCGCCTGACGGGCCAGGTTACTGTCGAACAACAACTTGGGCATGTCGTTGTGGCTCGTGGGCTGATGCTGCTACCAGCGCGAGCGGACGGGCAAAGCGGTCAGAGACTCTCGAAGAGTTCAGAGCCCTTCGAACTGGTCCACTGGGATGCTTTCGTTCTCCAGCATTACCGGGATGTCATCATCGATACGGTAAATCCGCTGGCGGTTTTGTGTGATCAGGCCTTCGCTGAGCGGCGTTGCTACTGGGCTGTCGTCGGCAGTAGTGATTTCGCCCCGACCAATAGCTTCATTGATTACAACCAACTGCTCGCTGGAAAGAACAAAGACTGGCTGCTTGCTGACTGGGCAGCACAGGATCTCCAGCAGTTTTCTGTCAATGGGCATGGGCTGGCTTAATCTAGTTGCAGTTCGCTAGCGACGGTCTGCGAAGCGCTGAGTATACTCTGCGCCGGTCAGTCTACGCAGAAGCAGCGAGGCGGGCTTCCAAAGCAGGCAACCCAGGCGATTATGGCTTCAGGCTCCAGAACGGCGGTACTTGCGGCGATTGGCGGTAACGCCGTTCTCACCGTGCTCAAGTTCTCGGCGGCACTTGTCACCCACTCGGCCGCCATGATGAACGAGGCGGTGCATAGTTTGGTGGATACGCTGAATCAGGTTTTTTTACTCATGGGTTTGCGCCAGGGTGGGCGTAGCGCAGACGATCTCTATGCCTTTGGTCACGGGCAGAAGAAATACCTGTGGAACCTGTGGAGTGCTATCGGGCTTTTCTCTATTGGCTGTGGTCTGGGCTTGGCGCATGCTTGGCATGTTTGGCAGAACGCGGGCGATGGTTTCGTGGCTGGTGATATCGCGCTGGGTGGGGTTGCGATAGATTCTCTGTGGATCTCGGGTAGCGTGCTGACAGCCGCCTTGCTGATTGAGGGCCAGGTGCTGCGTATTGCCTGGCGTGAGTTCGCGGCTGGAGCACGGACCCAGGGCATCCAGCCCTGGCGGCGACTGCTCGAACCCGATGACCCAACTTTGTTGGCCGTGGTGCTGGAAGATGCCATTGCCGTCATAGGCGTAGTATTGGCAGCGACTGGCATCGTGCTTGCCCGGTTCACTGGGGACATTTCCTGGGATGTTGGCTTTTCTGTCGCCATTGCTCTGATGCTGGGGGTTACGGCGGTAATCCTGGGGCGAATTAACATGCGCTTCTTGTCCGATATCAGAGACCGAGAAGCGGAGGCTGCGTTCATCGAGATCGCTGCATCCCACCGGGAGATCGAGCGTTACCACGACCTCAGGAGTATCGTGCTGGACGAGCACCACACGGTGCTGGTGGCGGAGGTAGAGATCCGTGAGGAAAGCATGCTCGCGGGTTTACGTGACAGCATAGACGAGCAGCAGGCCCGGTTGTTGGCCTTGGTGCCTGACAGGAAACGCGACGATGCGGATCTGCTGGACTACGTAGCCGATCGCGCGGCTGTTCAGGCGACCTTGGAGCGCACCGAGCGAATCATCGATGAGCTCGAAGTGCAGTTGCGCGCGCGCTGCCCGCGGGTATCCCACGTTACCATTGAGGTGCAGGGTATCGCCGAAGACGATCGCTCACAGTATAGAATTCACTCTAACCAACCGGAAAGATTATGATGCGAATACATGTTGCAGCGCTAGCCGCATTTGCGGGACTGGCTTTTTCCACACCGCTGGCGGCGGACCAATCCGCGCCATCAGATCAGAAACAAAAGCTCAGTTATGCACTGGGTTACCAAATCGGCAGCCAGATCGCCACCCAGATCATGGCCGAGCGCCTGGATCTTGACCCGCGGCAGTTCGCGCGGGCTATAGAGGACGTTCTCTCGGCCAGGCCACCTGCAATTAGCGAAGACGACATGGCAGCGGCGATGAGCGCACAGCAGCAACAGGCACAGGAGCAGCAGATAGCAATGGTAGAGAAGAACAAAACTCGGGGCGAGGCTTTCCGGGCAGCCTTTACGGAAGAGGACGGTGTCCAGACTACTGCCAGCGGCTTGGCGTACCGGGTGTTGACCGCAGGCAGTGACAAGCGGCCAGGGCCAGAAGCGACGGTGGTGGTGCATTATCGGGGTACTCTGGTCGATGGCACCGAGTTCGATAGTTCCTTCAAGCGCGGCCAGCCAGCCACCTTCAGCCTCGGCGGCATCATCCCCGGCTGGCAGGAAGCTCTGCAGTTGATGGGTGAGGGTGCCCGCTGGGAAGTGGTCATAGCGCCGGAACTCGGCTATGGCAGCGCCGGTGCCGGTGGCCTGATTGGCCCGGAGGAGACTCTGGTGTTTGAAATCGAGTTGCTGGAAGTGAAATAAGCCGGGCTGAGGCCATAATCTTAGAATAATTCGTAAAAATGACTTTTTTTGTGGTAGTTTGGGGGGTAGTGGTGGCTCGCAGCAAAGCGCAGCGCAACAGGGTACGATAGCGTCGCGATCGTTGCGGCGGTTGTATGCAGGCGCCACCCGAAAGCAATTTAAAGAACCAAACTAGAGGAGGATAGATCATGAGTGTAAGACGTTTTTCGCCGTATCTGGCGGCCCTCGCTTCGGCTCTGCTGCTCGGCAGTGCAGGGTCGGCCGGGGCCGCTGAGTCCATCACCCTGGGCGCGGCCGTGTCCGAGACCGGCAAGTATTCGACCAACGGCAAACACACCCGCAATGGTTATAACCTGGCCATCAAACGCATTAACGAAATGGGTGGGGTCAATGTTGGTGGCAAGAGTTACCAACTTAAGATCATCTACTACGACGATGAGTCCACCCCGGCGCGCGGCGCGCAACTGGCCGAACGTCTGATTAAACAGGACGGCGTCAAGTACATGTTGGGCCCCTACAGTTCGGGGCTTACCAAAGCGATCGCGCCGGTGACCGAGAAGTACGGCATCCCCATGGTGGAGGGCAATGGCGCTTCGCGCTCGCTCTTCAATAAGGGTTACAAGTACTTGTTTGCCGTGCTCTCGACCTCCGAGCAGTACCTGGCAGAGGCGGTTAACCTGGCGGCCGAGAATGCGGGTAAGTTGGGTAAGAGCGCCTCGGACGTCACTGTGGCGCTGGCTATGGAAAACGATCCGTTCTCACAGGACATTCGTGCTGGCGTACTGGACGATGCCAAGCGCCATGGCATGAAGGTCGTGATCGACGACAAGTTGCCCAAGGACCTGAGCGATATGGCCGCGACGCTGACCAAGGTCAAGGCGCTGAAGCCAGACCTGTTAATCGTATCGGGTCACTCCAAGGGCGCGGCGTTGGCCCAGCGACAATCTTCTGATATGAAGGTGGATGTCCCCATGCTGGCCATGACTCACTGCGAGGCGGCCAAGGTGCAAGACAAGTTCCCCGGCATCTCGGACTACACCCTGTGTGCTACCCAGTGGGCCTCGACCATGAGTTACTCCGACAAGTGGTTCGGCAGCGCTTCGGACTACGCCAATACTTTCCGCGCTGAGTACGAAGGTTACACGGTGGTGCCCTACCAGGCTGCCGAATCAACGGCGTCGGTGCTGGTTTGGGCGGACGCATTTGAGCGCGCTGGCAGCCTTGATACGGACGCTTTGCGTGATGCGCTGGCAGCCACGGAAATGCAGACCTTCTACGGCAACATCAAGTTCGCGCCCACCGGCCAGAACGTCGCCAAGCCGATGGCTCTGCGGCAGATTATCGGTGGTAAGTACAAGGTAGTCGCACCGTCTAAATGGGCGGAGATCCCGGTAGTTTTTCCCAAACCGACCTGGGCTGAGCGCTAGTCCGGCAAGGCATCAAGCCCCCAGCGCCTTGACCGGCGCTGGCGGGCTTTTTTCTCATGGACAACTTGCAGATCCTGCTTGACGCACCGATTTTTTCGGTGCAACTGCTCATAGACGGCTTGCTGGTTGGAGCGATTTTCGCCCTGGTGGCCTACGGCATGGCACTGGTATGGGGTGTGATGAATATCATCAACATCTGCCAGGGCGAGTACGTCATGCTCGGTGGCTTCATCACCTATCTGCTCTTCAGTTGGGGTATCTCTCCGTTTGTTGGCATCCCGGTGGCATTCGTGGTGCTGTACTTGGTCGGCTGGTTGACCTACCGGGTGGTTATCTGCCGGGTAGTGGAGCAGGACCTTTTCATTTCGATCCTGGCGACTTTCGGTATCAGTATCTTGCTGCAGCAACTGATGAATCAACTGTTCACAGCAGATGTGCAGACCGCCGAAGCAGGCCTGGGTACCGCCTTTCTGTTCAACAACATGGTCACAGTACCATGGGTCAAGGTGGTGGGATTCGTACTGGCGTTATCGGTGGGGGTGGTGCTGGTCCTGTTCATGGGCCGCAGCCGCATGGGTCAGGCCATTCGGGCTACGGCCCAGAACGCCCGGGCTGCGCGAATCATGGGCATAGACACTGACCGGGTCTATGCTGTGACTTATTCCATCAACGCAGCGATTTGCGGCGCTGCTGGTGCGCTGGTTGTTATGACCTGGGTGGTGCAGGCATTCCAGGGGCTAGCCTATACCGTGCGCTCGTTCATGATCGTAGTGGTGGCCGGCATCGGCAACCTGCCCGGTGTGGTGGTAGCTGGCCTCGGGCTCGGAGCTGCTGAGAGTTACGCCGGGTTCCTGCTCGGTGCAGAGTTCCAGACTGCGTTTATATTCTCACTGCTGGTAGTTATCCTGTTGTGGCGCAACTATCGGTTGCGGGCCCAGCGCAAGGTATTACGGTGAACGTCATCCTGAAATACACCCTGATCGCTATTGCTGCATTGGCGGCGCCGTTGTTGTTTCCCGAGTACCAGATACAACTGGCCTGGTTGTGGCTGATGGTGGTGTTCGCACTGACTTGGGATGCGGTTGGCGGACAGATGGGCTACAACTCCTTTGGCAACGTGTTCTACTTTGGCCTGGGCATGTACGTTACTGCCGTGGTGCAGCGTGATCTTTATTACGACTTTGAGGAATACGAGACCCTTGCCGGCAGCCTCGATACGCTGCCCCCGGCAGATTACCTGACCGGCATGTCGCTGGGCCTGGCGGCGAGCGCAGTTTGCGCAGTGCTCTGCGCTATCGTGCTGGGGTCCGGCATCCTGCGCTTACGCGGCCACTACTTTGCGATCTGCACGCTGGGCTTGGGTATCGCCGCGGGCGAGATCGCCGCCGGCATCGATTACATCGGTGCCGGCTCCGGGTTGGTGACGCCGGTTTTCCCGGATGGTCTGGGCGAGAAGGGGCTGTTTTTCTGTTACCTGCTCCTGGCCCTGGCTGCAGTTACTTTCTTGGTGCTGCGCTGGCTCTACACCAGCCGTTTCGGCCTGGCCATCAACGCTATCCGCGACGATGAAGACAAGGCCGAGGCCATGGGCCTGCACACCACCCGCTACAAGACCATAGCGTGGTGCGTGTCGGGGTTCTTCCTCGCCATAGCCGGCGGCATCATGGGCGATCTCATTGGCTTTATCGATCCAGTGGATACCGCATTTGCCGGTGCCACTTTCGGCGTGTGGATGGTGCTGATGGCCATCCTTGGCGGCAAAGGTACGCTGTGGGGACCCGTGATCGGCGCAACCATTTTCCATGTCACCCAGGAAATCTTCTGGACCTTCCTCTTTGGCTGGCAGCGGGTGGCACTGGGTGCATTGATCGTGATCATCGTGGTGTTTTTTCCGCAGGGAGTCATGGGCTTTGCCCGGGCCCGCTGGCCGGACCGCTTTGGGCACCGGGTGGAAAGCGTGGCTGACAAAGGCGCTACGCAATGAGCTTGCTGCAGGTCAAGGATTGCTCCAAGTCCTTCGGCGGGGTGCTGGCCAACGACCACATCAGCCTTGAGGTGCCCGAGGGTCAGATTATCGGGCTGATCGGGCCAAACGGATCGGGCAAGACCACGCTATTCAACTCGGTAGTGGGGTACCACCCGGTCGATGCCGGCACCATCGAGTTTAAAGGCCAAGAGATCTCGCACCTGCAGGTGCCACAGATCGCGCGACTCGGATTGTTACGAACCTTTCAGCAGACACGCATCTACGGCAAGATGACCTGCGTCCAGAATATGCAGATCAGCGTGCCTCATGCCAGTGAGCGACTGGCCGAGATGTTCACCAGTTTTCCTGCCGAGGTTCAGGAAAAGGCAGATGCCATTCTCGAGTTCGTGGGCCTTTACTCCAAGCGCCGACTGCTGGCGGGGGATCTTTCGTTCGGCCAGCAGAAGTTGCTGGAATTCGGCATGGCGCTGATGAACCAACCCAGGATGCTGCTGCTGGACGAGCCTACGGCCGGCATCAACCCGACCCTGATCAACGGCATTATCGACCGGCTCAAACGCGCTAATGCCGAGTTTGGTATCACCCTGCTGGTCATCGAGCACAACATGCGGGTCATTATGAACCTGGCCGAACACATCTACTGCCTGGCCCACGGCAAACTACTGGCCGATGGCGCACCGGACGTGATACGCAACGACCAGCGCGTGATCGACGCGTACCTCGGGGCACACTGATGGCGGGTGGGAGCGACAACGGCGGCCAGATTCGGGGCTATGGCTTTGGCAGGGCTGACGTCGTCTTGTCGGTCGACGATGTCGCCAGGCAGGCTCGGCAACTGGCGCAGGACCGACCCGATAAGGTCGCCCTGGCCCAACTCGCTGACGCTGACCCATTGGTGGAGATCGACGGACTGGTGGCCGGTTACGGCAAGATGGAAATACTCCATGGCATCGATCTTGCCGTGGGTGCGGGTCAGGCACTGTGCCTGATCGGACCCAACGGCGCCGGCAAATCGACGGTGCTGCACTCTATTTATGGATTCACCCGCATCATGGGTGGGGCGATACGGGTGCGCGGCGACGACGTAACGGCTCTCACATCCAACGACAAGCTCAAAAACGCTGGCATCGCTTATATTCTGCAGGACAACTCGGTGTTTCCGGATATGACAGTGGAGGAGAACCTGCTGATGGGGGGTTACCTCATGGATACGGTGACGCAGGCGCGCCAGGCCGCCGAGCAGGTGTTCGATCGTTACACTCGGCTGGCCGAGCGCCGCCACCAGCGGGCCGGGGTACTGTCGGGCGGCGAGCGGCGGTTGCTGGAGATATCCCGTGCCCTGATCATGGATCCCAAGGTGCTGCTGGTCGATGAGCCTTCAATCGGGCTTGAGCCGCGTTTCATCGACATGGTCTTCGAGATCCTGGAACGGCTGCGTGAGGAAGAGAGCCGGACCATAATAATGGTGGAGCAAAACGCCAAAAAGGGACTTGAGTTCGCCGATATCGGCTACGTGCTGGTCGATGGCGAGATCGCAATGGCTGGTAAAGGCGATGACCTGCTGGCCAACCCAGAGGTGGGCAAGTTGTTCTTGGGTGGCTAGGCTGAATTCACTCAGCCTGCCGGGTCGCTCAGGCCGGCAGGCTCATGATCACGATACCGCCTGATACCAGGGCTGCGGCCACCAGCCGTAGCCGGCCTGAGCCTTCTCCCAGGTACCAGGTACCGATCAGTGCGGCCATGATCACGCTGGTCTCCCGCAGTGCTGCAACCACCGCCATCGGACTGTAGTACATCACGAAGATGACGATGCCATAGGCACTGGCCGTAGCCAGCCCGCCGGCGCTGAGACGCATGCTGTTGGCACGCCACAACTGCAGCATTTGCAGCGGCTGCCGGGCGAGGACGAACAAACTGAAAGTCAGGCCTTCGAGGACAAATAGCCAGCCGATGTAGGAAAGGGGCGAGCCGCTCTGGCGTGCGCCCAGCCCGTCGACCAGTGTGTAGGCCGCGATCCAGCAGCCAGTGCCGAGTGCCAGAGCTGTGGGCCGGTGAGCCGGTCGGGCAAGGCTCCGGCCTGGCACGGCCAACAGCATGATCCCGGCGCTGGCCACGACTATGCCGGCCAGCGTGAGCAGCGGCAGGTATTCGCCGGCGGTCAGAGCCCCACCACCCGCGACCAAGAGCGGCGCGATTCCCCGTGACAAAGGATATACGTGACTCAAGTCTCCTACCCGGTAGGCGCTGACGAGAAACGCGTAATAGCCCCAGTGCAAGGTGACTGAGCCGGCAAGGTAGGGCAGGGCTGCGGCGGCAGGCAACGGCATGAACCACACCAGCACCGTGCCGGCAGCGGCAGCAACCAGATTAAGGGAGGCCAGGGTCAGCAGGGGGCTGGCAGCAGTCTTGACCAGCGCGTTCCAGGCGGCGTGGAGCAGGGCCGCGAGCAGGACCAGGGCGGTCGTTTCAAGCAACATCAATCGCTCTTGCGTGCAGGTGCCGGGCGGGCTGGGGTAGTGGGATAGCGGCCACTCGGCCCGCCTTGTTCTGTCGGCGACACGCGGTGATCTGTTGACGAAAACCGAAGAAAATGCACGGGTCTTCGATCCAACTGGGCAAGTACAATCCGCGCTCGCTCCCTTTGTACAAAGGGAGGAACAAACAAGCTGGAACGATCACGGGTGGGGGCATGAAGATCCTTTTTGCCGACAGGTTTCCGGATTTCGGTATTGCCCGGTTGGAGCAGCAAGGACATCAATGTCAACTGCAGCCTGACCTGGATGGCGACAGTTTGCCGGCAGCGATCGGTGAGATACAGGTGCTGGTGGTGCGCAGCACCCGCGTCAGTGCTGCAACCATTGCGGCTGGCAAGGCTCTGCAACTGGTCATCCGTGCGGGAGCGGGCACCAACACCATTGACAAGGCGGCTGCAGCCAGGCGGCAGATTCCGGTATGCAACGTTCCGGGAAAGAACGCCGCTGCCGTGGCGGAACTGGTTATGGGCCTGTTGATCGCCATCGACCGCAATATACCCGACAACGTTATCGACCTACGCCAAGGGCAGTGGGATAAGAAGCGCTACACGCGCGCGCGGGGTTTGTGCGGGCGGCATATGGGCATTCTCGGGGTCGGCGCCATCGGCCTGGCCGTGGCCGAGCGGGCTCGGGCTTTTGGCATCAATCTGCAGGTGCTGCAAAAGGAAGACCGGTCAGCGGCTGTCAATACTCAGCTGGTGGCACTCGGGGTAGAACAAGTGCCGAATCTGGATACGCTGCTGGCACAGTGCGATATCCTGAGCCTGCATCTGCCGGCGTCGCCTGACAGCCGCAGCATGGTCAATGCCGGTTTCCTCGCCCGGGTCCAGCCCGGCACGGTGCTACTCAACGCTGCGCGTGGCGAAATCATCGACGAGCCTGCGCTTATCGCGGCGATGGATGAGAAAGGCATTCGCGTGGGGTTGGACGTGTACGCGGATGAGCCAGCCGCAGCTTGTGCACCTTTTACCTCGGCACTCGCTGCCCATCCGAATACTTATGGAACCCACCACATCGGTGCCTCCACCGACCAGGCCCAAACCGCCGTGGCTGAAGGTGTACTGGAGATTATCGATGCTTTTGGTCGCAGCGAGATACTGCACTGTGTCAACGGCCAGGTGTAACATCGCTTCTTTTTCTGCTGAAACGAGATCATGACCAAGCGAGTTCACAATTTCAGCGCCGGCCCTTGCACGTTGCCACTTGCCGTGCTGGCTGAAGCGCAGGCCGAGTTTGTCGACTACCAGGGCAGCGGCATGTCGCTGATCGAGATGAGTCACCGGGGTAAGTATTTCGATGCCGTGCACCGACAGACGGTTGAACTCGTCCGGCGCATCTTCCAGTTGCCCGACGACTTCCATGTGTTGTTTCTGCAAGGTGGCGCTACTTTGCAATTTTCCATGGTGCCAATGAACCTGCTCGGGGCGGGTCGCAAGGCCGGCTATATCAATTCAGGCAGCTGGGGTAAGGGTGCGATTACCGACGCCAGACCTTATGGTGACATTTACACGGCCTGGGATGGCGTTGACTGTGGTTACACTCGAATGCCGGATACCAGTGAGCTGGTGATCCAGCGTGGTACTCGCTACCTGCACATCACCTCCAATGAAACTATCGGTGGCATCCGTTTTGCCGATTGGCCGCAGGTGGACGTTCCACTAGTGGCAGACATGTCATCGGATTACATGTCACGCTCGGTACCCTGGGAGCGTTTCGATCTGGTTTACGGCGGTGTACAGAAAAATCTTGGCCCGGCAGGTATGGCACTGGTGATCATACGCAAGTCGGCAATCGAGTCCTGCAATACCGATATCGGCAGGTATCTGCGCTACGACATTCATGCTGATAAGGACTCGATGTTTAATACGCCGCCGGTGTTCCCGATCTACCTGATGGGCAAGGTGCTCAAGTGGATGGAATCGAGCGGTGGGATGGGCGCCATAGAGAAAGTGGCCGAAGAAAAAGCGGCCATTATCTACGATGCCATCGATTCCAGCGGTGGTTACTACGACTGTCCGGTAGAGTGGGGCTCACGCTCGCTGATGAACGTGGTGTTTCGCCTGCCCAGCGAGGACCTCGAGCAGGCTTTCCTGACAGCCGCGGCAAAGATGGACCTGCTCAATCTCAAGGGTCACCGCAGCGTTGGGGGCTGTCGGGCCAGCATCTACAATGCCATGCCGCGGGAGGGAGTGCAGGCGCTGGCTGATTTCATGGCCACTTTTCAGGCGTCGCACCCTGGTTGATCCAGGGGCCACGGGATACAGCATGTTGCTCCGTGCGTTTCGACCGTACCTGGTCACGGCCGACCGGGCGCAGGCCGTGGTCAGCCCGGCTTACGACTCGATGGGTTCGGTCGAGCGGGTTGCGTTCGCCCGCGACCACCCGGACAACTACATCAACACCATGCGGGCACCGGATGATTTTCCACCCGGCCAGAGCCCAACCTCGGCCCAGTTGCTTCAGCATAACGTTGACCGGTTACAGGCGTTGCTCAGCGATAGCTCATTCGTGCCGATTGCGACGGATGCGCTGTTTGTTTACCGGCTGAGTGTGGCCGGCCACCAGCAGACCGGAGTCGTTGGCGAGGTACCGGTAGCGGAATACCAAGATGGCAACATTAAAAAGCATGAGGGAACCCGTGGCGAGCACGAGAAACATTTGTGCCGCTACCTGGATGTGGTCGGGGCGAGTTCCAGTCCGATCAGCCTGGCCTACCGGGACCCGGGGGGTATCGAAGATCGGGTTAGTGCGCTCACCCACCTCGATCCGGAACTCGACTTCGTTTTGCCGGATGGGGTGCGCCAGCAACTCTGGCAAGTTACTGATCCCGAACACATTGCCGCCCTGGTCGTGGCCTTCCAGAGCGTGCCGGCCGCCTACCTGGCCGATGGCCACCATCGCAGCGCCGCTGCCGTTCACCATGCTGCCAGTCGGCGCCGGGACCGCGGCGGCGCGAGCGGCCCGTGGGATTATCTAGTGGTGGCGCTGTTTCCCGCGACCCAGTTGCGGGTATTGTCTTTCAACCGCTGCGTGAAAGATCTTGGCGGGCTGGCACCGGCCGACTTCCTGCAACGCTTGGCGGTGGACTTCACCGTTGAGCCAGTGACAGAAGCAGCAGCTGCCAGCATGCCCGGGGAGCGCGGCCAGTTCCTGATGCTGCTCGATGGCCAAACGTACTCGCTAACGCTGGCCGCGCCAGCCACCACGGTAGACCCGGTAGCCGGGTTGGATGTCTCGGTGCTGCAGGACCGGGTACTGCAACCCTTACTCGGCATCAGCGATGCGCGCAACGATCCACGGCTGGATTATGTCCCCGGCGGCAGTGGACTGGACGGCTTACGCAAGCGCTGTGACGACGGCTGGCAGGTGGGATTTGTTTGTTTTCCGACCTCGCTGGACGAGTTGATGATGGTGTCTGACGCCGGCCAGGTTATGCCACCGAAGTCCACCTGCTTTGAGCCCAAGCCCTGCTCGGGGCTGTTCCTGCGACTGTCCTGACCTCGGCTACAGGGGCCGCCTGATCTCGGTTCAGGCGACCGCCGGTATTGATCGCTGTGGTGCCTGCTAATTTCCTGCCAGCAGAACTCTCTGGAGCGCCACCCTGGAAAAACAACAAAATCTAAGATGTTGTTGTCAGCCTGGTTTGTGGTAAAAAACTATCCTGTGTATACGATGTGTATGCATTGGCACTGAGGTGGCGGCTGTTTGCGACGTCAGCATCATATGAACGCAATCAAATATCGAAGGTGCATCGATTTAATCACACAAGGGAGGAGAGAAAATGGCTGCGGGAATTCATAAGATTGATTTTTCATCAGCGGATGAAGTGCGGCGCCCAGAAAAAACAACTCTGGAAATCGTCGCTGTTGGCTCTACCAAGGTTGCACGGCTGACCGTCCAGCCAGGCTGGGTATGGTCTGAATGTATCGCGCCGGTTGTCGGTACCGATAACTGTCAGGCGCACCATCTCGGCGTAGTGCAATCGGGGCAATTACTGGTTCAGCATGAAGATGGCAGCGAAGCCACATTGAGCCCAGGCGACATCTACGAATGCAAGCCCGGCCACCAGGCCCAGGTAATCGGCGATGAACCATGCGTGATGATCGAATTCGACAATCAAACGGCAGATACTTATGCCAAGGACTAATATCTAATCACTATAACCAGGAGATATGAAAAAAATGAGCATCACCGTAAGTGTTTCTATGCAAGTCTCGGACTTCGACGAATGGAAGACTATGTTCGATAGCCGAAAAAGTGACCGCGAAGAAGCAGGGATTAACGCCAGGGCGTACCGGAATGTCGATGAGCCGAACAACGCCTGTGCAATCGGTACGGCTTTATCCAAAGAGGTCTTCGTTTCGTTCTTTTCACAGCCGGTAATGCAGGAGGCCTTGAAAAATGCGGGCGTACTTGGTCCGCCCGAAATAAAATTCTTGGAAGAAGCCTAGTTCAAGGTCTGTAGAATTTCTTCTGATACTGAAAGCCCCGCCCAAGCGGGGTTTGCTTTGAAGAAAAAATGAAAGCAGCAATAGTATCGGCGCCGTGTTTTTGTGCCGCAGTGCGATTCGATGGCGAACATCGATTGTGTGGTTCCGGTACCGGGACAGGCACTGGCAGCTCCGAGAGGTGCATACGGAATCTGGGCAATCTTCGCACCCAGAACAGGCTTTTCCGCGCTAACCCCTCTTGAGCAAGATCAGTCGCTCAGACCCATGCGTGAAATTCGGTGATCAGTAGTGGCGACGCAGATGTTTTTGGTTTCCATGAAAAAATCAAAACTATAATCGCCGCCATCCCGGCCTATTCCACTCGTTTTCATGCCGCCGAATGGTGCCGGCAGGTGCCTGACGTTCTCCGAGTTCACCCAGACCATCCCCACTTCTAGCAGTTCTGCAATTCGATGTGCCCGCCCCACATCCCGGGTCCACAGGTACCCGGCCAGGCCATAATCAACAGCGTTGGCTATTGCCAAGGCTTCTTCCTCGTCTGTAAACGGCAGCACACAGAGCACCGGGCCGAATATTTCTTCCCGCGCAACCCGCATATGGTTGTCGACCCCGGTCAGCACAGTCGGTGGAAAATAACAGCCCCGGTCGTGGTCAAGGGGATTGCCGCCGGCTCGAATGACAGCACCCTCGGCCGTGCCGATTTCCATGTAATCACACACTTTGGCCAGATGATCGGGGTGAATCAACGGCCCCAGTTCGGTGGCTGGATCAAGCGGATGCCCCACCTTGATCCGTTCTGTTCTGGCGATCAGGGATTCGACAAAACGGTCATGGATGCTGGCTTGCACCAGCAGGCGGCTTGACGAGGTACAGCGCTCGCCGTTCAAACTGAATATCATGAAGATAACGGCATCAAGTGCCCGTTCCAGGTCAGCGTCGTCGAAAACGATAACCGGGTTCTTTCCGCCCAGTTCGAAGTGCACACGTTTAAGGGTCTGGGCACCTTGCGCCATGATCTGCCGCCCTGTTTCTGATCCGCCGACAAAGGCAATGGCGTGTATACCGGGGTGTTCGCTCAGGGCTCGACCGGCAGTTTCACCAGCACCATTGACTATATTCAGCACCCCCGCCGGTAATCCGGCCTCGTGTGCGATCTCGGCAAGAAGCGTTGCAGTAAGCGGACTCCACTCGGCCGGTTTGTGCACTACTGTGCAGCCTGCCGCCAGAGCTGGCGCAATTTTCCAGGTCGACAGCATAAACGGAGTATTCCAGGGTGTGATTACTCCCACCGGACCCAGCGGTTGGCGCTGGGTGTAGTTCAGTTGGCCTACCGCTGGCAGATGGTGGCCATCCCGGGCAGAGGGTGCACGGTCAGCAAAAAATCGGAAGTTCTCCGCCCCGCGGATCGCGGCCTTGCCCATGTAGCGAATGGCCTGCCCCGTGTCCATGCTCTCGACCAGCGAGATCTCCTCAGCACGAGCTTCAATGGCATCAGCGATGTTATGCAGGAGTTGGCGCCGGGCGGCGCCAGATATGTCTCGCCAGTCAGTGAAAGCACCTGTCGCCGCAGTTACGGCCTTGTCTATTTCTGCTGCTCCTCCCATGGCAGTTGAATTAAGCACCGTGCCGTCAATCGGAGTTCGATTTTCCATGCTTGCACTGTTCTTCCCGGGCACCGTTTCGCCACCAATCACGTGGCCCAGAATCTCCTCGCTAAAGCGCGCCAGGTATTGTCGAGCCTTGGTTTCGTTTTCCAGGTATTTATCATTCATGGCGCTTTTCCCGGCGCTGTTTCACGTAGTGATGTAGGTTGCTTTTTTTCAAGCTTGTCTCTGGTACGATCTCTTCAAGTTCCAGCGAGATAGCGAGCGGTGACTGGGCTATGTCCTGCGCCAGGAAATCACAAAGAGTTCTGAAGATATCGTCGGCAATGCGCTGACGGGTTTCCAGGTTTCTGCCGAAACCGATCCGCAACAGTAAATGCACAAAAGCATTGTCTGGATGCCCATCTGCAATGAGGTACTCGTCGCGGGGGATCTGGCGTGTTCGAATGCCCCCCTCGGGGAATGCTTTGGTATTCAATGCGGCCTGGTGTACCGCTCGTGCCAAACCTGATATATCAATACGCCTGGAAAGATTGGCTGAGTATTCGATGAATATGTGCGGCATGGCTATGTTCTGACAGAATGCCCAAGGACCCGGCTGGTCGAGGCCTGAACTGCCTATGAGTCAATAACTAACAGATTAAGTTCAGTTGATATTAACCCCGTTATAGGAAAACATTACACTTCCGGTCTCTGGACAGAGCAATGGTAGACGGCACCGACAAGCTGAAAGGATCAATTCCCCCCCTTATCACGCCATTTACGGCCGCTGAGGTTGACCTGGAAGGGTACGCTCGGCTGGTTGATTTCCAGGTGGAGAAGGGGTCGCATGGCATCCTGGTCAATGGCACGACCGCCGAGCCCTCCAGCCTGACGACACAGGAGCGAAACCGGCTGGTTGACGTAGCTATGGAGACTGTAGCCGGGCGAGTACCAGTGGTTGCGGCGACAGGCTCACAGTCACTGGCTGAGACCCGGATGCTTAGCGCCCATGCCGTGGCCGCCGGGGTGGATGCATTGCTGATCGTGACTCCCTACTACATCTGCCCGCCGCAACGCGGCCTGATCGAGTACTACCTTGAGGTTACCCGGGATTTCAAGACGCCTTGGATGATCTACCACATACCAGGCAGGACTGCAGTATCCGTTAGCCTGGATACCGTATGCAGGTTGCGTGATCTTTCCAGTCATTTCATCGGTATGAAGCATGCTGTCAATGATCTCGGTTTCGTAGCGGAGTGCCTGACTCGGGTCGGTGACGATTTCAAAATATTCGTTGGGCTCGAAGAGCTCAGTTTTCCAATGATGGCGGTCGGTGCCTGTGGCTTGATGAATGCCGTTGGCAATCTGCAGCCAAGGCCCCTGGCAGAGATGTGTGAAACCCTCTGGCGGGGTGACCTTAATGGCGCACGCGCTATTCATCAGCAGTTACTACGAATCAACAAGGCCGTTTTTTTCGACACCAACCCAATCCCGATAAAATACATGATGAAACGTGTCGGACTCATCTTGGACAATGAACACCGGTTGCCTATGGTGCCGGCCACACCTGAGCTTGCTGTTCGACTTGATGAGGTGCTTGGTGAAGTGGGTCTGCTGGACTGAGCAAACACCGTGAAACTTGCCTCCTTCGTCTCTGCCGGCGGATCATCCTATGGGGTGGTAACCGATACCGGCGTCATTGATCTGGGTGTGCTCCCGAATATGCCCGGGAGCCTGCACCAGGCAATTGCTCAACTGGACATAGCAGAGTTGCGCAGAGCGAGCGATAAAAGGTCAGTTGATCATGATTTTTGCGACATTACCTGGAGTGCGCCGATTGCCGACCCCGAAAAGATCATTTGCATCGGGATCAATTACATCAATCGAAACGAAGAGTATTTTGGCGATTCGGCGCTGCCGTCTTATCCCAGCGTATTTATGCGGACACCGGGATCTCTGGTTGGCCACATGCAGCCAATCATTCGCCCGCTTGACTCGGCACAGCTCGATTACGAAGGCGAGATAGGTATCGTCATCGGTGCTACTGGCCGCCGTATATCACAAGAGCGTGCAGAGGATTACATCGTTGGGCTAACCTGCGTGCAGGAAGGCAGCATCCGGGATTGGATGCGCCACGGCAAATTCAACGTTACCCAGGGGAAGAATTTCGATAACTCAGGCGCTATCGGGCCGTGGATGGCTACCGCCGATGAGTTCGATAGCTATGGTGAACTGACGGTGAGTACCCGGGTAAACGGCCAGCAGCGCCAGCGTGATACCACTGCCAACTTGCTGTTTTCTTTTCGTTACCTAATCAGCTACCTGTCGACCTTCATGACGCTTCGCCCGGGAGATATCATCTCCACCGGCACACCTACTGGCGCCGGGGCGCGATTCGACCCGCCGAAGTATCTGCTGCCGGGTGATGAGGTCGAAGTAGAGGTTCAGGGTGTAGGGATTCTGAAAAATCATGTGGTCGATGAGTGATGCCAAAAGTGGCTGGAATGAAACCAGCACCTCTGGCTCAAACGGTGTTCTTGTTGTTCCCGTGACCTGCTGATTCAGTTGTCGGCCAGGGCAGCGTTCACTCAGACGGCACCTGCCGGTCGAAAGAGGATATGGTGTAACTGAGCCAGGTAATTTGAGGTGACTGTCTGATGCAAAAACGCAAACCCATTTTTCGCGCTGACCATGTCGGCAGCCTGTTGCGGCCAGCAGTCATCAAGGATGCGCGCAAGGCCTATTTCGAAGATGGCACTATCGGTGCCGAAAAGTTGTCTCGGATAGAAGACGCAGCGATACGTCAGGCAGTTGACATACAGCAGGCGGCGGGCCTGAAAGCAGTCACCGACGGCGAATATCGGCGCTCGTTCTGGCACTACGATTTCCTCGGCCATTTAACCGGCTTCGAGCTGGTAGAACGGGATAAAGGTTTCAAGTTTCAGGGTGCGCAACTGCGACCGGTTTTTCCCACTATTCCAGGTATATTGGATTTCCCGGCCGACCATCCCATGTTGACACATTTTTCCTTTTTGGCATCGGTCGCAAACGTCCAACCCAAGATATCCATTCCTGGCCCAAGTTGTTGTCATTTTCGAACGGCATTAGAAGATATTGGCCCAGACGAATACCAGGATCACGAAGCATTGTTTGCCGACATTACCAGGACATACGCGAAAGCGGTGCAAGCCTTCTATGATGCCGGCTGTCGTTATCTGCAGATGGACGATATCTTTTTCGCCTACCTGTGCGACCCAAAGATCCGCGCCGAAAAGCATTCTCAGGGAATGGATCCGGACTGGCTTGTAACCCGCTACGCCGCGATGATGCACGATGCGATAAAAGATCGTCCTGCTGATATGACCGTTGCCATGCATCTTTGCCGGGGAAATTTTCGATCGACGTGGGTGGCGAATGGCGCCTACGATCCGGTGGCAGAGGCCATTTTCACCCAGACGGGCATCGATGTGTTTTTTCTCGAGTACGACAGCCACCGCGCCGGTGGCCTGGAGCCCTTAGGTCTGCTGCCCAAGGGCGATCAACGCGTGATGGTGGGGTTTATGACCACCAAATCGGGAAAACTCGAAACCGTTGATGAACTGTGCCGGAAGTTCGATGTGGCTTCTAAGTACGCTGATCTCGATCAACTGGGTATTGCACCACAGTGTGGTTTTGCCTCAACCGAAGAAGGAAACAAACTCAGTGAAGATCAGCAGAAACACAAACTCGAACTGCTGGTAAAAACGGCCGAAAGAATATGGGGTACGCTGGAATAGGAAACACTAGCAGATCCCAGGCTACTCGTTAGTATCAAGTCTGGGTGGGGCGGGTTCTTACATCTGTTCGATTGCGCGCCGGTGAGATTCGATCAACCCAGGGACACGCTGGGGATCCGTCCGTCCCCAACCGCATTCGCTGGCTATGCCGAAAGCAGGCACCACCTTGCGCGCTGCAATGATTCGGGCCATGTCGCCAGCATGATCGTCGTGATGGATCAACCCGAGATAAAGGCGAGCCTCATTCGAGAGTTGAAGTTGCGACAGTGGAGCGTAGTAGGCGTCATCGACCCGATCCTTTGGCACTGGCATATGAATAAAATCCAACCGCCGCTGCAGTGACCCCGTGATGCCGTTGGCTATCTCGACCAGGATGGCAGTATCTTCAGGCATCACCAGGTGTTCGTCCTTTGGTGTGCCATAACAAAGATGGTAGCCCAGTTCGACCTCCGTTGGCACGTGCTCGCCGAGGCGGGCAAGTTGGTCAAAGATTCGCTGTTTGTAATCAACTGGCCGGCCGGGAAAGTAGTCTTCGAAGATTAGTACTTCCTGGCAGATGTCCCATTGCAAAGCCAGATCCTGATGGCAGGTGGCATCGAGAATTAAATGCAGGGCACTGATCAGGGCTTTCTCGTACACTGGCAGGAAATCCTCCAGTGCCTGTGGGCTCACGTACATGAAGCCCGACGCCATCGGGGTTGGCAAGCAGACCTGGAAGCGCACCTTCGCGGGAATTACGCCTTCTTCGCGTAAGCGACGAAACACGGCATAGGAATCGATAGCAGCTGAGGCATAACCGGTTTCGAATACCACATTCGATGGGTTGACGCCGGGCCTAAAGTGCACGAGTTCAGTATTTCGAATCAAGGTGCCATCCCACTGGCATAGCCTGAGCGGCCGAGCGTCAGGGTCTAGTTCCATGTCCGGATGGGACAGCAGCATTTCCCGCTGCCAGTAGATCCAGCGGTGCCGTTTCCCGGTTTCACCATCCGGGATGCGCTGGAGCCACGGCGCGAGCTTTGTCGACAACGCACGAAAGACCGATTCAGAATCCTCCATCGCTACGCTACCGACGATATGGATATCTGGGTGCACGTGTCGTCTCCTGTTGAAAATGCGGGTCGAACCTGATCTGACCAGAGCAGGGCAGATTATTCTAGTCGTTCAGACACAGAATCATAGCCTAATCATTTCGGGCGGCTCATGTCGGCAAGGTCTACTCCACCACAGCCCACCTTCTACCGGTTGGCTGCAGTCGGCGTTGCGCTTTTTGTTGGCGACCCTATGAGGTGTTGCAGACGACAATTTCAAGGTTCTGCTTGAATCGCTTGAGCGCGATGTTCCCAGTAACAAAAAGAAACAAGGTGAAATTCATATATGCTACCGGAATAGCCGTGGCATACTCGTTTCTACCAACAAAGTATGAGGACTTCGTCATGGTTATAAAGAAAATCCATCACGTGGCTTATCGTTGCCGCGACGCCAAGGAGACCGTTGACTTTTATCAAGACCTTTTAGGTATGGACTTTATGCTGGTTTTTGCTGAGGAGCGGGCTCCCTCGACCAAGGAACCGGATCCCTACATGCATGTTTTTCTTGACGCTGGGATGGGTAATGTACTGGCTTTCTTCGAGTTGCCTGATTCCCCCGAAATGGATCGCGATAACAATACACCCAAATGGGTGCAGCATATTGCTTTCGAAGTGGCTGATATGGAAGCATTGCTTGAGGCCAAGAATAAAGTTGAGGCAGCGGGGCTGGAAGTGGTGGGCCCCACAGATCATGGCATTTTCAAATCGATTTACTTTTTTGACCCCAGTGGTCACCGGCTTGAATTGGCAGCCAATACGCCGGTCTCCTCAGAAGAGATGGAAAAAATCCATGAGTTAGCGCCGGTTATGCTGGAGGAATGGGCCCGTACTAAGCGCCCACCCAGGCATACTGCCTGGCTGCATGAGAAGGAAATGGCAGGCGGCTGAGCGAAATGGTACTGCCTGGCCGCTTTTGGCCGGGGCCGACATGCCGATGCGGGCAGGGGTGTTGTCCTGCCCGGATCGGGTAACGGGTTATCAGGGGTTGCGATATTCCACGATGCGCTGGTCGATTGCCCCGAAGATGCTTAACCCGGCCTGGTCTTTCATCTCGATACGAATGCGGTCCCCGAAACTCATGAACGAAGTGCTGGGCTTGCCCATATTGATGGTTTCAATCATTCTGAGTTCGGCGATACAGGAGTAGCCGACACCACCGTCAGCAATCGCGGAGCCATGTTCGGTGTTCTGTTTGTTGGATACCGTGCCAGAGCCGACGATAGTGCCGGGCCCCAGTTCGCGGGTATGAGCCGCGTGGCTAATCAACTGGGCGAAATCAAAGGTCATATCCACCCCGGCATCAGGGCGCCCGAACAGCGTCCCATTTAACTCGCTTAGAATCGGTAGGTGAATCTTTCGGCTATCCCAGGCCAATTCAAGCTCATCAGGGGTTACCGCAACCGGAGAAAAAGCGCTTGCAGGCTTGGCGTGAAAAAAGCCAAAGCCCTTGGCTAACTCAGCGGGAATCAGATTGCGCAGCGAGACATCGTTTACCAGCATCAGCAACCGTATCTTTGCGGCAGCCTGGTCTTCGGTCGATCCCATGGCCACCCTGCCGGTAATCACAGCAACCTCCGCTTCAAAATCAACACCCCATGCGGTATCTATAACGGGGATGCCATCGCAGGGACCCAAAAAACTGTCAGATCCACCCTGGTACATGAGTGGATCGGTCCAGAAATGCGCCGGCATTTTGGCTCCACGTGCCCGGCGCACGAGTTCCACGTGGTTGACGTAGGCGCTGCCGTCTACCCACTGATAAGCCCGCGGCAGTGGTGATGCCAGCAATGTAGTATCTAGTGGGCATGCGTCGTCGAGTTCGCCGTTGTTCAAGGCATTGCTGATACCTTCAAGTAGCGGTGCAGCCACGGCCCAATCGTCCATTGCGGCTTGCAGGGAGGGCGCGATATCGGGTGTCGTAACATAACGGGCCAGGTCCCGGGATACCACGGCTAGCCGCCCGTCCGGGTGATCCGATTTAAGCGTCGCAAGTTTCATCGTCTAGAGATGTACCGGCTGGATCCGTTAAGCCTTTAGTTTTACGTCCGTTCACCTGTCTTTTTTGCGCTATTTATCACCCTATCGACCGATCCTGCCAATTGACCGTCCGGCGGTAGGTGACGGATTCTGACTGTGTTCAGAGGCGCCGGCGCCGGATTCGATTCCGAAAAGAAACCGAGAGAGTGCTTGACAATCGGGGGGGTTAAATATAAACCATACCAACCTGGCGGTTAACGATACCGCTATTGCTCGAGATAATTGCAGAATGTAAACATTCTGCCAAATAAATCTAGGAATATGAGGAGGACGAAAATGATTAGAAAAGTTGGTTTCCTGGGGTTAACTGCCGCTTTGTTGTTCTCAGCAGTTCCCGCCCATGCCCAAAAAGTGCTCAACATCAGCAGTTGGGCGCCGCCCACTCACTATACCAATGCCATTGTCTGGACAACTTGGGGCAAGTGGATCGAAGAAGCGACCGAAGGCCGGGTCACGACCAAGATCGAGTACAAACTCGCATCGCCGCTCAAGCAGTTTGAACTGGTTCGCGACGGTGTTGCTGATGCCGCCTGGATTTTCCACGGCTACAACACACGCTATGTTGCCACCCAGGCTGTTGAAATGCCGAATCTCGGCACCAGTGCCGAGGCGGCTTCGGTTGCTTACTGGCGGGTCCACCAGAAATATCTGGCCAAGGCTGACGAGCACAAAGGCGTCACTCTGGCTGGTCTGAGTTCCCACGGGCCGGCGGTCATACAGACCAAGACTCCGCTGACGGGACTTGCTGACTTAAAGGGCCTCAAGATTCGGGTACCCGGGGGCGTTGGCAGCAAGGTTGGCAAGGCCCTTGGGGTTGTTGCTGTTAAGTTGCCCGCGCCAAAGGTTTACGAGGCGCTGTCTTCGGGCGTGGCCGACGGCATATTTATGCCCATGGAGACCCAAAAGAGTTTCCGCCTGAAGGAAGTGGTTCCCCACGTCACTATTATGCCCGGCGGCTTGTACTACGGCAGTTTCGCCTACCTGCTCAATACTGACTTTCTCAACAGTTTGTCGGAAAAGGATCGCCAAGCAATTATGAGTGTTTCAGGCGAGAAGTTGACCAGGCTGGCCGGGGAAACATGGGACAATGCCGATAAGACGGGCCTTGCCGATGCCAAGGCGGCTGGCAGCACCGTAACCACGGCCAGTGCCGCCGTCCATGCTGAATATCTGGAGTTGATGGCACCGGTAGAAGCAGACTGGGTTGCCCAAATGAACGCGGCCGGGATCGATGGAAAAGCCGCTTTAGCTGAGTTGCGGAGTATTGCCCGCTCTTATTAAGTAGCCTGCTGTGAATCAGCAGCCCGGTACCGGGCGCTCCGTTACCGAGCACGACAGCCACTCCGGCTTTCGCCTGTCATATCTGGCGAAAGCCGGGGATGGCGTGTCTTCTGTCGTGCTCTTTGCCTTGATGGCGATGACCTGCGTCGATGTTGTTGGTCGATATTTTTTCAATGCTCCACTGGACGGCGCCACGGAATTGACCCAACTGATGATGGGCGTGATCGTTTTTGCGATCCTGCCCGCGGTTTGCTATCGGGAAGAGCATGTCAGCGTTGATCTTCTGGATTTATGGATGCCGGGCAGTTGGATCAATGGCCGGCAGGTCATCCTGAGTCTGTCGATGGCGATCATGCTGGGCGTTGTCGCCTGGCGGGTGTGGATCAGCGCCGACTTTATGGTTGAATACGGCGACGCTACCGAATTTCTGGGTATTCCCTATGCGCCGATTACCTATTTCATTGCAATCATGAATGGGGCTGCAGCTATTGCGTTCCTGTTCAACGCTCTGCGTTATGTCCGCGGCAAGGGTCCGATGTCTCCCGACCGCCAGATGACATCAATCTAATCGGGCGCCGATTCAACCGCTCTTCCAGCAGGCCCTACTGTGACGGTTGCGCTTATCGGTTTTATCGTTCTTCTGATTCTGGTGTTTTTGCGCCTGCCCATTGCCTTTGCGATGGGCATTGTTGGTTTCGTTGGTTTTGGCCTGCTGACTGGCTGGAAGCCATCATTGGCGATGATCGGTACCCTTGTTTCCGAAACAGCATTGAACTACGGCCTGTCGGTTGTGCCGCTTTTCATCCTGATGGGTAATCTGGTTTCCCGGGCAGGGTTGTCCGGGGAACTGTATGCGGCGTCCAACGCCTTTTTGGGTCATCGTCGAGGTGGGCTGTCCATGGCGACGATCGTGGCCTGCGGGTCATTCAGTGCTATCTGCGGCTCGAGTCTGGCCACCGCTGCCACGATGTCCAAGGTTGCCATGCCGCCGATGCGCCGGTATGGCTATGCCGACTCTCTGGCTACGGCTTCCATCGCCGCCGGCGGCACGCTGGGCATCCTGATTCCGCCCAGCGTGATCCTGGTGATCTACGGCCTGATGACTGAGACCAGCATTCGGGAACTTTTCGCGGCCGGTTTTCTTCCCGGGTTTCTGGGGGTGCTTTTATATCTGGTCGCCGTGCAGTACGTGGTCTGGCGCCGGCCCCAGGATGGGCCGCGGGCCGAACGCACGAGTTGGCCTGATCGGCTCATAGCTTTGCGCGGCGTCTGGGGCACGCTACTGCTGTTCATTTTGGTGATTGGCGGGATTTACGGCGGCATATTCACGCCTACCGAGGCGGCCGGTATCGGTGCTGGGGGCGCCTTCTTGCTGGCACTGGCGCGCGGCGTGCGATCCTGGCGTGACTATTACGATGTACTGGTCAGTACGGCCCGAACCACTGCTATGCTGTTCACGGTGCTCTTCGGGGCGCTTATTTTCTCCAATTTTGTCAACCGGGCCGGGTTGCCCACAGGGCTGCTTGAATTCGTTACCGGTGTAGATATGTCACCGTTGATGGTTTTGCTGGTTATCGTCGCTATTTATATCGTCCTGGGCTGCGTGTTTGAAAGCCTGTCCATGCTGCTGCTTACCATTCCCATCTTCTTCCCGGTGGTGCAGGGCCTGGGTTATGCAGGACTTGGCCCGGAGGAAATCCTGGTCTGGTTTGGCATCATTGCCGTGGTCGTGACCGAGATCAGTCTGATCACACCACCCGTGGGCTTGAATGTGTTCGTATTGGCTGGCGTGCTCCAGGATGTCAAAACCACCACCGTGTTTAAGGGCGTCACCCCCTTCTGGTGCGTCGACATCATCCGGCTGCTGATCCTGCTGTTGATGCCGGCCTACGTTTTGTTGTTGCCCAATTGGCTTTATCATTAAGATATAGCGCCGTCTATGGATATCCCAGGAACATGCCCTGACAGGCACAGGTCAATTGCCCATGGCCTCGCTGTCCGGGTAGCCTGCCGGCGCGGCCCCGAGTCGTATCATCAAAAGCCCATCGCTACCAGGAGGGTCAATGAAGTTAACCAGTTTTTCCAGAAATAATGTGAGCGGCTACGGCGCCGTGACCAATGACGGTATTGTCGATCTGACATCGGCCATCGACGGTGCACCCGACCTCAGGAGTCTGCTGGAGGTGGACGGTTTGGCAAAGGCTGCCGACTATGTCCGTGGTCGGCCCGCTGATTTCGCCCTTGAGGATATCGAGTTTTTACCCCTGGTTCCCAACGCCCGCAAAGTCATTTGTGTCGCTGTCAATTACCTGGCCCATGCCCGGGAGGCTGGCCGGACCATAGCGGAATACCCGGTGTTGTTTCATCGTCACGCACAAACCCAGGTGGGCCATCAACGGCCCCTGCTGGTGCCAAAAGCTTCAGAACAGCTCGATTTCGAGGGCGAGATAGCCGTCATTTTGGGTCGCGGTGGCGCCCATATCGCGCCGGCAGAGGCAATGGATTATGTGGCCGGTTACTCATGCTATAACGAAGCCAGTGTGCGGGACTGGCAGTTTCATGTTCACCAGTACAGCATGGGTAAGAACTTCAATGCTACCGGCGGGTTTGGCCCGTGGTTGGTGACCACCGATGAAATTCCCGACCCTGATGCGCTGACCGTAACTACCCGGCTGAATGGCGAACAGATGCAGTTCGGGGAATTCAACGATGTTGCGTTCGGTATCCCGGCGCTGATTTCTTATGTATCCCAGGCCTTACCCTGGTGTCCGGGGGATGTGATAGTGACTGGTACCCCGGGCGGCGTGGGCTTCAAACGCAAACCACCTATCTTTCTCAAAGAGGGGGACCTGGTCGAAGTCGAGGTCAACCTCGTCGGTACCCTGGCCAATTCGGTAGCAAATGAAATTTGAAACGTTTTAGCTCTGACAGAAATTTTGGGCTGGCAGCTGTTAGGACTTGGCTCTATTTGCGCTGATCGTGGTCACAGTGCGGTTCGCCCATCCCAGAGCTCGACCTCGATAAGGCAGGAATTGGGAGCAGATGCGGTAGTTTTCTCGGTTTGTGACCGCGCTGGCGTCAGTTGATTGACACAGCCGCCTCGCTCCGTCGATCGGCCCGGTTCACCGAGCGGCTCATAAACCGCTGAAGATTCACAGGAGTGAATAACGCCGGGCAGCAGGCGCTCGGTTACTACGGCAGCGCAAATTACGCTACCGCGGTCGTTGAACAGGCGCACCAGGTCGTGGTTGTGAATCCCGCGGGTAACAGCATCCTCGGTGTTTATTCGAGCAGTCCAGTAATAGTGATCATCAATAAGCACGCGATGTTCTTTAATATCGTTGACGAAACTGTCCTTGCCGTCAGTTTGGGTGTGAAAGCTGTAGCGGGGATGAGGCGAGATAAGCTGCAAGGGAAAACGCCAGATCAGTTTATTCGTATGCGAACCTTCCCAACTCGGAATGTAGCGATTTAGCGGCGGCCGTCCCGGGTCAGTGAACTTTTTCAGGCTGGTGGCCTCAAACTCGATCTTGCCGGACTGGGTTTGCAAGCCCTCACCGAATTGCCCGCTGTACTCCGACGGCAGCGGGTGTGGCTCGGGCACGTCTTTACGGCGATTTTCGGCAAACCAGTTGAACGCGGTAGCTGTGCGTAGGGGTTCCTCCTCTGCCGGCACCACGTAATATCCCTTACGCAGGAATTCCTTCCAGGAAACGGCTTCTTTGAGATCCGACGCTTCAAACAACAGTTTGCACCAGTCAAGTTCGGTTAGACCCTGGGCAAAGTAGGCGCCCAGCCCCAGGCGCTTGGAAATATCCAGAAAGATCTGGAAGTCAGAGCGGGATTCCCCCAGCGGCTCGATACACTTATGCTGCATGGCAATGAGCCGGTGATTCAACTGGGACTCATTGTGGTGTGAATAGCCACCGGCGACCGCCCACTCACCAATGTCCCAGCGCTCGAAATTAGTACAGGCAGGAAGTATCACGTCGGCAAAACGTACTTCACCTTCATTCCATATCGACTGGTTGACCACGAACTCCAGCGCTTCAGATTGGTAGGCGCGGACCAGGCGGTTTGAATCCATTACTGTGCCCAGGTGCGAGCCTCCATATTTGTACATCATCTTGACTCTCGAGTGACCGGGGGCCGGATAGGCAAACTTCTGAAACTGGCGCTCGAGTGATCGAGGATCGGTAGGGTAGCCCTCGACGGTTTCTTCGGTAATCGACTCAGCGATATATGCCCGCGGGACTTTCTGGCTGACGCTGTTCATGCTCATGACCTGGGGCATCCGCTGGAACAGGTTGAAGGCGGTACCGGTACCCTCTATGTCACCGGAGATACCCCCTTCGGCATAGCCCGGGAAATAGAAATTGAAATCAAGTGGTGCGCCGTACTGGAGGTTCCCAAAATTGACTCCGGGCTTGCCTAATCCCTGCATGGCCAGTAAGCAGACCATAGCGCGCGCCCATTGGGTGCCCGTGGCAGAGCGGCAGGCGCCGCCAAAAGTGGTTCCTTTGCCACCGGCAGCAAGATAGGTTTTCTTGGTGCCCCATTCTCGGGCCAGCGCCCGGACCACGTGTGCGGGAACCCCGGTTTCCGGCTCCTGCCATTCGGGGCTTTTGGCCGTGCCATCTTCGTCTCCCATGATGTAGGCGCGCCATTTCGCAAAACCCGTGGTATTTCGGGCGACGTATTCTTGGTCGTACAGGCTTTCGTTTATCCAAACGTAGCTGATTGCGTGGGCCAGCGCGGGGCTGGTGCCCGGAGCTACCGGGATCCACTTGCCACCTAGAAAAGCGGCCGTGTGGTTCAAGTATGGGTCAATGTGGACCATCTTGATGCCCAGTTCCTTGGCCCACTGTCTGCGGATGGTGCCCTCAAAGCCCGCGTAGGAGCCGCCGGTCGCTTCCGGATCACTTGCCCAGAAGACGATCATCTCGCAGTTCTGGAGGCAATCCAGCACTTGACCGTAGGGTTCAAAAGCGCCATTGCGCATGCTGTTGCCGTAGTGGTGCATTGCGCCCCAGTACCAGCCCTCCCAACTGTCCGGGTTGATCACCATCTTGGTGTGACCGATTGCATTCATAAAGCGAAAATTGGCGCTCAAGTAGTAACCCACGTTGCCCCAGGTATGGTGGGAACTGTGGCTACTCAAGATTGCACCCTTGCCATGTTCGCGGCGGACGCGCTGTATCTCTCCGGCAACGATGTCAAGCGCCTCGTCCCAGCTGATAGGCTGGTAGCCCGATTTGCCTCGGTTGGCGCAATTGCGCTCTCCCGCCGGGTCGAAATCTACCCGTTTTAACGGCTGTAACAGGCGATCCTTGGAGTAGACGACCGATTTAGATGCCAGTGCGTGAGGGCTGATCGTAGTTCTGCGCGGTGGAGCGAATTCTCTGCCACGGGCAGATATTGTCCATGAGGGCGCATCACCATCTTCGAATTCGATTGGCGTTATCCTGACGATTTTGCCAGCAGCAACATAGACAAACACCGGCCCGCCGTTGGTGTTGTTCACGTAGCGCTTCTCGCCATTGGTCGATTCGACACCGTAGGACCAGCCGGCTGTCTGTATTTTTCGCAACGTCTCCATGAACCACAGAGAAAGTTCTTCCGAACCCTCTATCTGGACAGAGAAAGCTTTCGCAGCATTAACGAACCTTTGGTGATCCAGGGGAGGAGTAAGCAGACTGGCACCGATTTTTGCGGTCTTGAAGATCAGCGAAACTTCCGCCTCAGAGTGAATGCCGGAGCGGGTTTTAAAGCGACCGTCTTCGAACTGATACCAGCGTCCCACAGACTCATCGTGGGTCTTGATCTGGGCGATCAGATTCATTTCGCTAAGGCGCGACTTAAAGGCAGGGTGTATCAGTGCCGTGTAGCGCAACGCAGCACCCAAACCCCAAAGCAGGGCAGGAAGCCTTCCGGGGGAGCTATTCATTCGTGCCCGCTACCAGGAAAGTGTTTTGCTCGATAGAGCGGGAAGGGGCGAACGGTCATAAGGTATAGTGCCTGACTGATTTGCCTGACTTTATATTAAAGGCTTATCAAAGTTAACGAAAAATGGATCGGCTCACGATAGAATGAGGTATCAGCGACCCCGGCCAGTAGTACTAGAAAAGTTGCAAAGCGCCTGGCAGACGCCGGGCTGACTCGGCCCCGACCGGGGCAGGGCCGAAGTTGCCCGCCCAAAGAACGATTTCCCGTAGGCATTTTATGGAACAATGGAACCTGATCATCGACGTTGCCAGGTGCCACAATTGCAACAATTGTTTCCTGGCTTGCAAGGATGAGCATGTCGGTAACAACTTTCCAGGGTATTCTGCGCCTCAGCCATTGCACGGCCACCAGTGGTTTTTCATCGAGTCGCGCGAACGTGGACAAATGCCAATGGTTGACGTCGCTTTCAGACCGACTACCTGTAATCACTGCAGGGAGGCACCTTGTGTGGAACAGGCAACGGCTGGATCAGTCTACCAGCGCGAAGACGGTATCGTTATGATCGACCCGGACAAGGCCCGCGACAAGAAGGAAATAGTCGCTTCTTGTCCGTATGGCGCCATCTGGTGGAACGAGCAGGAGCAGCTTGCGCAGAAGTGGAATTTTGACGCCCATCTGCTGGATCAGGACAGTTCTGGCTTGCGCTGTGAACAGGTTTGCCCGACCGATGTTTTTCGCTCGTTCAAAGTTGAAGACAGCGAAATGGAACGGATCGCAGTCGAAGAAGGCCTGCAGACTCTGCATCCCGAGTTTGGAACAAGGCCCCGGGTGTACTACAAGAACCTTGATTGGTTCACCAAGCACTTTATCGGCGGTACACTGGTTAGTGAAGCCGACGGGATCTCAACTGCTGTATCGGGAGTGGCGGTCCGGCTGGAAAAAGATGGAGTCGAAATGCAGGCTACCCAAACAGACCAGTATGGCGATTTCAAGTTTGATGGACTCGAGGATCATAGCGGCAGGTATACGGTGCAGTACGACAGCCCCGGACAGGGACGCTGCGAAACCAGTTTTGAATTTAACGAAAGTGTCTATCTGGGAATATTCAGCTTGAGCGATGTTCCCTGAACGGGCCCGCTTCCGGGTATGCCGGGCGGTTGTCAGGAAACGAGTTTTCTGGGATTATTGACTCGACCTGTTACTAACCTGTTACCAGCCGATGCTACCTAGCCCGTGCACCGCTCAATAGGAGTACCACCATGTCTACCCGCCCCAATCTACGTATCGGCCACGTTGCTATATTCGTTCGCGACCTCGATAAGATGCGCGCCTTTTATACTGATATCTTAGGTTTTACGGTTACCGACGAAGGTCCGCACCCGGTCGCTTCGATTCAGATGATTTTCATGTCCTCCAACCCCGAAGAGCATCATGAGTTTGTTCTTCTCGAGGGTCGCCCGGAAAACGAGAACTACAGCCCAGCCCAGCAACTCTCCTTCTATCTTGAAAATCTTGATGAGTTACGTACGCTCAGAGATCGTCTGGTGGCTGAGGGGATCGAGATTGATCGTTATGCCTGCCACGGCAATGCTTTATCGTTTTATTTTTTTGACCCGGACGGCAACTATCTCGAAATGTATGTTCACACGCCTTGGTACATTCCCCAGCCCCATGGTGTCCCATTCGATCTCAGCCTGCCGAGTGAAGAAATCATGCGCCAGGTAGAGGCGCATTGCCGTGAGGATCCGGGATTCATGATGGAAACAGATCGCCAGGATAAAGCCCGGGAGACAATGCTGGGCTGAGGCTCAAACCGCCTTTGCGATCTTCCAATTGCCAGGGTTCTCCCGGTCGCACAAACCCTAATCGGGCCGCTATAAACGAGTGAGGGAAAAGAAAATGACAATCGAGGAAAGCCCCACTCCGGCCAGTGCTTCTTCCCAGGCCGCCACGCTGGCCGACATCATGCGACGGCGGCGCAGTGTGCGCCAGTTCCAGTCCGGCCCGCCGGTATCGCGCGAAACCTGGCAGACTATCGCGCAGGCAGCACGCTGGGCGCCCACCGGCGCCAACAGCCAGTGCTGGGATTTGGTCATCGTCGATGATCCCGCAGTTCGCAAGGCGGTGATCGAGATTTTTATCGAGCAATCCAAACGCCTGTTCGTTAATGCCAAGGGGTTTCCCGCCGTAGACAAGTCTTATTTGGCGAATACGCTCGCGATTTTTATCGTTTTGGGAGACCCGCGCTGGAAAGCGGCTTTTCCGCAGCAAGGCGCTGATGCCAAAGGCCCCGACGAATACACCGCCAACAACGAAAACATTTTTTTTTGTTCGATCGGTGCCGTGATCCAAAACATCCAGCTGGCCGTAACAGCGTTGGGCTTGACCTCGGCCTGGCTTTCCGGGGGCGGAGAAGTTTCCACTAACCAACAGTTGGCGGACCTGCTTGGTTACCCGAGTACTTTCTCAGCCTGCGGCACTATCCCGGTGGGGTATCCAAAAAAGGATGTCAAACTGCGCTACCGTCGCCCGCTTGAACAACTGCTGCACTGGAATGGCTATGCAGCGACACAGTACCGGCCACAGAGTATGTTGGATTTCTACCTCGGACGATTGCGCCCCTTCCTGATGTATCGCAACAGTGAAAGGGTCGAGGAATGGTCGGATGCGCAGGAAAAGTGTGGCGAATGGCTCGATGCGTTCAATGATTCCGAGCCCAATCCGTCCGGGGAGGTGGACTAGGCGCTACGCCAGGGTAATTCACGGCGAGGCCGACAAGTTGCACAACCGGGTGTAGGCCACAGTGACAATGATCAGGGCGCCTGCCAGCAGGCTGGGATAGCGCCCTGGGCTGATATTGACCAGCACGACAACAATCGACACCAGGTTGTGATACATCGAGCCGATGGTCACACCAACCTAGCTGAAGTCAAAGTGCTAGAGAGCGATAGCGGTTGATGCCGGCCTTATTGAGAGCCAGCCGATCACCAGCCATTCACGGGTTTCAGTGCGACTGCAAGGCAGAGCCTCTCCTGCTTTGATCTCAAACTGCCTGGACGCTATATCGCAGTGATCTTTCTCGCGCGATCTAGCGGTCGATCAGATATTGGTTTCAATGGATTCGGGCAGAATTTTGTAGGTCACCCGGATTTCATCGTCACCATGATCAAATGGTTTGCCCAGATATTTGTCGGATAGGTGATCGATCATGTTTCGGGCACCTTGTTCTGTAATTTCTGTGACTTGACCGCGAATCTGGATATAGCGGTATGGGTCATCCGGATCTGAGATTGCCAGTGCAACATGGGGCGACTGGCGCATTGCTTTGTCCTTTACCCGACCCCGGGCGCTGTTGATAATCAGGTGCGTACCGTCATAGTCGAACCAAAGCGGCGTACACTGCGGGGTGCCGTCGGCCAGGACTAATG
>Ga0187827_10000187_pt1 | contig 96007 bp, 96 predicted proteins | sample ETNtaG_39_FD_167969 | JGI IMG/M metagenome (GOLD analysis project Ga0187827, IMG submission 167969) | Marine microbial and viral communities from oxygen minimum zone, Eastern Pacific Ocean - ETNP2014_SV_150_PacBio MetaG (Illumina Assembly) | ecosystem: Environmental > Aquatic > Marine > Hypoxic... | reverse complement strand
GAAATCCTTGGAATGCAAATTCTTTAGAATGGCAGACACCAGAAATGCCACCAAAACATGGAAATTGGGGTAGAGAACAACCCGTAGTTTACAGATGGGCATATGACTTTAGCGTTCCTGGTGCGAACAAAGACTATATTCCACAAAACTTATCTCCAAGAAACATTGGTAAAGCAAAAGTTGAAAAAACATGATGAAAGGAAAACAATAAATGAGTCGTGCAATAGATAAACTTCCAAAAGGGTGGGGTGGATTAACCAGCGATTTTGGCTCAGATCAAAAAACTTTTAAAGGAATGTCATGGGGCAAAGCTATGATGTGGATCTTTCTTTTGAGTGACACGTTCATTTTCAGTTGTTTTTTAATATCTTATTTGACGGGTCGAGCATCAACTACAGCATCTTGGCCAGATACGAGCGTGGTTTTTGGACTAGATGTGTTTGGTACAAGCGTTCCACTATTGCTTATTGCAATTATGACATTTGTATTAATTTCAAGCAGTGGAACAATGGCACTTGCTGTCAAATATGGCTATGAAAGAAATCGTAAATTATGTGCAATATTTTTATTATTAACTGCTTTAGGTGGAGCCGCTTTTGTTGGCATGCAGGCATTTGAATGGACAAAACTAATATTAGTTGAAGGTCTTCGTCCGTGGGAAAATCCTATGGGAGCAGTTCAATTCGGCTCTTTCTTTTTTATGATAACAGGTTTTCATGGCACGCATGTAACAGTGGGAGTAATTTTTTTATTAATCATGGCAAGAAAAACTTGGAGAGGAGATTTTGACACTGCTCGAAGAGGTTATTTTACAACTATGAAATCGAACTATGTGGCAATAGAAATTATGGGGCTTTATTGGCATTTTGTAGATTTGGTTTGGGTATTTATTTTTGCATTTTTCTATCTATGGTAAGGAGAAAATAAACAATGGCACAGTATAAAAATAAAAAATTTAAAACACACAAGATTGGTATTTATCTATGGATCTGGGGACTGTTATTCGTTTTTAGTTTTTTTTCTTACATGGTTGATTATTTAAATTTTGAGGGCACACTCAGATGGACTTTAATTGTATTTTTTATGATTTCAAAAGCAGCATTAATAATGGCAATTTTTATGCATTTATTTTGGGAACGTTATGCATTAGTTAATGTTCTTTTATGGCCAATGACTCTAATGCTTCTTTTCGTTTGGATAATGGTCGCAGAGTCCGAATATACTTTGTTGACACGAGTATTTTATTTTATACTGGGAGTATAAAAAAACAGGATATCAGTTGCTCTATAATCGAAATAAATCAGAAACTTTGAAATTTGATTTTTTAGTATATTCAAAGGCTTTGCTAGAGCTTATGAAGCCGCGGGTGATGTCTTTGGTTATTTTTACTTGTGCTGTCGGATTATTGACGTCACCAACTACAATTCCATTATTTGATTCATTAATTTGTATTTTCTTTGTAACGGTTGGAGCTGGTGCAGCTGGAGCATTAAATATGTGGTATGAAGCAGACCTTGATAGTTTAATGACAAGAACATGTCTTAGACCAATTCCATCTGGAAAAATTAATAAGAATCACGCTTTAGTATTCGGAATTATTTTATCGATAGCTTCAATTATAGGGCTTTATTATTTTTCAAATTTTCTATCTGCCACATTGCTATTTATAACAATATCAATTTATGTTTTTGTTTATACCATTTGGTTAAAAAGAAAGACGCCTCAAAATATTGTAATTGGAGGAATCTCGGGTGCGCTACCCCCAGTTATAGGTTGGACAATTGCAACAAATTCTTTAAGTCTTGAACCAATTACATTTTTTTTAATTATATTTTATTGGACGCCATCTCATTTTTGGGCATTGAGTCTTTATAAAATCAAAGATTATGCAAAAGCAAATATTCCAATGTTGCCAATTACAAGTGGGGTAGAAGAGACAAAGAAAAAAATCTTTGTTTATTCTTTGTTTATGCTTCCAGTAGTTATAATTCCATATGCCATAGGTTTTAGTGGCGAACTATACATATTTATCTCTTTATCTCTTACCCTTTACTATAATTATATTTGTTATGATTTATATAAATTTCAAAAAAATAAATTTGAAATAAAAAAGGCAAAAAAAGTATTTTCTTATTCAATATTTTATTTATTTTTACTATTTGTTTTATTCTTGATAGATCAAATTATTAAATAAAAATTTCATTAGTCATTTAATATAATATAGTCATCATTTATAATGATTCAGAAAAAAGATTCTTCCAAAGCATTTATTGCAGGTTCTTTTTTATTATTAATTACTATCTTTTTATGTGTAGCTATAATTTATGAAAAAAATAAAAAAGAAAATAATAGAATTATAAAGATAAATTTAGATACTAAAGTAGAAGAAACTCTAAATTGGAAATTTTCAACAAAAACTAATTTTATAAATGCAAAAATAGGTCAAATTTATAAAATAGATTTTAATGTAGAAAATTATAGTTCTAAAGAAACTTCTGGAAGAGCCATCTATGAAGTGAAACCAGATTTTTTAAACAATTATTTTGTTGAAATTGATTGTTTTTGTTATAAAAAACAAACATTATTACCAAGTGAAAAGTCAACGTACTCAATCACTTTTTATATTGATCCAAAAATAATAAGTGATTTAAAAGCTAGTGATATTAAAAATATTAATATCTCTTATACTTTTTTAAATACTTAATATGGTCAAAAAACTATGAAATATGTAAGCACAAGAGATAACTCAAAAGAATATAATTTTGAGCAAGTATTTATTAAAGGTCTGGCAGATGATGGAGGTCTTTATGTTCCAATATCTTTAAAAAAATATAGTACTGATGAGTTACATAAACTCAAAAATTTAAATTATAATGAATTATCTACTGAAATAATAAATCTATTTTCATCAGATTTTATCTCTAAAGAGGAACTTTCATCTTTAATTAATAAATCATACTCAACATTTAGAGAAAAAGATGTTGTTAAACTTTCAAATGTTGGAGAAATAAAATTATTGGAATTATTTCATGGACCAACATTAGCTTTCAAAGATATAGCAATGCAATTCATTGGCAATTTGTATGAATATTATTTGAATAATAATAATAAAAAAATAAACATAGTTGTTGCAACATCTGGAGATACAGGTGCAGCAGCTATAGATGCAATTAAAGGCAAATCTAATTTAAATATTTTTGTTTTACACCCGAACAATAAAATTTCCTCTGTACAAAGAAAAATAATGACAACAGTGGAAGAAAAAAATGTTTTCAATATTGCAATAGATGGAAACTTTGATGATTGTCAAAATATTGTAAAACAAATGTTTTCTGATCTTGAGTTTTCTAAATCTATAAATATGTCAGGAGTGAACTCAATAAATTGGGCAAGAATTATTGCTCAATCAGTATATTACTTTTACTCTTACTTTAAACTTAATACTGATAAATCTGTTTCTTTTTCAGTGCCTACAGGAAACTTTGGTGACGTTTTTGCAGGTTATCTTTCAAAGAAAATGGGATTACCAATTGACAAATTAATTGTTGCAACAAATGAAAATGATATTTTACATAGAGCTATCTCAAAAGGAGATTATATTTCAAGAGAAGTGAAAGAGACATTATCACCTAGTATGGATATTCAATTAGCAAGTAATTTTGAAAGGTTAATTTATTATATAAATAATTCTGACTGTGAAATAACAGCAGATATTATGAAAAAAATTAAGCAAAATACTTATCAAATCGACAAACAAAGTTTAGAAACTATTCAAAAAGATTTTCTATCAGAAAGTTGCAATGAAGAAGAAACTTTAAGTATAATTAAAAATGTTTATGAAGAAAATAATATGATATTGGATCCTCATACAGCTGTTGGAGTAGGGGCTATAAAAAAACTATCTTTAGATGATTGTGTGGTTTTATCAACTGCACACCCGTGTAAGTTTCCAGAAGCTACAAATAATGCAATAAATAAACATGAAAAATTACCCGAGGAACTTCAGTATGTGCTTGATAAAAATGAAAATTTCCAAGTATTAAAAAATAATCTAGAAGAAGTTAAAAATTTTATTAAAAGCAAAGCTTAATTAGCAGCTTCTCTAGCGATTAAATCCACTTCGTTATTTAATTTATCAGTAGAGTGAGCTTTTACCCAATTCCAGTTTATCTCAAATTCATTAGACAAAAGATCTAATTCTATCCAAAGTTCTATATTTTTAACTTTTTTTTTGTTTGAAGTTTTCCATCCATTTTTTTTCCAATTATGTATCCACTCTGTTATTCCTGACTTTACATATTTAGAGTCTGTATAAATTTGAACTTTGCTACCTTTGGGGACTTTCTGTAAGGCTTTTATTGGAGCAAGAAGTTCCATCTGATTGTTTGTAGTATTTTTTTTACTTCCTTTTATCTGAGTTTTTTTTCCATCATTTATAATTAACGCTGCCCACCCACCTTTGCCAGGATTACCCAGGCAAGATCCATCAGTATAAATTTTAATCATTATTTTAAATATTCCCTAAAAGAATATAGATTACTGTGAAAAGTTAATTTTTGAATAAATTCTCTTGGGTCCTTAATTTTTATTATAGCGCTTTTTGGTGTATTTAAATAATCAAAAGATCTAGTAAGCAAATACCTTAAAGCCGAACCTCTGCATAAAACATTAAAACTGTTTTTTTCTGCGAGTGTTAATTTTCTTAGAGATTGATATCCCTTTAAAAGTTTTGATGATTTGTTTTTATCTAAAACAAATTTATTTTGTTTTTTTTTGAAACAAAGTGCATTTACACAAGTTGCTAGTTCATAGGCTAAAAAATCAGTCGAAGAGAAATAGAAATCTATAAAACCGTAAAAACGTTTTTTATAAAAAAATATATTATCTATAAATAAATCACTATGGATTATTCCTGTCGGAATTTCATTGGGCCAATTTTTTTTAATATACTTTAGTTCATTTTCCATATTATTAATTAAATTTTTTGATAAGCTATTGATTTTTATATCAATTTTATTAAGCAATGGTTTCCAAGAATTTATTGATAGAGAGTTTTTTCTAAATAATTTTATTTTTTTTGATGCAATATGCATTTTAGCAATATTTTTACCAACTGAAAAGCAATCATTAGCATTTAATTGTTTTTTATCTTTTCCTTCAAGAAATGAAACAATGCATGCATTTTTATTTTTCAATTTAAAAATATAATTTCCTTTTTTATTTCTAACTGGTTCAGGACACTTGATATTTAATTTTGAAAGTTTTGACATTAATTTCATAAAAAAAGTGAGATCTTTATATTTACACCCCCCATGAATTCTTTTTTCAAAAATTGTCAAAATATATTTATTATTATTAGTTTGAATTAAATAATTTGTATTCTCAATACCTTTTTTAATACCTTTAAATTTTTTTATTTTTTCTAAATTAAATTGGTTTTCAATATAAGAAATATCATTTTTATTTATTTTTGTAAAAACAGCCATTAGTTTAGTTTTCCAGGAATTTTAAATATTATGTTTTCTTTAATCATTTCTACTTCTTCTATCTCTATAGTAAATTCTTTTTTTAATTCTTTTATAAATTTTTCTACCAATATTTCTGGCGCCGAAGCTCCGGATGAGATGCCTATAGTTTTGAAATTAGTAATTTTATCAAATGGAACTTTACTATCGAAGTGAATTAGTTCAGATTTATTACATCCGTTCTTTTTTGCCACTTCAACTAATCTAACTGAATTAGAGGAATTTCTACTTCCAATTACAAAAAACATTTCACATTTTTTTGCAATCCATTTAACAGCCGCTTGTCTATTTGTGGTAGCATAACAAATATCTTCTTTTTTTGGTTCATTGATTTCTGGAAATTTTGTTTTTAGAACATTTATAATTTCTTTAGTGTCATCTACAGATAACGTTGTTTGAGTTATATAAGCTAATTTTTTATCATTTTTTTTTGAATATTTTTTTGCACTTTCCACATTTTCGATAAGCTCAATACTTTCTTGCGGTAATTGACCCATTGTTCCAATTACTTCTGGATGATTTTTATGCCCAATAAGCAATATATGAGAATCATTTTTGTTCAAATTCTCGGCTTCTCTGTGAACTTTGGAAACCAGTGGACATGTAGCATCAACATAAGTCATATTTAAATTTGAAGCTTCTTTCGGAACAGATTTTGGAACTCCATGAGCAGAAAAAATAACCGGTCTTGTTTTATCTTTTATCTCTCCTAACTCTTCTACAAATATAGCTCCAATTTTTTTTAAATTGTCAACCACATATTTATTATGAACAATTTCATGCCTTACATAAACTGGAGGTCCATATTTATCTATGCTTTTTTTTACAATTTCAATTGCACGATCAACACCAGCACAAAAACCTCTTGGAGCAGCTAAAAAAATTTTTAAATTTTTATTTTTCATTTGTTTCTTTTTTAAAAAAAGGAATTAAAAAAATATTGCATGCGACTAGGAAAAAAAAACTCCTAAACATTGTCCAAAAGTTGCCTATACTAGAGATTATAAAACATAATTTAGATATGATAAACAAAATCCATCCAATAAAATTAATTTTTTTATTACTCATTTTTTTTCAATTTTATATTATTTTTTAGGAAAGTAACGAAATTATCTTATGGCTTAAAAATTGATTTTTTTTAGTTCGGATTTAGTTTCTTCTAGATTTTTTTTAAATAAATTATCTAATTTTGATTTATCAACAGAAGTAGTTATAATTTTTTTAACAGAGTTAACGGCAATTCTAATTGATGTATCTTTTATTTCTTTAATTGCAGCTTCTTTCATTTGGGTAATTTTTGTTTGTGCTAGATTTTTTTTAATTTCTGCTGATTTATGAAACTTATCGTTCATATCAATAACAAGTTTATCCGATTCATTTTTTGCCCGATCTAGTATTTTTTTTGTTTCTACACTTACCGAATACAACTTGCTTTGGGCATTATCTAAAAGTTTTTTTGACTCAGTTCTTAATTTTTCACTTTCATCAATTTCATTTTTAATATCTACAATCATTTTGCCAAGTAACTTATTAACATTTTGTGGAATTTTGAAATAAATCAAAGCTCCAAAAAAAATTATAAAAGATACCGCTACCCAGAAAGTTGCATCAAACACCATGTTGTTTATCCTTGTTCTTTCTTGACTGTTCCTCAACTATTGCAGATATACTGCTATTATTTGCCTCTTCTCCAATTAATTGTTTTATTAATTCAGATGAAGTTTCAATTGCTATTTTTTTGATTTTTTCACTTGAGGTAATCTTTAGATTATTTACCTCTTGTTCTACGGCACTTATCTCATCATCAATATCTTTTTCTAAAGCAACTCTTTTGTTATTGATGTCTTCCAATATCTTTTGTCTAGCTTCATTAAAATAATTTCTTGCTTCAAGTTTGCTTTCTAAAATAATTTTTTCAAATTCTTTAAGTTTTTTTTCACTATCTTCTCTTTGTGTTTCTGCCGTTTCTATATTTTCTAAAATTTGTGATTTTCTAGACTCTAAATTATTGCTGATTTTTGGTAAAATTAGTTTTGATAAAACTATATAAAGAATACCAAAAGTTAAAACTAACCATACTATTTGAGAAACCCAAAATTCTGGGTTTAATTGTGGCATGCCACCACTTTCCCCACTTTGTGCAGAAGTTACCAGCACAAAGTTTAAAGTGAATATTTGAATAATTATTTTTTTTAGCATTAACTAAAATGCAAATAAAATAATCAATGCAACTACTAGACCAAATAGTCCAGTTGCTTCAGCTAAAGCAAATCCCAATAGTAAATTAGGGAATTGTTTTTGAGCTGCTGAGGGATTTCTCATTGCGCCAGAAAGGTAATTACCAAAGATAATGCCAATTCCAACACCAGCACCCGCTAAAGCTATTGCCGCAAGTCCTGCTCCTATCATTTTTGCTGCTTCTAATTCCATTGTTTCCTCCTTTTGTATTGTTAATGGTGTAAATTTAATGCATCATTTAAATAGATGCAGGTTAAAATTGCAAAAACATATGCTTGAAGAAAAGCAACTAATATCTCCAAGCCAGTTAATGCAACCGAAAAACTAAGTGGAAGCCATCCACCAATAATTCCAAGGCTTATTACAAAACCTCCGAATACCTTCATCATTGTATGACCTGCCATCATGTTTGCAAACAATCGTACAGATAGACTAACTGGTCTACTAAGATATGAAATTATTTCAATTACTACAATTAATGGAAGCAAAATTATTGGAACCCCACTAGGTACAAAAAGTTTTAAATATCCCAGTCCATGCTTAATAAAACCAATAATTGTTACCGCAATAAAAATAAATATCGCTAATGTAAATGTAACAATAATATGACTTGTTACAGTGAAAGAATAAGGAATCATTCCAAACATATTGCAAAATAATACAAACATGAATAATGAAAATATGAATGAAAAATAAGGCTTAGCTTTAGAGCCGGCAGTGTCACTTATCATTTTTGATACAAATGAGTAACTAAGCTCTGCCAACAATTGAATTTTGTCTGGTATTAATGATTTTTTTTTAGCACCTAAATTAAAAATAATTAGTACAGCTAAAGAACTAATTACCATAAATAGACTTGCATTTGTAAATGAAATATCTATCTCGCCTAATTTTATTTCTGGACCAATCCTATAAACATTGAATTGGTACATTGGATTTGCTGCCATTACTATTCTTTACTATCTTTGCATTTTTTTAGCAGATTTAACTACATTCATTATTCCAGCAATTACACCTACAAAAAAAAATATTAAAATTAACCATGGCTTAGTACCAAACCAATTGTCTAAAATAAACCCAATAATTGTCCCAACGACAACTGCGGATACTAATTCAGTGCTCATTTTAAAAGCTGTACCTATATTTGAAGAAGATTTTTCATTTTTTGGTGATTTTCTTGGCTTAGCTTTGTTTTTTGCAATTTTTAGGCGAGTTTTAAATTGGTCTTCTGACATTGACTAATTATGCGACCATGCTTTCAGCTTTTTGAAGATCAACCGCAACTAGCTGACTAATACCTTTTTCTAGCATTGTTACACCATATAATCTATCCATTTTTGACATAGTTAGCGCATGGTGGGTAACAATAATAAATCTTGTGGAAGTAATCTTTGTTAATTCAGATAAAAGTTTGCAAAATCTTGTTACGTTTGCATCGTCGAGTGGAGCATCAACCTCATCCAAAACACATATTGGTGCTGGATTAGTTAAAAAGACTGCAAATATTAAAGATAGAGCCGTTAAAGCCTGCTCGCCTCCAGATAGTAGTGTTATCGATTGAAGTCTTTTTCCTGGAGGACTGACCAACATTTCTAAACCTGCGTCTAATGGATCGTCAGAGTCAACCAGTTCCAGTTTGGCACTACCTCCATTAAATAGTTTTGTATATACCTCATTAAATTTTCTATTTACTTTTTCAAAGGCCTCTAACAATCTTTCCCTTCCTTTTTGATTTAATTCAGTAATACTTTCTTTGAGTTTAATTATGGCAGTTACAAGATCTTGTCTGTCTTTTTCCATTTTTTTTATTTCACTTTCATATTTTGAAGTTTCTTCGTCTGCAATTAAATTTACTGAACCTAATTTTTCTCTTTCTCGTTTTTTTTTATCTAAAAGTTCTTCTTGTGCAACCGTATCTGGAAACTCTTTTTCTTTCTCAAGATTAGAAAATTCTAATAAATTATCTTCTTTTAAATTGAGTTCCGTCTTAACTCTATCTAGTAAATCATTTCTTCTCTTATTTAATCCATCAATTGTTGCACCTGAGCTAGCCTTTCTTTCTCTTATTTCAATTGATCTTTCTTTGGTACTATTTAGTTCATTTCTTAAACTAATTATTTTTTCATCAATTTCTTCAATTAAAATTTTATTTTCATTTTTTTCTTTTTCTGAAATTCTCAAATTTTCAGAGATCTGACCTTTTTTTTCTGCTTGAGTTTGTGGTTGTTTTTCTAATTCATTTAATTTTAAATTCCGTTTATTTTTTCTTTCATTTAATTCGATGGACATTTTTTCAGAATTATTTAACAAGTTTTTCCAGCTCTCAATTTCTTGATCAATTATTTTTATTCTTTCATTTCTCTTAACAGATTCTTTCTTTATGCTTTGGTTTTTGCTATAAGTTTCTGCATAACCATCTTGCATTTGTTTAATTATTTCATTCTTTGAATTTAAATTTGAAATTAAATTATCATTTTCTATATCTTTAATTTTCATGCTTATGAAAGATAAGTTTGTCTTGCATTCTTCCAATACAGCTATTGCTTCTTCACCTTTATTTTCAGCAATTAAACTTTTAGCCTTATCCAATTGTTCTTTTGTTGAATTAACAGTTTCAAAATTTTTTTGTAAGAATTCTAAATTAATGGATTCAAGCAAAGTATCCATCCTGTCTTGTTCGCTTTTTAGTTTGGATTTTGCACGTTCTAGATCTTGACTGGATAGTTTTTCAGTTTCATAATATTTCGAGTCTATTTCTATTAGTTGACTCTTTTCTTCTTTAAGTCTTCTTTCATTGGAATTTGCGTCAATTACAATACTTTTTTCTCTATCAATATCTTCATCAATAACTTTTAAGGTATTTTTTATTGAATCTATTTCTTCTTTTATTCTATCACTTTCTTTATCTATTCCTTTTAGTTCTAGGTTCAATCTTTGTATTTTTGATAAGTTTTCTATATTTTTTTCTCTAACCGGTGTTACTTTTTCAACTTCAATTTTGATTTTTTTTTCTATTTCTTCAAGTTTATCATTGAATTCTTTTACCTTATCATCTGCCTCTATATTTATCTCATTTTCTAATTTTATTTCATGATCAATTTCTTTTAATTTTAAATAATATAAACCAGATTCAACTTTACGTATTTCTTCAGATATAGATTTATATTTTGCAGCTTCTTCAGCTTGCTTCTGTAAATTTGCTAACTGCTTTTCTTGTTGCCTTCTTAATTCGTCTGCTCTTTTTAAGTTATTTTCTGCAGCTCCCAACCTTAATTCTGTCTCATGTCTTCTAACATGCAGTCCCGCTATACCTGCTGCCTCTTCTAATATTGCCCTTCTATCAGATGGTTTAGCAGTAACTAAAGCTCCTATTCTTCCTTGACTAATAATTGAGGGTGAATGTGCTCCAGTTGACAAGTCTGCAAAAAACATTTGAGCAGCTTTTGCCCTGACTTCTTTATTATTTATATAAAATTTTGAACCTTTGTCTTTTTCAATCTTACGTCTAATTTCAATTTCATCTAATTCGTTGTATTGATGCGGACCATCTTTATTATCGTTTGATAAGTTAATAGATACTTCAGCAATATTTTTTGAAGGCTTGTTTGAAGTTCCTGAAAAAATAACATCTTCCATCCCTGAACCCCTCATACTTTTTGCAGAGGTTTCTCCCATGCACCATCTTAATGATTCAACTATATTTGATTTGCCACATCCATTAGGGCCAACTATTCCAGTTAATCCTTCTTCAATGAGAAAATTTGTTTTTTCAGCAAATGATTTAAATCCATTTAAATGGATTTTTTTAAACTCCATTCACTAACTTATATCAGTTTTTCTAAAAATTTTTTCAATTTTTTGTAGTTTGTCGGATTATCGAACTTTTCCCCATTAATAATTAATGTAGGAGTTGCATCTACTTTGAATTTTTTAACACCCTCGATTCGGTCTTCTAAAATATGATCCTCAGCTTCTTTATTGCTTAGACATACGTCTATATCTAAGTTGAAATCTGATTTTTCAATAAAGTTTTTGATATTCGTATTTAGTTCTTCAATTGTTTTGCCTTTTAACCATTGTCTCTGATTATCAAATAGATAATGAAGAATTTCCGAATTTCCATCATTTTTACAATGTGCAATTTTTGATGCATTCATTGCAGCCATATCTAAAGGAAAGTTTTTGAACTCAATATAAACATTGCCTTTATCGATAAAGTCTTCTTTTAAGTTTGGATAAACATTTTTATGAAAATTTGCACAGTGACTACAGGTTAATGACTCGAAAACTACAATTTTAATTTTTGCATCTACATTACCTTCAGAAATTGGTTTAACTTCAGCTTTCAAATTTATAGGTAAAAAATAAAAAGCAATAAATAAAGTTGTAATTATTATTTTTTTCATTTTGGTTTAAAAATTTTACTTAATTCTAATAAAGATTTTTTAATTTTATCATTTTTAATATTATCTATTTTTTTTATGTGTTCTCTTTTTGTCGCATTAACGACTTTTTTTTCTTTGCTTTTTTCATACTGACCTTCAAAAGTATTGAGTTTTACATTTTTAACTGCCTCATAGCCAAAGTAGGCATTCATTTTATTTATTATATTTTTTTTTGAATATTCAAGGTCAACTTCATTACCCCTTTTAACCATAATATTTAAATAACTTCCTCCCAATTTATTTGAACTTTTAAAAGATTTTGGATAGCAAACTTTAAATAACTCATCTCCAACAATGTATTTCCAATTGTCCAGAGTCTCTGAGTACATATGACCTTTTTTATCAAGTATTCTTTTTACTTTTGTGGGTAAAGTATTTTTAAAAGATCTTAATCCTTGAATGGTTTTATATCTCTGCTTAGTATTATATTTTAGACTCATATGAATGGTAAAAACATATCAAAAAAAATTCTTTATTGGTACGATAATAATAAAAGGTTTTTACCTTGGAGAAAAAAAGTTTCTAAGAAAAAGAGAGAATATTATACTTTGGTTAGCGAGTTTATGCTCCAACAAACCCAAGTAAAAACTGTAATTCCTTATTTTGTTAGCTTTATAAAAAAAATTCCAAATATAAATAGTCTAGCTAAAGTTAAAAATGAAACATTAATGAGATATTGGGAAGGCTTGGGATATTATTCTAGGGCTAGAAATTTAAAAAAGACAGCTATTAAAATTTTAAAAGATTATAAAGGTAGATTGCCTAGCACGACTGAACAGCTAAAAACATTACCAGGTATTGGTGATTATACATCAAGAGCCATAATGGCCATTGCCTTAAATAAAAAAATCATACCATTAGATGGAAATGTAGAAAGAATATTAAAAAGAGTTTTTTACCTAAGAAGAGAAGATGAAATTTCAAAAGAATATTTAAATAATAAAATCCATTTTTTTGGAGCATCAAGTAGAGCAAGCGATTATGCTCAAGCCATAATGGAAATCGGAGCTTTAGTTTGCAAACCCAATAATCCTCTATGTGCAAAATGTCCAATCTCGCTAAATTGCATTTCATGTAAAAAAAATGATTTTGTGGTTAGGACAAAAAACAAATTTAATATAACAAAATATTTTGAAGCAAGAATTTACCAAAATAATAATAAATATTTATTAATAAAAAATAATAAATTTAATTTTTTAAAAAATATGCCAATTTTTCCGATGAGTGAAGTAGAGGAAAAAAAATATAAATATTCAAATAGTAAAAAAATTAATATTAAATTATCAAATATGGATATGAAAATAATTTTAAATAAAATTGATAAATTACCAAATATAAAAAATAAAATTTTACTTAATCGAGATCATACTAAATCAATAATTTTGCCTTCTTTTACAAAAAAAATATTTAACTCTGTCTCAAAGATTTAATGAAAAATATAGCTGTCATTGGTGCCGGAATTTCAGGTTTGTATCTTGCAAACTTATTAGAAAAAGAAATAGATTTTGAATATAAAATTTATGAAAAACGTTCAAAATTTAATCTAGAAGAAGGTTATGGAATTCAGCTTTCTGTAAACAGTATTAAGCTGCTTAATAAAATAGGATTTAAAAATTTATCGGTACACGATCTATCATATCCCAAAAGAGTAAATTTTGTTGATGCAAAAAATAATAATAAGATTTGTGATATTGATATAAATAAATTTAATGATGAAAGTAACTATTATACAACTTTAAAAAGATCTACTTTAATAAAATTTTTGTTAGATGATATTCCAGATAGTAAAATAAATCATAATGTTGAGTTAAAAAAAGTTGAATATGGAGAAAAATTGAACGCCCATTTTTCCAATAATACAATTGAAAATTTTGATTATATTATTGTGTCTGATGGTGTTTTTTCTAATTCAAAATCGATTATTGCTGAAAAACATATAGCTCCAAAGTTTTTTAAATCAGTGGCTTTAAGAGGAAATATAAAAAACTATGATAATCCTGATGTCTCGATATTTATGGGTTCAAATTTTCATTTTGTAATTTATCCAGTTAATCAGAATAAAGATTATAATTTTATCTCTATAATTAGAAAAAATTTATCTAAAGAACAACTTGCTGATGAAAAATTATTTGAAAATAATGATTTTTTACAATCACTTCTTGGCACCATTAATCAAAATTCATTTTTAGATATAAAAAGTAATTTAGAAAATATTAAAGCTTTTCCAATTTTTGTAAGTGAAAAAATAGAGATTATTAATAAAAAAAATATATTTTTTGTTGGAGATGCTTTATTTTCTTTTCCACCTTCATTTGCTCAAGGTGCTTCGCAATCTATAGAAACATCAAATGATTTATTTCAAAATATAAAAAATAATAATGATATATTTTATAAAGAACGAATTAATAAAATTAATTCAGTAAATTGGAGATCAAAACTAAATCATTTTGCTTTTCATCTAAAAAATCCTCTATCTATTTTTATAAGGAATATTTGTCTAAAATATCTAACAAAAAATGAAAAATTTTTAGAAAATTATTTAGGTAAAATCTATAGAGATTAATTTGAAGTTCTTAATCTTTGTCTAAGTTCATCAATTGGTTTTAATGAATTTCCAGATTGATAATGCCAAAAAGTCCAGCCATTACAACTCTCAGCACCAATGATTTTAGCTGCAATTTTGTGTATAGAACCTTCTGATTCTTGATATTTTATACTTCCATCTACCATAATTTTTGCATTTACCCTTTTCTTTTGGTCATATATCTCGGTACCAGGTTTTATTACACCCATTTCAACAAGTGATCCAAATGGTATTCTAGGTTTTGATTTGTTGTTCTGCAAAGTGTCTAAAAGCTCATCTTCAATAACTTTTACATTCTTAATTCTTTTCTTGGCTGCTTCAAAATATTTTTTTTCCTTTTCTATTCCAAAATAATTTCTGCCTAATTTTTTTGATACTACAGCTGTAGTTCCCGAACCCAAAAATGGATCTAAAACCAAATCGTTTTTATTTGAAGAGGCAAGAATAATTCTATGAAGTAACGATTCAGGTTTTTGTGTTGAGTGAACCTTTTTTCCATTGTTTTTTAATCTCTCACTTCCATTACAAATTGGCAAATTCCATGTGGATCGCATTTGAAGATCATCGTTTAAGCATTTAAGCGACTGATAGTTGAAAGTGTATTTCGATTTTTCACTTTTTGAGGCCCAAATTATTGTTTCGTGAGCATTGGTAAATCTCGTTCCTCTAAAATTTGGCATTGGATTATTTTTGTTCCAGATCACATCATTTAATATCCAAAATCCAAGATCTTGCATTTTACTGCCAACCCTAAATATATTATGATAACTTCCTATCACCCAAATAGCACCATCTTTTTTCAATATTCGTTTGCATTCATAAAGCCATTTTGTTGTAAATTCATCATAGCTTTTGAAATTTTTAAACTTATCCCACTCGTCGTTAACAGCATCTACTTTTGATGCATCTGGTCTAATTAATTTCTTTTTTAATTGTAAATTGTAAGGAGGGTCGGCAAAGATTAAATCGAAACTTTCATTTGGAATTTTTTTTAATTCCTTGAGACTATCACCATTGATAATTGTATTTATTAATTTCGAGTTAATCATTTTATAAATAACAATTAGACTCCAGCCTAGAGTCTCAGTCAACCTACGATTGAATTAATTTGAGTCTTCTTGTTATCTTGATTTATTAAGACTCAATATATTGTGTATTGGCTTAAAGGTTTTTCTATGAAATTTTGTTATGCCGTATTTTTTAATAGCTACCATATGATCTTTTGTTCCATATCCAGCATTTTTTGCCCAGCTATATTTTTTAAAGTTTTTTGAAAAATTGGCAATCAAACGATCTCTCGAAACTTTTGCAATAATTGAGGCTGCAGATATTTCGGAAATTTTTTGATCTCCTTTAATTATACTTTTCAGTTTATAATTTTTCATTTTAGGAACTTTATTTCCATCAATTAAAACCAATGTAGGTTTTTTTTTTAATTTTTTAATTGCTCTTTTCATGGCCAGCAAACTAGCATTTAAAATATTAAGTTTTTCTATTTCCTTTAAAGATGCAGAGCCAATTGCCCAACAAGAATTTCTTTTAATATATTTTTCTAAATATTCACGGCTTATTTTGGATATTTTTTTTGAGTCTTTTAGTTTTTTTTTATCAATATTGTTATTTAATATAACTGCCGCAGCATAAACGGGGCCAATTAAGCTTCCTCTTCCAACTTCATCTACACCTGCTAAAATCTTTTTCATTAAAGAATAATGAAATGATAAACAAGCAAACCGATTATAAGTCCTTTAATAAAAGACAACCATAACAAAGCATAATCGGACATATTCAGTTTTTCTTTAAACCAATTTATGTATTTTTTATGCAATTCAATCATTTTAATAATTTATAATATTAAATTTAGTTGATCAATTTTTTTTCTTATTTCTTTTAAATCTGTCCATGAATATTTTTTATTTTCAGGCTGTCTTAAAAGATAAGCAGGATGAAAAGTAATCATGCAAAGGTATGTTTTGTTATTAATAATTATTTCTTTCCACAAGCCTCTTTCTTTTGTAATTTTTATTTTTGAACCAAATAAAGATTCCATTGCTGAGCTACCCATTAATATTAATATTTTTGGATCAATAATTGAAATGTGTTTTCTTAAAAAATTCGAATATTTTGTTATTTCATTAGGTTCAGGTTTTCTATTATTTGGCGGTCTGTAATTAACTACATTTGTAATGTAAACATTTTTTCTTTCAACACTAATTGATTTTAACATCTTGTTTAAAAGTATACCAGCATCACCAACGAAAGGTTTTCCGACCTCATCTTCTTTTTGTCCAGGACCTTCTCCTACAATCATGATTTTACTTCTATTATCACCGTCGCTAAAAACTAACTTTGAAGCATTTTTTTTTAATTCGCAGTTTTCTATTTTTTCTATCTCATCTCTCAATTCTTCTAATTTTAATGATATATCTTCTACTTTTGGTTTAGTTTTAAATCTATTTATTGGTTTATCAGCAAATATATACTTAGTATTATCAAAAATTAACTCAGAGCGTATGATGTTATTTTGATTTTTTTCTTCTGAAACCATAAAATATTGTATGTATTTAAAAATATTTATTATTTTATTTTTCTTATTATATCAGAACGGCGCATATTCAAAAGCAACTGATAAAAATGATTTCAACCAGAAGTATTTATCAAATTATTTTTCAGCTTTAATTTCTTCCAATAATCGAAAAAACGATGATGCTATTAAATTTTTTAATTCTTCAAAATTTTTAATCAATAAACATGATAATTTTTTAAGAGAATATGTATTTTCTCTAATTTTAGATGGGCAGGTTAAAAAAGCTATTAATCAAATAAAACGTTCGAATAATTCGAGCTTTTTTGAAGCCAATCTTTTGTTAACATTAGATAGTTTAACAAAAAAAAAATATAAACAAGCCGGAAAGAGATTAAACAAACTTTCAACTTTTCAGGAAAATGGAACATACGAACTTGTCATTACTAAATCTTTGGAGAGTTATACCTATTTATTTCTTCATGAAAAAGTCGGAAAAACTAATAGAAATTTAGGAAGAATTGATTTGATAACTAATGCTTTTCAAAATTGTTATTTAAACTCAAATAAAACAAATTCACATTTTTTAAACTTAATTAATTCACCTGAAAGTGATTATTCTAGATATTTATTTTTTTACTTAGGAAATATTATTGAAAACAGAGATTATGATATAGCAAATGAAATTTCAAAAACAATTGAACCTTTAAAAAGCAGTTTGCTAATTGCCCAAGCTAACAAATGGATTGAAGAAAATAATTATAATAAATTTAATCATTATTTTTCTTGTAAAAATGAAAATGATCTATTAGCTGAATTTTTTTTCTTAATTTCTAACCTGTATTCTTCACAGGACAAATTTAAGGAATCGAACTTTTATTTAAATATATCTAATTATTTGAATCCTAAATTTTATTTCAATCTATCCTTACTTGCTGAAAATTATCACTTAAATGATAATTTTTTATTAGCAAAAAAAATTTTACAAAAATTTAGTAATGAAGATGAAATATACCATTGGTACAAAACTAAAAAAATTATACAATTTTTAGCAGAACAAAAAGGAGACGATGTAGCATTAACTTACTTTGAAAAAAAAATTAATAATTTCAAAAATCCTTCAAATAAAATTTTATATGATATTGCAAATATTTATAAGAAATTTGAAAATTATAAAAAAGCAATAGATTATTATTCTATAGTTTTGTCTAAGATTGATAAAAATTCATTAACTTTTGCCGATGTTCTTTACAGAAGAGGAGGCTGTTTTGAAAGGATGGGTAATTATGAAAAGGCAGATATTGATCTATTAAAATCATTAGAAATAAGACCGGACGATCCTTACTCATTAAATTATTTAGCTTACAGTTGGCTTGAAAGAGATTACAAAATAGAAGAAGCAATTCAAATGTTAGAGCAAGCATACAAGAAAAAAGAAAACGATCCATATATTACAGATTCAGTTGGTTGGGGTTATTATTTAGTAGGAGATTATCAGAGTGCAGAAAAATATTTAAGAAAAGCCGTGGAATTAATGCCAGAAGATCCTATTGTTAATGACCATTATGGAGATGTGTTATGGCAACTAAATAGAAAGATGCAGGCAAACTATTTTTGGAAAAATGTATTGGAATTTGAAGATACAGAAGAAAAAATGAAAAAAGATATTCAGAACAAACTGCTAAATGGACCCAATAAAATTTAGCCTATGAGATATTATAAAATTAAATCCTATGCAAAAATAAATATTTCACTTGGAATTTTAAATAAGCGCAAATCTAGATTTCATAAAATAGAAAGTCTATTTTCGTTTATAAATTTACATGATGAAATATTTATAAAAAAAATAAATAATAAAAATCATAAGATTATATTTTATGGCAAATTCTCAAAAGGAATTTCCAAAAATAATACAATTTCGAATTTGTTAAAATTAATAGAAAAAAAACTTTGTGGTCAAAAATATTTAGTCAAAGTTAATAAAAAAATTCCACAAAAATCTGGAATGGGAGGCGGGTCTATGAATGCATCTTGTTTGTTGAAATTTTTTATTAATAATCAAAAATTAAATCTAAGTCCTAAAGAAATTATTAAGATTTCTTCAAAAATTGGATTGGATGTAATTATTGGAATGCAAAAGAAAACATCAATTTTGTATGGAAATGGAAATTTAAAAAATTTAAATAATAAAATAAATTTATATACTTTATTAGTCAGGCCAAATTTTGGATGTTCAACGAAAGCTATATACAATAAAGTTAAATCCTTTTCTAAGCCGGTTTTTAAAATAAATAAAAGAACAAGTATAAACTATAAATTTCTTTCGAATTTAGAAAATGATTTAGAAGAACCTGCATTTAGAAAGTATCCAGTATTAAAAAAACTTAAGATATTTATGGAAAAATTAGACAAAATTTTATTTGTAAATATGACAGGTTCTGGATCGACTATTGTTGGATATTTTATTACAAAAAAAACTGCATTAAATGCAATTAAAATATTAAATAAAAAATATAAAAACTATTGGTGTATTTTATCTAAAACTATATAAAGTTTTTTTTTTGTGTTATACGAAATTAATTTTGGGGCGTAGCCAAGTGGTAAGGCAGCGGTTTTTGGTACCGCCATCCTAGGTTCGAATCCTAGCGCCCCAGCCACTTATGAAAAATATTTTAACAACAATTTTTAGTTCAAAAAGTGATTTAAGCTCTAAAGAAATATATTTTTTAGAAATTACAAAAACGACTAGAATTTCTGATCTTTTTAAAGTTATTTCTAATTACAACGTTTTAAGTGAAATTAGATATGTTGGAGGGTGTGTAAGAAAAATTATAAATAACGAAAAATTTGACGATATTGATTTAGCCACAAATCTTAAACCCGAACAAGTAAAAGAATGCTTAAAAAATAATAATATAGATTTTTTTGAGACCGGAATAGAGCATGGAACAATAACCGCTCACATAGGCGAAAAAAATTTTGAAATAACTTCACTTCGAAAAGATGTTTCAACAGATGGAAGGCGTGCTGTTGTTGAATTTACCAATGAATGGGCCGAAGACGCTTTACGTAGAGATTTTACAATTAACTCAATCTATGCTGATAAAGAAGGAAATTTGTTTGATCCAAATGATGGAGTTAAAGATTTAAAAAATGGAAAAATTAAATTTATCGGAGATCCTGAGAAAAGAGTTAAAGAAGATTATCTAAGAATTCTGAGATATGTTAGATTTTTTCTTAACTACAGCAAGCAAGAACATCAATTATTTGTAAAAAAAATTATTAAACAGAATATCAGTGGGATCGTTAAATTATCAAAAGAAAGATTGATAGATGAATTAAAAAAATTAGTAATTTCCAATGGATTTATTAATATTGGTGACGACGAATTTTGTAAAGAGATAGTATTATTAATTTTTCCTCAAGTAAAAAATATAGATATATTTAAAAAACTTAACAAAAATTACAAAAGCGAAATACTCAAAAAAGATTTTATATTTTTATTATCTTTGTTGATAATTGACGAAACAGATAACTCAGAATTTTTCCTTTACAAATTTAATATGTCTAATGAATCTAAAAAAAGAATTAATTTTTTAAAAGAAATATATGACAAATCTAATGATAAAGATATTTTTTCAAAAAATAATTTGCAAAAAATTTTTTATTTTCAAGGCAAATCTTATTTATTGGATGTAATAGATTTTCAATTATTTAGATCTAATAAAAAAAGTAATAAACTAATTGAATTGAAAAAACATTTTGAAAAATTAGAAAAACCAATGTTTCCAATAAAAGCTAAAATTATAATGGAAAAATATAACTTGAAAGAAGGTAAAGAGCTTGGTCAAAAACTTAAATATCTAGAAAATTTATGGTTAGAAAATAGTTTTAATATTTCAGAAAAAGAAGTGGAAAATACTTTTTTGAGTTAAATATATTTTACATCAACAATTTCAAAATTTTTAACTCCTGCGGGAGTAGAAACTTCAACTAAATCACCTTTATTTTTTCCAATAAGTCCTCTTCCAATGGGAGACATAAAAAAAAGGAGTTTTTGCTTTAAATCAGCCTCATCTTTTCCAACAATTTTATAATCTATTTTTTCATTAGTATCCAAATTTTGTAAAAAAACTGTTGAACCAAAAATTACTTTTCCATCATTATTAATCTTGGTTACATCAATTACATTTGCTCTAGCAATGATATTTTCTATTTCTTGAATTCTGCCTTCATTATGAGATTGTTGTTCTTTAGCAGCGTGATATTCCGCATTTTCTTTTAAATCGCCATGAGATCTAGCTTCAGAAATTGCAGCAACAATTTCTGGCCTTTTTTTTTCTTTTAGAAAAACAAGTTCATCTTTAATTTTTTCTAACCCGTTAATTGTAATTGGTTCTTTATTCATAAATTTATTTCCACTTAGCCAAAGGAGGCAAAGACATTAATATAGCATCTACATTACCACCAGTCTGTAATCCAAACCTGGTTCCTCTATCATATAGCAAGTTAAATTCGACGTACCTTCCTCTTTTATTATACTGAATTTCTTTTTCTTTTTTTGTCCATTTTTTTTTATGTTTTTTTAATATTATTTCTCTAACTATATTTTTAAAGCTTATGCCTACTTCCCTTACAAAAGAAAAATCTTTTTCCCAATTGTTTTTTTTATAATCAAAAAAAATTCCTCCTATTCCTCTTGCCTCATTTCGATGAGGTAAATAGAAATATTCATCACACCATTTTTTATATTTTTTGTAATAATTTTTATTATGTTTATCACAGAATTTTTTTATTTCAGAATGAAACCATTTTTCTAATTTTTTATCTTTAATACAGGGCGTTACATCCATTCCCCCTCCAAACCATCCATAAGAAGTATAAATATATCGAGTGTTAAAGTGCATTGCCGGAACATGCGGATTCTTCATGTGCATAACTACAGATATTCCCGAAGCCCAAAATTTAGGATTTTTTTTTGTCCCTGGAATTTTATTTCTAAATTGTTTAGAAAATTTTCCATAAACTTCTGAGAAATTTACACCAACTTTTTCAAATATTTTTCCATTTTCATGAACTCTGAATTGGCCCCCGCCTTCATTTGATTTTTTTCCTCTTTCCCAATTTTTACATTTAAATAAGTTTGAACCACCTTCTAACTCTTCAATTTCTTTACATAAAACCTCTTGTAAAGTTTTAAACCAATTTCTTGCTAACTTTTTTTTAATTATTTGGTCCATATATAATTTGTCTGTCTTAAATTTTCAGATAGTGCTATTGCAACCGAAGTAGCCAAGTTTAAGGATCTTTTGTTTTCAATCATTGGTATTTTTATTTTATTTTTTACTTTTTTATGTATTGCATCAGTTACACCAGCACTTTCTCTACCAAATAATAAAGTATCATTTTTTCTAAATTTAAAATTAGTATATTTTTTTTTTGCTTTAGTTGTCATTAATATTATTCTTTCATATTTTTTTTTATCAAAAAATTCTTCTGCACTATTATAAATCTTAATCATGTTTTCATCCAAATAATCCATTACTACTCTTTTAAATCTTTTATCATTGAATAAAAAACCGCAAGGTTCAATTATTTCTAGAATAGCGCCTAAGCAGGAACAGGTTCTTACTATAGCCGCAGTATTTTGGGGAATATCAGGCTCATAAAGTGCAATTTTTGGTACTGAAATGGATCTTTTGTGTGTCATTGTTGCTATAGAAAAATATCTCTTTTCTTATATGAAATCATATATTAAAGGAGATTTAAAATAATAAAGATGTCGGAATCAGATAAAAAAAAGCCAAATAGAAGAGATTTTATTTTAACAGCAACTACTGCAGCTGGAGCGGTGGGAATAGGGGCTGCAGCCTGGCCTTTAATTGATCAAATGAACCCAGATGCTTCAGTTAAAGCTTTAGCAAGTACTGAAGTTGATATAAGCGGAGTTGAGCCAGGTCAATCGATAACTGTTCTGTGGAGAGGTAAGCCAGTATTTATCAAAAGAAGAACACAAGAAGAAATAGATAGCGCAAGAGCAGTAGATTTAAAAGATTTAAAACATCCTGAAAAAGATGAAGATAGAGCAAAAGATCCCGAGTGGCTTGTTATGCTTGGGGTGTGCACTCATCTAGGTTGCGTACCTTTAACAGATAAAGGAGATTATAATGCTTGGTTTTGTCCTTGCCATGGTTCTCACTACGATACATCCGGAAGAATAAGAAAAGGTCCGGCACCAACAAATTTAGAAGTTCCAAAATACGTTTTTGTTAACAGCAAAACAATTAAAATAGGGTAAACAAATGAGCGATCACGATTACCAACCCAATTCAAAGCTAGGAAAATGGTTTAATGATCGTTTGCCTTTGTTGACACTCTCAAGTCATCTAAGAGAGTATCCAACTCCTAAAAATTTAAATTACTGGTGGACATTTGGAGGAATATTAACTTTTTGTTTAATTGTCCAAATAGTTACAGGAATAATTTTGGGAATGCATTATATTGCTAATGCTGATTTAGCATTTGAAAGCGTTGAACATATTATGCGAGATGTAAATTATGGATGGCTAATTCGATATGTTCATGCAAATGGTTCGTCAATGTTTTTTCTTGCTGTATACATTCACATTTTTAGAGCGTTATATTATGGGTCTTATAAGTCGCCTAGAGAGATAATCTGGATAATTGGAATGATTATATATTTTTTAATGATGGCAACTGCATTCATGGGATATGTGCTTCCATGGGGACAAATGAGCTTTTGGGGAGCTACAGTGATTACAAATTTGTTTAGTGCAGTTCCTTTTGTAGGCGAAAGTATTACAAACTGGTTATGGGGAGGTTACGCGGTAGGAAATCCAACTCTTACTAGGTTTTTTAGTTTACACTATCTTTTACCTTTTTTAATCTTAGGACTGGTAATCCTACACATTTGGGCATTACATGTTCCTGGAAACAATAATCCAATTGGAATTGAAATCAAACAACCTTCTAAAGATACAGTTCCATTTCATCCATATATTGTAATAAAAGATTTATTTGCATTAATATTGTTTTTAATTGTTTTTGCTTTTTTTGTATTTTATTCACCTAACTTATTAGGGCATGCTGACAATTATATCGAAGCAAATCCGCTAGTGACACCAGCACACATAGTGCCAGAGTGGTATTTATTGCCATTCTATGCAATTTTAAGATCAATTCCTGATAAATTGTTTGGTGTTATAGCAATGTTTGCATCTATTTTCGTATTGGTGATATTGCCTTGGCTAGATACATCAAAAGTAAAGTCAGCAATTTTTAGACCAATCTATAAACAGTTTTATTGGTTCCTTGTAGCAGATGTAATAATATTAGGATATATGGGTGCAATGCCCGCAGAAGGCACATATTTGATAATAGCGCGGATTGCAACTGCGTATTATTTTCTTCATTTTTTAATAATTCTTCCATTTTTAGGAAAAAAAGAAAAAACACTCGATGTTCCTTTGAATATAACTGAACCAGTATTAGGAGGGTATCCAAATCAAGCTAAAACAAAAGAAAAATCAAACATAAAAGAGAATTTGTGAAAAAAATTATAAAATTATTATTTTTTCTAACATTACTAATAAATTTTAATAATCCTAAGGCAATTGCAGAAAGTTCTCCAGAACTTTTAAAAGTTGATTGGAGTTTTAAAAGTTTTATTGGAAAATTCGATAGAGCATCATTGCAAAGAGGTTATCAAGTTTATAATGAGGTGTGTTCATCATGCCATTCGGTAAAATATTTAAGTTATAGAAATCTTGTAGAAAAAGGAGGGCCTGAGTTTTCAGAAGAAGAAGCTAAAGCAATAGCTTCTAATTTCGAAGTTATCGATGGCCCTGATAGTACGGGAGAAATGTTTACAAGAAATGCAAAACTTTCAGATAAATTTGTTATGCCATACGCAAATGAAGAAGAAGCTAAATCTGCAAATGGAGGTGCATATCCTCCGGACATGTCTGTATTGGTTAAAGCTAGAAAAGGTGGAGCAGACTACATCTATTCATTATTGCTTGGATATGAAGATGCACCAGCGGATGTAAATCTTGATGACGGTGTTTATTACAACAAATACATGTATGGAAATAAAATAAAAATGTCCGCACCTTTATCTGATGATTTAATAGAGTATTCTGATGGTACCAAAGCAACCTCTGAACAAATGGCAAAAGATGTTGTAAGTTTTTTAATGTGGACTGCCGAACCTCATTTAGAACTAAGGCATAAGTTTGGATTTAGAGTTATTATTTATTTAATAATTATAAGTGTACTTGTATACTTTATTATGAAAAAGATTTGGTCACGTATTGAATCTAAAATTTAATACATCTCCATCATTAATAATATAATCTTTACCTTCTAATCTCATTTTTCCAGATTCTTTCGATTTAACCCAACCATCATTTTCGACAAAATCTTTATAAGAAACTGTTTCGGCTCTTATAAATCCTTTTTCAAAATCTGTGTGGATTTCACCAGCTGCTTTTGGAGCGGTACAATTTTTTGTTATGGTCCATGCCCTAGACTCTTCCGGACCTGAAGTAAAAAAAGTTTCAAGAGAAAGTAAATCATAACCTTTTTTAATTAAATTATTTAATCCTGTTTCTTTCATTTTTATCATTTTCATGTAATTTTCTTTTTCACCTTCATCTCCAAGTTGGTTGATCTGATTTTCAATTTCAGCTGATATTATTAGTGTATTATTTTCACCATATTTGATTATAAATTTTTCAGAATATTCATTTCCTTTTTCAATACTTTGTTCATCAACGTTACATATATAAAGTTTAGGCTTTGTTGATAATAAAGCACATTGTTTTAAATCTTTTTTCTCATATTCATCCTTTAAAATCTGCATTTCTTTATCATTATTGATTAATTCTCTGGCTTTTTCCAAAATTTTTAATAGCCTATCTTCCACATTTTTCCTATTTTTTTTATCAAGTCTTTTTTCAATCGAATCTAAATCTGCTAATTTCATTTCGGTTTCAATAATTTCCAAATCTCTAACAGGATCTACGTTTGAGTTTACATTTTGAATATCATTACAGTCAAAACATCTAATCATATGAATTATTGCATCAACTTCTCTTATGTGTGATAAAAATTTATTTCCCAAACCTTCGCCCTTGGAAGCGCCTTTTACCAATCCCGCTATATCAACAAACGAAATAGTGGTATGAATTTTTTTAATTGAATTAGAAATAGAAACTAGCTTGTCCAGTCTTTTATCTGGAACTGGCACCATACCTATATTTGGATCTATGGTACAAAATGGAAAATTTTCTGCTTGAGCTTTACTAGAATTTGTTAAAGCATTGAATAAAGTTGATTTGCCAACATTTGGCAATCCAACTATTCCACATTTAAAACCCATTTAGTTATTATTTACTGAGCTGGAGAATAGATCTAATTTTTTGTCAATTAATATTGATATTGAATCAATAATATTATTTGTAATTTTTTCTAAGTTTTCTTTTTCTTCTTCGCTGAAGTCATTTAATACGTAGTCAGCAGCTGATATATTATCTTTTGGTTTTCCAATTCCTATTCTTACTCTTGAATAATCTTTTCCAATAAACTTATCTATTGATGCTATACCATTATGACCCGCGTTAGATCCTCCAAATTTTGCTTTTATTTTTCCAAACTCAACATCTAAGTCATCATGAAAAACAATTACGTCTTCCGAATCAATTTTGAAATATTCTAATAATTCTCTTATGCAAATTCCAGAATTATTCATAAATGTTAGGGGTTTTATTACATATATTTTGTTTTCTTTGATATCTCCTGTGGTCAAGAGGCCTTTAAATTTTGGTTTTTGTTTTGAAAGACCAAATTTTTGATTTATTGCATCTACTATTTTAAAACCAATATTATGTCTATTATTTTGACTATTGGGTGTTGGATTTCCTAAACCTACAAATAACAACATATAATTTTATTCTAGAAAAATACTCAAAGTGATTTCTTATTTTTTTTCTGCTGCAGATTTTTCACTTTCAGCATTTTTATCACTAGATTCATCTTTTTTATCTTCGCCTTCAGCAGCACTCTCTTCCGAACCTTCGGTAGCAGCCGTCTCACCTTCTTCGGCTTCTACAGGTTTTTCTGGTTCTTTAACAATTGTAGGAGCCGCCACTGTTGCAATTACAAAGTCTCTTCCCTGGATTGTTGGTGTAACATTTTCAGGCAATTCAATAGATGAAATTTTTATACTTGCCCCTATATCCAAACCCTCTAGATCAACAACTAATTCAGTTGGTATATTTTCAGTGGGGCATTTTAATTCAACTTTACGTCTAACTATATTTAAAACACCTCCTCTTTTTAATCCAGGAGACAGTTCATAATTTTTAAATCTTACAGGTATTTCTAAAATTATTTTAGCACCTTTTACTATTCTTAAAAAATCTATATGTGTTGGTTCGTCAGAAATTGCATCAAAAGTTAATTCTCTTGGTAAAACTTTTTGTTCTTTTTCATCTATTTTAATAGAAATTATATTGGACAAAAAATTTTCTTTATTGATTAAATTTTTAACTTCTTTTTTTGAAAGAGAAATTTTTTCGTTTGCACTTTCTCCACCATAAATAATACCAGGTAAATCTCCACCTTTTCTTAAAGCGTTTAGTTCACCTCTGGTTTTTGTATTTCTAATTATTGCTTGAATTAAACTCATAAAGAGCAGGGTTTTAACTGATGAATCTTAATTTTTCAAGAATTATTTAAATAGATCAGATACTGAAGTAGAATTGGAAATTCTTTTCATGGCCTCTGCCAATAAATTTGATATGGATAATATCTCGATATTTCTTGATTTTTTTACCTTGTCAGAGTTATCAATGGTATCGGTAACAACTAAATTATTAATTTTAGACTTTTTAATTTTTTCAACTGCTTTACCGCTTAAAACTCCATGAGTAATATAAACATGTACTTCTTTAGCTCCTCTTTTTATTAAAGCATCTGTGGCATTCACAATAGTTCCGCCCGAGTCAATTATATCGTCAACTATAATACAAGTTTTTCCTTTAACATTTCCTATAACATTCATGACCTGTGATTTGCCTGGAACAGGTCTTCTTTTATCAATTATGGCAAGACCAATATCTAATTTTCTTCCTAAAGCTCGTGCTCTTTCAACACCACCAACATCAGGAGCTACACAAATTAATTTCTTGGTTTTTATTTTTCTTTTAATATGTCTAGAGAAAATTGGAGTCGCAAAAAGATTATCAACCGGAATATCAAAAAAACCCTGTATTTGTCCAGCATGCAGATCAACGGTTACAATTCTATCTGCCCCAGCTTTTGTAATTAAATTTGAAACAAGTTTTGCGGATATAGATGTTCTTGGAACAATTTTACGATCTTGTCTAGCATACCCAAAATAAGGAATCACAGCAGTTATATTTTTTGCTGATGATCTTTTTAGTGCGTCTATGCACAATAAAAGTTCCATTAAATTATCATTTGCAGGTGATGATATTCCTTGAATAATAAATATGCTATTGCCTCTAATATTTTCATTTATTTCTATATAAATTTCACCATCAGAAAATTTTCTAATACTAGAATTAACAAGTTTATTTTTTAGATGTTTAGATATCTTTCCGCTCAGCTGTTTGTTGCTATTTCCTGTGAGAATTTTCATATTATAAGAATAATTTATTTAATCATAATTACAGATAGATTTCTACCATAATCATAGTATTTATTTTTTAAAGATCTTCTAGAACTAAAAAAATTATTTTTCCTTAAATAGGTGTCTTTATTAATAATTTCTATATTCTTAACTCCAATATTTTTAAGTTGGCTTCTAATGTATTCGTTTAAACTAAAAAATATTTTTTTCTTATTAAATGAAAAAAAACGTATGTTTTTTTTATTTTGTTTTATGAATTTACTTAAAAAATCTTTTTTAATTTCATAATTATATTTTGATATACAAGGTCCGACAACTACAATTAAATCTTTAACATTGCTTCCTTTTTTTTTTAATTCATCAATACTTTTATAAATAATTTTTTTGTAAGCACCTTTCCAACCCGCATGTATTGCTGAGATTATGTTTTTTTTAGGATCAAAAATAAATACAGGTGCACAATCTGCCGTTAATATTCCTAGTGCGTATTTACTTTTAGAAGTAATTAATGCATCTCCTATTGGTTTTTTTTTGGGAATTTTTTTTATTGAAAAAACTTTATTACTGTGTGTTTGGTTAAGTAATACTAATTTAGTTTTTGTGCATTTTATTTTTCTACAAATTTTTTTTAAGTTTTTATTTATATTATTTTTATTATCTTTTGATCCCGTGCCACAATTTAAACTTTTATAAATTCCATTAGAATATCCACCCAATTTATTAAAAAAACCATGTGATATATTCTTATATTTGCTTATCAGTTTAGATTTAATCATTTTAAAATCCTAAATTAAAATTATTTTTTTTATTTGTGGCAAATAAAACTTTAAATATTGTTCCCATTTGTTTTTTATCAATTAACCTTTTAAGTCTGAAATAAATATCTGATTTTTTTGAGAACGGCATATTTTTGCTAATTATTTCAGCTCTTTCTAATATTCCCATTTTTAGTAAAAATTTTCTTTGCGTGGTTAAATTTATAGAACTTATTTCTAAATTTCTAATTTTTTGTTTAAAAAAATTAAAATTTATTAAGTGAGTGATGTCTGCTTTATAAATATTTTCTAATAAATTATTTTTTTTATGTTTTTTAACACTTTGTAATGTGTCAAACATTTTTTTACTGTTATATCCATAGTCAATTATTAATAAACCTCCATTATTTTTTATAATAATTTTTGAAATTTTACTTAATTTTTCATTTGCCAAAGGAGAATACTCAATAAATTTTTGATTATTAGGAATTTTTTGTTTTATTAATTTTTCTACCAATTCTGTTTTTATTTTTTTTTCAAAAAATTCCAAAGATTTGTTTTTATTTACAACGTATTTTTCATGCCAATTATTACCTTTTTTTACGAATTGTTTGACGGGAAGAGCATCAAAAAATTCATTGGCAATAAATATTGATGGAGTTTTAGAAATTTTTTTTAAATTATTTATCCACTTTATATTTTCAAATTTTATTTTATTTTTTTGTAATTTTTTTAAATATGGACTCTTTTCATAAATAATAAAATTAGAACTTGATTTAAACTTATTAAATTTTTCAACTGTTTTTAAAATTTGAAGCATCATTTCACCGTTGCCTGCTCCAAGCTCAATAATATTAATATTTTTTGGACATCCTATTTTTTCCCAAAAGGATATTAACCAAATTGCAATCATCTCAGAAAACATAATCGATATATTGGGCGAAGTTATAAAATCGCCTTTACGACCTATTGGGTTGCTATTCATGTAATATCCTTTGCCTTTGTCATACAAAACTTTATTAATAAATTTATCTAATGGAATTTTACTATTGTTTTTTAGAAACATAATTTTTGTAAAATAAAATTGCGCCCGCAATGAAAAATAAAATGCTTATTATTTGACCCAAGCTCATGCTAAACATTACTAGACCGATGTGAGCATCAGGTTCTCGGGTGAATTCAATAAAAAATCTAAATATTGAATAAAAAATAATAAATAAGAATGAAATTGATCCATTTTTTTTTGATAGTTTTTTATAAAATAAATTCAAAACTATAAATAATACTATTCCTTCAAAAATTGCCTCATAAATTTGTGAAGGATGTCGATTTAAATTGTCGATTTGTATAAATTTTACTGACCAAATTATATCAGTCTCTCTTCCGTACAATTCAGAGTTAATGAAGTTTGCTATTCTTCCTAAAAATATTCCAATTGGTGCACTTAGAGCTACTAAATCTAAATAATAAAAGATATTTTGATTATTTTTTTTACAGAAAATTAATGTTGCTAATATAACTCCTATTACAGCTCCATGAAATGACATGCCGCCGCTCCATATCATTGGTATCTCAATTATATTTTCTAAGTAGTATAATGGGTTGTATATAAAAACATACCCAAGCCGACCACCGAGTATTATTCCAATAATTATATAAATGATATAGTCTTCAAATTGATTTCTTTTATTTTGGTCTTTTATTAAAATTTTATTGCAGTATACCCAACCAATAATAAGACCTACTATGTATGCTAAAGAATACCATCTAATCTCTATAGAAAATACTTGAAATGCAACAGGATCAAAATTATTGATAAACATTAATAAATATTATTATAAATATAAAATATTTTTTTGGTAATTAATTATTATGTCAAAATCAAGATTTGTTCTCGATAAATTTGCAAAGCTAATAGAGCAAGGATTATTAAGTTATAAAGATCTTAGTGAGGAGATAGTAAATATATTAAAGTCAAAAAGAGACGAAATAGTATTTAGAATGAAGCTAACAAGCAAAGAAGAATTTGAAATTTTAAATAAGAGGGTGATTTCTTTAGAAAAAAAATTAAATGAAATAAAGAAAAAAAAATCTTCAAAAAAAACTAAACGGGCAAAGAAATCATAACCTTCAACCCGCCCAAATTTGATTTACTAAAATTAATATCACCACCATGTGATTTTATAATATCTGATGAAATAGCCAATCCAAGACCTACACTTGATTTTGATTCAGATCTGCTTTTATCAATTTTATAAAATGGTTTAATAACATTTTCATATTCTGATTCTGGTATGCCAGGACCATCATCTTCAATTGATATAACTATATTTGATACTTTTTTTTCTATTATTAGGTTTATATTTTCTCCATATTTTATTGAATTGTCTATTAAATTATTGATGCATCTTTGAATCAAATTTTTTCTTCCATTAAAATAAATTCTTTTATTATAATTTTTTGAAATATTAGGATTTTCATATTTATTAATTATATTTTCAACAAGCTCAGATAAATCAAAAGTCCCTGATTTTTCTTTCGCTCCAGAACTTGCAAATTGAAGGTATTCACTTAACATTTTTTCCATTTCATCAATATCTTCAGACAATTTTTTTGATAAATTATTATCTTTAATCATTGTTAACTGAAGTTTTATTCTTGTTAATGGTGTTCTTAAATCATGACTAATGCCAGACAACATTTCAGATCTTTGATTTAAATGCCTAAGAATTCTATTTCTCATTTTGTTAAATTCCAAGCCCGCTTTTCTTATCTCTAAAGCTCCAGAAGGTCTAAATTCCTCAATGTCTTCACCGCGACCAAATTTTTCTGAAGCTTCTGCAAGTTTTGTAATTGGTCTTGTTTGATTTTTTAGAAAAATAATTGCAATTGTTATCATCAAAATTGCAGGCAATGTAATCCATAATGCAAATATTCGAATTGAAGAAGCCTGTATTCTTTCTTTAGGAAAAAAAATTTGTAAAATACCATCCCTAAATTTTATTCTTAAATCAACAATCTCTTCATAAGCCATTGTATTGAACCAGTATCGATTAATTTTTGGTTTTAATTCTCTTCTCAAAGATCTATCCATAGGACTAAACCATCTTTCAACTTTTATATCTGGAAGTTTTTCATTCTTTAAAAATCTGACCGTAAAACTAAAATTTTTATTATATAAGTCAGTTACAATTTTTTTATTGTATTCACTTTCATTGTTGTAAATATCAATAATTGTTACAATCTCACTTACCAAAGACTTGGTCATTCCTTTGTTAGTTTTTATCCACAAGCTATCAAAAAAAACTAATGTTATAATTACTTGTAGTACGACAATTGGAACGGCAACAATTAGAAGTCCTCTATAAAATAATCTTTTTGGAAGTAAATTTTTTATAAATTTACTTAATCCATAAAACATATCCTTCTCCTCTAATTGTTTGTAAATATTTTGGGCTTTTAGGATTTTCTTCAATTTTTTTTCTTAACCTTGTAATTATGACATCTATGGATCTTTCTTTATCTAAATCGATTAAACTACCTATCTCCTCTCTTTGAAATATTTTACCTGGTGAATTAATCATTCTTTCTAAAATTATTTTTTCGGTATTATTTATTTTTAAACTTTGTTGATTTCTGTAAATGAATAATTTGTTTAGATCTATTTTAATACTTCCGAATTCAATTATTCTTTTTAAATTCTCAGTTTTTGTTTTATTTAAAATATTATTAATTCTCAAAATTAATTCTTTTGGTTCAAAAGGTTTTGCTAAGTAATCATCAGCTCCAATTTCTAATCCTTCAACTCTCTCTGATGTCTCTCTTTTAGCTGTTAATAATATAATTGGTGTATCTAATTTTTTTTTATTTTCATTTGTAAATTCCAATCCACTTTTTCCCGGCATCATTATATCCAATACAATTAAATCAAATTTAATTATTTTTACTTTATCTAAGGCATCTTCTGAACTTTTTGCTGTTGTAACAAGATAATTATTATTATTTAAAAATTGTTTAACTAATTCTCTTATTCCTTCATCGTCATCTACTACTAAAATATGAGCTTTATAATTTTCCATTTATTATTTTTTTTAAAACATTGTTGAAACTAATTATTTCTTCAGCTCTTGAATTTAAAAAAGCGTTGTGAATTCTTTTTTTCTGTATTGAAAAAATTTCATCAAATAATTTTATTCCATATTCTGTTAAAAATACATGTTTTATCCTTGTATCGTTCTCGTTTTTTTTGAAGATAATTACATTTAGTTTGATTAGATCTTTTAAAACTCTATTTAGACTTTGTTTGGTTATTTTTAGTTTTTTTAGAAGTTCAGAAATGGTTATGCCCTCGTATAAAGATATCAAATGAATTACTTTGTTATGGGCTATACCTATAGAGTATTTATCCAATATTTTTTTGGCATCAGAGATAGTTTCTCTGTATCCAACAAATATTTTTTCTATATATTGTTTTAATTCTTGATCTTTTAAATATAAAAGTTTTTTCATATTGGTAAGTTATATTGACATACTATATATACAAATATATTTTTAAAAAAAATAATCTAATGATACCCTACGATAAACGCTCAGGAAAAATTTGGTACAATAACGAACTTGTTGACTGGCAAGATGTTAAAGTTCATGTATTAAGCCATGGTTTACATTATGCAAGCTGTGTTTTTGAGGGTGAAAGAGTTTACGATGGTCAAATTTTCAAGTTGCAAGAGCATACGGATAGATTTTTTTATTCAGCAAAAAGAATGGGATTTGAAATTCCTTATTCTCAAGATGAAATAAATAAATCCACTATTCATATTGTTGCAAAACAAAATGTTAAAAATGGATATGTAAGACCAGTAGCATGGAGGGGCAGTGAAATGATGGCAATTTCAGCTCAACAAACTAAGATTCATGTTGTAATTGCAACATGGGAATGGGGCTCATATTTTGATCCAAATTTGAAAAAAAAAGGAATTAAATTAAATGTTTCTAATTGGAGAAGGCCAGCGCCAAATACAATTCCTTGGGATACTAAAGCTGCAGGTCTTTACATGATTTGTACTTTATCAAAACATGAGGCGGAGTCCCAAGGTTATGCAGATTCATTAATGCTTGACCATGAAGGTTATATAGCCGAAGCAACAGGAGCAAATATTTTTTTTAAAGATGAAAATGGAGATTTACATACTCCGGTACCAGATTCTTTTTTAAATGGAATCACTAGAAGAACTGTAATTGAAATCGCAGAGTCAAAAAATATTAAAATTCATGAGAGAAAAATTAAACCTGAAGAAATGCCAAATTTTGCAGGTTGTTTTTTAACAGGGACAGCTGCAGAAGTTACCCCGGTTTCGCAAGTTGCAGAATTTAATTTTAAAGTTTGTAATACAATTTTAGATTTATCTGAAAGTTATCAAGCTTTAGTTAGAAAAAAAAAGGAAGCTTAATCTTTATTATCTTCAGATATCGCGTGATCTATGCCTTTTCTTAGATACTCATAACCAGTGAAAAGTGTTAAAAAAGCTGACAACCAAAGCAAAATTATTCCAATTGTTTGGGCATTGTAATCTTGAAAATTAATTATTTTATTTCCTGTTTCACCTGTTAACAGTGCTGAAATCGCAAACATTTGTAAAAAAGTTTTGGCTTTTGCTAAATTTGATACAGGAAGCTTAATTTTTCCTCCTGCTAAAAATTCTCTTAATCCTGAAACTAATATTTCTCTAGTTAAAATAATTATTGCCGCAATTACTTCATAGTTTTTAATTGTACCTTCCATAACCAGTAAAATTAAAGCCGTGGCTACAATTATTTTATCTGCAATAGGATCTAATAATTCTCCTAGTTTAGATTCTTCTTTATAAATTCTCGCTAACAATCCATCTAAAAAATCCGTAAAAGAAGCAATTATGAACAATGCAAAAGGAATAACATCTCCGTAAAATCCAGGTAAATAAAAAGCAAAAACAAATACAGGGACAATAATTATTCTTCCTATTGTTAGATAATTTGGAAATTTAAATTTCATTCGTGGAAAAAATTATATATTTTTTTTGCAACTTTTTCTTCTACTCCTTCTACTGATTTGATTTCATCTAAGCTTGCTGATTCTACAGCTCTAGCAGAGCCAAAATGGTTCAATAAGGCTCTTTTTCTGCCAGAACCTACACCTTGTATCTGGTCCAAGAGCGATCTGCTGATATTTTTCTTTCTTTTTGCTCTATGTGCGCTGATAGCAAATCTATGAGCCTCGTCCCTCAATCTTTGTAGGAAAAAGAGGGTAGGGTCATTTTTGAGAAATTTAAATTTTTTTCCATTGTGAAAGAAGGTTTCATTCCCACTATTTCTGAACTTTCCTTTTGTTATTGCTATGATTGGAATATCATGAAGTCCTAGCTCATTTATAGTTTCTCTTGCACTTGAATATTGTCCTTTACCCCCATCTATCAAGACTAGATCAGGAAAGGTTAAATAATTATCTTTTTCTTGTACCGCTTTTTTAAATCTTCTATTTAACACCTCTCTCATCATTCCGTAATCGTCTTGTTCATTTTGTTCTATTTTAATATTAAACTTCCTATATCTTTTCTTAATAAATCCTTCTTCGCCAAAAGCAATTAATGCCCCAACACTGTCGGTTCCTTGAATATGGCTGTTGTCATAAACCTCAATAAGACTAATAATTGTTTCTAAATTAAATTTTTTTGTAACTTTATCAAATAAATCTTTATTATTCTGACTTTCATAAAGTTTTCTTTTTAAACTATCTTTAGCATTTTTTATTGCTTGGTTTATCACTTTAAGCTTAGAGCCTTTTTTTGCTATAGAAATATTTATTTCTTTATTTTCTTTTTTTGAAAGAGTTTTTTCTATTAAAGATTTTTCCTTGATTTCTTCATTTATTATAATTGATTTTGGTGCACTTTTATTTTCATAGAATTGAGAAATAAATGAATTTAGTATTTCTTTTAAATTTTCATCAGGATCATGTTTCGGAAAAAAAGCTTGATTTCCCCAATTTTGTTTTGATCTATAAAAAAAAACTTGGATACAAGTTTTGCCAGATTCTTTATATCCCGCCACAACGTCTGCTTCTACTAAATTTGCTTCATTTATTCTTTGGGAAGATTGAATTATATTAAGAGACTTTATTTTGTCTCTCAAAATTACAGCTTTTTCAAAATTTAGTTCCTCACTTGCTATTTCCATTTGTTTTGAAAGATTTTTTTGAATTTTCCTGGATTTGCCAGAAACAAATTCAATTGCATCCTTAACAGTTTGTCCATACTCTTTTTCAGTAATATAGTTTACACATGGTCCCGAACATCTTTTAATTTGATACAAAAGACATGGACGTTTACGATTTTTAAAAACCGTATCATCACAAACTCTAAGTTGAAAAATTTTTTGAATCATCTTTATTGTTCCGTTTGCAGATCCTGCTGATGCAAATGGGCCAAAGAAAAAACCTTCTTTATTTTTTTTTCCTCTATGTCTTTTAATTTGCGGCCACTTATCTTTATTGCCAATAAAAATAAATGGAAATGATTTATCGTCTCTTAAAAGAATATTGTATTTTGGTTTATATTTTTTTATTAGATTTGCCTCTAATAGCAAAGCTTCACTTTCGTTAGATGTAGTTGTTATCTCAAGCTTTTTTGTTTGAGATAACATTCTTTCAGTTCTTATTATGTGATTTTTTTCGGATACGTAATTTTTTAATCTATTAGTGAGATTTTTGGCCTTACCTACATAAAGAATTTCATTTTTGGAATTTAGCATCCTGTACACCCCAGGAAGCTTTGGTATTAAAGGGAGTTCTTTTTTTATTATTTCTTTTCCAATATCAGAACTTATCATGGCTTCTTTTTTTAGAAATTTGAATTCCAACTGATGAACAGTCTTTCATAATTTCTAATTTTTCAATTTGAAGAGTTATTTTATCAATTCTTTTGTCTTTAAATAGCTCGTCAAAAACATCTTCAGCCAATGTTTCAAGAAAGTTATAATGTTTATTTTTAACCAATTTTTTTATTAGTTTTACTATTCTAGCGTAGTTTACTATTGATTTTAGATCTTTATCATTAGATGGTTTTTTGTCTTCGTAGTTAACTTCAAGAGAAAATTTTACTTTCTGCGGTTTTTGTTTTTCAAAATCGTAATATCCAAGTTTAAGATCTAATATTAAGTCCTTAATAAGAACCTTCTTCTCATAATTAAATAAATTTTTATTTTTATCTATTTTTACAATTTTAAGATTAGTTTTTTTCATTCTTTTCCCTTCATGATATCTGGTGTTTGCCAGTTTAAACTTTGGCCACTATCAACGGAAATTACTTGTCCTGTAATAGATCTATTTTTAATAAAAAAGTCAACAGCATTACAGATTTGTTCTACGTCTACTTGTCTTTTAAGAGGAGTTGCCATGTACTGCTTTTTAAAGTGTTTTGTAGATTGTCTTTTATTTTTTAAAGTTGGACCTGGAGCTATTCCATTTACTCTAATATTTGGAGCTAAACTCATGGCACTTGTTTTTGTTAGTGTATAAAGGCCTGTTTTACTTATTGTGTATGAAAAGAAGTAGGGCGTTAATTTAAATACTCTTTGATCAATAATATTAATTATATTGTTATTTTTTCTTCTAACATTTTTTGCAAATTCTTTAGACAAAAGTGCGGGGGTTCTTAAATTAGTTCTTAAATGACGTCCCCAGCTATCAGTTGTAAAATTTTCAAGTTTATCATTTTCAAATAATGAGGCATTATTAATTAAACAATCAAAATATTTTAATTTAGATTTAGCAAATTTTACTATTTTTTTTACATCTGTCTCTTTGCTTAAATCTCCTTTGATCAAATATACTTTTGTTTTATTTTTTGATAATTCCTTCTTTAATTTTTCTGCACTTGATTTTGATTCATTGTAGTGAATTACCATTTCTACTCCAGGGCCAGAAAGCTTTCTTGAGATTGCTCCACCAATTCTATTAGCTCCTCCAGTAATAATTATTTTATTTGCTTCCATTTCTTTTTTCCTTTTTGTGCCCTAGTTCCCGGCATTCCCATAGTCGATCTTCCTTTAGGATAGATTTTATTATTTTGACTGTACCTTTTTACTTTTGGGTTAAGTGTAATCTCTAATTCAGTACTTTCAAGTTTTCTAATTTCATCTCTGACTTTAGCAGCTTCTTCAAATTCCAAGTTACTTGCGGATTCTTTCATCTTTTTATTTAAAGCTTTGAGGTGTTTTTTAAGATTTCCACCAATATTTTCTGCAGTTCCAACTTTTACATAGTCTTTCTCATAAACACTTTCTAGAATATCACTGATTTCTTTTTTAATTGTAGTGGCGCTAATTTTATTTTTTTTATTATATTCTAATTGAATATTTCTTCTTCTATCTGTTTCCTTAATAGCTTTTTTAATACTTTTGGTTTCTTTATCGGCATACAAAATTACTCTTCCGTCTAAATTTCTTGCAGCTCTTCCAATTGTTTGAATTAATGATGTTCCAGATCTTAAAAAACCTTCTTTGTCAGCATCTAATATTCCAACCAATGCACATTCAGGTATATCGAGGCCTTCTCTTAATAGGTTAATTCCAACCAACACATCAAACACACCTAATCTCAAATCTCTCATGATTTCTATTCTTTCAAGAGTGTCTATATCGGAATGTAAATATCTAACTTTAACTCCGTTTTCGTGAAGATATTCTGTTAAATCTTCAGCCATTTTTTTTGTTAAAGTTGTAACTAATACTCTATGATTTTTTTCAATTGTTTTTTTGCACTCGTACATTAAATCATCAACTTGATTTTTTGCAGGTTTTATTTCTACAGGTGGATCGATTAGTCCAGTTGGGCGAATAACTTGATCTATAAATTTACCTTTTGTTTGTTCTAGCTCCCAAGGTCCAGGGGTAGCTGATACAAATACCGTTTGAGTTCTCATCATGTTCCATTCTTCAAATTTTAAAGGTCTATTATCCATACAAGATGGAAGTCTAAACCCATATTCTGCAAGTGTACTTTTTCTTGATCTATCACCTTTAAACATTCCATTTAATTGAGGAACTGTAACGTGACATTCATCAACAAAAATCAAAGTGTTATCAGGAAAATATTCGAATAGAGTAGGAGGTGGTTCCCCGGCTTTTCTTCCAGATAAAAACCTAGAATAGTTTTCAATTCCAGCACAAGTTCCTGTAGCTTCAATCATTTCTAGATCAAATCTAGTTCTTTCCTCTAATCTTTGAGCTTCTAGTAATTTATTTTTAGCTTTATGTTTTTTTAAAGTTACTCCTAATTCTTTTCTAATTTTTATTACCGCTTGTTCTATTGTTGGTTTTGGAGTTATGTAATGGCTATTCGCATAAACTTTTATTAGGCTCAGTTCTCTTACTTGGTCGCCTGTTAATGGATCAAATTCTTCAATTTTTTCAAGTTTGTCGTCAAATAAACTAAGTCTCCATGCTCTGTCTTCTAAATGTGAAGGAAAAATTTCTAAGTACTCACCTCTTGCTCTAAATGTTCCTCTAAAAAAATTTTGATCATTTCTTTTATACTGAAGAGCAACTAATGATTTTATTATTTGCTCCCTATTATAATCATTATTTTTTTTAAGAGCCAAAGTCATTTTGCTATAGGCTTCAACTGAACCAAGTCCGTAAATACAAGATACGCTGGCAACAATTAATACATCATCTCTTTCAAGAAGAGATCTTGTTGCAGAGTGTCTCATTCTATCTATTTGTTCATTAATCGATGCTTCTTTTTCAATGTATGTATCTGATCTAGGCACATATGCTTCTGGAGTGTAATAATCGTAATAAGAAACAAAATATTCAACGGCATTATCTGGAAAAAATGTTTTCATCTCACCGTAAAGTTGGGCTGCTAAAGTTTTATTTGGGGCTAAAATTAATGCCGGTCTATTTGTTTCTTCAATAATTTTTGCCATGGTGAAGGTTTTTCCAGATCCAGTGACACCGAGCAAAACCTGATTGAATTTATTTTGTTTTGCGCCTTGAACTAATTTTTTAATTGCTTCGGGCTGATCTCCGGCAGGCCTAAAGTCAGATTTAATTTTAAACTTTTTTCCACCTTCTAGTTTTCCAGCAATTTCTGGATTTTTACTCTGTATATCTGTAATTAAATCTTGATAAGTATTTTGCATATATTAAACAAAGTATTAAAATAAAAACTTATTTCAATGAACATAATATCTGACAGTTTAAAAAGAATAAAACCGTCACCAACCATTGCAGTAACTCAAAAAGCGAGAGAATTAAGAGCTGCTGGAAAAGATGTAATAGGATTAGGTGCTGGTGAACCAGATTTTGATACTCCTAACAATATTAAAAACGCAGCGATAAAAGCTATTAGAGACGGTGATACAAAATATACCGCAGTTGATGGAACTCCAGCCTTAAAAAATGCGATAATAAGAAAATTTAAAAAAGAAAATAACTTAAAATATTCTGCAGAAGAAATAACAGTTGGAACTGGTGGCAAACAAGTTCTTTATAATGCTTTCATGGCAACTCTAAATAAAGGTGATGAGGTAATTATTCCAGCACCTTTCTGGGTTTCTTATCCCGACATGGTTTTGTTAGCAGGGGGAAAACCAAAAATTGTTAAATGTAGCGAAGCAGATAATTTTAAATTAACTCCTGCAAAATTAAGTAAAGCCATTACTAAAAAAACAAAATGGATAATATTTAATTCACCATCCAATCCTTCTGGAGCGAGCTATACTAAAGCTGAGATAAATAAATTATCTAAAGTATTAATTAAAAACAAAAAAATTCATATATTAAGTGACGATATCTATGAACATATCACTTATGATAAAGCAAAGTATTTTACAATTGCACAAATCTCTAATTTAAAAAATAGAACTCTCACTATGAATGGTGTTAGCAAATCTTATGCGATGACAGGATGGAGAATAGGATATGCCGGAGGCCCTAAAGAAATTATTAAAGCAATACGTAAAGTTCAATCACAATCAACATCAAACCCTTCATCTGTAAGTCAAGCAGCAGCGGTTGAGGCTTTAAATGGTACTCAAAAATTCATAAAAACAAGATCTAGAGAGTTTAAAAAAAGAAGAGATTTCGTAGTTAGAAGCCTAAACAAAATTAATGGAATAAACTGTTTAACTCCAAATGGTGCTTTTTATGTTTTTCCAAGTTGTAAAAAATTACTAGGAAAAAAAACAAAATTAAAAACCGATACTGAATTTGTTGAAAAACTTCTTGAAAAATCAAATGTAGCAGTGGTTCAAGGATCAGCTTTTGGTTTGCCAGGGCATTTTAGAATTTCATATGCAACGTCTATGCTAAAATTAAAAGTAGCAATGGTGAGAATAAAATTTTTCTGTGAAAGCTTGAACTAATTTTTAGATGACAAAAATTTTTCAGCCTCAAGTGCAGACATGCACCCCATTCCAGCAGCAGTAACAGCTTGTCTAAAAATTTTGTCTTTTACATCCCCTGCAGCAAAAACTCCTGGAATGTTTGTTTCAGTTGAGTCTGGTTTAGTTAATAAATAACCCTCTTTATCCATGTTTAATTGATCTTTGAACAATTCAGTTGCAGGATCGTGACCAATAGCAATAAAAAGACCGTCTATTTTTAACTCTTTAATATCATTGGTTTTTACATTTTTAATTTTTAATCCTCTTACGTTTTTTGGATCCTCATTACCAATTACTTCTTCAACAACGCTATCCCAAATAATTTCAATTTTTTTATTTTCCATTAATTTTTTTTGAAGCAATTTTTCTGCTCTTAAAGCATCTCTTCTATGAATTAATTGCACTTTTGATGCAAATTTTGTCAGAAACATAGCTTCTTCTACCGCTGCATTCCCTCCTCCTACAACAGCCACTGTTTTATCTTTAAAGAAAAAACCATCACATGTTGCGCACGCAGAAACCCCAAAGCCTCTAAATTTTTGTTCAGACTTGATATTTAACCATCTTGCTTGAGCTCCTGTTGAAATTATAATTGAATCAGCGGTATATTTCTGACCACCATCTCCAAACGCTTCAAATGGTTTAGATTTTAAATTTACAGATGCGATATGATCTTCGATCATTTCTGTTCCAACAGCTTTTGCTTGATCTCTCATTTGTTCCATTAACCAAGGTCCTTGAATTACTTCGGCGAAACCAGGAAAATTTTCAACGTCAGTAGTTGTTGTTAGTTGTCCACCGGATTCCATACCGTGAACTAAAATAGGTTTTAGCATTGCCCTCGCGGCATAAATTGCGGCAGTGTATCCAGCTGGACCGGATCCAATTATTAACACTTTTGTGTGTTTAGTTGGATTTTGACTCATATCAGAGCTATATAATGATTAATGACTAAATTAAAAGGTCTATTATTAACCGAAGGGATGCACGGCATGATAAGCCAAGTTGAAGGTTTGGCAAAAGCTTTAGATATTGATTTTACACACTATAAAGTTGAACTAAATAGTTTTTGGAAATTAGTACCACCTAAATTTACACCAGTTTCAAATTTTATATTTAATTCAATCGATTCAAAAGATTTTGATATTATAATTTCTTGTGGAAGAAAGAGTGTAATCCCATCAATTTGCCTTAAAAAGAATTCAAAAAAAAAAGTTCAGAATATCCATATTCAAGATCCCAAAGTATCTTTAAAAAATTTTGATTTTATTATTGCCCCCGAACACGATGGATTAAGTGGTGAAAATGTAATTTTATCAAAAGGATCGATTCATTACTTAACTAATGAAGAAATAGTTAATAATCGTGAATATTTGTCTGAAAGATTGAATAAAGAAAAAGAATATTTGGCACTCATTCTTGGAGGGCCTAATAAATACTATGATTATAATGATCAAAATTTAACAAAAGTATTTGATAGAGTTAAAAATATCTTGGAAAAAAATAATTTACAGGCAATAATTATTCCTTCAATGAGAACACCAAAAAAAATAATTGATCTTTCAGATAATTACTTTGGAAAAGATCATTTGGTAATTAATGATATAGACAAAAAAGCTTATTTGTCTGCTTTGTCGTTAGCTAAATATATTGTTGTTACATGTGACTCCACCTCCATGATTTCAGAGGCGGCATTAACTGGAAAACCCATTTATATTGCTGAAATTCCTGCAAAGATAAATGATTATAGATTTAGAAGATTTAGAAAATTGTTTGGCAAATTAAATATAGTTAAAAATTTAGAAGAAAAAGTTGAAATTTGGAACTATGAAACCTTAGATGAAACAAATAGAATAGCAAAAGAAATTAAAAGAAAATTATCTTAATGTCGTTTTTAAAATCAATTCTCAGTCAATCTAGAAAATATGAAGATCCATTTCAACACTGGGAATTAAATCAGCCTTTAACAGAAGAACAATTAAACGAAATAGTTAATGCAGAAATTGCTAATCCAACTGAACACAATCTTAATTACGATGGTACCAGAGCAATAGATGGCGGAGAAGGAAATTTTAGAGAAGGTATTTCCGATGGTGGAAAAGCTTTAAAGTTTAGATGTTTTATTACTAAAGATAATTCCAATGATTTTCCTGGTTTGACAAATTTAATAAAAGAACTTCAAAACAAACAAACTTGTGAAAAAATTTCAAACTTAATAGAAAAAGATCTGTCCAATGCATATGTAAGGCTTGAAGTTATATGTGATAGAAAAGGTTTTTGGCTAAAACCTCACTGTGATATTAAAGAAAAACTCATGTCATGCTTGCTTTTTGTTAATAAACATAATGAGAGCGAAGAATTAGGAACTGACTTTTACGATGGCAATCTGAAGTGGGTAAAAACAATGCCATATAGAGATAATTATGGATATTTTTTTTCTAGCGGTCCAAATACTTGGCATGGAATGGAAAAAAAAGAAATTGTTAAAGAGAGAAGGTGTTTGCAAGTAAATTATGTTGATTTTAAAACAGATTGGAAAGTAGACTAATTTTCCTGAAGAGATTTTACTTTTAGTTTTTTATTTTTTAAAGATTGAATTGCTTTCAGACATGCATATGCAGTTGACATATTTGTACAATATGGCACTTTATTAATTAAAGTAGCTCTTCGCAAGGCTCTTGCATCACTAACACGATGTTTTCTTTTTCCACCACCCGTATTAATTACTAATGAGATTTTTTTAGAATTTAACACATCTACTATGTGTGGTGCTCCGCCACTTACTTTGTTTATTTTTTTACACTTTATTCCTTTGCTTCTAATTGCACTTGCCGTTCCTTCTGTGCCACAAAGATTAAAGTTTAATTTTAATAATTTTTTTGCAAGGTAAATTATTTCTTCTTTATGTGAATCTTTAACAGATAAAAATGCCAAACCTTTTGTAGGCAAAGAATTTGATGCAGCTATTTGACTTTTGGCATAAGCCATTCCAAAATCATCATCAAATCCCATTACCTCTCCAGTTGATTTCATTTCTGGTCCAAGAAGAACATCGCTGTCTGGAAATTTATTAAATGGAAAAACAGCTTCTTTTACAGCAAATGTTTTATTAGTTTGATATTTTAATTTATATTTTGAAAGTTTTTCACCTGCCATAATTCTTGAAGCAATTTTAGCCAATGGAACACCGTTAGCTTTTGAAACAAAAGGAACAGTTCTGCTAGCTCTAGGATTTACTTCTATTACAAATATTTCATCTTTTTTAATTGCAAATTGAATATTTAAAAAGCCTTTAACTTTTAATGCCAAAGCTAGTTTTCTAGTTTGTATTTTTAGTTCTCTTAAAAGATTTTCTTTAATTGATATTGGAGGCAAACAACAAGCAGAGTCTCCTGAATGAATGCCCGCTTCTTCAATGTGCTGCATAATTCCAGCTACGTATACATCTTTGCCATCTGAAATAGCATCAACATCAACTTCCATTGCATTATTAATAAATTTATCAATTAAAATTGGATTTTCTTCAGAAGCTTTCAAAGCTTCATTAATAAATTCTTTTAACTGATTTTTTTCATGAACTATTTCCATTGCCCTTCCTCCAAGTACATAGGAAGGTCTAATAACCAAAGGTAAACCAATTTTATTAGATATTTTTATTGCTTGATTATAAGAATGGGCAATTCCACTTTCAGCTTGTTTTAAATTTAATTTAATAAGCAAGTTCCTAAATCTGTCCCTATCCTCAGCTAAATCAATTGATGTGTATTGAGTCCCTAAAATCGGCAGTGAATTTTCATAAAGAAATTTTGCTAATTTAATAGGTGTTTGACCGCCAAACTGAGCAATAATTCCTAATAAATTTCCATTTGATTTTTCTTTTAAGATTATATTTTTTACATACTCTTCAATTAGAGGCTCGAAATATAGTCTGTCACTTGTATCATAATCAGTTGAAACTGTTTCAGGATTACAGTTTATCATTATTGTTTCGTAACCATCTTCTTTCAATGCGAAACTTGCCTGACAACAGCAGTAATCAAATTCTATACCTTGGCCTATACGATTTGGACCTCCGCCAAGAATAATTATTTTTTTCTTGTTGGTTGGGTTTGCTTCACATTCGGCATTTAATGAGAAATTTCTTTGATAAGTAGAATACATGTATGGTGTAAAAGATTTAAATTCTGCAGCACAAGTATCAACTTTTTTAAATACAGGAAAAACTTTTAAAGCTGTTCTTTTTGATCTTACAATTTTTTCTTTTACTCTAGTTAATTTTGAAAGTTTTTTATCCGAAAAACCTATTGATTTAATTCTATTAAATTCATTGTAAGTTTTAGGAAGACCTTTTCTTATTATATTGTTTTCTTCATCAACTATTTCTTTAATTTGGTTTAAAAACCAAGGATCAACTTTTGAAAAACTACAAATCTTTTGGAGAGTTATTTTTTTTCTAAATGCTTCTGCTATGAGAAGTAATTTATTTGGAATGCTAATTTTTAATTTTTTTAGTATTTCTTTTTTTGAAAGATTAAAAATATTATCCAATCCTGATAACCCTATCTCAAGTGAAACCAAAGCTTTTTGTAAAGATTCTTTAAAATTCCTTCCAATTGCCATAGCTTCACCAACTGATTTCATTGATGTGCCAAGAATTGGTTTGGTGTCTGAAAATTTTTCAAATGTAAATCTTGGTATTTTTGTAACCACATAATCAATAGTTGGCTCAAAAGATGCTGGAGTTACTTTGGTAATATCATTTTGCAATTCATCCAAAGTGTATCCCACGGCTAACTTTGCAGCCACTTTAGCAATTGGGAATCCAGTTGCTTTTGATGCTAATGCAGAAGATCTTGAAACTCTTGGGTTCATTTCAATAATTACCATTCTTCCGTTTTTAGGATTTATAGCGAACTGAACATTTGAACCGCCAGTTTCTACTCCAATTTTTCTCAAACATGCAATAGATGCATTTCTCATCACCTGATACTCTTTGTCAGTCAAAGTTAAGGCAGGAGCAATTGTAATCGAGTCGCCTGTATGAACTCCCATGGGATCAATATTTTCTATTGAACAAATAATTATACAATTATCATTTCGGTCTCTTACCACTTCCATTTCAAATTCTTTCCATCCTTCCAAACATTCTTCTATCAAAACTTGATTTTTTGGAGATTCATGAATTCCCTGTTTTACTATTTTAAAAAATTCTTTTTTGGTTTTAGCTATACCGCCACCCAAACCACCCAAGGTAAACGAAGGTCTTATAATTGCAGGCAAGCCAATTTTTTTTAAACATTTTGTTGCATGATTAAAATTATTTATTATTTCAGATTTAGGTAAATCAATTCCTATCTTGAACATGTTTTTTCTAAATTTTTTTCTGTCTTCAGCGTTTGCAATTGCTTTGGAATTAGCTCCAATTAATTCAATTTTGTACTTTTTAAGAAGTCCGACCTCTTCTGCTTTAATGGCTAAATTTAAAGCTGTTTGGCCACCCATTGTTGGTAGAATTGCATCTGGTTTTTCTTTTTTAATTATTTTTTCAAGAACTTCTATTGTGATTGGTTCTATATATGTTTTGTCTGCAACTTCTGGATCGGTCATAATTGTTGCAGGATTTGAATTGATTAATATTACTTTATACCCTTCATCTTTAAGAGCCTTACAAGCTTGTGTTCCTGAATAATCAAATTCACAAGCTTGACCGATAATAATTGGACCAGCACCAATAACTAAAATTTTTTTAATATCTTTTCTTTTTGGCATATTTTTTTACTTCTTTAATAAAATCACTAAATAAATAATGACTATCTTGTGGTCCCGGATTTGATTCAGGATGGTATTGTACTGAGAACACTGGCTTATTTTTTAACTTAATTCCTTCAATACAGTTATCAAAAAGTGATCTATGGGTTATTTTAATATTTTTTGATAAACTTTCTTTTATAATTTCGAAACCATGATTTTGACTTGTTATTTCAACTTTATTATTGATTAAATTTTTTACAGGATGATTGGCACCCCTATGTCCAAGTTTCATTTTTTTGGTTTTTGCCTTTAATGCCAAGGCAAGAATTTGATGACCTAAACAAATTCCAAAAATTGATAAATTAGAACTAATTAATTTTTGAACAGTTTCTATTGCATATTTTCCTGTTGCCGCAGGGTCCCCAGGACCGTTTGATAAAAATATACCATCTGGTTTTAGTTTTAATATTTCCTCAGCAGTCTGTTTGCATGAAACTACTTTTACTTCACAGTTATAATTTGAAAAATATCTTAAAATATTTTTTTTTATTCCATAATCTATAGCTACAATTCTTATTGATTTTTTTTTATTTTTTTTAAAACCTTTGCCTTTTTCCCAGGTTTTTAATCCTTTCCAAGTGTAAGTTTTTTTTGTCGTTACTTCTTGTGCTAAATCCAATCCATTTAATCCAGGCCATTTAGTTGAAATGTTAATTAATTTTTTAATATTAAAATTTCCTTTTTTATTGTTTGATATTGTGCCTTTTGGAGCCCCTTTATCTCTTATAAAATTTGTTAAACTTCTTGTATCAAATCCTGTTATTCCAACAATTTTGTTTTTTTTTAACCATTCATCTAAATTTTTAAGAGATCTATAATTTGATGGGCTAGTTATTTCAGAATTAAAAATAACTCCTCTGGTCCATATTTTATCAGATTCCAAGTCTTCATTATTCGTTCCAACATTCCCAATATGGGGGAAAGTGAAATTTATTATTTGTCCAGCATAAGATGGGTCAGATATAATTTCTTGATAACCTGTTAAAGAAGTATTAAAACAAATTTCACCAGTTGCATTACCCACGTAGCCTAAACCGATACCTCTAAATATTGATTTGTTTTCAAGAACTAAAATAGCGGGGGAAAATAGAGATTTAATTGAATTCTTTTTTTTTCGTTTTGTGGTCAATTACAACTCATGAGTTAAAGGTTAATACAATAAAACCTAAATTTCCGCAACACATCTAATATAAATAAAAAAAACAATTTTTTCTTTTGAACAAAATTGTCTATACAGTAAATTAAAAAAATGATCTTAAGAGATAAAATCCAAACAGACTATAAAAATGCATTAAAATCGAAAGATAAAAGTAAAATATCAACTTATAGGTTAATATTATCAGGCATTAAAGATCTTGATATTAATAATCGTTCCGGACCAGATAAAAAAGAGACAGACGAAAATGATATTAAAAAATTACTTAAAAAAATGATTAAGCAGAGATCCGAATCGATTGAAGTTTACAAAAAAAGCAATCGAAATGATTTATTAGAAATAGAACAAGGCGAAGTTGATATTCTTTTAGAATATCTACCAAAACAGCTTGGAGGAGAAGAAACAAGAAAACTTTGTTCGGAAATTATTGAGAAAAATGGAGCGTCATCCATTAAAGATATGGGCAAAGTTATGGGAGAATTAAAAAAAAATCATTCTGATTCAATAGACTTTTCTAAGGCAGGTTCAATTTTAAAGGAAATACTTAATAAATAATGAAATATCCCAAAGAGTATTTGGATGAAATTAAGACAAGATTAAAAGTATCAACTGTTGTTTCTAAAACTGTAAATTTAAAAAAAAGAGGAAAAGAGTTTGTTGGGCTTTCACCTTTTAAAAATGAAAAAACACCATCATTTACTGTAAATGATGAAAAAGAATTTTACCACTGTTTTAGCACAAGTGAACACGGAAATATTTTTGATTTTTTAATGAAAACACAAAATTTAAAATTTGGCGAAGCAGTTAAAGCTTTAGCAAATTTAGCCGGAATGAGACCTTATACTTTTTCAAAACAAGATGAAGAGAGAGAGAAAAATTGGATAGAGTATAAATCAATTTATTCAAAATATGTTGAAAAATATCATTATGAATTATTTAAAAATCCTTCCGCAGAAGCTGCTAAAAATTATCTAAAACAAAGAAGTTTAACCAGTGAAGAAGTTAAAAAATTCAAAATTGGATTTGTAGCAAATAATTCAGATTTTTATAATGAATTAAAAAAAGAATTTGATGAGAAAAAATTAAAAGATTGTGGTTTATTTTATTTTGACGAAAGAAAAAAAAAATATGTTGAAAGATTTAGGAATAGAATAATTTTTCCAATAAATAATATTTCAGGAAATCCAATAGGTATTGGTGGAAGAATTTTAGAAGAAAATAATAATTTAGCAAAATATATAAATTCACCAGAAACAGAATTTTTTAGAAAAGGTTCAAATCTTTTTAATTTAAACAATGCGAGAAAATTATCTAATAAAGTAGAAGATATTTATCTTGTAGAAGGTTACATGGATGTAATTGGTTTGAACAAAAATGGTATTGAGAATGCCGTTGCAAACCTAGGAACATCATTAACCAATCGACAAATTTTAATATTAAATCAATTTTTTGAAAATATAATTATATGTTTTGATGGAGACGAAAGTGGCTATAAAGCAGCTTTAAGAGCGGCGGAAAATTCAATAGTAGAATTAAAGCCAGAGAAAAAAATATCATTTTTATTTTTGCCCGATAACCACGATCCTGATAGTTTTGCAAATAAACACGGTAAAGTATATTTTATGGAATTTTCAAAAAAAAATTCCATTTCAATACACAAATTTATTTTTGAACATTATTCAAAACAATTAGATGATAATCCATCTTCTAGAGCGATATTTGAAAAGAAATTAAGATCAATTTCATCAACAATAAAAGATGAATATATTAAAAAATATATGTTAGAATTTTTTCTAGATAGAATTTCAGAATTAACTCCAAATATTAATAGAAAAAATAAAAGTTTTACTCCAAAGCAAACAACATCTTTAAAGAAAACTCAAAATTATTACAATGAAACCAAATCTTTAAAACCAATAGAGATTAAAGAATTTTCTTTATTATATATAATATTAAAAAAACCACATCTTGTAAGAGAAAATTACCACCTTATTGAAAATGTAAAATTATTTTCTAATGAGAATAAAATAATTTTTAGACAGATCTTAAAGGAAACAAATAATTTAGAAAAAACTGATTTTGAAAATATAAACATTGATCAAAATTTAATTGACAGAATATTAAAATATGCATCAATAAGACATATTTTGGAAAAAAATTATAATGATGATGAAAAAATACTTGAAATATTAAATGAAATTTTGAGAGATATTAAAAATTATGAACTTGAATTCAGGATTACTGAATTAGAATCAAAATTTTCAAAAGATTTGAGTGAAGCAACTTTTAATGAACTAAAAGAGCTAAAAAAAAGGCAAAAAATCAATTAAAAATTAGAAAAATCACATAGATTTTTTTAAAATTGGCATTATATACATCTTCCAAACTTTTTATTGTGGAAAGAATAATTACAAAATCATTTGCTAGGTTGATGGGCCGTGGAATCCATAGAGGATTTATAACCCACGAAGAATTAAATAAATCATTAGGAAAAAGAAATTTATCAAACGATAACTTAGAGCAAGCATTTATCCATATTCTTGAAGAGAAAATATTTTTAGTAGAGAAAAAATCAGACTTTAAAGTTTTAAGAAAAAAAGAAAATGCTTCAAAAGAAGAAGGCAAATCCATCGAGAAAAGCGATGATCCTATAAGAATGTATCTAAGAGAGATGGGAGGAGTAGAGCTACTTTCTAGAGAAGGTGAAATTGCAATTGCAAAAAGAATTGAAGCTGGAAAAGATGTTATGCTTAATGCGTTATCACAAAGTCCAATTACAGCACAACAATTTTTTGAATGGAACGAACAACTTCAAAAAGACGAAATTCTAGTTAGAGAAATTATAGATATTGATACTAATTACATGGAAGATGAAGAAACTGGACAAAGTGCAAAACAAAAAAAAACAGATACTTCAAATGAAGATGCTAAGCAAGAAAATGTTACAAAAAATGATGACGATGAATTCAACCCAACTCTTGCAGCTATGGAAAGCGAAATAAAACCGAAAGTATTACAAACAGTAAGCAACTTAACAAAAGAATATAACAAGCTCATAAAATATCAAAAAGAGAAGCTAGATTGTGTTTTAAAATCGATAACATTTTCCTCATCTAAAGAAAAAAACTACAAAAGAATTGTTGATGATATTTTAGAAAATATAAAATCACTTCAATTATCACCGTCTGTATTAGAGATTCTAGTTCAGAAGCATTATACAGAAAATAAAAAAATTATTTCTTTGGAAGGAAATCTTTTGAGACTCGCTATAGATGCAAAAATTTCAAGAAATGAATTTATAAAATTTTATGTCGGAAATGAAATAAATCCAAATTTAAAAAACTTTCTAGATACAAACGAATCCTGGAAGAAATTTTTTCAAAAAAACAAGGATGAGTTTAAAAATATAAGAGAAAGATTGATTGAGACAAGTCGTAAATTAGGCATATCTGTAACAGAATTTAAAAAATTAGTTAGCAGAATTCAAAAGGGAGAGAAAGAATCTAGAATTGCTAAAAAAGAAATGGTTGAAGCCAACCTTAGATTGGTCATATCAATTGCTAAAAAATATACAAATAGAGGACTACAGTTTTTGGATTTAATTCAAGAGGGGAATATTGGTTTAATGAAAGCCGTAGATAAATTTGAATATAGAAGAGGATATAAATTTTCAACTTATGCAACATGGTGGATAAGACAGGCAATTACAAGATCAATTGCAGACCAAGCAAGAACAATTAGGATCCCTGTTCATATGATCGAAACAATCAATAAGATTGTAAGAACCCAAAGACTAATATTAAGCGAATTTGGTAGAGAAGCCACACCAGAAGAGCTGGCTAAAAAATTGAGAATGCCTCTTGAAAAAGTGAGAAAAGTTTTAAAAATCTCTAAAGAACCAGTTTCTCTTGAAAAACCGGTGGGAGATGAAGAGGATAGTAGTTTAGGAGATTTTATAGAAGATACAAAAGCTTTAGCTCCTTTAGAGCAGGCAATTAAGTCTAACTTAAGTGAAGCAACAACAAAAATTTTATCAACTTTAACTCCTAGAGAGGAAAGAGTGTTAAGGATGAGATTCGGTGTTGGTATGAATACAGATCACACTTTGGAAGAAGTTGGTCTGCAATTTTCAGTAACAAGAGAAAGAATTCGTCAAATTGAAGCAAAGGCGCTTAGAAAGTTAAAACATCCTAGTAGATCAAAACAATTAAAAAGCTTTTTAGAAAGTTAATTGGGCCGTTAGCTCAATAGTAGAGTACTGCATTGACATTGCAGGGGTAGTTGGAGCGTAACCAACACGGCCCACCATTAAGCAATTATCTTCAATTGATAACTTAAAAAAAATGATATATTTAAATCTCTAATGTTTAGGGCCTGTAGCTCAGTTGGTTAGAGCAGTACACTCATAATGTATTGGTCCCAGGTTCGAGTCCTGGCGGGCCCACCATTAATTTCTTAAATATTATTAAATATTTTATTAGCTTTTTTTAATTTTGAAAATATATTGAAAATATAAAATAGTAATTGATAATTAATTATGAATTTTAAAATAAAAATAAATCCTAAAGTTGCCTATTTGACCTCTACATGTACGGCTTTAATAATTTTATTTTTCTTTTCTTACAAGGCTGTAATTGCATATTTGATATATAGAGAGCTTTATGGAGGAGGATTAGATGTTTTAGTTTTATTGAGAGCATCTATAGCTGGAATTATGTTTTTATTAATACTTTTGTTTATTCAGTTTATGAAAATAAATGATTTAAAAAGTCAAAGAACTATACTTAGAGGTATATTTATTGGATGGACTAGCGTATTTATTACCCTGATAGTATTAAAAGTAAGTTCAATTTATTTTATATTTTTAACAGGAGCATCTTCTTTAATAATTCTTGTTACATCATTTAGTCTTGACGATCAGATAAAAGACGAAAAAAATACTCTTACAGATAAAGAAATATATTTATTACAAAAATTAGCAAAAAAAAAATAAAATAAATAGGTATTTTTATTGAAAATTATTTGATCAAAAATTCTTCTAGAGTTTTAAATAAAGCATTTAAATCTCCGTCATTATTTTGAATAACTGAATTAAACTCTTCTTTTTGAGTTCGTGCTAAACTTAAACCTTCAACAATTAAATCTCTAATTAAAGGTTTGTCTGGATTTTTGGTATAAATTCTCCAATCAATTTTTACCTGTGGTCTTTTTGACGTTGCTTCTAATATGCTGTTAACAATAGTATACTTTTTATTGATTTTTTTTTGTGAAACTACATTAATTTTTGGATCTGTATAATCCACCAATCTACTAGAAAAGCTTTTTAAAAAATAACTTCTGAAAAGCTTGTTATATTTTGTTTTTTGGTCTTCTGAAATTGTTTTTTTATGTTTTCCCAGCGCATACATTCCAATTCCATTAATATCTACACTTCTTTCCGCAATATTATTTAGTTTAATAATTTTTGACTCTACAGGGTCAGAGCTTTTTAAAACCAATGAGGCTTCATTTACTATGCTGTTAATCAGTTCACCAGGATCTTTTGCAAGACTTATATTGTTTAGTAAGAATGATGTAAAAATAACTAATATTAATTTTAATATTTTCATTTTATAAAATTATTATTAGTCTATTTCGTTCCAATCATCATCACTCATTGTTTCGGTAGATTCATCAAGGTTTTTAATTTTCCTTTGTCTATCTTGAAGATATAAGCTTCTTATTGATGCATATAAATCTATTGATGTGTTTTCAAGGCTATCAAGTGATTCCAAATTCTTAGCTCTAAAATCAATGCCAGATAATAATCGAGTTAAATAATAATCTGCCTCATTAAAATATCGTGTATCGTTTGCAACTGTTACATTGTACCAAGCATCACCACCCGTAGCATTTGCTAAAGAACCAATCGAGTCTCTTACTGTAGTTGGACCAAGAACTGGCAATACAAAGTAACAACCTTCGCCAACACCCCAAGTTCCTAATGTTTGTCCATAATCTTCTTTTTCTAGTTTTTGCAAACCATAGTAAGATGCAACATCAAAAATACCAACAATTCCTAAAGTTGAGTTAATTATTAGTCTTAAAGAATTTATACTTGCATCTTTTATTTGTCCTTGAAGAATATTGTTTGGAATTGTAACTAAATTTCCTAAATTGCTTAAAGCATTACTTGTACCAGATCTCACTGGTTGTGGAAGTTTTCTATATCCTTTTGCCAAAGGTTTAAATATAACTTTATCTAATCCTTGGTTGAAAGCAAAAATACCTCTATTAACACTTTCAAAACAATCTTTTACATCTTGATTATTTTTTTTTGAAGAAATTTCCAATTGACCATCAGAACCAGCTATAGCATTTAATACTTGAAACTGACTAAATAATATTAAGACTGCAATTGAGAATAATTTTTTCATACATATATGGTTTATAATCTTTCTTAATATAATATAAACATTAAATTGTTAAAATTTATGCCAAATAATGTTGAAAAAATGTCAACTAATTACTCTCCAAACTTTGATTTAGTAAAAAGAAGCAAAAAAAACATAAAATATTTAATTTTTCACTATACAGGAATGGAAAGTGATAAATTGGCAATAGGCAAATTAACTAATTTCAACTCTAAAGTTAGTTGTCATTATTATATCGATAAAAATGGTAAATTGATTCAATTGGTTCCAGATTTATATAATGCATGGCATGCGGGCAAATCTTATTGGAGAGGTAATAAATTATTAAATAATAGTTCTATAGGTATTGAAATTTCAAATCCGGGTCATGAAGGTGGTTATAAAGATTTTAAAAAAAAACAAATAAAATGTTTAATTAAAATTTCAAAAATATTAATAAAAAAATATAAAATTAAAAAACAAAATATTTTAGGTCATTCCGATATATCTCCTCTAAGAAAAAAAGATCCCGGGGAAAAATTTCCATGGAAATTGCTTGCAAATAAAAAAATTGGAGTGTGGCATAAATTAAATTTTAGAGAATCCAATAAATTGAGAGGTAAAGAAATTAATATTGAGAATATATTTTTTTTAAAAAAATTAAATAAATTTGGATATTTCATCAATACTTCAAAAAAAAACGAATTAAAAAAAATTGTTATTAGTTTCCAAAGACGGTTTAGACCTGAATTGATTGATGGAAAAATTGACAAGGAATGTTTTGAAATTATAAAAACCCTTATTTCAAGCAAAAAATAAATATTGAAAATATAAAAAAAAGTAATAGTTTGCACTTGCCAGATGAACGACTTATCGCTTTAATTTATTAAAGAGGAAAGTCCGGGCTCTACAAAGACACAGTGCCAGTTAATTGCTGGCGGGGGAAACCCTAGGGATAGTGCCACAGAAAATAAACCGCCTTATCAAGGCAAGGGTGAAAAGGTGTGGTAAGAGCACACCGGCTACGCTGGTAACAGCTAGCGCATGGAAAACCCCACTGGGAGCAAGACTGAGTAGAGATGACATTGTTAGAAATAACTAAAAGCTGTCTTTGGCTAGTCATCAGGGTTAGTTGCTTGAGCCTTAAAGTGATTTAAGGCCTAGATAAATGATAAGTTTAAATGACAGAACCCGGCTTATAGTTCATCTGGCATTATCAAAATAAACAAAATTTCCATCGATAAGTTTCACATTTGTTCTCAAAAATAATATTTATTTATCTAAATAATTAAGTATTGACGCATACTAATAAAACCCATATTGTCCCATAAAAACCCAAATTAGGGTTATATATATGATATATGTTTTTATCTACTTACGAAAACAAACTGGACAAAAAGGGAAGGGTATCTGTGCCGGCTTCTTTTAGATCTTACCTGTCTAATTTAGGTTATAACGGTGTTGTTTGTTATCCTTCTTTCAACAATCAGTGTATAGAATCTTGGCCCCAAGATAGAATAGAAAAAATTTCAAATGCAATAGATTCTTTAAATCCTTTTGAGGAGAAAAAAGATTATTTTGCAACATCAATTTTATCTGAAAGTATAAATCTACAATTTGATAGCGAAGGTAGAATTTTACTTTCTTCAAAGTTATTAAAACATGCAAAAATCAAAAATAGCATGTTGTTTGTTGGACAAGGAAAAACTTTCCAAATTTGGGAACCAACAATTTTTGAAAAATTTAGGGTAAACGCTAGAAAAAAATCAAATATTCACAGAGCAAACCTTAAATGGGAGCGACAATTTAATAACTAAAAGGGAGATATATGACTATTAATTTTAAAGCACCAGATATCAAAGAGTTGAAACCAAGAATTCTAGTTCTTGGTGTAGGAGGAGCAGGAGGAAATGCAATAAATGGAATGATAGATTCGGGTTTGCAAGGAGTTGAATTTATTGCCGTTAATACAGATGCCCAGGATTTAAGAATAAGCAAAGCACAAGCAAAAATCCAAATGGGAATGAATCTTACCAAAGGTTTAGGTGCTGGTGCAAAATTAGATATTGGTCAAGCAGCTGCTGACGAATCTTTAAATGATATAGTAAATGTTTTGCAAGGGTCAAACATGGTTTTTATAACCGCAGGTATGGGGGGAGGAACAGGAACCGGTGCAGCCCATGTTATTGCCCGTGCTGCTAAAGAATTAAATATCTTAACCGTTGGAGTTGTTACACTGCCATTCTTGTACGAAGGTCCATCGAGAATGAGAAAAGCTCAACAAGGTTTAGAAGAAATAAGAAAGCATGTTGATACAATCATTGTTGTTCCAAATCAAAACTTATTTAAGATCGCAAATGAACAAACAACATTTGAAGAGTCTTTTGAATTATCCAACGATGTATTATTGCACGGAGTTCAAAGTATAACAGATTTGATGGTTAGACCTGGATTGATTAATCTAGATTTTGCCGATGTTGAAACAGTAATGAGTTCAATGGGTAAAGCAATGATGGGAACGGGCCAAGCAGATGGAGAAGGAAGAGCGACCAAGGCTGCTGAGATGGCAATAAATAACCCTCTGATTGATGATTATACTTTAAAAGGAGCAAAAGGGTTACTCGTTAATATTACTGGCGGAAAAGATTTAAAACTTTTTGAAGTTGATGAAGCGGTTAATAAAGTTAGATCTGAAGTTGACCCTGAAGCGGAATTAATAATTGGTGCAATTACAGATGAAAACTTAGAAGGCATTATGCGAGTATCAATTGTTGCCACAGCACTTGATGGACAACAACCAGAACCTAAATCAGTAATTAATATGGTTCATAGAATTCAAAATAGAAATCCAGGATATTCTGATTTTGCAAATAATGGTTCAACTCAATCTTTCGCTTTTTCAAATCCTAACAATTCTATAATTACCCATGGAGCCAATGCTTTAAAACTAGAAGAGGAAATTAAATCTGAAAACTTTGAAGCTTCGCATGTTAATGAAACAGAAATGTCAAATTTTTCTTCAACTTCAGTTGATGAAGCAGAACATCAAAAAGAGAGCACTGAAAGTGTAATTAATCCAATAGAAGAAAAGACAGAAAACGAAATTAATAATTCTACTTCTTCAAATGGCTTAGAAAATTTTCAAATTGACGAGGAAGATACTCCAGACTTATTTAATTCGGATAATTCCGAACATAGCGAACATGCATTTTCATCAGCAGAAACAAGTGAAAACAATAAAGATGAAGACGATCTCGAAATTCCTGCATTTTTGAGAAGACAAAAAAATTAATGTTCTTCGAAAAAATAAATGAGTGCCACCATAAAACTGGAAAACAAACATTTTCCAGTTTTGCTAAAAGAATTAATTAGCATTATTTCCCCTCTTTATGGTGGCACTTTTTTAGACTGTACTTTTGGCCAAGGCGGGTACTCCAAGAAGATATTGGAAAAAAAAATTAATAAAGTAATTGCCATAGATAGAGATCAAGACGTTTATTTGTATGCAAAAGAATTAGAAAAAAAATACAATAATAGATTTCATTTTCAAAATATTAAATTTTCAGAAATAAACAGGATTGAAATTAAATCAAACGATCTTAAAGCAATAATATTTGATTTAGGATATTCAATTAATCAAATTAAAGATTTGAATAGAGGCTTATCATTTAAGAGCAAGGGAAAACTTAATATGAAAATGGGTATAAATAATTTTTCATGTCATGAAGTAATTTCCAATATGAGCGAGACCAATTTATATAAAATTTTTAAATATTATGGAGATGAGAAATATTCAAAAAAGATTGCAAGAAAAATTGTTGAAACAAGAAAAACAAAAATAATTAACACTGAAGATCTAATTAAAATAGTTGATAGCACCAAAAGATTTAAATATTCTAAAATAAATAACTCAACAAAGATTTTTCAGGCACTTAGAATTTTTGTTAACAAAGAAATAAGCGAACTAATAAATGGATTAATAAATGCATTTTATTTAATTCCAGTAGGAGGAATTATTGCAGTTGTAACATTTCATTCTATTGAAGATAAAATTGTTAAGTTTTTTTTTAAAAATTATTCTGAAATTAAAAATTCATCTAGATATGTGCCTATTAGGGAAGATAATATTAGATGTTTCAATTTACAAAACAAAAAACCTATAACTCCAAGCAGTGAAGAGATAAAATTAAACCCTCCTTCAAGATCTGCTAAATTAAGATTTGCAGTTAAAATTAAGAATGAATGTAATTTTGAAGAATTTATTAATAAATTTAAAGAACTAACAGATATTGAAGATTTGCAATTTGATAAATGAGAAAGTTATTTTTTTTTATCCCGGTAATTTTATTAATTATTGCAACAACATTTACAAAAAATTCAACAAAACAACTTGATAAAAAAATATTTGAAACGAAGGAAAATCTAAGGGTTTTGCAAGATAAATATGAATTGGTAATGCTTGAGTATAATTATCTTACATCTCCAAAAAAACTAATGGAATATCAAAAAAAATATTTTGATAATGAACTTTTGGAAGCTGACATAGAAAGTCTAAATTGGATAGAGAATGAAGATAAAGAGATAAAAATTAAAAAAGTAGTAATTAATAATGAATGAAATAAATGAAAAAAAAATACTGTTAAATGATTACAATTCAGAATTTTCTTACAATGAAAACAAATCTAACATAAGAATTTCATTTGAAAGAATAGCATTTATTTTTTTTGTTTTTTTTATAATTGCAGTTATTTTTTCATCAAAAGTAATTTTATTAAGTCTAGAAGATAAAGTTTTTAAAAAAAAAATTTTAAAAAAAGAAAATTTTAGATCAAGTATAATTGACAAAGAGGGAAATATTTTAGCAAAAGCTGTACCAGTTATAAATATTGGAATTAATCCTATTTTAGTAATTGATAAAGAAAAATTATTAATCACTTTAAAATTACTATTTCCAAAAAAAAATTTTCAAAAACAAATGTATGATAAAAAATTTTTCTACGTTCAAAAGAAAATTTCACAAGAAAAATTAGAAAAAATAATATTGCTTGGAGATAAATCATTTATACAAGAAGAGAAAATTGCTAGAATTTATCCAAATGGAGAACTGTTCAGTCATGTTTTGGGACAGATTGATGACAATAATAATGGCATATCTGGCTTAGAGAAAACATTCGATTATGAGTTAACAACATCTAGAAATTCATTAACGCTTACTCTTGATACCGATCTTCAATATTTAATTAGAGAGGAATTATTAAAATCAAAATATATTTTTCAAAATATTGGCAGTGCTGCAATATTAATGGATGTACATACAGGTGATATTTTATCAATGGTTTCTTTGCCTGATTTTGATTTGAATAAAAGAGAAAAAATTAATGACTTAAAGTTTATTAATAGAGCCACAAAGGGTGTTTACGAATTTGGATCAGTTTTCAAAACTTTTACAATTGCTGCTGGAATAAATTATGGTGTCATTAAACCAGAAACAGAATTTAAAGAATTAAAAAAAAGAATTGTATGTGCGGGCAATTCCATTTCAAATTACGATGATAAGATTCCTTCAAATTTAACTGCTGAAGAAATTTTAATTAGATCAGTAAATATAGGATCAGCAAGAATTGCTGAAAAAATTGGAATAGATAATTATGATAAATTTCTTCAAGCAATAGGTATTTTAACAAATATAAGTTTTGATATTGAAGAAGTGGGAGAAACTCAAATGGGAAGATGGGGAAAGTGTAAATTATTAACAGTTGGTTTTGGACATGGAATTGCAACAACTTTATTACAATTAACAAAAGGATATTCGATAGTTTCTAACGGTGGATTTGAAATTTTTCCAACATTAATAAAAAAAGATAAATATAAAAATGGTAAGAGAATTTTGAATAAAGAAGTTTCAAAAAAATTAAATCCAATATTAAGAAAGATTGTTTCCACAGAAGAAGGTACAGCAGGTTTTGCCAATGTTAAAGGTTATGAAATAGGAGGCAAAACTGGTACGGCAGATATAGCAACTATAGGAGGTTATTCTAATAAAAAGATAAATACTTTTGCTTCAGTATTTCCAATTTCCAAACCTAAATTTGCATTAGTTGTAATGCTTGATGAGCCGAAAGCTAATAAAGAATTTATTTATCATTATAGAGATGGAAGGGAACCATACAAAGGAAATTGGAGAAACACAGCAGGTTGGACAACAGTTTGGATAACAGGACAAATAATTGAAAAGATTGGGCCAATTTTAGCCACAAAATATTAAGAGCGTGAATAATGTTCCTTAAAGATTACTACCCAAAATTAAATAAAAAATTTATTAAAGTTAAGTTTAATGGAATAGCATTTGACTCAAACCTGGTAAAAAAAGATTATATTTTTTTCGCAATAAAAGGAAATGATCTTGATGGAAATAAATTTGTAAAAGATGCTATTAAAAAAGGATCTAAAATAGTCATATCTGAAAAATCTAAAGAAGGGTTTGATAATAATATTTTATATTTAAAAAATAAAAATCCAAGAAAGTTACTTGCGGAATTTGCAGCAAAAATAAATTATAAACGTCCAAATAATTTAATTGCAGTTACCGGAACAAATGGCAAATCTTCAATTGCAAATTTCTATTATCAAATCTTAAAATTAAATAAAATAAAAGTTTCATCAATAGGGACACTTGGAATTAATGGTATTAATTATAAAAAAAACATTTCAAATACTACTTATGATCCCATTCAATTAAATAAAATTCTTAGAATTTTAAAAGAAAAGAAAATTAACAATGTTATTTTAGAGGCTTCAAGTCATGGATTAAAACAACATAGGTTAGATGGTTTAAAGTTTAATGTGGGAATATTTACAAATTTGAGCAGAGACCATCTTGATTATCACAAAACATTCAAAGATTATTTTGATTCAAAGTTAATTTTATTTAGAAAATTAATGAAAAAAAAATCAAATATTATTTTTGATGAAGATTTAAATATTGCAAAAAAAATAAAAAATATTTCAAAAAATAAGAATCTTAAAACATTGAGTATAGGATCAAATAATTCTAACTTAAAAATTATTAACCATAAATTTGTGAATTTAGATCAGCAAATTACATTTTCATATAAAAATAAGGTTTACAAATTTTCAACAAAATTAATTGGAAAAGCACAAATCAAAAATCTTATTATGTCGATTTTGGCAGCTTCTAAAAGCAATATATCTTTAAAAAATATTTTAAATTCTATAAAAAAAATAAGACCTGTTCCAGGAAGATTTGAAAGGGTAGGTAATTTAAGAAATAATTCAATTGTGATCTTAGATTATGCACACACTCCAGATGCTCTGAAAGTTTGTTTGAAAAATTTAAGAAATCAATTTTCGATAAAAAAAATTAATTTAGTTTTTGGATGTGGAGGAGAAAGAGATAAACCAAAAAGAAAAATTATGGGGAGAATTGCAAGTAATTATTGTAAGAAAATTTATTTAACTGATGACAATCCAAGAAATGAAAATCCAAAAAAAATAAGAAATGAAATTAAAACGCAAATAAGTAGAAAAAAATTAATTGAAATATCATCTAGAGAGCATGCAATTAAAACTGCCGTTAATAATATCAAATCAGATGAAATAGTAGTTGTTGCAGGAAAAGGTCATGAAATATATCAAGAATATAAAAAGAAAAAATTTTTTTCTGACAAAAGTTGCATATTAAAATCAATTAAAGAAAAAAATAGAAAATTAAATGAAAATTGGAAAACAAATATAATAGAAGAAAAACTAGAAAATAAACTAAATGATAAAGCAATTATTAATAAAGCTTGTATAAATTCAAAAGAAGTTAAAAAAAATAATATTTTTTTTGGAATAAGAGGAAAAAAAATAGATGGTAATAAATTTGCCAATGAAGCCATAAAAAAGGGAGCATCACTTTCAATTATTGATAAAAATTATGGAACAATAAACAAAAAAAAAATTAAAGTTAAAAATACATTAAAATTTTTTACTGAATGTGCAAGCAAAGTTAGAGCTTCATCAGATATTATTGCAATTGCGATAACAGGTTCGTCGGGAAAAACATCTTTAAAAGAATTGATAGGACAATCACTAAATAAAATTTACGAAACTACTTATTCTAAAAAATCATTCAACAACAAGTATGGAGTTCCCGTTTCATTATTTAATATAAATAAAAAAGATAAATTTGGTGTTTTTGAAATTGGCATGGATAAAAAAGGTGAAATAGATCACTTATCAAAAATAATTAAACCGAATATTGGTGTAATTACAAATATTTCTTACGCTCATAGCAAAAATTTTAAAAATTTATTTGATATAGCAAAAACAAAATCAGAAATTATAGATAATATTTTAGAAAATGGATCTATTATATTAAATGCAGATGATAAGTTTTATAATTATTTTAAATTAAAAGCTTTAAATAAAAATTTAAAAATTATTTCTTTTAGTAAAAAAAATAAATCTAGTATCAAGCTTGAAAAAATCAGCAGATTAAAAAATATAAGCACTTTAAAAGTAAATATTTATGGAAGATCAAGAAAATTTATAGTTAAGAGAAATGTAGATATTTACGCAGATAATATACTGGCCAGTCTTGCGGTAATCTCAAGTTGTTTAGATTTAGATAATATAAGCAAAAAACTTTTCTTCAATTATAATTTACCCGAAGGAAGGGGAGACTATAAATATGTTAAAATTAATAAAAAAAAGATTCATCTTATTGATGAAAGTTATAATTCCAATCCTTTATCTTTAGAGTTTGCTTTAAATAATTTTAGTAAACTGAGAAACAAATCTAAAAGAAAAATAATTCTTCTGGGTGATATGTTGGAATTAGGTAAATTTTCAAAAAAATTGCATATAGAAGCGGCTGAAATAGTTAATAATGCTAGTATTAATAAAGTTTATGTTTATGGAAAAAAAATTATTTATACATTTAACAAAATTAGACCACAAAAAAGAGGAAAGATATTATATTCAAGTAAAGATGTCTCAAATTTTCTAAATAATGATATTAAAGACGGTGAATATTTAATGATTAAAGGATCAAATTCTACAGGTCTAAATACTATGACAGAAAAGTTAAAATCAGGAAAGATTAATGCTATTTAGTTTATTATTAAACTTAGTAGATACTTTTAGTTTTTTAAATGTTTTTAAATATTTAACTGTAAGAACAGGTTTATCAATGTTTACTTCAATGTTCGTAGTTTTTATTGTTGGAAATCCTTTAATAAATTACTTTTCAACTAAACAAATACATAACCCAATAAGAGATGATGGGCCTTCAGAACATATTGTAAAAAAAATAGGAACTCCAACGATGGGCGGGCTAATGATATTACTGGGAGTTTTTTCCGGCGTATTATTATGGGGAGATCTTTCAAATCCATATAATTGGTTTTTGATTTATATAGCCGGGTCTTTTGGATTATTAGGAGCTTATGATGATTATAAAAAAATAAAGAAAAATAATTCTTCGGGATTGTCTTCAAAATTTAAAATTGTTATTCAAATTATTTTAGCATTAATTGGAATATTAATTATTTATTTTTTTAGTGAATCTAATGAAATTAATAATTTATATTTTCCATTTTTAAAAAACCTTGTAATAAATTTGGGTTGGTTTTTTATTCCTTTTTACTTATTTGTATTAGTTGGTTCTTCAAACGCTGTAAATTTAACCGATGGATTGGATGGCCTAGCAACAGTACCAGTGATACTTGTGGCTGCTTGTTTTGCATTTATTAGCTATGTTTCAGGAAATATAGTTTTCTCAGAGTATTTGCAAATTCCATATATAGAGGGTGTAGGAGAAGCATCAATTTTTTGTGGGTCAATCATTGGAGCTTGCTTAGGATTTTTGTGGTTTAATGCTCCACCGGCAAAAATATTTATGGGAGATACAGGTTCGCTCTCTTTAGGAGGATCGTTAGGAGCCGTTGGAATAATAACCAAACATGAAATTGTTTTGGCAATAACTGGTGGTTTATTTGTTTTAGAAGCAATATCGGTTATTGCACAAGTCGTTTCTTTCAAACTTACAGGAAAAAGAATATTTAAAATGGCACCTATACACCATCATTTTGAAAAAAAAGGATGGCCAGAGTCCACGGTTGTTATTAGATTTTGGATAATTTCTATCATTTTAGCAATGATAGGACTGGCAACTTTAAAATTAAGATAATGAATGCGAAAAGAAACTATATTTTATAAAAAAAATTTTTTAATTTATGGTTTTGGAAAATCTGGTTTTGCATCTTATAAATTTTTACATAAAAAAAATTATTGCAAAATTATTGATGATAACAAGAAAAATATACCTCAAAAATATAAATATAAAACAATTAACTACAATCAATTAAAAAAAAATAATTTTGATTATATAGTTTTGAGTCCCGGAATTGATATAAATAGATGCAAACTATCCAAATATTTAAAAAAAAATAGTTCTAGAGTAATTACAGAACTTGATATTTTTTATTTAAGCTATCCAAAAATAAAAAAAATAACGATTACAGGAACCAATGGAAAGTCTACAACTTCAAAACTGTTATATGATGTTTTAAAAGAAAATAGAAGAGATGTCAGATTAACTGGAAATATAGGCAATCCAACGTTATTAGAAAAAGGTTTGAAAAGCAGCACGCTTTTTGTAATTGAAGCATCATCTTACCAATTAGAATATAGCAAATATTATAGATCAGAATATTCGTTAATATTAAACCTTTCCCCAGACCATCTTGAAAGACATGGAAATTTTAAAAATTATATAAAAGCAAAGTTTAAATTGATGCAAAATCAATCAAAAAATAATTATGTATTTATAGAAAACAAAAATAACTTATTAAATAATTTAATTAAAAAAAATAAAATTAAATCAAAAATTTGTAGAGTAAATTATAAAAAATATCAAAAATATTATAAATTAATAACCAATCATTACTTTAAAAATAAATCCAATATTAAGAATCTTTCTTTTATATTTGCTCTATCAAAAAATTTAAAACTTAGCTTTAAAAAAATAATTAAAATAACAAATAAATTTAAAGGATTAGATTTTAGGCAACAGATTATTTATGAATCAAAAAAATTAACTATAATTAATGATTCAAAATCAACAAGCCTATCTTCAACAATACCTTTGTTGGAATCGTATAATAATATTTACTGGATTTTAGGAGGATTAGCAAAAAAAGGCGACCAATTAAAATTAGAAAAGAAATATTTTCGAAAAATCAAGGCATTTATTTATGGAAAAAATAAAGTATTTTTTTCAAAAATATTATCTAATAAAATTAAATATAAAATATCAAAAAATTTAAATTATTCATTGCTACTAGTTTTTAAAGATTTGAGAAAAAATTTAGAAGAAAAAAAAATAATTTTATTTAGTCCTTCAGCAGCTTCTTTTGATCAATTTAAAAATTTTGAAGATAGAGGAAAATATTTCAATAAAATTATTAAAAATTATTTAAAAAAATAAAATTTTATTTTATGAAAAATTATTTTGATAACTATTATGATTGGTGGAAAAACATTGATAAATATATTTTTTCTTTAATGATAATACTTTTTTTCTTGGGATTATTTTTTTCACTAGTTTCAACTTCTTTAATTGCTTCAGACAAACTTGATACAAACTCTTACTATTTTTTTATTAAACACTTTATTTATATAATTTTAGGAACAACTATCTTAATTGTGTTTTCATTTTTAAAAGAAGAACTTTTGTTTAAAATATCAATTATTTTATTTGCTATTTCATTTATCACTTTACTTTTAGTGCCATTTATTGGCATAGAAGTAAAAGGATCAAAAAGATGGATAGATTTGATTTTTTTACCAAGATTTCAACCCATTGAAATTATTAAACCTTTTTTCATTATAACGGTATCAACTTTATTATGTCTTAATAAAAATAATTTATATTTTAAATATTTACTAAGTAGCTTTATACTTTTGCCAACTTTATTATTATTAATTTCACAACCAGATTTAGGACAAACTTTAATTATAGCAATGATATGGTTAACTCTTATTTTTGTATCAGGGATTAATATTTATTTATTTTTTTTATTTTTTTTACTTGTGTCATTAACTGTTTCTTATTTAGTTTTTTTTGTTTCGAAATTTGAATATATAAAGTTTAGATTTTTATCATTTATAAATTCGTCAGATGTAAGCAACTACCAAGCAGAAAAAGCAAGTGATGCAATTATTAGCGGTGGATTTTTTGGGAAAGGTATAGGAGAGGGTACTCTTAATTCAAAAGTGCCAGAAGCTCACACAGATTATATTGTTTCGGTGGTTTCAGAAGAATTTGGAGCAATTATTGTTATAATTATAATATTATTTTATTTGATACTTGCATACAAAATCATTCAAAAAATAAATTTGATAAATAAAGAAAAGATTAAACTGATACTAATTGGTAGTGTTTCGTTAATTTTATTACAAACTTTTGTGCACATAGGGGTAAACATTAGGTTGTTACCTACTACCGGTATGACATTACCATATTTAAGTTATGGAGGTTCATCAATTATCAGTACTGCAATTATTTCTGGAATTATTTTAAATTTAACAAAAAGAAAAGTAAATTAACAATGAAAAAAGTTTTGATTGTTACTGGGGGTTCAGGCGGACATGTAATTCCAGCATTATCAATTTATGACCATTTAAAAAATTATTTTGTTGCTTCAATTATCACAGATATTAGAGGAACAAATTTTATTAATAATAATAAATATCAATATGATTTAATTGATGTACCAAATTTATTTTCTAAATTCTATTTATTACCGTTTAATTTGATTAAATTTGTATTTTCTATATTTAAATCTTATTTTTATTTAAAAAAAAATAATATAAATATTTTAATAAGTACCGGAGGATATATGTCTCTACCGATATGTATTGCGGCTAAAATTTTAAACATAAAAATTATTTTATTTGAACCAAATAGTGTTGTAGGCAGAGCAAATAGGATTATGCTAAATATTTCTCACAAAATAATATGTTACGATAAAGATTTAAAATTGTTACCAATAAAGTACACTAATAAAATTTATTTAATTGACCGAATTTTAAGAAAAGAAATTTATTTATGTAAAAAAAATAATAAGAAAGATTTTGGAGAAGTAAAAAAAATACTAGTTATAGGCGGCAGTCAAGGGGCAAAATTTTTTGATCAAAATATTACCAATTTAGTTTTAAATATTTCTAAAAAATTAAAATTAGAAGTTTACCAACAATTTTTTGATAATAAGAAAAAGTTAGCTATAGAGAAAAAATATAATAATGCTGGAATAAAACATAGACTCTTTGGATTTGATGAAAATTTATCAAAAAATATTTATGATATTGATCTTGCCATTACAAGATCTGGCGCCTCATCTATTTCTGAACTTTCATATTTAAATATTCCATTTTTGGCCATTCCATTTCCATTTGCTAAAGATGATCACCAATTTTATAATGCAAAATATTATGAAATAAAAAATAGTTGTTGGTTAATTCGTCAAAATGATTTTGATATAGTTAGAATTGAAAATTTAATTATTAGCTTATTTAAAGAAAAAATAGATTATTTTAATAAAAAAGAAAATTTAGAATATATTTCTAACCAAAATACCTGGGATAATGTAAACAAAAAATTAATAGATTTAATCAATGAAAATTAATTTAGGTAAAACAGAACTTATTCATTTTGTCGGAATAGGAGGTATAGGAATGAGTGGTTTGGCTTTAATTATGAATGGGTTAGGTTTTAAGATTCAGGGAAGCGATATTTCAGATAATAAAAATATAGAACGCTTAAAAAATAAAAAAATTCCAATTTTTTTAAATCATAATAAAAAAAATTTAAATAAAAGTAGTATTTTAGTTATTTCATCTGCAATTAAGAAAAACAATCCAGAACTAAAACAAGCAAAAAAATTAAATTTACCAATTTATTCAAGAGGAGAAATGTTGGGAAATATAGTTTCTTTAATGAGAAATGTTGCAGTAACAGGCTCACATGGAAAAACTACAACGACATCTTTAATTTCAAGTATATTTAGTCAAGCAAAATTAGATCCAACGATTATAAATGGAGGTGTTCTAAATTCTTTTGGAAATTCTGCCAAACTTGGAAAAAGCAATTGGTGTTTAATTGAATCAGATGAATCAGATGGAAGTTTTCTTAAAATTCCATTTACATATTCAATAGTTACAAATATAGATTCTGAGCATTTGGATTATTACAAATCAATTAATAATTTAAAAAAAAACTTTTCTAATTTTATTGAAAAAACTCCTTCTTTAGGAAAAACATTTGTATGTATTGACGATAAACATAGTAGAGAAATTTTAAAAAAAATAAAAAAAAAAAATTATTACACTTTTGGAATTAACAAAAAAGCAAATTTTCAAATATATAATATTTTGCAAAATGAAAACTTTTCTAAGTTTGATTTAAAAATAAGAATTCCAGGAAATGTAACTCGCATACAAAATATAAAGATACCTTTGATTGGTTTGCATAATATAAAAAATGCCACTTCTGCATTAGCTGTTTCATTTTCTATTGGAATTAATTCTAGAACTATCAAAGAGGGATTGTTAAAATTTAATGGCGTTCAAAGAAGGTTTAATTTTTTATTTGAAAAAAATAAAGCTATTTTTTTTGATGATTACGCTCACCACCCAACAGAAATTACATCAGTGCTAGAAGGTGTTAAAAAAGTATATCATAAAAAAGAAATAATTTGTATTTTTCAACCTCACAGAATATCAAGAGTAAAAAATTTGAAATTACAATTTTCTAAAAGTTTTATAAAATCGAATACAGTTTTGTTATGTCCTATTTACAAAGCTAGTGAAAATATTAAATTAGGTTTTTCCTATAATTCTTTTGCTCGACTAATAATAAAAAACTCAAAAGTAAAATTAATTAATATTAAAAATGAGAAAGAGTTACAAAAGTTTTTAAAACAAACTGCTTACGGAAATAAAATTTATATTGGCATGGGAGCCGGATCCATTTCAAATTGGATGAGAAATCTAAAAAATAATATTTAATGAAAATCAATGATATAGAAAAATTAGTTTCGGATATTGACGGAGATATTTTTTTTAATTATGACTTAAAGAAATTGAATTGGTTTAATATTGGAGGGAAAGCGGAAATTTTTTTTAAACCAAATACGCTTAAAAGTTTAGTAAAATTTTTAAATATTTATTCAAAAAGAGGAAAAATCTTTATTTTGGGTGCTGGCTCAAATGTTTTGATTAATGATACCTTATTTCCAGGAGTAATAATAAAATTAGGAAGAAATTTTTCAAATATTTCAATTTTAAATGAAAATTTAATTGTAGCTGGCTGTGCCACATCCCAAAAAAATTTATCCGAATATGCAAAAGAAAATAATCTTGGAGAAATTGAGTTTTTGTCATGTATTCCAGGATCAGTTGGAGGTGGTATTAGAATGAACTCAGGATGTTTTGAAAAAGAATTTAAAGATATCTTGGTTTCTGTACAATATATTGATTTTAATGGAATTGTTAAAACAATAAATTCAAAAAATATAAACTTTGAATATAGAGGAACAAACTTACCAAAAGATGTAATTTTTTTAAGTGCAACATTTAAGGGAATGAAAAAAAATAAAAACAAAATACAAGAAAAAATAGACGAACTTAAGAAAAAAAAAGAACAATCTCAACCAACTAGAGTTAAGACTGGAGGTAGTACATTTAAAAATCCAAAAAAAAAAACAGAAAAAAAAGTATGGCAATTAATTAAAGAATCTATACCTAATGATTTAAAATTTGGAGATGCTCAAGTTTCGGAAAAACATTCAAATTTTTTTGTTAATACTAATAATGCATCTTTTAATGACATGAAGACATTGATTGATTTTGTAAAAAATAAAGTTAAAGAAAAAACAGGAATAGATATTAGTCTTGAAATAATAATTGTAGAATGAAAAAAAAAATTCTTTTAATTGCTGGTGGTTATTCAAACGAAAGAGATATTAGTTTACAGACCGCTAAAAGCGTTTATTTAGAATTAAAAAAAAATAAAAAATACAATCTTAAAATTACTGAACCAGATGGAAATTTTGTAAAAAAATTAAGATTGTTTAAACCAGATGTAGTTTTTAATTTACTCCATGGTAGATTTGGGGAGGATGGATATATTCAATCAATACTAGAATCTGAAAAAATCAAATATACTCATTCTGGAGTAATGTCATCTTCTATAGCAATAGATAAAGAATTATCCAAAAAATTATTTATTAAAAATAATATATTAACACCCAAATATATTAAATTTGTATTTAAAAAAAACATTATTAAAAAAAATATTATTAGAAATATTAAAAGAATATTAGATTTTCCTGTAGTTATAAAACCAATTAATGAAGGTTCTAGTGTTAATGTGTACATATGTAATAAATCAAATTTTATTAAAAACTTATATAAGTTAAAAAATTACGGAGAAGTTTTGATTGAAAAATTTATTCCAGGTCGTGAAATTCAAGTTGCAGTATTAGATAGAAAAAAACTAGGAGCAATTGAACTAAAACCTAAAAGAAAGTTTTATGATTATGAAGCAAAATATAATTCTAAAGCAAAAACTGAACACATAATTCCGGTTAAAATTACTAAAAAAAATTATAACAAAGTTACTTCTTTGGCTTTAAAGGCTCACAATCTTTTAAAATGTAGAGGGGTTACAAGGTCAGATTTTAGGTTTTATAAAGATAAATTTTACTTGCTAGAAACTAATACTCAACCAGGAATGACCTCACTTTCACTAGTTCCTGAAATTGCAAGTTATAAAGGCATTAGCTTTATTCAATTAATTGAGAAAATAGTCAATGATGCTTCAATCAATAAGTAGGAAAAGGATTTATTTTTATTTATTGATATTATTATTATTAAGCTCAACTTTTAACTTCAATATTATTTCAAAATTTAAAAAATTAAATTTAATAAGTCATATAAATATTTTGGGACTAAACGAAAAAGAAAAGAATATATTAGAAAAAAATTTAGAAATTTTTATAAACAAGAATATTTTTTTAATCAGCAAAGAAGAAGTTAGCAATAGAATAAAAATCAATAGTTTTTTGGATAATTATAATATTATAAAAGTTTTTCCATCAAAACTATTAGTTAATGTTAAAAAAACAGAATTTGTAGGAAAAACTATTTTAGATGAGGAAAAATTCTACATAGGTAAAAATGGAAAATTTACAAAAACATTGTTAGTTGAAAAAGAATATAATTTACCTCAGGTTTTCGGAAGTTTTGAAGTAAATGAATTTTTAAAACTACAAGAGATATTAAATTCAAATGGTTTTAATTTAAGTAAAATTAAAAAATATTATTATTATAAAAGCAATAGATGGGACATAGAAAATAATGATGATATTATTTTAATGCTACCTTCTCACAATATAGAAAAATCATTAATAAATTATAGATCTTTATTGAAGACAAATAAAATTATACCAGGTCAGTTAATTGATCTAAGAATGAATAATAAAATTATTTTAACAAATGATAAAAAATAATCACTCAACGATTATTGATTTTGGATCAAGAGAACTAAGATTGGGAGTATTTGACAATAAATTATCTAAATTATTTTTTCAATCAAAAGAAATTTCTCAAAAGGATAATTATGAAGAATATTTAAAATCAATAAATTTTTTAATTAGAGAGGCAGAAAATAAAATTTCAGCTCATCTTGAAAACATAACGGTTTTATATGATACTTCGGAAATTTTCACTATTGACTTATCTATTAAAAAAAAAATGGATCAAAAAATAATTTTTAAAGATGTTTATTCTTCAATAATTTTAGAAGCAAATCAATTAATTAAAGATTGTTACATTAATAAGAAAATCATTCATTTAATAATAAAGAAATACATTGTTAATGATAAAGAATTCTTAAATATGCCAGATGAAATGTCGAAGCTTAATTCTTTAATATTAGAAATAAAATTTATATGTTTGCCTTATAATCTATATAAAAATGTTATTGAAACATTTAAAAAAAATAATTTAAAAATATTAAATTTTTTTTCTTCAAGTTTAGTTAAGTCATTTAAATATATTGATTTTTTTAAAGAAAATAAATTTGTTGCATTTCTTGATATAGGACTAGATAGAACAACGATAATTTTTTTTATCAATCAGAAATTAGAATGTTTAAATAGTATACCAATTGGAGGAAATCATATTACTAAAGATATATCTCAAATAATGAAATTAAGCTTAGATGAATCGGAAAAATTAAAAAAAACTTTTAATAGATCTGAAATAGATTTTTCTTATAGCGAGACAGATTCGAATGATAATACAGATATAATAAAAAAAATTATTGGAAAAAATATCTCAATAGATTTATTAAAAAAAGTCGTATTGACAAGAGTAGAAGAAATAATCGAATTATCATTCAAAGGTATAAGTGTTTCGAACAATATCGAGAAACAACATAATTTGAATTTAGTTTTAATTGGAAATGGAGCAAAAATATTTAATAAAAATTCTTTTCAAATAGAAGACAAATACAATTTTAAGGAAATAAATTATTATGAGGAAAATGATCTTGAGATTTGCACGGCGGGCTTGATGTTTGAAAAAAATTTTATAGACGAAGATCCACAAAAATTGAAAAAAAAACAAAAAAAACTAGGTTTTTTTCATAGATTCTTTAATATTTTTGGAAATGGCTAATTGTATTTTGTTGTAACATTAGTTGTATATCTAAATTTTTAGCACTTTTATATAAGTAGTTAATGTCAATATTAACTCAAAAAACTGTTTCAAAAGAAATATCTATAGATGGAATTGGCATACATACAGGGTTAAAAGCAAAATTAGATATTTTGCCAGCTCTCCCTAACACAGGAATTATTTTTAAAAGAGTTGATATAAGAAAAAACAATATAATTATACCAACTTATAATAATGTTGTAGACGCAACTCTCTGTACAACAGTCTCAAATGATTGTGGTGTTAGAGTTTCCACAATAGAACATTTGATGGGTGCCTTTTATGGCCTAGGTATAGATAATGCAATTGTAGAAATAAATTCTCAAGAAGTACCAATTAAGGATGGGTCTGCAAAACAATTTGTTGAACTGATAGTACAAGCGGGTATTCAAACTAGCGAAGTACCAATAAAGATAATTAAAGTAGAACAACAAACTCAAGTTAGAGAAGGAGAGAAGACAATTTCAATTAATAAATCAAATGTAAGTTTAGATATAGATTTTGAAATAAAATATCAAAATCCATTTATCAAATCTCAAAGAAATAAAGTAAGTGTATTCGAAGATAATTTAACTGATATATATAATTCTAGAACTTTTTGCTTATTTGAAGATGTTAAAAAATTAAAAGATATGGGTCTTGGAAAAGGCGGTAGTTTAGAAAATGCATTGGTTGTAAAAGATAATTCATTAATGAATGAGGGCGGTTTAAGAAATGAGAAAGAATTTGTTAATCATAAAATTTTAGATTGCATGGGAGATTTGTATTTATCAGGTTACAGAATAATTGGTTCGCTGGAATGCTCTCAAGGCGGACATTATTTGACAAATAAATTGCTTAGAAAATTATTTAGTGAACAAAAAAACTATTCGTTAATAGAAATTAAAGGTAAAAATTTACCTCATTCCTTGGCAAGCAAGAATCAATTAAGATCAATTGCTTAATTATTAGAATTTTCAAAAAATTCTGATAAAATTTATAAATGAAATTTCCTTTAGTATATTTAATTATAGCTTTATTATTTTTAAACACTTCCTGTTCAAAAGAAAAAGAAAAAATATCCATCGTCGAAGAAGAAAGTTTAGAAATGCAAATGATAAGAGCCTACAATGATGGACTAGAAGAATTGGATAGAGGAGATGTTATATATGCTGCAAAAAAATTTAATGAAGCTGAATTACTATATCCACAATCAATTTGGGCGCCTAGAGCCGCTTTGATGGCCGCATATTCATACTTTTCAAAGTTTTATTATAGTGACGCAGTTCTTGAATTAGAAAAATTTTTAGATAAGTATAAAAATCACCCAAGAAGAGATTATGCTTATTATTTATTAGCACTTAGTCATTATGACCAAATAATAGATGAGACAAAAGATTTAAATGAAATTCTTAAAGCAAAAAAATATTTTGAAATTATTATACAGAAACATCCAAACACTGAATTTGCAATAGACTCCGAATATAAGTTAGAGTTAATTCAAGAGTTGCTTGCATCCAAAGAAATGTATTTAGCAAGATATTATCTTGATAGAGAAAAATGGATACCGGCAATGAATAGATTCAAAGTAGTTGTAGAAAATTATGATTCTACAATTTATGTAGAAGAAGCTCTACATAGGCTAGTCGAACTGCACTATAAAATAGGACTAATTAATGAATCTAAAAAATATGCAGCTTTATTAGGATATAATTATCAATCCAGCAAGTGGTATGAAGAAAGCTATGGGATATTAAACAAAGATTATGTAAAGATTTCAAAAAGAAAAAATAAAAATAAAGAGGAATCATTAATAAAGAAATTCAAAGATCTACTTAAATAATAGGTTTTATGAATAAAAATATAAAACAAAGTTATCTTAAAAAAATATATGAATTTAAAAAACATAATAAATTTTATTATGAAAATAGTTCGCCATTAATTTCTGATAAAGAATATGATAAATTAAAAAAAGAAATATTAGATTTAGAAAAAAAATATACTTTTTTAAAAAATAATTTCTCTCCATCTCAAACAGTAGGTTTTAAACCTTCAAAAAATTTTCTTAAATTTAAACATAGGCAAAAAATGTTATCATTATCAAATGCTTTCAAAGAAGAAGATTTAATAAATTTTGAAAAAAAAATATTTAATTTTTTAAATAAAAAAGTTTATTTGGAGTATAGCGTCGAACCTAAAATTGATGGTATATCAGCTTCTCTAACTTATAAAAACGGCGTTCTTGTTTATGGAGTATCAAGAGGAGATGGAAGAGAAGGAGAAATAATTACAGATAATTTGAAAACTATTAAGGACATACCGCATAAAGTTGAAAATAGTAATTTTCCCAAAGATATAGAAATTAGAGGAGAGGTTTTTATAAATAAAAATGATTTTGAAAAAATTAAAGGTACTTTTGCAAACCCAAGAAATGCCGCTTCAGGTTCCCTAAGACAGAAAAATTCTGCGGAAACAAGTAAAATTCCACTAAATTTTATAGCTTATACTTTTGGTTATTTTGAAGATAATAAATTCAAACTACAATCTGATTTTTTGAATGATTTACAGATATGGGGATTTAAAACAAGCAAATATAATAAAATAGTAAAAGACATTAGTGGATTAGTATCTCTGCATAAAAAATTTGAAAAAGAAAGGTTTCAATTAGAATATGATGTAGACGGTTTGGTCTATAAAGTTAACAACCTTCAATTACAAAAAAGACTTGGGTTTACATCCAATGCACCTAGGTGGGCTATTGCTCATAAATTTTCTGCTGATTATACATATTCAGAAATATTAAATATAGACATACAAATCGGAAGAACTGGAGCATTAACACCGGTTGCAAAAGTAAAAGCCGTAAATATTGGTGGTGTAGTTGTGTCTAACGCAACACTTCATAATGAAGATGAGATATTAAGAAAAGACATTAGAATTGGGGATACAGTAAAAATAGAAAGAGCAGGAGATGTGATTCCTCATGTAATAGAAGTTGATTTTAAAAAAAGAAAAAATTCTTCAAAAAAATTTATTTTTCCTACAAAATGTCCCTCTTGCGGTTCAAAAACAGAAAAAGATTTTAATAAAATTACAAAAAAATATGATGCCGTTAGAAGATGCGGCAGTGAAGGATTTGAATGTGAAAAAATTGCTATTGAAAAAATAAAACATTTTATTTCCAAAGAAGCTTTAAATATTGATGGTTTAGGAAAAAAAGTAGTTGAAAAATTTTGGGATTTAAAATTAATTAAATCGCCAGAAGATATATTTAAACTGGATTATGATAAGATATCTAATTTAGATGGATGGGGAAAAAAATCGATATCAAATTTAAAATATTCGATTGAAAAAGCAAATGAAGTAACATTAGACCGATTTATTTTTTCTATTGGCATTAGACATATTGGTATTGAAAATGCCAAATTAATAGCTGATCATTCAAAAACAATAGAAAACTTTTTAGATATAATTAATAAAAAAAATATTAATCAGCTCTTAAATATTGATGGAATAGGTGAAACTCAAATTCAATCTATAGAAAAATTTATTAAAAATAGAGCAAATATAAATAATATAAATAAACTTCAAAAAGTTTTGTCTATTCAAAAATTAGAAATAAATAAAAAAGGAAAATTAAAAGATAAAACATTTATGTTTACAGGCAAGCTAATAGATATCAGCAGAGCAGAAGCAAAAAGTTTAATTGAAAAAAATTCTGGAAGTATTGTTAGCACTGTTAACAAAAAATTAAATTTTTTGATAATAGGAGAGAAGCCAACAAATAAAAAAGTTGAATTAGCAAAAAAAATTGGTGTGAAAATTATAAACCAACAAGAGTGGACTAAACTTTTAAATTAATTTAGCCAACCATTTTTTTTGTTTTTTATTTAAAAATGGAGAAATTTTAGAATATGTTTCTAAATGATAATTAAACAAATAATTTTTTTCATTATTAGTTAACATTTTTACATCAATTAGATCTCTATCAATTGGTGCAAAAGTTAGATTTTCAAAACATAGTTTTTTTTCAATTTTTTTTATGAAAACTAAATTTTCAATTCTAATGCCAAATTTATTTTCTAAATAATATCCTGGCTCATTGCTTACGACCATTCCTTCTTCTAATTTAATATAGTTATTTTTTGATATGCTTTGAGGACCTTCATGCACATTTAGAAAGAAACCAACCCCATGACCTGTTCCATGTCTATAATCTAGGCCAGCTTTTTTTAAGCTCTGTCTTGCTTTTTTATCAATATTGTGGCCTATTTTTTCATATTTAATATTGCTTTGAGCTACAGCAATATGACCTTTAAGAACTCTAGTAAATAATCTTTTGATTTGTTTTCTAACTTTAGAAAAACAAATGGTTCTTGTTACATCAGTTGTTCCCCATTTATATTGCCCACCAGAATCTATTAATAACAAGTCTTTTATATTTAATTTTCTATTAGATTGTTTGTTAGATCTATAATGAATAATTGCACCATTAGGACCAGAACCAGCAATTGTATCAAAACTTGGATATAAATAATTTTTATTTTGTTTTCTATAATTTTCTAATTTTTTCTCTACTTGCTTTTCAGTTAAATTTAATTTTTTAATGTTTTTTATCCAATGTAAAAATTTTGTTAAAGCAACGCCATCTTCTATATGAGTCTTCATCATATTTTTTATTTCAGTTTTATTTTTTATAGATTTTAAATAATAAATAAAATCAGATCTCTCTTTAATAATAAAATTTGATTTAATTATTTCTTCATTAAATATTGAGCAAGTTAGTTTGTCTATGCAAAAACTTCCAGGTTTAATTGATCTCAAAATTTCAAATAATTTTTCTTCTCCATAAAAAAATACTTTTTGATTAATAAATTTTTTTTTTATTTTAGATATTTTATTAAATTTAGAAAAAAAATAAATTTTTCTATCTTTGGTTAAAATTATATTGCAGTTAGCAACAGGAGAATTTGGCAGATCTTTACCGCGAATATTCATTAACCAACATACATTTTCTCCGGCACTTACGAAAAGATAATCTATTTTTTTCTTATTTAATATTTTGATAACTCTATTAATTTTTGAATTAGAACTTTCTCCAGTAATTTTTTCATCCAATTTATAAAATTTCTTTTTATCTAAATTCTTATTACTTTTTTTATTAAATAAATCTTCATTTATTGGCGATAAATTGCAAGTATTAGAAAAATAATTTTTTAATGAATTGTAAGTAAATAGTTTTGGATCAAATCCTAAATTAAATTTATTTTTAGAAGATTCAAAAATGTTTCTTGGCCAAATTAAGGGAATCTCAAAAATTTTAAAATTTTTTCCAGCCTGTTTTTTTGCTTGAATTGTATATCTTCCATCAACAAAAAGATAATTTTTATTTCTTAATATTATAGCAAAACCTGCTGAACCACTAAAATTAGAGACTAATTCAAGATTGTTAATTTTAGAATATTCAGTAAAAAATTTATCATTTTTAGGGACTATATATCCATCTAAACCTTTATTAATTATTATTTCTTTTATTTTACTTATCATTTAATTTTTTTTGATATCTGATCCAACCTGGACTTCTGGCTTCTTCACCAAATTCTAAATCTTGATTAAAATCAAAATCTTCAGAACTTTCTTCAATAAAATTATTACTTTTTTTAACATATTCTTCTGGAAGCTCATCTACAAATCTTGATGCCATACTGTCTATCCAATCGCCATGATAAAATCTATTCATTGAAAATGAAATTTTGGCTAGTTTTTTTGCTCTAGTAATCCCAACGTATGCCAATCTTCTTTCTTCTTCCAATCCATTTTCTCCTTTTTCTTCAATGCTTTTTTGATGAGGAAACAAACCTTCTTCCCAGCCTGGTAAAAAAACAACATCAAACTCTAAACCTTTTGATGAGTGCATTGTCATTAAATTTACTTTTTCACTTTGCCAATTTTGATCAAGTGATGTAGCAAGAGCCACATGTTCCAAAAAACTCTCAAGGTTGTCAAATTCTTTCATAGCATTTAAAAGTTCTTTAATATTTTCTAACCGATTTTCATTTTCTAAATCTTTTTTATTTTTCAACATCTCGCTATATCCCGATTCGTCCAATATAAATTGTAACAATTTATTATGATTAGTATTATTTTTTAAATCATTTCTCCATTTTTTCAAAAAATTTAATAATGAACTTAGTCCAATTTTTGTTTTATGTTTTATTTTATTTTCTTCTATTAATTTTTTAGATGCCACTTCTAATGAGCAGTTATTTTTTTTTGCACATTCATTAATATTTTTTATAGTTGTATTTCCTATAGATCTTTTTGGAATGTTAATTATTCTCTCAAAAGATAAATCATCCAAAGATTGATGAACTACTCTTAAATATGCAATACAATCTTTAATTTCTGCTCTTTCATAAAATTTAATTCCTCCTACTATCCTGTAAGGAATTCCAACTTTTAAAAATCTTTCTTCAAATTCTCTAGTTTGAAAAATTGCTCTCACTAATATAGCCATTTCATTTAAAGAATATTTTTTTTTTAAAATTTCAATTTCTGAACTAACCTCAGTGGCTTCATCTTTTACATTTCTAAAACATGTTAAGGCTACTTTCTCTCCATCATCATGGTTTGTAAATAATTTTTTTCCAACTCTGTTTTGATTGTTTTCAATTAAATTTGAAGCAACACTTAAAATATTTTGAGTAGATCTATAATTTTTTTCTAAGCGAATAATTTTTGTATTTTTATAAACTTTGTCAAATTCTAAAAAATTTTTTATTTCAGCTCCTCTCCAACTATATATTGACTGATCATCATCACCAACACAGCAGATATTTTTATTATGTTGTGATAAATGCTTTAACCATTCACTTTGAATGAAATTTGTATCTTGATACTCATCTACCAATATATATTTAAATTTTTTTGAATATAATTCTGAGATATCTTTATAATTTTTAAATATTTTAACTGTATGCAAAATTAAGTCACTAAAATCTGCAGCATTTAAATCAATTAATTTTTTTTGATAAATTTTATATATTTCTAAAAAGTTTTTTTCTAAAGGATTTTTTTTCTTCAAAATTACGTTATCAGGGTAAAGACTTTTATTTTTCCATTTGTCAATTACTGCCAAAATATATTTAGGTGATATTTTTTTTGTATCTACATTTTCGGCTTTACAAATGTTTTTTATTAATCTTTCTTGGTCAGTTTGATCTATGATCGAAAAATTACTTTTTAAACCAACTGCATCAGCATGTTTTCTTAACAGTTTTGCACTTATTGAATGAAAAGTTCCTAACCACGGTAATCCTGTGGCTTCTTTTCTAAGTAATTTTGAAACTCTTATTTGCATTTCTTTTGCAGCTTTATTTGTAAATGTGACTGCAAGTATTTGATTTGGAAAAGCTTTATGTTGTTTAATTATATGTGCAATTCTTGATGTAAGTACTCTGGTTTTTCCAGAACCTGCTCCAGCAACTATTAATAGTGGTCCCTCAATGTGTAAAATGGCTTCTTTTTGATTCTCATTTAAATTATCTAAATATTCTGAATTTAACATTTATATTTTTATAGTATAAGCCATATTAATTTTTATGAGGAAAAGAAAAAAAATAGACTCTTCCAAAATTATTTTATCATCAATTATAGTATTTTTTACTGTAATTTTATTTTTATCATTACCGATTTTATTTAAATATAACAACTTACAAAATATAATCGAAAAAAAATTTTATACAGAATTTAAGATAAATTTAAAAATTTTAGGTGATATTTCTTTCAAAATTTTTCCAAGACCTCATTATTTGGTTAATAAAGCGAATCTAGATTTAAATATTGAAGATGACAAATCTTCAATTATTGAAATCAAGAACTTAAAAATTTTTATTCCTACTAATAAAATATACTCTAAAACCGAAATAAATATTGAAGGATTTGAAATCCACAATACTAATATTTATTTTAATATAAAAGATATATTAGACTTTAGAAATCATCTTTATTATAAAATAAACAAACCCATCTATATTAAAAAAAGTAAACTTTTTCTTTTGGATAAAAATAAGAAAACTATTCTTATTTCTCCTATAAAAAAAATAAAATATTTAATCAATAATAAAAATAATTCTAAGGAATTAAAAATTAAAGGAAACATATTTGATGTTGATTATTATTCATTTTGGAAAAGAGATTATGATAATCCAAATAAAACTTTAAATGAAATAAGATTGAAAAATCCAAATTTATTTATAAAAAATTTTTTTTCATTTAAAGGCAAGTTATTTTTTAAAGGTAAAAGTTCTATTAATTTTTTAAACGAAGATATTATTATTAATTATTTAATGAAAGATAGTAAGATTTATATTGATTCTCCTAATCAAAATAGTAGTCAAAAAATTAAATTAAATTCAAAAATTGAATTAGATCCATTTTTTTTTGATGCAAAAATTAATATTGATCACAAAGATACTAATTTTTTAATTGATAATTTATTAAGCATTATCTTAAATTCAAAAGAAGAATATTTGGGAAATATGAATGGAAATTTAACTTTAGTAGTAAATAATTTAAAAAATTCAATAATTAATAATGGAAACATTAATTTATCAATTAAAGAAAAGGTAATTAAATTAGAAAAATCATTATTTGAGATTAAAGGCATTGGAAAAATAAGATCAGATTTTAGATATTATGAAAATAAAGGAGATTTAATATTTGCATCAGAAAATATATTAGAAATAACTAATAAAAAGGAATTTTCAAGAAAATTTCAGGTAAATTCAAAAAGTGTAAAAAATATAAATAAAATATATTTTGATCTTGAAAAAAATATTGATAATGGAGAAATATCTATTTCTAATATATATTTAAATAAAATTGAAACAGAAAACTTTTCAGAAGAATATTATATAATTAAAAACATCCAGATATTAAAAGCTTTAGTTAGAAATATTTTATCTTAATTGGGGCCAATCATCTTAATTGGATTGACAATTTTATCGTATTCTTTTTCGTTTATTAGTCCAGTTTTTAAAGTTTCATATTTTAGTTTTGTATTATTCTTCAATGCTTTTTTTGCAATTTTTGCAGCATTGTCATATCCTATTTTAGGTGCCAAAGCAGTTACTAACATTAATGAATTATCTAAATGTTCTTTAATTTTTAATTTGTTTGCTTTAATTCCTTTCACACAATACAGGGTAAAATTTTTCACACTATCAGCCAATAAGTCAATTGATTGTAGTATGTTATGGGCAATCAAAGGTTTAAATACATTTAGCTCAAAGTGTCCATGGGTTCCAGCTATTGATATTCCAGTATGATTTCCAATTACTTTAATACAAACCATAGTTATAGCCTCACATTGCGTAGGGTTAACTTTGCCCGGCATGATTGAAGATCCAGGTTCATTTTCTGGCAATATAAGCTCACCATAACCAGCTCTTGGACCAGAACCGAGAAATCTAATATCATTTGAAATTTTCATTAAAGCTACAGCACAAGAATTTAAAGCCCCTGAAAAGCTTACTATTGCGTCATGTGCGGCCAGTTCTGAGAATTTATTTGGTGCTGTCTTAAATGATATTTTACAATACTTGCTGATTTCTCTAGCAATTTTTTTGTCAAAATTTTTTTTTGAGTTGAGGCCGGTTCCAACTGCGGTCCCTCCTTGTGCTAAGAATAAAATATCTTTTATACTAAATTTAATTCTTTCTATACTTTTTTTCAATTGTTCATAATATCCTGAAAACTCCTGACCCAAAGTAAGAGGCGTTGCATCTTGTAGATGCGTTCTTCCAATTTTTACAATTTTTTTAAATTCAATTGATTTTTTTTTTAACGCATTTTCTAATAATTTTAGGTTCGGCAACAACTTGTTAATTGTTTCTGTTGCAACGGAGATATGTATTGCAGTTGGAAAAACATCATTTGTAGATTGAGACTTGTTTACATGATCATTGGGATGAACAGGTTTTTTAGTTCCTTTTTTTCCTTTTAGTATTTCAATAGCTCTATTTGCAATCACTTCATTTACATTCATATTTGTTTGAGTACCAGAACCTGTTTGCCATACTTTTAATGGAAAGTTATTTTCAAGCTTTCCAGAAATGACTTCGCTTGACGCTTTTACAATTGCTCTGCTTATATTGTTAGGTATCAGACCATCTTTTCTATGAATTATTGCTGCAGATCTTTTTATTATAGCTATGGAGCGAATTATTGAAGAATTTATAAGAATTTTTCCAATATTAAAAAACTTATTAGATCTTTCTGTAGATGCTCCCCAGTATTTATCTGCTGGAACATTAATAGCTCCAATGCTGTCAAATTCTTTTCTTTTTTTCATTTATTTGAATAATTAAAGTATTTTATTTATATACTAGTTTTAACAAATCTTACAGGAGTAAAATGACAAACTTTCAAAAGGTAAAAACATTTATGCAAACATTTGGCCAAGAAGTAAAATTAATACCATCGTTTAGTACAGAAAAAATTAATGATTTAAGATACAGTCTAATACAAGAAGAACTTGACGAACTCAAACAAGCAATAGAAAACAAAGATTTATTAGAAGTGGCTGATGCTTTAACAGATATATTATACGTAACCTATGGAGCAGGTCATGCATTTGGAATAGATTTAGATAGTTGTTTTGAAGAGGTTCAAAATTCTAATATGAGTAAACTAGGAAACAATGGCAAACCAATTTACAATGATACTGGAAAAGTTATGAAAGGACCAAATTTTTTCAAACCAGATTTATCAAAATTTGTAAAATAATTTTAAAACCAGTCAGGCTTTTGGACCTTGATTTTTGCATTACCGCATTGATAAATATTTTCAAAGTCAAATTGACCATTATGAATTTTTATCAAAGCAAAAGGATTCTTGTTATTTATTAGCAATTTACCTATTTCTTTTTCTCTAAAAAATATTTCTTCACTAGTGATTTTTCCTTCAATAATTTTTACTGCAAGGAGTCTTTTATTTATTTTGTTTTTGTGTTTTATCCTTGCTGTATTTTCTTGCCCAACATAACAACCTTTTTTATAATCAATTCCATTTAATTCTTCATAATTACACTCAATTCCAAATATTTTATTTTGTAAATTTATATTATCTATTTGGGAAATTCCCAGATCGTGACTGAATTTGTAATAATCTTCAATATTTCCAGTGTTTAATTTTAAATTATTTAAGGATAAATTTAGTTTTTCTAAATTAATTATTAATCTTGCTCCTAATTTTTTTATTCTTGGATCAATAAAAATTGTATCTTCATTATATTTAATTGTAAATCCTTCTATATTTTTAGAACCATCGAGACTTAAAAATTTTTCTTTACTTATTGCCGCAACAATAAATTCATTGCTTAAGTTTAAAATTTCAACTTTTGATCTTAATTTATATAAAGTTAATTTATTATAGAGTTGGTCAATATTTTGCTTTTCACAGTCTAAGAAATATCCAGATTTATGTTTTATTATTAAAAAATCAAATAAGTATTTTCCTTGAGGAGTTAATAATGAAGCAAAGCAACTCATTTCATTAGTTACTTTTTCAATATCATTTGTAACAAGATTCTGTAAAAATTCTTTTACATCTTCTCCGTTTAAGTAAAGGAGACCTCTATCTTCTAATATATATACATCATCTTTTTTCATAATTGATTGATCTTAATTAATAATATAATTACTTTTTTTACAAATGTTAGATCTAATAATAAAAAATGGTTCTTGTTATATTGATGGAAATCTAAAAAAGTTAGATCTTGGAATAACCAAAGATAAAATTAGTCAAATTGGAGATTTATCAAAGGAGAAAGCTAATAATTTCTTTGATGCTGAAAATTTAATAGTTTTGCCAGGCTGCATGGATACTCAAGTACATTTTAGAGAACCAGGATCTACTGATGCAGAAGATTTAAATTCTGGAAGTAAAGCTGCCGTTGTAGGTGGTATTACAGGTGTTTTTGAAATGCCTAATACGAAACCACCAACATCAAACAAAAAGGAATTTCAAAATAAATTGAACTTAGCAAAAAACAGAATGTATTGTAATTATGCTTTTTATTTTGGCGCCACACCAGATAATCACAAAGATCTTTCAGAGTTAAAAAATTTAGAAGGATGTTGTGGAGTAAAATTATTTGCAGGGTCTTCAACTGGAACACTTTTAGTTGATAAAGAAAAAGATATTGAAAAGGTTTTTGAAAAAACTTCAAAGATAGTATCGGTTCACTCTGAAGATGAAGAAATATTAAATTTAAGAAAAAAACTTATAATAAAAGGCAATGTATTAACCCATCCTGTTTGGAGAAACGAAGAATGCGCCATCTCTTCAACAAGAAAGATAGTTAAGATTGCAAAAAGACTAAATAAAAAAGCTCATATACTGCATGTTACTACAAAAGAAGAGGTGGACTTTCTATCTCAAAATAAAGGTAATATTACTTTTGAAATTACTCCTCAACATTTAACACTAACCTCACCAGAATGTTATGAGAAGTTAGGCACTTTTGCTCAAATGAATCCTCCGATCAGAGATAAAAGTCACTTCGATAGATTGTGGTATGCTGTGAGAAATAATTACAATGATACAATTGGCTCTGATCATGCTCCTCATCTAAAAAAAAATAAACAAAAAGAATATCCAGATTCACCATCGGGTATGCCTGGTGTTCAAACATTGCTACCAGTTATGCTTAACCATATTAATGAAGGAAGGTTAAAACTAGATCAATTAGTGAAATTGTTATGTGAAAATCCAACCAATATTTTTAGAATACAAAATAAAGGTTTTATCAATAAAAGTTTTGATGCAGATTTTACAATAATAGATTTAAATAAAGTTATAGAGATTAAAAATGAAAAAATAGAAAGTAAGTGTGGCTGGTCTCCTTTTGATGGATATAAATTTAAGGGCACACCAGTTGCAACTATAATAAATGGTAAAATTAAAATGAAAAATGGAAAAATTCTAGGAGATCCAACAGGAAAAACAATTAAATTTAATTAATTTTATCAATGGAATTTCTAATTTTATTGGCTACATGCATTCTTGCAATTTTTCAGTCAGCGGAAGCAGGCGTGTCCGACGCACAAAGACGAGTAATTGATAATCAAATTTTTTTACTTAAAGAAGGAATGGTTAGTGAAAAAGAAGTTTTTAAAAAAGCAAAAAAATTTGACGATAAAGGAGTTTTTGGAATCGGCTCAGATGAAATGACTAGAGAAGAATATAAAGAATATCTTAGAGAAAAATCTTTTACTATTCTCGATTAAATATTTATCTAAATACTTTTTCCAGAATAAATATTTACTAAAGTTACACCGGCTACAATTAAAAACATTCCTAATATTGATTGCCAATTTAATGATTGTTTGAAAAAAACATAACCTAGTATTGCAATTGAAAAAATTCCTAAACCGCTCCAGGTTGCATAAACTATAGCTATTGGAAGTTTATTTACGACAAAAGTTAAAAGATAAAATGCTGATAGATAAAAAATTGCTAATGCGACAGTTGGCAATAGTTTGGTAAAATTTTTTGTTACAGGCAGCAGCATTGTTCCAGAAACTTCAAAAAATATTGCTCCAATTAAAAAAGCATATGTCTTAACCATTATTTTAAAATATTATTTTCAATTAGATTTTCTTTTATTTCATCAAGAATAGCAGGATCGTCTATTGTTGCTGGCATTTTATATTCTTCATTATCTGCAATTTTTCTAATGGTTCCTCTTAGAACTTTTCCAGATCTAGTTTTTGGCAGTCTTTTAACTACAATTGCAATTTTAAAAGCAGCAACCGGCCCAACTTTACTTCTGACCATTTGTACACATTCTTTTGAAATAGTTTCGTTATCTTTTGTAACACCTGCTTTTAACGCAATTAAACCAACAGGTAATTGACCTTTTAGTTGATCTTTAATCCCAATAACTGCACATTCAGCAACTGATTGGTGTTCTGACAAAACTTCTTCAATTGCTCCTGTAGATAATCTATGACCTGCAACATTAATTATGTCATCTGTTCTAGACATAATCCATATGTAACCATCTTCATCAATATGACCTGCATCATAAGTTTGATAATATCCTTTGTAGTTAGACATATAATTTTCTTCATATCTTTTGTTAGCATTCCATAAAGTAGGAAAAGTTCCGGGAGGTAACGGAAGTTTTACAACTATGTCTCCCATTTCATTTGGTTTTGCTAAACTTTGATCAGGTTTTATTATTTTAACATCATATCCAGGTACAGCTTTACACGCTGAGCCATATTTAGTTTTTTGCATTTCAATACCTGTACAATTGGAACTTATTGCCCAGCTAGTTTCAGTTTGCCACCAATGGTCAATTACAGGCACATTCAATAAATTTTCTGCCCACTTGATTGTATCAGGATCGGCTCTTTCCCCTGCAAGAAATAATGATTCAAATGAACTAAGATCATATTTAGAGAAAAATTTACCTTCTGGATCTTCTTTTTTGATTGCTCTAAATGCAGTTGGAGCAGTAAAAAGCGATTTAACTTTATAATCAGATATTATTTTCCAAAATGCACCAGCATCTGGAGTCCCAACTGGCTTTCCTTCAAACAAAACAGAGGCGCAACCTTTAAACAGTGGTGCATAAACAATGTATGAGTGACCAACGATCCACCCAATATCACTTGCTGACCACCAAACATCATTAGTATCAATATTATATATATTTTTCATTGTCCATTTTAGAGCAACTATATGTCCTCCAATATCTCGAACGATTCCTTTAGGCACTCCTGTAGTTCCAGATGTATATAAAATATAAGCTAGTTCATTTGATCCCATTTCAACACAATCTTTGTCACTGGCGTTTACTAAAGATTCTTCCCAACCAATCTCAAGAGGCTCGTTAAGTTTTACTTCATGATCTTTTCTTTGATAAAGAATAATTTTTTCAACTTTATGTTTTGCAAGCTTTAAAGCACCATCTACTAAGGGCCTATATTCAACTGTTCTTCCAGGTTCAAATCCACATGAGGCAGTAATTAGAACCTTAGCTTTACTATCATCTATTCTACTAGCCAACTCATTTGATGCAAACCCACCAAAAACAACAGAGTGAATTGCTCCAATTCTCGCACAAGCAAGCATAGCAACAACAGCTTCAGGCATCATAGGCATATAAATAATAACTCTATCCCCCTTTGTAACTCCTTGTTTGTCTAAGACGCCTGCAAATCTTGAAACTTTTTGTTTTAACTCATTAAAAGTGAATTTAGCTTTGTTACCCGTAATAGGACTATCGTATATTAATGCAGTTTTATCTCCTCGATCTTGGTCTATATGGAAATCTAATGCATTGTAACATGAGTTTGTAACGCCATCCTCAAACCACTTGTAGAAAGGTGGATTGGATTTGTTTAAAATTTTATTTGGTTTTTTAAACCAAAACACATCTTCTGAAATATTTCTCCAAAATTCTTCTGGTTTGTTAATAGAATCGTTGTAAATATCTTTAAAATTTTTTTTCATAGAGATTTGTTTTGAATCGTTATTTTTTATTGGTTTTAAGTAATTAGTTGTATTTAATTTTAAAACACAAGTAAAATCAATACTTTTTGACTATTAAAAAACCTTCAATAAACTATTATTATTTGTTATTAAGCCTCTAACTTTAGCCTGCAATTAGGGTTCGGCTGTAGTTTAAATTTAAAATATAAAAACTAACTTATGAGGGAGTTTTTTATGAAGACAATAAAAATGTTAGCTTTAGCTTTAGCGCTTATTGGAGCAACTACAGCGGCTAATGCGGCAACAGCCTTTTTAGCCGCGGATGATTTTGTTGGTATTTCATTCTGGTTAATTTCTATGGGTATGTTGGCGGCCACTGCGTTTTTCTTTATGGAGCAAGCAAATGTTGGAGCTCAGTGGAGAAAATGTGTAAACGTAGCTGGTTTAGTAACAGGTGTTGCATTTATCCATTACATGTATATGAGAGGAGTTTGGGTTGAGACTGGAGAGACTCCAACTGTTTACAGATACGTTGATTGGTTAATTACTGTACCTTTACAGCTAGTAGAATTTTACTTAATTCTTTCAGCAGTAAGAAAAGTTGACAGCAACATTTTCTGGAGACTATTAATTGGTGCTTTAGTAATGTTAGTAGGTGGATATCTTGGAGAAGCTGGATTCATTAATCCTACACTTGGTTTTATTATAGGTATGGCTGGATGGATTTACGTTCTTTATGAAATCTTTTCAGGTGATGCAGGAAAAGCTGCAGCTAAATCTGGAAACAAAGCTTTAGTAACAGCATTCGGCGCATTAAGAATGATCGTTACTATTGGTTGGGCAATCTACCCATTAGGTTACATTTTTGGTTACCTAACAGGTGGAATTGACGCTAATACACTTAACGTTATTTACAACTTAGCGGACTTCGTTAATAAAATCGCTTTCGGTTTAATTATCTGGTCTTGCGCTGTTGCTAACTCTTCTAAGAGATAATAGTAAGAGTAAATAATTGATAAATAGATAGGGCAAGTTTAATTTCTTGTTCTATTTTTTTGTGCTTGTATAAATTTCAAATGGCCAAAATCAAATACATAGAACATAACGGCAAAGAACATGAAATTGATGTTGCAAATGGTTTTAGCGTCATGGAAGGAGCAGTTCAAAAAGATATACCAGGTATTGATGCTGATTGTGGGGGAGGAATGGCTTGTGCAACCTGCCATGTTTACGTCAAAGAAGATTGGTTTAATAAATTACCTGAAAAAGCAGAAGGAGAGGATGATATGTTAGACCAAGCTTATCAACCAAGTCCAAGTAGTAGATTGAGTTGTCAAATAACAGTTTCAGATAAATTAAATGGACTAGTTGTTCATCTACCAGAAAAACAAGTTTAATGATTGATACAGATGTTTTAATTGTTGGAGCAGGACCAACTGGTTTATTTTGCGCACATCAATTGGGTATCATAGGACTTAAATGCGAAATAGTTGACAATCTAGATAAGTTAGGTGGCCAGTGTATTGAACTTTATCCAGACAAACCCATTTATGATATACCGGCAATTCCAGAATGTACTGGAGAAGAACTCACAAATAATTTAATTGAACAAATAAAACCTTTTAAAACTAACTTTCATTTAAGCGATAGAGTAGAAGAAGTAAAAAAAGAAAAAAATAAATGGTTAGTTAAAACCAACAAAGGAAAAGAATTTAAAGTATCAAGTATAATTATTGCTGGAGGAGTAGGATCTTTTGAACCAAGAAAATTTCCATTAAAAGAATGTGAAAAATTTGAAGAAAAATCAGTTTTATATTCAATAAAAGATAAAAACATTTTTTATAATAAAACAGTTTCAATATTCGGCGGCGGAGATTCAGCTTTAGATTGGGCGATTGAACTTTCTGCAATTTCAAAGGTCCAATTGATACATAGAAGAGATGAATTTAGAGGAGCCCAAGCTAGTGTTAATAAAGTTAAAGAATTAAACAAAGAAGGTAAAATTGAATTATTAACCAAATATCATTTAAGCTCAATTAACGGTGATAAAAAAATTGAAAGTATTAACATCAAACATGATGATGGTGGTTCAAAAAATATAGAAACAGATTATCTGTTAGGTTTTTTTGGATTAATTATGCAACTTGGTCCAATTACTAATTGGAAATTAAATTTAGATAAAAAACATATATCAGTTAATACAGAAAATTTTGAAACAAACCAAAAAGGAATATTTGCAATAGGCGATATATGTACATATACAGGTAAATTAAAATTAATTCTCTCAGGTTTTCATGAAGCTGCGCTTGCAGCTAGAGGTTGTTTTAAGTATGCAAAACCTGATGAAAAATTAAGATTTGAATTTACTACTACTTCTAAAAGTGTTCATAGCAGATTAGGTATTAAAAAAGATGATTGAACTATTAACCGCAGATACTCCAAACGGTAAAAAAATTTCAATCATGCTTGAAGAGATTAGCTTTAAATACAAAGTTACCAAAATAAGACTTCGTTCTAAAGAAGGAGATTTTTCAAAGGGTGAACAATTTAAATCAGAATTTAGAAGAATTAGTCCTTTTAGTAAAATTCCAGTAATTATTGATCATGATAATAATAAAGAAGCTGTTTTTGAATCTGGAGCCATCCTTATGTATTTAGGAGAAAAAAGTAATAAATTTTATGAACAAAAAGATAGAACAAAAATTAACCAATGGTTAATGGCTCAAATGGCTTATGTTGGTCCAATGCTAGGTCAGCACCATCAATTTCATCATTACAATTCTGGAAAGGATAAATGGGGCGAGGAAAGATATTTTAAAATAACTAAAACTATATATGGCGATTTAGATGAAAGATTAGGTCAATCAAAATATCTTGCTGGAGAAAATTACTCAATTGCCGACATTGCAACCTTTCCTTGGATTGCAAGACATGATTGGCATGACATAGGAATAAAAAGTTTTAACAATTTGACCAGATGGTATTTAGAAATTGCCAAAAGAAATGCTGTAATAAAAGGCTATGATTTTATGAATAGAGGAGAAATTATACCTCAACCTTAGTCGTCTGCGTAAACTTTTTCTTTTTTTTCGTGTTTTTCTTGAGCTGCAATACATAAAGTAGCAACAGGTCTTGCGATTAATCTTTTTAATCCTATTGGCTCACCTGTTTCTTCACAAAAACCATATGTTTCATCTTGTATTTTTTTAAGAGAACCATCAATTTTAGAAATTAGTTTTATTTGTCTATTGATAGCTCTCATTTCAACATTTTTTTCAGTGTAAGAACTTGCTTGATCAACCATGTCTGCTGATGAACTATTATCATCCATAGAAGCATTAAATAATGCTTCACTATTAGATCTTTTAAGATCTTTTTTCCATTCCGTTAATTTTTGCTTAAAAAATTCAAGGTGCTTTGCGCACATGTATTTTTCTTTTTCTTTTGGAACGTATGTTTTAGAGATCTTTACCATGCTCAAATTTTTGAATTTGCTGAATATATTCACGAATAATTGAGTGTCAAGATAGTATTAATTGTATAAATTGATAAAAATGGCCTTAAATAAAAAGAATTTAACTAATTTATTTAATATTTTTCTTACAATACATTTAATCATTTGGACTTTAGTTCCAACTTTAACAAATAACAATTTACCTTTAGATACAATCGAACATTTAGCTTGGGGAAGCAATTTAGATTGGGGTTTTAATAAACATCCACCTGTCGTTGCTTTTGTACTTGAATTTTTTTACCAAATTTTTGGCGCACAAGACTGGGCATATTATTTATTAAGTCAAATTTTTGTTATCATTTCTTTTATTGTTGTTTTTAAACTAGCAGAAGAATTTTTTAAAAATAAAGTTTTTTCTTTATTGTCAGTTTTATTGTTGGAAGGAATTTACTTTTATAATTTCACCACACCTGAATTTAATGTAAATGTTTGTTTGATGCCTTTCTGGACATTAACAGTTTTATATTTATGGAAAGGGTTCAAAGATAATAAAATAATAGACTGGTTATTAGTTGGTCTATTTGCAGGATTAGGTTTTTTGTCAAAGTACTTATTTATCTATCTAGGTATAGCGATGGATATTTTTATACTTTACATGATTTATAAAAATAAATTTAATTTTAATTTTAAATCCTTTATTTCCATAATTCCATTTTTTATAGTTTTGTTGCCTCATTTAATTTGGTTAACTGAGAATAATTATATTACAATCACATATGGACTTCATAGAACGGGAGTTGAAGATCCAGATATTTTAAATCATATTAAACATCCTTTAATATTTTTAGGTAAGCAAATTGGAATATTAATACCTTTCTTTTTAATGCTATTTTATTTAATCAATAAATTTAAATATAAAATTAGTTTTAAGGACGATAAGTTATTATTTTTATTAGTAATAAATATAGTTCCTATAGCTTTAGTATTTTTAACTTCTATGATTTTGGGTGTTAAGATTAGAACAATGTGGATGACACCTTTTTATTTATTCTTTGGAGTTTTAGTAATTTATATATTTCAATCTCAAATCAATTTAAATAAACTAAAAGGTTTTACCACACTGTTCATAATTTTATTTATTTTTTCTCCATTTGCTTATGCATATGTTTCAATTACTAAAACAGATAAGAGAACCGATTATCCAGGAAAAAAAGAAGCTGAAAAAGTTAAGTTGTTTTATGAAAATCAAAATCAAGTAACTGGAGAAATAGCTTTTGTTAAAGGTAATGAATGGGTTGCGGGTAATTTATCTTATCATCTAAAAGAAAGACCAAAGTGGATTTATGATCCAAATAATATCTTTATATGTAATAAAAATTTAGAATGCGTAAAATATAAATGATTGAAAATAAATTAAGATTTTTCTTTAGACATCAAATCTGGCATTTGGGTGGAAGCATTCTTTTGTTTTATATAGGAGTCCAAATGGTTGATCTTGAAGTTAATACCAATGCTTTTCTTGGAATTAGTGCTTTAAACTGGTTTATGATCGCAATGTCTGTACCTTTAATTCACCAAGCATATGTATGGATTTGTTGGAGATCAGAACTGTGTTGGCAATCAATAAGTAATACAATTGGCTTTAAAGGATACATAATAATTTTCTTTACATTAATAATCTCAAGGTTGTCAGCTATTATTCTATGCTTTGTCGATTATGGCTCTTTATATAAACCAGGTTTATTAGCTTGGATTTTATCAATAATTTTATTTATACCGGGCGTTTACACAATGTACTCTGTTAAAAAATATTTTGGATTTTTAAGAGCCGCTGGTGCCGATCATTTTGACCCAAAGTATAAAGATATGCCATTTGAAAAAAGAGGTATTTTTAAATGGTCTCCCAATGCAATGTATGTTTTTGCAATTGGTATTCCTTTTGCTTTTGCAGTTGCAACAGGATCACAATCAATGTTTGTAGTTGCAATTTACACTTATATTTCTATTTGGTTGCATTATTTTTGCACTGAAAAAGAAGATTTTAAAGTAATTTATAAAGATAATTAAATGAACTTTCAAATTAGCGAGAAATGGAAAAAAATATTATTAATTATTGTAATTGTTGTTGCAATAGAATTTACAGGATATGGTTTCTTTGCATCATTATTTAGATTAATAAACTCTGCATCTTAATGAAAATAATAATTTTAGTTCCTATTTACAACGATTGTCAATCAGCATCAAAACTAATAGAAGAAATTAACTCTAAAGTTTCAGGATTAGATTTTCAGTTTTCAATTATAATTGTAAATGACGCATCTACAGAACAACAAGCAATGCATGTTCCAAATATAGAAAATTTACAATCTATCAAAATTATAAATATGAAAGAAAATAGAGGGCACGCAAGATGTATCGCATCAGGATTAAAATATATTTTTGAAAAAGAAGAATTTGATTATGCAATCCCTATGGATGGTGATGGCGAAGATAGACCAGAAGAAATAAAGAATTTTGTAGAGTATTTAAATTATGCTTCAGATAAACCCATTGTAGGCGAAAGAGTAAAAAGATCTGAAAGTTTGTTGTTTAAATCTTGTTACAGCATTCACAAAATTCTAACATTTGCATTTACAGGACAATCAATAAAATTTGGAAATTATACTTGCCTTCCTAAATCAACTGTAGAAAAAATGATTAATGATAAGGCTACGTGGAGTAGTTTTTCAGGTGCATTAACAAAGTT